>Ga0105090_10000168_pt1 | contig 28901 bp, 56 predicted proteins | sample PPLLak3March2015_FD_79110 | JGI IMG/M metagenome (GOLD analysis project Ga0105090, IMG submission 79110) | Freshwater sediment microbial communities from Prairie Pothole Lake near Jamestown, North Dakota, USA - PPLs Lake P7 Core (1) Depth... | ecosystem: Environmental > Aquatic > Freshwater >...
ATAATCCGGATTGTTGTTGGTGCTTAAAATTGCGAATCTCATAATGGACTTTTGGGCTGTTTAAAATGAATTATGTGGGTTAGTAAGGTTATTTATTGGCCTTTTCTTAGAATTTTTCATATTGTCAAGTAGAGCAAAATTTACATTCGGCTTTCTTGCCCAATCGTCATTTGTATCTATTGGCCTGTCTGGAGGCACCTTGTCTATGCTCGGATATACTATCACATTTTTTAATCCATGCTTTTCTATTAAGCTATCCTGCCTACCACCGTATGAAGCCGTTAGAATAAAGTTGTCCGGTATTTCTCCCAGCCTTTCTACCCAATACCCTATGCTCTTTGTATATGCCCAGAACTTAACAAAATGGTATCTCTTAGCTATAAAAAGCCACCTATCGAAATAATCTTGATTGAAAAAATCACCTGCTGCATGAATTCTTAGATTCCAGCAATCTTTTGGGATTATTGGCATATTCCCTGCTCTAACATATTCAAAATTATTCCACCTTAGTTCCCTTACTTCTGGAAACCTTTCAGGGCTTGCTGCATAACAACGGTACTGCCCTCTATCAATATCGAATTTTCCAGTAGTTCTATCAACAGTTACTTTGCATTCTTTGGCAAAAGGGCAACTGCTACCAGTGGGCAAGTTCCATTCATAAACCGCCCCTCTGTAGTAAGTTTCATTTTTAACAAAACCCTCTTTACTCATTTATATAAATCTTTTCTAATAAAAAGTGAATCCCAATAGTTGTAACCTGCTCCATGCTGTGCTGTCCATTTATGCTGAACAGGAACATAATCGTTGCACAATTTATCAAATACTTTCTGATACAACAACGAATGTTTCTGCTTATGGCAATGAGCGTGAAACTCAATTGTGATTTGCCGTGGTATCGGTTGCCAGTTATCATCAGCAATGATATCGTATTCTGATCCTTCACAATCCAGTTTCAGGATATCAATCTGCTCTCCAAATACTTCATATATTTGATTAAGCGTTTTGGTGAATACTGTCTTTTCTCCATGCAAACTATCCAGATACTTAGCTTGCTGATCACTTGTGTCAACGTACCTGCTTTCTCCAGCTACATTTGAAATTGCATATTCAAAGAATTCTATTCCGGGAGGCGGTGACATATGCTGCAAATCAAATCCAACAACCCTGCATCCATACTTTAGCAGTTGCTGACTGAATACAAATCCCCTGCACCCTACATCCAACACCACTGATCTGGTAAGGAATCTTTCATCGAATGTATGCTCTCCAACTGTGATCATTTGAAATGCTTTTTAATAATAATTGAATTTTCATCAGTGTTGTATCGGCCTACTTCATGGCTCACTGGTTTTATATTGCTATCAAACAATGCCATTGAAAGACATGATTCATCGTGCCTGTGCTTGTTGATTAATCCTGAAGACTGTTCTGCTTGGCTTCCAAATATATTTGCCTTCTCAGCAGCCATCCAACTTTTGAAAACATCATTCGTTTGAAAATAATTGAAGTCAAACACATACAATGATCCACCAATCAAATGCAATTCTCTTTCATCCATGTACTGATCGGTTATTCCATAATAAGCCAGTGCTTTATCTCCAATAAAATTAGACAATAGATTATCATCCTGAATCGCAATCACTGGAGGCATACCATCTTTGAAATAATAATCTACCGGATGCTGAAGGATGCAAGCCGTGTCAAGCCAAATGATTTTCTTGAACCCTCTTTCCTTTGCAACATTGATACACCATACCTTGAACCCATACAGGCTTTCCTGATGCGTTCTGGAAGGAAATGGATAATTCTCATGCCAAAATAATAATTCAAGCTCTGGCTGCACTGCCGCAATGCTTGCTTCCAGCCTTGCTATCTGTTTCAAGTATTCTTTTCCAAATCCTAATGAGCATACGGCTATATCATTCATAAAATAAAATTATAACATCCAATAGAATATTTCAGGATACAATTTTTCAATGCTGTGAAAGTAATCATTATTCTTACCATTCTTTTCAAGCCACTTAATTAAATGATCCTGTTGAAATCCGGCTGCGCCAATGTGAAATGCAAAACCGTCCAGCTCTTTTGTGCATTCTGGTAACTTAATCAATTCGCTGATGATTGTATGGCAGTCTTCCCGGAAACTATAAGGCATTCCTAAAAAGTAGTGTTCGGTAATTGAATGCGCCACTTTCGGCATTACATACCTGTTAAGAAACTCCTGATCTGCTCCTTTCTTTTCCCACTTGATAGTATTTGATGCAGCACTTACCAGTGCCTCCCACGTTGGATATACCTGCTGTTTAAATTGCTTTGTCATAAATCCACACATCCCACCCATCATCGGTATGTTATGGCTTACACTGTCTGTCATTACATGGGCAATCCTTCCGTTCTTTTCCCACTGATACACAGCCTGTCTTTCTCTCCAGCTCAACAAGCTATCCGCATCCCTGCAAATTACTCTGTCAAATTTTATTGTATTCTCAAACATTGGAAACAACCGCATAAGCATCATGAAGCATAGCGGCTCATTCTCAGTAACAAAAATGCTGATCTTTCCATTCCTTGCATGGTTAAGCAGATACGCACCATACGGGCTGTCGTATGTCTTCTGATCAGTGGTAACAAATATCTTCCAATCATCACCATACAACACTTCCGCAACCCTGATATTCATTTCCAATCCTCTCAGGTAAGATTTAAAGTCCAAACAGTTTTCGTGCTGTTCATTGTAGCCAAATAGGCTGTAACTAATTGCATTCATAAAATTATTTATTTGAAATCTTCTTTGCCCAATTTAGAAACTTTCTTTCTGCATTCTTTCTGTTCAATGCAGAACAATATACCGTCTTCTCTTTTGCATCCAGCCGGACATTTTGCTTCTTTCCATTTATATCAACATTCTGCTTTACTTCAACCACGCTAACCTTTCCTGTTGTCAAATCCAGTGCATAGATTTTATGACCATCACCGGGAATGATCTTATCAACGATTTTAGTTTCCTTCTTGATCGGTTTTACGTTCTGTATCTCCAGCTTGTCGGTAACCAAGTTTTGAAGCTCTTTCATAACATTAGCTTTGTTTGTTGATCTCCTTTGTGATTTCTGCCATACTTTCTATTCGCAATATGCTGTTTGTGATCATGCTTCAGGTGGCAACGCTGGCACAATGCAGCCAAGTTACTGAATTTATTGTTGGTCTTATCTCTGTCGATATGAGCAACGGTAAGAATGATTTTGGTTGACTTGTAACCATCGACCCATAAAACTTCACCAAGCATCCCTTCTGGCCATATACGCCATTCATCACTTCCTTTCACTGGTCGATATATGATTGCATAATTCGGAACACCGCACCACTCACATTTGTTTTCAGCTCTTTTGAATCTGATCAATCTGGATATTAAGCTCCACTTAGGATGATATTGAGAATAATCAATCGGCATTACTTTACAATTCGGTATCGACAAAAGTTTTTACTCTGATCCTTGATGCCTAAAATCTTATGGCCATCATTCTTTAAATCCCATACTCTTGCGGCTAAACGAAAGCATCCATACAATTCAAGGGCTTCAATCGGTGTAATTGATTTCTTCTGAAGATGCTGCAAAATTTTTTCTTTCTGTGACATATCAACGCTGTTTAATTTCGTAGATTGATAACTTACCATCAAGCGGGCTTTTTTCAAGTACAACCGTATCTCCTTCAATCGTAAGCAAATTGATTTTTTCTACATCGGCTGCCTTATACCTGTTTGCTCTTTCTGTCTTAGCTTCTTTCGTGATGCATGATGCCATTATAAAAATGATCAAAATATATTTCATATCAATACCTTTTATCTGAAATGTAATCGTAATAATAAATGACTTCCGGTATAACAAATTCAGTCTTTAGCAATCCCTTATCTCTAAGCTGAAAACAGTAGTTTGAATCCTCTGACCTTTGCCAATCCGGGAATGGACATTGTATTGCCAACTCCCTGCGAACACAATTTAAATGATTCGGTGGCCGATAATAAACGTGGTTCTCTTCATACATACTTGTAAACTGAATGCTATGCCTGAAGATTTTCGGTTCTCTTCCATTAGTAGTAATAATGCCATTCAGGCTGCAACAGTCAACACCATGCTCTATGCCCTGCATAAGACGTTTCACATAGTTCATGCTGATACGATCATCATCGTCAATGAATGCAATGTATTCACCAGCCGACTGAGCAAGCATTTCATTTCTTTTTGCTCCGATGCTCATCTCTTCATTGTAGTTGAATAGTACCTCAACATCAGTCCTTCCATTTACCTGCGGCAAAATGTAACCATCCATCAACCTTTTAAAAAATGCTGTTCTCTTGGTTAATGTAGGAATAAGTAGTGAAAGTTTTACTTCATTCATTCTCCAAAGTTTTTTTCTTTACGATGATAGTAAACCTGCATATCATCATGGTAAGTATCATTTTTTCGGTAACTCTCATCCTTGCTGGCCATTCCGTTTGCCCAATGAAGATGCTTAATGAAATAAACTGGAACATACTTGTACCGTCCACGCATCTTCGCAACTTCGGTGGCCTCATTGTCACACCACAAAGATTTGTATGCATTATGGTAAACATACCCATCTCTTTGATAATACTTCCGGCCAATCACTGACATTGTGCTGATCTTGTCTGCTGCGTAATCATCCGGGAAATGTACAAAACTATCCGGGCCACAATGCTTGCGAATGAATCCATCAAAACCTGCAACCGTGAACACCATATCATCAGACAGGTTTACCAGTATATCCCATGCAAGATTCACCTGATCAATTCCAGCATTGATTGCATGGATTTTTCCATACGGCTGAATGTATTCTATCCTGATAGGAAATTCGTAACACTTCTTTATTTCTTTTGCGAATGAAATTGTTTTCTCATCATCGCTGTCGATCTTAATCAGAACATAGAAATAAGAACCTTCAGCCTGTACGCTGGCATGATCTCTCAGGTTATCCAGTGTGCGTTGTAGCTGCTCTGGCCTGTTTCTGGTTGCAAGGTTATATAAGATCGTACTCATAGCTCATATTTGCTTTTATTTGGAAACAATGATTCAATAAACAATTTCGATCCTGTCCATCCAATCCACTTATCACTTGTACTGAACCATGCTCTATCTGATCCGGGAAACTCACCCTCAAACTTTACCTTACAGTCCGGCATCGACTGACCCCACAATCCTATTCCATATCCATAAACAGATTTGATGCAATAGCCGAATGGTAAAGTCCAATTCAATGATCCTACCACTTCCCGGTACTGATACTTACCGATAATCATCGGACAATGAATATCAAAGTTTTTTATTTCTCCACCAATTCTGATAGTGTTCTCTACTGTGCTGGCATACAATCCAACACCAGTGTTTTTATTGATTGAACCAAAGTAATAATTTGGAAATATTTCGGCATTATATTTTTGCAACAGATAATGATCGTCATTCATGTAAAGAAAAGTTTCACCGATCTCACTATTTCTGCAAGCAAGCATCAACTTACTGTGACAGTTAAATTCTTTGTGTTTATATCCGGGAATGTCTTTTGCTGGTATGTGAATTACATTCTGAAGAAAAAAAGGATCGTCACCAATGATGAAAACATTATCGACTTCACTGAGATAAGATTCAACTGACCTCAATGCATAAATGATTTCTCTTGACTTTGTTTCTTTGTATGGTATAACAATGTCCATCAGTTCAGGCTTGGCTCTTTATCAACCGGACAAAGAAACATTGGCTTTTGGTGTGCGCTTACATAGTGACCACAACGGCCACATATCGGCTCTTTCCAAGTAGTTGTTATATTGATCGGGTGAAATGAATTACCGAAAGTGTATTGCGAAACGAATATCTTACCAAAGAATAATATTTTCAGGCGTTCTTTCCATGTAGCCTTGAAGCAAGCTGTCATTGCTCCTTGTGGTGGGCCTTCGTAACAAACTGGTAGTGGATTATACTGTTCCTGAGATTCTGCAAGGATTAAGTTTTGCCCTTGAAATTGTATTGCTTCCATAAAAAAGAATGCGCCTTCAGAAATTGGGGTTTCATCCAGCGCACTTTTAAGTAGTAAACTACTGCCTTCATTGCAAAGCTCCCAACTGCTTTACAATGCCCTCTTCTTATACGGGCGTTGATTCTAAATCCGCTTTGATTGCAGCCAGCTTATCGGAAAGGGCTTGCCTTTCTTCAACAGTGCCACCTTCAACAGCATTCGCATTCGCAAGGTCTAACGCTGCGGTAAGATCAAGAATGGTTTGTGCCTTTTGAGCATTCGCTGCTTCCAATGCAGCCTGTTTTTCATCAAGCGATACCTGTAACTCTTCTACCTGAATTTGCAGTTCTCCAATTGTTTTTGACATGATCTGAAGTTTTTGATTTATTGAATTAAGAATTTCCAGTGTCGATACACCACCTTCCTGAGGAAAATGATGGTAAATATCAATGCGTAGTTTCATGTAATAAAATTAAGGTAACCCAATAAAAATAAAAAATTTATTTTACCTGCTCCTGAAACTATCTGTATAGACTGCATACCGTGTTGCATCACAAAGGTGGTTAAAAGCATCTACAGGAATATTTGTTAAAACTTCTTTGCCTGTGATCAGGTCTTGGGAAGTCACAAACTTGTAATTGTCCTTTTCCTTTTCGAAGTTGTGTGAATCATCCGTGTAATAGCAGGTCAAACCCTTTACCTTGCTTATACCAGCCGCTACACTCCCCGGCCCTTTTATGGCTGACATTACTGGCAAGCCTATCGCCCTTAACTGATTCACCATATTGGGGTCTGCCTCTGAGTAAATCACCTCACCGCTCTTGTAGCCTTTCCCAATTAAGATATCTTTAATCCTTTCGGCCGACAGACCCGGCTCATAGGAAAGCTCCTGAACCCATATTGTTTTGAAGATTCCTGATCCACGAATCCAAATCTTGACAATGGCCGTTGGGTCATTGGTGTACCCGTAATCTATGCCATAAATAATTCGGTCATATCCATTTTTTACGATAGTTCCATCATCAAGGCGTGTTCCGTTTTTATGGTTTGGTATTTCTTGGAGGCTACATTTTTTGAAATGTCCAAATATCTTTCCTTTTATCAGTCCGGTTTTGCCACGGCTGTAAACCAGAAACATATCAGGATCGCTTATCTTTTCATAAGCCTCATGCTCCTCTTTTGTTAGAAAAGGATTATGCCTGTGGTCGGTGATGTATAGTTGGTATTGGCCATTAAATTGCTTTTCTTCTCCGGAAAGTATTTTTTCATGCACCCAAAATGCTGAAGTCGGGTTGTAATCCAGATACACTTTCTTTCTGGTTTTACGCTGGAGCTGCCAAAACATTTGGTAGGACTGACTATTGCACTCATTCATGAATAAGCGATCTCTTTCACTACCTCTGGCATCCTGCTCATCATCGAATGCCTTGAACTCTATTATTGCTTCATTCTGAAAAGTGTATATAAGGGATGATTCATTAAACTTTTTTACTTGGCTCTGGATATCCGGGTCACATAAAACATATCTCTGAAACGACCTCAATGCACCACCCACCAGATTCGGCCTGTCCTGACCTGTTATTGTGTTAATGCTGCCCGGGTCTTTTATAATGTCAACGGCCAGTGCTTGTAATATCGAAACAGTTTTTGCCGCATCACCACCACCCTGACAAACTACTATTTTTTTAGGGCATTCTATCAGTTTTGTAAATAAAGGAGCGGTGGCAAGCATTCGGCTATTTTATATCTTCTTCACTTTCACTTATATCAGGACTGTTTACGGTGGTGATAGGCGAAATATTAATAACTGGAGCAACAAACGCTTTTCCATCAGCACCAGTAACCTCTTGCCTTTCGACATACCCTCTTTTCTTGCCTTTTGTTTTTAAAAGAAAAATCGTTGCTGCGGTATCCTGAGCCGAAATTAAAGTATGCAGTGCGTTCTCTGCCCAATCCAAAACAAGGTCATCCAGCTTGCGGTATTCCTTTTCGTATTCAGGAAACTTCTCCAACCAATCATAGTGTGTTTGCCTCTGAATACCAATAGACCGACAGGCAATAGTTACTATCCCAAGGCTGGATTCTAAGGCCTTGAGCATCTTTCTTTGTTTTAATGTAAGTTTATGCCTCGGGTACTTTTTTCTTCCCGGTGTATCAATCACTTGATTTTCAAGGCTTTGCTGTTCTTCCATTATTGTACAAATTTAAAAAATTCCTGTTTAGCGGAATCATCTTCTTTGAATATTCCCATTAATTTGGTCGTAGTTGTCCAAGTATCGTGCTTTTTCACACCTCTCATGCACATACAAAGGTGCTGCGCCTTCATTGTTACGGCCACCCCCTTCGGGGCTATTTCCTTCATTAGCCTCTCTGCTATTTGCTGGGTGATTCGTTCTTGGTTTTGCAGCCTATTTGCATAGAGGTCAACCACTCTTGCCAATTTCGAAAGACCAACTACCTTGCCGTCCGGAATATACGCAACTGCTGCTGTTCCAAAAAAGGGAGCAATATGGTGTTCACAAAGCGAATAGAAGGGAATGCCTGACTGAATAACCATTTCATCAATGGCGCCATCGGTAAAGGAGGTAAATTTGAATTCAGGCGGTGATAGGAATTCCCTCATGAATTTGATATATCTTCTTGGCGTATCCTTCAGCCCCTCCCTGTCAGTATCCTCACCAAGTGACTTCAGTATTTGTTGGAAGTGCCATTCTGGTGAATTTATAGAATATTCCATACTTTGTGCTGCTGAATTGAAAGTTTCCATACTGGGTTCTGTTTGCATAATTCAATACAATGCTTTAGGTTCTTAGAGTTTATAGTGAATCCGTCAGAGTGTGGGCTGATCCAATAATGTTTAGCATTTACGGAAGGTTGCGGAATGTGTTGCCCTGAGTGACGGACATATCTTAATTCAGTGACCCCTTCAGGAAAATTCTTCTTTACGACATGCTCCGCTACCTTTGGAGATACACAGATAAAGTCTATCCCTGCTGGTGCTGGCCGTAGCCCGGATGTTTCTACTGCTTGGAAATATCCTTGATCCTTGAAGAACCTTATATGCTCTTCTGTTAGTTGATCCAGAGGCTCACCGCCCGTCCACGTTATTTCACCACAACCGATTGCGTTGTTTTTTATCCACTGGATCAGTTCAGGTAATTGATATTCCTTGCCTGATTCGTATTCAGTATCGCACATCACCCCTGACTGAAAGCATGCGTGTTTGGCACTGCACCCCTGAAGACGGATAAAGACGGTAGGCGTTCCGGCTCTTGCCCCCTCCCCTTGCAGGGAATAAAATATTTCGCTGACATTAAGTGTAAGCATTGACTTTAGTTTTAGAATTTATCAAGCTTGTAAGTAGCCGAACATTTTCGTGTTTCCTCTACCTTACATTCAATAAGAGTTACCCCCGTTCCTTCCAGCTCAATAGGCGCAATCACCTCAACAATGAATTTTGCAAGGTTTTCGGCTGTAGGATTAAATGAGCAGATGATAACGGTATTATCCAGTTCATAAAGAAGGTCGCAAAGTGGGTCTTTCTCCCAAACCAGAAACTTATGATCTATCCAGTCCTCCAGATACATACAGAGCTTGGACTTAATCACGGAGAAATCAATCACCCTCCCTATTGAATCCAGCTCCCCGGCACAAACGAAATGAACCCTGTAATTGTGGCCGTGCAGGTGTGCACACTTGCTTTCATGGCCATATACACGGTGGCCGCAGCTAATGTCGTGATACCTTTCTGCTGTTGTCATAACCACCCCCTTTCTTTTGCTTCGTACCAGCCCTTTGCTCTTAGGGAGGTCGCAGGGTTATCAATATCACCAAAGCCCCATTCATTTTTTTTCATTGAACCGTTGTAATCGGTTACAGAAAGCTCAATAACGATATCTAAGCATCCAAGGTCTTTTGCAAGTTTCCATGTTTCGGCTTTTGTTAGGTACATGAGCGGAGTGTGAATACGAAAATCACCGCCACCGATGCCCAGCGACATAGCAAGCTGTAGTGCATCAATGGTATTTCTCCGGCAATCCGGGTATCCAGAATAGTCCGTTTGGCAAACGCCAGTAACTATATCGGTTATCCCGTTTTCGGCCGCAAAGCTCCCTGCAATGGTTAAAAACAGTAGGTTTCTTCCGGGTGTAAATGAAGCAGGGAGGGTTGGATCGAGATAAGAGGCTTTATTATGGTCTGAGTGTTCAATCAATGAACTCTTTGCCAGCAGTCCTTTGATATCGAATAACTTGTATTCTACACCGAACTTTTCAGCAATAATTTTTGCCTGACTTAACTCAATTACATGGCTCTGTCCATAATCGAACCCAATTGCGACAACATGGTCGAATTGTTTAACTGCCCATGCAAGGCAAGTGGTTGAATCCTGACCGCCACTAAGTAGCACAACAGCTTTTTTCATGATGCGTAGTTTTAGTTTTATAATTCTTCTGAACCCTTTTTGAGGTATTTTGAAATGATTTTCAGACCCCCTCTTGGAGATTGATTGACTATAACCTGAACGAATTTTGGATTTATTGCCTCAAAGACATCCAAAGCAATTTTTTTGGCCAATGTTTCGCAGTGCGCTCCGTAATCCCTGAAAGACCAAAGATAGAATTTGATTGTTTTGCTTTCCAGATAGAAATCGTTTGGCTCATATTCGATTTCAATGGTATTAAAATCAGGCTGTCCGGTAGTGGGGCAAACTGAGGTAAATTCATCAGTTAGAACTCTCACAACTAAACTGCCAAAGTCGGCCTTCCATGGCACTCTTCCTGCCATCATTTCTTTCATTCCTTCTTCCGGGCCTCCGGGTCTTGTCATGCTTCCGTGAATTGGTATTCTGTTCATATATTTAAAGATTGGTTTCTGCCCATTGGACGTATTTTACCCACTGATTTAGATTATGCAGCCTAACGTCATATGAGGTTTTGAAAACTTTTCCATCTGGAATGAATGTTCGCTTTATACCATCCCCGGAAAACTGCTCTACATATCCCCACCTCATCCCTGCAATCCAGCTACTACTATCAACTGAATGAAATCTTAGTTTCTTTAACCACTCAAAATGTGTTATTCCCAGCCCATGTACCTTACAGTTGTTTTTGCTGGCATCTTGAAGAAATTTTGGTATGTATCGGTAGTTTGCTTGCTTCAGGTTATCCGTTATAAATGCACCAAAACAAACATAATCGTAATCTCTGCATATTTCAAGCCACTTGTCGTATCCTCTATTCATGTGCCAAACTGGAATACTTTTCCAACCCACCATATCCTCCAGCTTGTTTCTGAGCCTTTCCACCTCTTTCAGCCCAATTATTTTATCTATATCAACTTCAACGTAGTTTTTTATCTGGTGTTTTTTTATGAATTGAGCATAGTCGTAGGTGTATTTTTCCCAGTCAACTGATCTGCCATCTTTACCATTTAGATACGTGAATATGCCTGAGTCCAGCATGAACTCCTTGAAATTCATAAATGAAGTAAGAAGGTCTTTGTTGGTTTTCATGTAATGATAGGAATAGAGGCCATACAATTTACTTTTGTCGATTGTATCAATTCCGGGCGGTAGAGAAGAAAATGAAAGAAAAATTTTCATAAACCAAGCAACTTTAACAAACCTTCTTCATAGGTTTTTCCATGGTCAAGCAGGGCGGCTCTTACGTGTTCAATCTGTTCAACCGGAAACTTTAGTATGATTTTATCATTTGCTTTCACATCACTTTCAACGTGATCCCTGAAAAAATCATGAATATCAACATCGGAAAAGCTCGGCAGGTCTAACCCCCAATGGTTTACGTCCTCCATTTTCCATTCATTAGCAAGAGCATCGTAATCCCATTGGCCAAATGCCACGTTATCTTTTATTATGAACTCCTTCTGCTTCTCTTCACTCAACCCTTTTGCAATGGCAACGGGAACTTCCTTCATGCCAATCTCGATTGCTGCCTTCAGCCTCATATTGCCGCCAAGAACCACACCTTCCTCATTGGTGATAATAGGCCTAAGAGATAACATTTCCGGGAAATTTCTTAGAGACTCAACCAACTGCTTGAACTTCTCTCCTTTAATTGATCTTGGGTTCTTTGGATTTCCTTTAAGTTTTTTGATTTCTGTTAGTACAATATCCATCGATTTCTTGGGTTTTTGCTAAGTTTTTGCGTTATCCTGCACCCAAATATATGTATTTCTCAATAATTGAAACAATTCTTGTTATTCAAAAAAATAACCCGGACGAATCCGGGCTATATGTGTCAAGGGAAACTTCGCAGGTAAACCTTAACAGTGGAATCCAAAGGTAATAAAAAATCTTCTATTTTTTTAGATTTCTTCGTATTTTAGGATGCTATTTATTTTGTTGCTTCTGTACTCTTCAAAGTTCTTCCATTTCTTTATATCTCCACGATACTTATAATCAGCCCACCCCGGATGATGAACAAATGCGCCAATGGCATCGTGCAGCGTAGGATCGGAAACAGGGTATTGTGTTATTCTGAATCCAGTACCAAAATTTTTCATTGGTTTATGTTCCGTTGAAAAATAAACTCCGCTGTATTCAGCCTGAGCATATCCCAAATCTCCATTCTGATTTTCAAAGACAAACCATGTTACGATTTCTTTTCCTTGGCTGGTATATACCTTGAAATCATTTTCTTTCAGTATGTGGTAGATTTTCTTTAGACCACCATCTTTGATTATTCTCATTTTTTTTATTTGTATTTGTTCAGTAATATTTTTCTCCATCTACCATTCGCACCTCTCAATCTATAATTTCCGTACATTGGTTTGCATGGCATATAACATCGGTGAAACCAACTCCACGCTTGAAACATTTTATACAATGTCATGGTTGTTCCTGTTTAAATAATTGAAATAGTTCTGCGGCGGTTAAGTCACCATCGCCGTTAGTAAAAATATTGTGTTCTTTATAAAGCCTATACCATCCATTCATATTTGCCCATTCAAAACATTTTATTCCTTCTTCTATCCCCTGTTGATAACCGAAGTCAGCACCGGAGATGAAAGACTGCCTTCTATCACGCACCATTAAATTAAAGTCTACGTCTGATGGATCACGTATTACAACGTGTTCATACCTTCTTTCTGCTTCTTCTTTAAATTTTTTCATGGTTGTTTCGATTTATATTTTTTCTCTGCATCTTTTATGTACTTCTTGAATTCTTGTAAGTTGTCGGCAGTCAATGTATTATTTTTGTGCCATTCAACGGATGCTTCTCCACGTACCTTTGCAAGTTCTAACGCTTTTTGTTGTCTTGGGTTTGATTTAGGAAAATAAGTATGTGACATTTTATATTATTTTAACGGTTTCTGATTCAATTATGTACCCACGCTTAATTGCTTCCTCTCTCCATCTGCCATACTTAGCAAACCTTGCTGTTAAGCCAAGCATCTTTTTCACTCTAATTTTTATATCCTGTGCCGTTCCTTCAATAATCAAAACACCATCTTTATAGATTTTTAGATTCACATAGGTTGTTGATGCTTTCTTCTTACGGTCAAACCTTGCAAAGTAATCATCCCTATCGTCTGTCTGTAAGTAATTGAATCCCATATTGTAAGTTTTATCGGTTTCTTCTTTTCATTGACCTGAGTTGATCCTGCACCCACGATTCCATGAAACATTCTTTGCTTCTCTTGTACCTTTTGAATCGCATATGCAGTAAAGCAATTTCTTCCAAATTATCTTCGCAAATTGTTGGCCAGATATCGAAATAAATTGTGTCGAACTTTTCTCCTTTCTCCGGCAACCAATAAAATATATCTTCATTGATAATTTTTAATCTTGGATCATTGAACACTGAAGCAACCAGATCAATAACATCGGAATATTTTTCAACTACGATCACCTCAGTCACTTCTTTCTTTTTCAGAATGTTTTTCAATACCATTCCGATTCCCAACCCAGCGATCAACACCCTTCCTTTTGCACGATTGATAAAACCAATGTTTGTGTTGATCTCCATATCCGTGTCACTCATCATCAATTCTCCATCAACGATCAGTTTCACATAATTTCCTTTGTACACTCTCATCGAATACGGCTGTCGTGACATTATCAATCTTAGATTAAACATTCTCGCATCCTCTTCTGAAATGCTGAACGGAATTATTTTAGCTAACCCTTTTTCTTTTCTTTCGGTGAATAATTCTGAAACACCTTTTGCTGCGAAATTTTGCATACTTTAAAATTTTAGTTGTCGGAACTGGCATCGAACCAATTGAGTGCATTTACATTTCTCCTTTTAGCGGCTCATTCCTGTTGAGCTTTCCGACACAAACCATCCGTGTATTGTAAGGGGAACGGGAGTCGAACCCGTACCTTGGTTTGTATCTAACGCACCAGCGTTTTCCAGTTTCGCCATCCCCTTGTTTGTGGCCGGGAAAAGCAAACCCAATTTTTTAGGAAACCCGGCCACGATTAGTAAATAATGAATGATAAGAACTGCCTGAGTTTATAGCCCTCGGTTCGGCTTTATTTTTTGAATCGGTAAACAAAAATTGCATATATCTCATCGTCAGCGTATACTACAATTCGATATTTGTATGCTCCATTATATAGAATCCACATTTCATCCACCTTTGCATAACCAATCGTCAAATCCCTATGAAGATCATGGATACCATAATCATCATTTGCTTTGTTATTTCTTATTGACTTATCCTTATCCGGCTTTGACCAATCCCCACCGTTGGCTTCAACGATCTCCTTTGCAGTTAGAATCCAATCACCTAAACCAACAGGATTGACCTTATACCCAACGACCCAACTTCTATCGAAAGTGGTTAGATCATCCAACTTAAATTTGTACCAAGTACCGTATTCAATATCTCCATCACTGAACTTTGTACTGGAATTTATTTCCATATTTCTCAACTGAGAAAATCCATTGAGACTTGTTGCCATCACAACAATTAATAGTAGCTTTTTCATATTCCTGCGTTTTTTATAGATTAAGTAAAAGTTGATGAACTGATTTAAGGCACTCAAAATCCCAAAGTGAAGTTGTGTTGCTGATTGGATTGGTGCTTTGTTCTGGATAGAATGATATAAGGGCTTTCTTGAATCTTTCGATCCTGATGTTCACAACCGCCTCAACCTCGTTATCTTCACACTTTTGCACCGAATCCCTTATATAACCGAGATGATGATTTAGCTTCATCGTCTTATACATTCGTTCAGAATTCCAAGAGAATCGGTACAGAAAATCTTTTCTAAGTTCCTCCATAAGGCCATCATGCTCTTTTTGGTTTAGCTTGATTGATAGTTCGATGCTTTTTAATACGTCTTGCTTAGTCATTTTGCGAAGTTTAGAGGGTAGTTTTCGCCACCCTGATTATTAAAATTTGAAGTTCTCTCTTATGGATTCCATCAGATACTCGTTGGCTGTTTCCTTCTCTTTTTTCTCTTTCTTCTCATTCATTTTTTTTACTGCCGATAACAATCTGTTTGCGAAATCTTCCAGTTCCTTTGGATCAACGAATTCAAGCATGGAGGTTTGAATTTTTTCGGCCTCGTTTAGACAATCGATCCATACCTTACATGAAACATGAGTTCCTAACTCCGAGGTACTAACGATGAGGTTGCGAATATCTAAATTTCCGTTTTTCCTGCTGTTTGTGTTGGGGGTGAAGTTTGACATGATCTGCGAGTTTTTAAGTTATTAATTATATGTAAATGTAATACATTTTGTAATATAATCCAACTTTTCCTAAAACTTTTTTTGAAATAATTTTTTATTTCGCTGATTCTGGTAAAGCATCATACCCAACTTTTCTTTTGAGCAATGCAGTATAATTATCAACATTCTTTTTGGTGATCCTGTTTCGTGATCTGGCACTAACATTAACCGTGAAATTGTGCCAACCATTTATGAAAACACCATTCTTATCAAATGTATAAAAATGGCTTCCAACGTCTTTCCATCGACTCTTTGTGTGGATCACAAAATGAATTTCAACATACCCACCTTCTTTATGCGTTACGGGTGTGATATCTCCGTATTCAATCAGGTGTATTGTTGTTTCTGGCCTCATACAGTCTTTGATTGCAAAACATACATTTCTCATGATCTTATTTTTTTGGGTAAACAATTTTTTCTAAACGGGCATTCCATTTGTTAGCCCATACTGCGTTGTTGCCATCTCCGAAATTCAATACCGAATGCACCATGCAGTTGCTTCCTCTGGTGACAGTATGCAGCCAAGTCTTTGCATCGACAAAGGCTGTTGATTCAACCCCCTCAGTGGTGCAAACTATTTTTAAAACTGCATAGGGATATTTTTTCTTTGCCATTATTTTGAGTTTATAAATGAATGATCAATTTGATTTGCTTTTAGAATTTCAGACAGCCGCTTTCTACCTAACCTTACTGGCTTGTTATTCCAGAACTCATGCACTGAATAGTCCTCATTATCAGGCAGGTCTCTTACGCACTTTTCGATCTCTTCCATGTTGCAGAAATAGTTTCTGTGTGAATAACCAAGTGCCTTGATCCAGAATACCCGATGCTCATTGTTAATAGTTGTTTTCATGATGAGATTTTTATCTGTTAACATTGATAAATATAGTCCACCCATAACTGCTTAACTTTCTGAAAAGAAAACTATAGATTTCTTTCCGCATTTCATCTGCACTAAACTCTTCACTAAATGAATGAAACCTTTGCTCTTTATAGTACATTGGAGTTGCATATAACTCCTTGTGATCTGTGATTCTAATTTCATAAACCTGATTAACGAGGTCATGAGCATCTTCGCCAATGATAAATTTATCATTTGATGAGTTATAGATACAGTATAGCATATATTTTGTTTTAGATTACAAGAAAACTGATTATGAATTATCTCCTGCAAATTGAGCTGCAAATGCCCCAAGCGATCTATCCCAATCCGACTGCTTGCCAAACTTTCCAAACAGAATTGTTCCATCTGCTTTCCGGCTCATTGTAACACCTAAATCCTTATTGAATGACCACCTGTATATGTAGGTACTTAGAAAGACCGTTTCAACACTTTCTGATTTGTGCTGCTTCGGATCATTCTCCCCTAATTCAAGGTAGGTGACATTCCATTTATACAAATACACCTGAGCGTATTTTGATTCGGTAATCTGGCTGAAGAAAAATTTCGTGAAAGAGCTTTCGTTAACCTGCTCCCAATTTACAGGCATACAGTTTGAAGTGTGTGGCATTGTACGAAGTTTTGAAGATAAAAAAGGCCGGGAGTTACCCCGGCCATGTTTGTTAGTTTGCCATTTCAAGAATAGCGTTGAACATCTTGTTGTCCACTTTACCCTGAGTTGTGAAATCTGCTTTCCCTGTATGAATGGCTTCATTGAAAGCATTGTAACCCAACCATAAAGAAGGCTCAACTCCAAGCAGGGAAGATTCTTTCTTCATGATATCTATGACCATCTGTGCTTTTGCACTTGGCTCTGTGGGATTTTTTTCGCTCTTCTCAAATTTGAATAACCCTGTAACACCCAGCGTGTATTTGACAAACTCTTCGATGCTGGCAACAGGAGTTTCGGCAAGTACTTCGAATTTCCTTTTCAGTGTGTAGTACTCATTATCCAAGAACTTCTCTACCAGTTCGGAGATATTTGGAAGAACCACTTCGTTGATAGTTGAATTGTGCTTCACCCTGAACCCAACCTTTGTTTCTGCTACGTGAAGACCATTGTTACACACCTTGCGAAAGAAACCAAAGTTTCCACTGGTTCTTGTAAGGCCGTCATAACTGTTTGTGAACCGGAGCATAGGAATAACTACGTCATTGGTGTTTTTAAGGTCGATAAAATACCTGTCATCATTCATGATGTAATCAACTGAAAAACTACAATTATCCCTGTTTTCTGAACGGGTTACATAGTTGATGTCTGCATCGATCAACCTGCGCTCGATTTCTGTAAAATAGTTGGCATTATCCAGAAAGCCATAATGATCACTAACTACGTTAACGATTCTGCCTTCACTAACGAGGGCTTTTGATTTTCCATTGATGCAAGGGAGGCCAGTTAGTGATTCAAGGCTCTGAATGTTTGCATTGATGAATACGTTGTCGTTCTTAAGGCTCTCTGTCCAATTTTCGGATTTGATTACTAAGTTGTTCATTTTGCGAAATTTTTAGATGATTAATTTTAATAACAATGTAAATGTAATACATTTTGTAATTGGTTCCAACTTTATTCTAAGTTATTTAGAATATTTTTTTATTTTTTTTGTAATCCCTAACTGTGGGTTTGCAGTTAGATAAATTTTGTATTCTTTTACTGCGAAGATTTCCTTATACATTTTTTTAATGTTCATAGCCCATTCGATTGCTAACCTTGCTGGCATTTCACCACTTTGCTTGTATATCTCTCCATCAATTTCAATTACTGCTTTGTACATTCGTTCCATATAGAATATTTCCAAGATGAAAAATAAACTGCACATATTCTGTATCACCGCCCCACTCAGGATGTCTTGATCTTGCAAGCGACCAATCTAAAACCTCAATAGTAAATGAAGGGCGATGCTTGCCATATCCATTGGTAAAGCAAATCGCATCTGGTAAGTTTTGCATTTCTTCATTCCAGTATCCGTTTTCTTCTCTGTTGCTTTCGTATTTGTAACCAAGCCGATTGATCCAGTAGTCCTTAAACTCCCGGTATTCTTCCAGCTTCTCACCGGAAAGAATCATATCGAACCATTTCTTTTTGAGCGTTAAGTTTAGCACTTTCATCTTTTATATTTTTCAAGTGATCGGTGAAGGTTTTTATAATTCAGTGGCGTAAACTGCAACACTGTCCATCCATCACTTTGAGCCGCATTCAGTTTTTCCATATCTCCAGTGTATCCGGTAACGGTTGTATGTCTGCTCTTATTTGAGAAAATTCCATTGTACTCAATGGCCAATTTCAATGCAGGTATGCACCAATCGAATCTCCACTTACGTTCCACGTGAAACTTAAACTCATCTTCCAGTGTATATGCATTTTCATTGCACCAATACCATAAGTTCCAAGCGATCCAATCTTTTTCAACACTTCTATGCTTTACTTTCACTGGAGTTGCTTTCGTTTTGTTGATAAGATGCTTATTCAAATGAGCAACAGCTGTTTTTGTTATATCAAATCTTCTTCTCATAAATCTATGCTGGTTTGTACCGGAATATATCCATCCATGGAACCGGGAGCTGAATGTTTTTTATACTCAATGATTTTTTGAATCTCTGAATGAAATTCCAACTCAACTTTTAATAGAATTCCATCTCTGTTTTTTGCAATCTTTGCATACCTCCGGTTAAGTAGGCTGGCATCATCCAGAATTTGTTCATCCTCCGGCCCATATAGAAAAATAACCATATCCGCATCCTGTTCAATAGCCCCTGATTCCCGTAGGTCGGATAACATAGGCTCTCTCTTGCTTCCGGTTCTTTTCTCTATGTCTCTGCTCATTTGGCTCAATGCAATAATTGGAATATCCAACTCTTTTGAAAGAAGTTTTAAGCCCCTGCTTATTGTACTAATTTCCTGCTCCCGATTCTTTCCTCTTGTTTCGTCACCGCCTGTCATTAATTGCAGGTAGTCGACAATAATCAACCCAACTCCTTTTTTCTTTTTCAGCCTCCTTGCTTTTGCTCTGAATGATCTCAATGTCAACGAACTATCTTCATCAAAAATTATATCCATCTTTGCTAACCGATCAGCGGCCGTGTATACTTGCTTCATTTGATCATCATCAACCTTACCCGTCTGAAGCCTATTGAGCCATATCTCCGATTCACTTGAAAGCATTCTGATAACATTTTGTATTGAAGTCATTTCAAGAGAAAACACCGCCACAGGTACACCCTTCTGCTCATTTGCTGCTTTTGCTAAGATGATAGCCAGTGCTGATTTCCCCACAGAAGGCCTTGCTGCTAATATAATGAGGCCGGGATGCCATCCTTTCGTTGCCCTGTCAAGTGTCGGGAATCCAGAAGGAATGCCTGTTACAGAGCTATCCAGAGTACGATAATGTTCTATTTTCTTAATTGCATCCACAACCACGTTAGAAATATGGCTCATTTGGTCTTTGGTGCGAATATTTCCAATACTGAGAATTTTCTGCTCTGATTGATCCAGTAGATCGAAAACATCAATATCATCATTATACGCCTCATACAATATTTCTGAACTTTTTCTTATAAGCTCCCTCTGTATGTATTTCTGTAAAATTATTGCGCAGTAAGTGTCGATGTTTGCGGTACTGGTAACATTATCGGTGAGTTTAGTAAGAACAAATGCCCCTCCAATCCTTTCAAGCTCACCCATTGATTTTAGTTCCTGAACCAGAGTTAGTAAGTCAGGAACAGCTCTGTTTTTTGTTATTCTGGTAATTGCCCTGAAAATAGTTCTATGATCTTCACTATAGAATACTTCTTCTGTTACCATGTCCTCAATTCTTTCAAAAATACCTCTCTCAAGTAAAACAGCACCAAGGACTGCTTTTTCGATCTCAATTGACTGAGGTGGGATTTTCCCAATGGGCAAATTATATCCGATTTCTTTTTTCATATTCAAGATTTTTCCATTAGTTCACGATCCCTTTTTTCCCTTGGCGATTCTGTACCAATAAAGAGGTTGCTTGGCGGTCGGGCTTTGAATTTAGATTCCCTCATATCCCGTAGCATCCAGTTCCTTACTGCTGCTATCCAGTCGATATACTTGGCATTTTTCTGTTTAGAATAATTCAATGCACTTTCATAGTAAAAATCCAAGTCAGCATCTTGGTATTTGGTTCCGAAAAATTGTTCTTTAAATTTACGTTCATCATAGAATTCAGAATCAACAAAAGAGTGCGGCTTATTATTATTATTTACTTTTATTTTATTTTCTTTTATTTTATTTGTTGGCGTTTGTTCAACACCTGTTAACACCTGTTGAGTAGCTGTTCTATTAGATTGATTATCAATATTCTTTTTTCTTGCTTCAGCACTTGCCTTACCTGCTTTTTGCTTTATTAATGACAAATTTGACCTCTCATTCTTATTGGCAAAAACACGTCTGCTGAACACATAACCATCTTCTATCGACAGAAGTCCACTTGTGTTCAACACCTGTTCAATTCTGTTGACATCGTGTTCAGTTGTGTTGGATATTCTTGTATAGAATTTGATATACTGCTTGTATGCTTCCTCCGAAATCTTACCCTCCGGCTCTTGGTGAAGAATCTCAATTAGTATCCAATACATACCTAATCCTGCAATCCCGGCCTCAGATAGAAGAATCATTATTTTAGGGTCTGAGTGGGCATTTGTGTCGTGGGAGAAATAGAACGCATCTTTTTTCATGAAATAAAAAAGGGTGAATCAGGTAGCAGTCTGAAACACCCTCTGAGGTCAGAAGTAAGCACATTCTCTGCTGCTACTCAGCGAATGTGCCTTATTAAGTCTAAAATTAATGGATTGATCTTTAGGAAACATATTTTATCGGTTATTTTTTTCACCGTTTGCTTTATCCCTTTCTTGCAGCAAACCATTCATGTTTTCCACAATGTATGTCCTCAAAGGGCCGGGGCGCAAACCATTTTCAAACAACCATAGGAGGTAGTGAGCCGGGATTTTCATTAATGGTTTCATCTTGTGCTTCCCAAAAGTGAGAACGGTTTGATCTGTGTACTTCTCTTGCATGACTTCTATTTTCGGGTTAATTATTCGGGTGCTAATCCATCAGGGAATTCCTTGCTTTGTGGAACTCTCTTCCTTTTCGGTTTCGGAGTCTGATCATCCGTTGGTTGATCTGATCCTCCATCGGGATTGATATCATCCAAATTATCCGGAAATGGTTTTTCCTCCGGAGGTAATATCTGGAGATGGGTAACTTTCTCATCCGGGAAATCAAATGACCCCTGCGGATTAACTGCTTTCTTTTCTCCTTTCAAATAAGCCATAACCTCCTCCACGATCTTTGCGATCTTGCTCTGGAGATCACCGATCAGAATATACTCCTTGCCCTCCGATGCCTCAAACCTCTGGAATGGAGAATTCAGGGTAACCGATCCGTATTCTGATGATCGACTTCCGAGAATCATGAATCCCTCCTCACCTTCTTTTCCTCCGATTGAATACCCATTAACCGTGAAAGGAGATAGTAAATCGGCTTTCCGGATATCTTTTTGATTAACATATCCAGTCAGAACCGCAAGGTGAGGACTGAGGCCCTGAACGGCCTGAACTAAATCATCGTGGCATTTAACATCACATAGTTTTTCGGTGCTGGATTTTACAGCCCCTGATTCCTCGTACTGAACATCAACTTTTTCCCCTCCCTTGATGAGTTTGACTTTTAGGATTTTGATCTGATCTTGCATCTTAGTTTGATTTTTTATGTTTAAAATGAATGATGAAACTCTTTTTTAGTGAATACATGAAATACCAAAGTCCCTTGCTGGACTGTTCCCAAAAAAATATCGTAATTTTCTGAAGGATACATACCAGTTCCACAAACATGGATTTTAAGAGCTTCTTCAGAACTGGCTTCATCTACCATTGCCCACAAACACATCAATTGTCCTTGCATTTGTACCGATAAAATTTTTACAATGCGCTTCGTTTGTAGTGTTTGAAATTCAACGGGATCAAACACATATTTGTAAATTACATTCATAACTCTTTTTTATGTTTTGAAATTGATAACCCATGATCCAGTGCATACTGTGGATGCAATTCTACATATAGGTTGCATCGGTTGCATGAACGCTTTAAGTATTTCCTGTTAAGCAAATTTGCACCCCGACCCTTCATGTGATGCAATCCCTGAGCAATACCAGTACAATCAGGTGTTCGCAGCTCACAAACATTGTTCTCTTTTAAAAGCTCTTTAACGATTTTCACATATTCTTTTTGAAACTCTTTTAACTTTTCACTTCGGGGAGCAATTTGCTTTGGCTTTTCTGAACTAATTTTTGCATCGGCATAGATTCTATGGCCGACACAAAAACCGTTTTTTTCAGGATGCCTTTTGCAGCCCGGAAATTTGCAGGTTGTTTCCATTACATTTTTTTAACTGACTTCAGGATAAAAAGGTTTAATGAAGTAACCTGCAATTTCACATACTCATGCAGATCATTTCCTAAAACACTTGAACATTCCGGAAGAGCTAAACTACTCAAAGTTTCTGAAAACTTCATCCACTTTTCACGATCCGGGGCTTGCTTTGCCAGTTCTTCGGCCTCAGCAGCTTTTTGTTCCTCTTCCATTCTCAGTCGTTCTACCTCTTTGTTCTTATCTTCAATTGCTTTCAGACGGTATAACTCAGCCTCTTCCACACGCTTCTTTTCGGTTTCAATTTCACGCTGCCTTGCTGCATCTTCCTCTTCACGCTTTTTTTGAGCTGCAAGCATTTCATCCTGCAATGCCTGATTTTTTTGCCTCAACTCTTCAAGCTCTTTTCTTTCTGCCTCAATTTTAATTTGCTCCAGCCGTTGAGCTTCAGCAACCTCAGCCAACCGGATTTGTTCAAGCTCATATTGTTGCTTTGCATTTTCAAGCACTTTCTCATACTGAGCATCGGTTAAGGTTTTCAGAACCACGATATCAACCTCATATCCAAGTTTGCTTAATCCGGTAACACGCTCCTGAAGTTTTTCTTCATTCTTTCTGTACTCTTCCTGTTTGATTGCTTCCTTCTCTGCATCAATACGATCTTCCTCTGCCTGAAGTTTGGATTCAATTGATTCCAGTTCACCAATGACCCTTGCTTGTTCAGCGTTTACTTTGCGCTGCCATTCAAGTGCTTTCTCCTTCAGACCTTTAGCAAATGATTGTACACCAGTTCTGGTTTTCTTTACAATCTGCCTTGCCTCATACACTGCTTTGTATCCGGCTTTATCTTCAATCCCATTGATAGTAAGTCCTGAATACTTTTCTTTCATTTCTGCAATAGCCTGATCGGTGACATTCATTTTTACAATGGCATTCGTGTCATTGATCTGAGTTGTCAAAACTTCTGTTTCTGTCAAAATTTCGCTCATGGTTTTTATTTTATTTTTGTTAGTAAAATGCTTGTAGGATCAAAATCGGTATCAACTTTCTTTTCTTCTGGCATGAATCCGAATCTTTCATATTCAATCTGATTAAGGTAATCTCTGGCCTTCAGAACTTTTGCATATAACCTTGCAATTGCTTCATTATCCCTTTCGATTTTAAATTCAATCATTCGCTCTTCAATCGGTATATCTCCGTATCTCATTAGCTTATCCAGTTCCAAACACGCTTCCTGATAATCATTATTCTCTTCAGTGGCTACACCCATCTGATAAAGCAGCCTTCTCTTCTCATCGTTGATCAGTGTTTCTGGAGTATCAATAAGGCAATAGGCAAGTGTAGCGCATGATGCACCACTCAATGCCATGTACCCTTGCATCTGCCACCAGTAATCTGGATTGATCGGCTTTGTTACTACCCGAAAGAAGGTGAAGATATCCCAACTGCTTTTTGCATCAATGATCTCTTCAGCATTTCTGATGCTTTCGCCAATGTAGAAATCTGGAGTTCCTTTGATCATCGAATTTGAAATGGCTTCAATATTCTTTTTGAAAAAGCGTTTCTTCAGTCTGGAGTAAAGAGTAATTGAATCCTCTTCAACCATAAGACCCTTCGATGTGTATTTAGTTTGAATGTTTGTGTTCCGGCCATACTTATTTGAAACATAAATATCAACCAAATGGGTTTTTGCTCCTTCAGAAAGATTGCCTTCTCTTTTGTCTTTTTCTCCTTTCGGTTCGGCCATCAATTTAGATAGGGCCGAACACCGGAAAAGCGTGTTACTGAAATTCATCCTGCGAATTTTTAATGATCAATAAATGTAATACATTTTGTAATGTTTTCCAAATTTATTTTACAATAAATCAAACTCTCTCTCAAGTTTCGCAATCTCTTTTACATATGCATCAATCACAATAGTTTTCACTACATCAAAAGGAATGTGAACAGTTTTTGGCTCTATCCAATTATTCTGTTTATCACGACTGCCAATGGTTGTATGAAAGGACACTGCATATTCCCACAATGATAAATCTTTTTTCTTTTGAACAATTTGCTGCTGCAAAATAGTTCCTTTACTTAGTTGCTCTGAGTTCATGATTTTGATTTTACGGTAAGAAATTCTTTTTTCGCTAAATACAATTCCATTGCAGTATCTGGAAGAGATTCAAACAGTGACTCCAGCTCTTCAATGGTTTTTACGTCCTCAATCAATAAGATGATCCTTTCGGCCTCTTTGTCGATTGCAACGGTTTCATTGTCCACATACGTTACATCCCCGTCTTCGGTTTCAATTACGGCCTGATCAGTGATGATCGCTTTCTGCATTTCGATTGAAAGAGGAGCAAACTTTGACAGTAGAAGTTTTATGACAGTCTTCACTGCCATTCCTTCAAAATCGGTATTCCATAAACCATACTTGTTGCTGAAAGTTTTGCTATACTTCATTCCATGCCTCTTCACATCATCAATGGCCATGAATAAAGTTTTCTCAAATCCATTAAGCAGGGAGAAATATGCTGCATAACCGATTACCACATTTGAGGCTCTTGTAGAAAAATCAAATTCAAATCCGGTAAGTGGATTCTGTCTGACTAACTGGCCTTCGTAGATAGGGGCTGCGCTGATTGTCTTGAATACGCCGCTACGTTGTGCTAATTGAATAAAGCCTTTGTAACCGATCTGGAACTGTGCCATCTTTTTGTATGTGCCATCAGCCTGTTTTACGTTGTAGGCAATGATGTAGGCAAAACCAAGATTGTTATTGATAGGAAGGTCAAGTGTTGCAGCCATAGCCGCAGCCATGTAGATAGAATTCGGGTCTGCTTTTCTCAATTCATTGTCCTGAGAAACAACCTGCAAAACTGAGGTCATAAATCCTTGAGCTTTCTTCCCAAGCAATTCCTGAAATTTTGATTTGATCTTTTCGTCTGAAAATAATTCTTTTGCTGTCGCTGGCTGAGTTGTTTGTAATTCGGTTTGATTTTCCATGATTTTAGTTTTCGATTTTTAATTTGATTTCTCTGTCTGCAAGGCATTCTGTTAATTCAATAATCAATGTGGCCACTCCAGCATGATTGTATTGATACATTTGACCAAACTCAAATATTTCATGATCCAGTGCATCAATTTTTTCAACCGAATCGGCAAATTTGATTTCTCTTTTGAGTAACCGAAAAGTGCGCCACATTGCTTCCTCAGAAATGTCTTTGTAGTGTTTTACTTTCGGCTTTCTTTCATAGGCAATATATGCAAGTGCTATCAGTAAAACAATTGCTGTCCAGTTTTCCGAAACAATCTTTCCCATAGTAAGTTTGGTTTACTTGATTTCAAAATGTGACTTGATCATTACCCGTATAAGCGAAGGGAGTGAAGTTCCATATTTGGTTGAACACTTTGCATTTGCAAGTTCATACTCATTCTTGTCCATACGGAACGAGTATGTTTTCATGACGGGCTTGCTGTGTATCTGCAACTTCCCTTTTACTTTTACATTTTTTTCCATGTTTCTGTTTTTTTTAGTGAATAATATTGAACTCATTGAATCCAACAATTTTAAATCCTCTGATCTTGAATCCTGTCATGCAGCATCCAATTAAATATTTTTTCGTTGTCTTGTACTCCCGGTAAACAAAGTGAATGAATTCCTCACCAACCCAATACACCCTGATATCATGCAGGGCATCAATTCTGTTTTGATCCATGAACTCAATCTTTCTGATATGTTTTTTCATTTGCGAAGTTTAAAGGTGGGCTGGATTGCTCCAGCCCTGATTGATTAACAAGTAATGTCGTAGTAAATAATTCCATTCGGCTTTCTGATTTCACTTTGACCACCAAGAGGCATTCCGTGAAACATACCACCGTTTGCTGTTTGACCTTGAACTTTAGCAGTTACTTTATCTGCCGATTCTTTTGATTTTACGCACACTCTGTCGTAACATATTCCAGCGTTGTACCAAATAACATCATCCATTGGAATACCGAATTTTTCAGATGCGTACTCTTTGTGTTTTTGCATTTCATTTTCCATACTGCGAAATTTTAGATTGTTTTACTATAATTTTTCCACCATCTTGCAACCTCTTTTAATGAGAGGAAAGGATCAGACGTTTCGCCTTTGATAGATGCTCCGTTTACCCATACATGGTAAACTTTACATTCAGTATCAGCGTAAAGCTCAATTCCTTTTTCTTTCATTTCGGCTTCAAGTTTTTTGAATCCAGTTCCACCGGGATTTATTCTCGGCTCTTGGATGCTACTTTTTACAGTACCAAAAGAAAACATCTTTGATAAAAAAGGCACAGTTGTTTTTTTCATGCTGCGAGTTTTTTAAATGTGAAAGAACTAATTAATACATAAATGTAATACATTTTTTTCACACTGCCAAATTTATTTTTTACGCATTTCTATTAACTCAAATAAAAGTTGCTCTTTTTTCTTGCTGAGAACAAATGTCCTTCTGGTATCGCATCCGCTATAAACTTCAAACTGTTTTTCGGTTAATACCATCTTCAGTACTCGGTTTAATTCATACGCATCATCACAGCGCAGCAACTCATCACCATCTTCATCTTCTAACCTGTAAAGCGTATCATCTAGTAGTATTTTCATTATTGACCATTTATGAATTGAATATAACCTGTTGCAAAAGCCACCTCATCAAACTCCCTGCTTTCGTTGAGAGGATGCCAGTCAAACTTTCCAACTGGAGCTGCCCCATCCCACACATGACACATCATTTCTTTTTTCTCTTCGTTCCAGTGTGAAACAAAATCACAACCTTCACCATTTAACCTGCATGACATTGTTGCTTGTACACTGCCGAATACCGCATCAATACTATCAACCGGAATCTGCTCTGTCATGATTGCAATTTTCCTGAGCGTGTCTGATACGATTTCTGTTTCTGTGAATACCAAATTCATTTTCATGATCCTGCGTTTTTTGATTAAGAAATTATTTTCATTTTTTCGTAAAAGTTCATGGCCACCTTCCTGATGGTTGGATTATCTGACATGAGTTCAATCCATGAATCAACGCTCATCTTCACCGGATACTGTGTTGGCTCTTTAGATTCAAATACCTCTTCATAGATATCAAGAATGCCCTGCTTGTCTAAAAACTTTTCAAGCTCATCCAGCCCTATGGTGTACTCCAGATGCTCATTTGGCATCAACCCAATATCTTCTGTTGCTTGAATGATGAAATTTTCTCCGTCTTTGAAAGAATCGATGATCTGTAACATAGTTGAAAGTTTTGAGAGGGGTTAGAGATTTTGGTTTATCAGGCAGATAGCATCACTGGCAAGCACTTTCGCTTTTCCGGCAGTTACCATTTCTTTAGCATCTTCTAAGGTCATGAAACGATGTGGAGTGGAGAAAGATAACCGATCCTTGAATTCCACATAAACGATTACGAAAAGGGCTGGTTCTAAATATTCGATAGTTAAAGGTAACATGGTGCGAAGTTTTGAGGGGCGGCATGAACCGCCCCGGTTATTGGCTTATTTTACTGACATTAGAAACTGAACCTTTGCAATGATCCTCTGATCTAAATTGCTTTGAAAGTCTAATACTGAACGATTTTTGAAAATCGGAAACTGCGGCTGAACTGGCTCTTGCATAGAAACGCCTATGTAGTATTTTCCGTCTATACGATAGAGCATGTAAGACACCTCATCGGCGGTTAGGCGTATTTGAGTCCGGTCATTGAAGAGATAGTTGGTTTTCTCTTTTGCTAATTCGACCACCTGAGATAATGTAAGCTTTGACATTTTGCGAAGTTTTTAAGTTATTAATTATATGTAAATGTAATACATTTTGTAATATAATCCAACTTTTC
>Ga0105090_10000169_pt1 | contig 28865 bp, 23 predicted proteins | sample PPLLak3March2015_FD_79110 | JGI IMG/M metagenome (GOLD analysis project Ga0105090, IMG submission 79110) | Freshwater sediment microbial communities from Prairie Pothole Lake near Jamestown, North Dakota, USA - PPLs Lake P7 Core (1) Depth... | ecosystem: Environmental > Aquatic > Freshwater >...
CCGCACTTCCGTTTGCACTGAGCCGATTGCTTCAGGAGTTCAACTTCATGCCGATCCCGACTTCGTTCCGTGACCGTCTCAGCCTGCCGGTGATCGGCTCGCCGATGTTCATCGCCTCGACGCCCGAGCTCGTGATCGCCCAGTGCAAGGCGGGCGTGATCGGCTCGTTCCCGGCGCTGAACGCGCGGCCGGCCTCGCAGCTCGACGAGTGGCTGGTGCGCATCAAGGAGGAACTCGCCGCCTATGCGAAGGCGAACCCGGAAGCGAAGGTCGCGCCGTACGCGGTCAACCAGATCTGCCACGCCTCGAACGACCGGCTGCAGCATGACGTCGAGGCCTGCGTTCGACACAAGGTGCCGTTGATCATCACGAGCCTGCGTCCGCCGCGCGAGGTGGTCGAGGCGGCGCACAGCTACGGCGGCCTCGTATTCCACGACGTGATCAGCGTGAAGCACGCGCGCAAGGCGGCCGAGCAGGGCGTGGACGGCATCATCGCGGTGTGCGCGGGCGCTGGAGGCCACGCCGGCATGGCGAGCCCCTTTGCGCTGGTGCGCGAGATCCGCCAGTTCTTCGACGGCACGATCATCCTGGCGGGCGCCATGTCGAGCGGCGCGGACGTGTTCGCGGCGCAGGCGATCGGTGCGGACCTGGCCTACATCGGCACGCGCTTCATCGCCACGACCGAGGCGCACGCCATGGACGAGTACAAGCAGATGATCGTCGAGTCGGGTTCGGACGACGTCGTCTACACCAACCTCTTCAGTGGCGTGAAGGGCAACTACCTGCGTGGCAGCGTGGTCCGTACCGGCTTCGATCCGGACAACCTGCCCGAGGCCGACAAGTCGAAGATGAACTTCGGTTCGGGCAGCGACCTCAAGGCCAAGGTGTGGCGCGACATCTGGAGCGCCGGGCAGGGCGTCGGCAACATCCACGAGGTGCTGCCCACGGCGACACTGGTCGCACGAATGGTGCAAGAGTACGAGGACACCCGCCGCCGACTGTGCGGCGCGGCCTGAGCGGAGGGGGGCGGACCATGGCAGACATGTTTGACCTCGAGGGACGCGTAGCGCTCGTCACCGGCGCGAGCCGTGGGATCGGCGAGGCAATCGCGAAGGCCTACGCCGAGCGCGGCGCGCGCGTGATCGTCTCGAGCCGCAAGCAGGATGGCTGCGAAGCGGCGGCGGCCGCGATCGTCGCCGCGGGTGGCGACGCCGTCGCCATGGCCTGCCACATCGGCGACATGGAGGCGCTCGAGCGGCTGTTCGCCGGGATCGGCGAGCGCTACGGCCGGCTCGACGTGCTGGTGAACAACGCGGCCACCAATCCCTACTACGGCCACGTGCTCGACACCGACCTCGGCGCCTTCCAGAAGACCGTGGACGTGAACATCCGCGGCTACTTCTTCGCCTCGGTGCTCGGCGGGCGGCTGATGCGCGCGGGCGGCGGCGGCTCGATCATCAACATCGCGTCGGTGAACGCCATCCGCCCGGGTCCGCTGCAGGGCATCTACTCGGTCACCAAGGGCGCGGTGCTCAACATGACCAAGGCTTTCGCGCGCGAGTGCGGGCCCGAGGGCATCCGCTGCAACGCCATCCTGCCGGGGCTGATCCGCACCAGGTTCGCCGGCGCTCTCATCAGCGACGAGCAGCAGTTGCAGCACTACGTCGGCAACAACCCGCTGCGCCGGGTCGGTGAGCCTCGCGACATCGCGGGTGCTGCCGTGTTCCTTGCCTCCGACGCCTCGTCCTACGTGACGGGGGAATTCCTGGTGGTGGACGGCGGCTTCCTGATCTAGGGAAGCGCCCTGCGATCCGATGGGTGGCCGGCGTCGCACGGCCGGCGGACGCCGGCGAGGACGTCCTGCTATTTCTTCTGCTCGGCCTGCCGCGCCACCGCCTCGGCCCGTGCCTTGACCGCATCGGCGTCGCCCAGGTAGCGACTTGCGAGCGGCTGCAGGTGCGAGTCGAGCTCATACACCAGCGGCACGCCCGTCGGGATGTTGAGTTCGACGATTGCCTGGTCGGTCATGCGGTCGAGCATCTTCACCATCGCGCGCAGGCTGTTGCCGTGCGCGGCCACGAGCACGTTGCGGCCCGCGGCGAGCTCGGGGGCGATGCGCTGGTTCCAGAACGGCAGCACGCGAGCCAGCGTGTCCTTGAGCGACTCGCAGGACGGCAGCTCGCCGGCCGGCACGCCGGCGTAACGTCGGTCGAAGCGCGGGTGCTGCGGGTGGGTCGCCTCGAGCGGCGGCGGCGGGATGTCGTAGCTGCGCCGCCAGACCTTGACCTGCTCGGCGCCGTGCTTCGCCACCGTCTGCGCCTTGTCGAGGCCCTGCAGCGCGCCGTAGTGGCGCTCGTTGAGGCGCCAGCTGCGCTCCACCGGCAGCCACATCATGTCCATCTCGTCGAGGGCGATCCACAGCGTGCGGATGGCGCGCTTGAGCACCGAGGTGAAGGCGACGTCGAACGCGATGCCCTCGGCCTTGAGCAACCGCCCGGATTCCTTGGCTTCCTCGAGGCCCTGCGCGGAGAGGTCCACGTCGATCCAGCCGGTGAACAGGTTCTCGAGGTTCCAGATGCTCTGGCCGTGGCGCAGCAGGACGAGTTTGCCGGTGCTCATGGGAATCACGGGTAGCGGAGGGGATGGATTCTTATAGCAACGGCCCCGGCAGCGCGCCAGACGGGAAACTCGCGATGGCCGGAGCTAACGATGTCGATCGACACCCGCCTCGCAGCGTGTGCGCCTCGAACGCACCGTCTCCTGCCAGCGCGCCCGGTTGGGCTCGGCACGATCCCGCGGCGCGGGCCCGTGCTCGAGGTGCCAGGCGATTGCCGCGAACAGCAGCGTCTGCCGTCGCACGCCGGCGTTCTCGAGCCGCGCGCAGAGTTCCTTGTCCTCCGAACCCCAGCCGGTCATCGCCTCGTCGAAGCCGTTGACCGCGAGCAGGTCGTCGCGCCAGAAGCCCTGGTTGCAGGCCTTGACGGCGACCACCGCGCTGGCAGCCCGGCGCAGGAGTCGGGCAAGTCGCGGCGCGTGCAGTCCGTACAGGCGCCGCAGCCGGCCGAGGCCTGGCGACCAGGGCTGCGGCAGACCGCTGCCGGGCTCGAGCAGCCTCCTTGTCGCGGTCCCGTCGAGCGCAATGCGCACGCCCTGGCTGTAGTGGCCCGGGCGAGCCAGGGCCCGGTGGTCGGCGAGGAACGAGGGGTGCGGCACCATGTCGCCGTCGAGCAGCACGACGTAGTCGCAGCATGTGCGGGCGATGGCCTCGTTGCGGATGCGGCCGGCGCGGAAGCCCTCGTGCGGCTGCCAGGCGTGGTGCACCGGATAGCGCGCGGCCGCCGCGTGCCGCTTCAGTGCCTGCGCCGTGTCCGGTCCCGACCCGTCATCCGCGACCACCAGTTCGTCCGGCGCCTCGGACTGCGCGGCCACCGCCGACAGGACGCGCTCGAGGGCATCGGGCCGCTCGTGCGTCGTGACGACCAGGCAGCAGCGGATCACCGTCCGGCGAGGGCCAGGCGGCGCAGACCCTGCAGCGCGACGGAGAGCGAGGCGAAGTCGGCGACCGAGGGCTGCGCGCGGATGTCGTCCACGATGCCGCGCGCATGCCCGGCCGCGGCCGAGTGCTTGTCCCGCCAGGACTCGACGGCCCGGGCCGGCTCACGCTCCCGCGTTTCGGCGAGCACCCGGTGCGTCAGGCCGCGATGCGAGTCGTAGAGCGCCTCGCGCAGGCTGTTGCGCGCGACCGCCTGCCAGTGCCCATGGATGTCGAGGTCCTCGATTCGCGCGCCCAGCCAGTCGAGGCCGAACTCTGCCCCGGTGGCGAAATAGGTGCGGGCGGCCGTGGCCACCGACAGCTTGTGCTGCTGTGCCAGCTCGACGATATCGGGCGCGCTCGTGAGCGCGTCGCAGGCGGCGACGCGGCGCGCGAGCAGCCCCGGCACGCCTGCCGCGAGCAGCTCGCCGGCGCGGCCGTCGAAGGCGTCGCGCTCGAGCCCGTGCAGGCCCTGCGGCAGCGAGGCCGCCAGCTCCCGGATGCCGGGCCGCAGCCGTTCGACCTGCGCCTCGATGCCGAGCGAGCCACGATGGCGCTGGATGAGCCAGTAGGTCACCTGCCGGATCAGCCCCACCGTGTCCTGCGTCATCGCGTACTGCGTGGCTGCCGCGACGCCGTTGTCGAGCTGCTCGATCGACGACCAGATCTCGCGGACGTCGAGCGCTTCGCGCGCGATCGAGTACGCCCGCGCGATCGTGGCCGCGTCGGCCCCGGTGTCCTGCTGGGTGCGTGCCACGAAGGTCGGTCCCATGCGGTTCACGATGCTGTTGGTTGTGGCAGTGACGATGATCTCGCGCCGCAGGCGGTGCTCACCGAGGAGCGCTGCATAGCGCCTGCTCAGCCGGTCCGGGAAGTAGCGGTCGAGCTCGCGCCCGAGATACGGGTCCTCCGGGACGTCGGAGGCGATCAGCTGGCCGGCGAGCGCGATCTTGGAGTAGGAGAGCAGCATCGCGAGCTCGGGCCGGGTGAGTCCTTCGCCCGTGCGGACGCGCTCCTCTATGTCCTCGGCGCTCGGCAGGAACTCGAGGGCGCGGTCGAGCAGGCCCTGCAGCTCCAGCGAGCGGATGAAGTGCGCGTGCTCGCCGAGGCGCTCGGCGGCCGTGGACTGCAGCAGGCTGATCGCCTGACCCTGCAGGTAGTTGTCGCGCAGCACAAGCGCGCCGACCTCGTCGGTCATCTGCGCGAGCAGCCGGTTACGCGCGGACTGGCCGAGCTTCGCTTTCCGCCTCGCTACGTCGAGCAGGATCTTGATGTTGACCTCGTGGTCGGAGCAGTCCACCCCGCCCGAGTTGTCCACGAAGTCGGTGTTGATGCGGCCACCCGCGCGTGCGTACTCGATGCGGCCGAGCTGCGAGAGCCCGAGGTTGCCGCCTTCGCCGACCACCTTGCAGCGCAGGTCGCGGCCGTCCACGCGCACGCCGTCGTTGTTGCGGTCGCCCACCGCCGAGTTCGCCTCGGTCGAAGCCTTGACGTAGGTGCCGATGCCGCCGTTCCAGAGCAGGTCCACGGGCAGCCGGAGGATGGCGCGGATGATCTCGAGCGGCGTCGCACGCGCGGCCTCGAGGCCGAGCAGGGCGCGGGCCGGCGGCGAGAGCGCGATCTCCTTGGCGTCGCGCGGGAAGATGCCGCCGCCCTTCGAGATCAGCCGCGCGTCGTAGTCGGCCCAGCTCGAGCGGGGCAGGGCGAACAGCCGCATCCGCTCGCGGTAGCTGCGGGCCGCGTCGGGCTCGGGGTCGATGAAGATGTGCTGGTGGTTGAACGCAGCGACCAGGCGGATGTGCTCCGACAGCAGCATGCCGTTGCCGAACACGTCGCCCGCCATGTCGCCTATGCCGGCGACCGTGAAGTCCTGCGACTGCGTGTCCATGCCCATCTCGCGGAAGTGACGCTTCACGCACTCCCACGCGCCCTTGGCGGTGATGCCCATCTTCTTGTGGTCATAGCCCGCCGAGCCGCCCGAGGCGAAGGCATCGCCGAGCCAGAAGCCGTACTCGGCCGCGAGGGCATTGGCGGTGTCGGAGAACGAGGCCGTGCCTTTGTCGGCCGCCACCACGAGGTAGGGATCGTCAGGGTCGTGGCGGACGACGTCGGCGGGCGGGACCACCTTGCCTTCGACGACGTTGTCGCTCAAATCGAGCAGGCCGCGGATGAAGATCCTGTAGCACTCCGTCCCCTCGCGCTGGACGGCGTCGCGATCGCCCACGGGCAGGTGCTTCGGCACGAAGCCGCCCTTGGCCCCGACCGGAACGATCAGGGTGTTCTTGACGTTCTGGGCCTTCATGAGACCGAGGATTTCGGTGCGGAAGTCCTCGCGGCGGTCCGACCATCGCAGCCCGCCGCGCGCCACCTTGCCCATGCGCAGGTGCACGCCTTCGACGCGCGGCGAGTACACCCAGATCTCGAACATCGGGCGCGGCTTGGGCAACTCGGGCAGGTGCTTCGGCTCGAGCTTGATCGACAGGTAAGCCTTCGGCGCCCCCGCGGCGTCGCGCTGGAAGTGATTGGTGCGCAGCGCCGTAGTCACGACCGCGCGGAAGGCGCGCAGGATGCGATCGTCGTCGGGGCTCGTGACCTTCTCGAGCGCCTCGTCGATCTCGCGGTCCAGCGCCTGCTGCTGCGAACTGCGATTCGGCGGCGCGAGCCGCGGGTCGAATCGTGCCTCGAACATCCACGCGAGCCGCGCGGCGAGCGCCGGATGGCGCAGCAGCACCGACTCCATGTAACGCTGGCTGAAGGGCAGCCCGGTCTGCAGCAGGTAGCGGCAGACCGCGCGCAGGACCAGCGCCTGGCGCCAGTCGAGGCCCGCGGCCAGCACCAGGCGATTGAAGCCGTCGCTCTCGGCCCGACCCTGCCAGACGGCGAAGAAAGCCTCCTCGAAGCGTGCCCCGGCCTCGCCCGGATCGAGCGTGCCGCCCCGCGCGAGCGCAACCTCGAGGTCCTGGATCCAGTAGCGCTGGCCGGTCGGAGTCTCGACACGGTACGGGCGCTCGTTGATCACCCGCAGGTCGAAGTTCTCGAGCAGGGGCAGGAGATCGGACATGGCGATCGGCTCGCCGCACCGGTACAGGCGCAGGTGCAGCAGCGAGCTCCCGCCGTTGCCGGCGCGCAGCGCAAGCCCGAGCGCGTCGGGCGACTCTTGCAGGTTGCGCAGCTCGAGCAGGTCGGAGATCGCCTGCCAGGCCGGCCGGTCTTCCTGGTACGACGCCGGGAAAGCCCCTGTGAAGCGCAGCGCGAGGTCCTGCGCCTGCTCGGCGGGCAGGCTCGACTCGAGGGCGCTGCGCAGCCGGTCCTCCCAGGTGCGCACCGTCTCGGTGATCCTCGACTCGATGCGCTCGACGTCCGCGTCAATGTCGCGGTCGGGGTCGGTGCGGACCAGCAGGTGCAGCCGAGCCAGCGCCGACTCCGAGATCTGCACCTGCGCCTCGAGGGACTCGCCGGCCAGCTCTTCGAGCAGGATCCGCTCGATGCGCTCGCGCGCCTGGGTGTTGTAGCGGTCGCGCGGCACGTACAGCAGGCAGGAGAAGAACCGGCCGTACGGGTCACGGCGCAGCAGCAGGCGCACGCGGCGGCGTTCGTAGAGGTTGACGATGCCACGGAAGCTGCGCACGAGATCGGGGACACTGGCCTGGAAGAGCTCGTCCCGCGGGTGGGTCTCGAGCACGTGCATCAGCGCCTTGCCGTCGTGGCTGACGGACGAGATGCCGAAGTGGTCGATGACGCGTTGCACCTTGTGACGCAGCAGCGGGATCGAGCGCGGGCTCGCGCTGTAGGTGGCGGAGGTGAACAGCCCGATGAAGCGCCGCTCGCCGATGACCTCGCCGCGCGCGTCGAACTGCTTGACCCCGACGTAGTCGAGGTAGGTGGCGCGATGAACGGTCGAGACCGAATTGGCCTTCGTCACCACGAGCAGTGCCGCCTCGCGCGCCTTGCTTCGCACCTCGCCGCGCAACTCGGTGGCCTGCGGCCGCGGCCGGCCCTTGCCCGTGCGCAGCAGGCCGAGACCCGATCCTGCCACCGGCACGAGCCGGTCCACCGAGGCGCCGCGCTCGAGCCGGTACTCGCGGTAGCCGAGGAAGGTGAAGTGGTTGTCGGCCAGCCAGTCGAGGAAGGCGGAGGCTTCGACGGCGTCGGCACGACCGATGCCCGGCACCCTGGCCGTTACGACTGCCGCCGCCGCGCGCGCGTGAGCGACCATTCGCGGCCAGTCCGTCACGGCGAGCCGCACGTCCTCGAGCGTCGCCTCGATGCGTTCGCGAACCTGCTCGAGTCGGGCCGGATCGGTGCTGCGGTCGACCTCGATGTGCTGCCAGGATTCCATCGCGCTCCCCGGGGTCGCGTTCGATGCCTCGAGAAGTCGGCCTGCACGGTCGCGCTTCACCGCGAACACGGGGTGCACCATCGTGTGGATCGAAAGCCCCGACCCGTTCAGCACCATCGCCAGCGAATCGACCAGGAACGGCATGTCGTCGGTGACGACCTGCACGGCCGTGCGCTGCGAACTCCAGCCGTCGCGCTCGACCGTCGGGTTGAACACGCGCACCAGCGTGCGTCCCATCTTGCGGGTGGCTCCGAATCGCAGGTGCCCGGCAGCCGCGGCGGCCAGCGAGGCGGCATCGCCGTCGCGCAGGTCGGACTCGTCGACGCCGCGGTAGTAGGACCGGACGAACGGCGCGAGCGGAACGGGCGCACCGCGCGTGCGAGACCGGGCAACGATGGCGGCAATCAGGCGCTGCCGCGCTGCGGGGATGGTTCCTGGCATTTTGTTTTCCTTGCGGTCGTTGCGACCCGGCGCGGATTATAGCGAGCGCGAGGCGGTGCCCGTGCGGACCGCCGCTGCCGCAGCGCAACACGAGGATCAGCGTCGACGTCGCGAGCCGGGGCGAGCTTCGCTGCCTCCGCTGGTCGGGGCGGCCGGAGCCTTGAGTGAACCGGCCAGCGACTGGGCGCGCGCGGTCAGCGAGTCGAGCGCCCGCGCGAGCACGGCACGTTCGTCGTCGTCGAGCGCCGCGAGCAGCTCGCGCTCGTAGCCGAGCGCGAGCGGCGCGACCGACGCGTAGACGGCAGCACCCGCACGCGACACGCGCAGCACCGAGCGCCGGCGATCGACAGGCGAGACGGCCCGCAGCAGCCGCCCGGCGCGCAGCAGGCGCGCGACGGCGCGACTGACCGCGACGGCGTCCATGCGCGTGAGCTCGGCCACCTCGGTCGCCGAGAGGCCCGGGTGCCGCGACAGCACCGCGATCACGCGCCACTCCGGGACCGTGAGGTCGAAGCGGCGCTGGTAGGCATCGGCAATCGTGGAGCTTACGAGGTTCGACAGCACCGAGAGCCGGTACGGCAGGAAGCGCTCGAGATCGATCGCGTCTGGGTCGGTTGGCTTCACGCGCGGTCACGCTGTGATGGAGTGTGTCCAGTGTAGTCGCCCGCGCGTGCCATCCGGCCCTCAGGCGAGATGCGGCCGGGCAAGGTAGGCACCAGTCTGCATCTCGGCCAGCCGGCTGCGCGTGCGCTCGTACTCGAAGGCGAGCCGTTCGCCCCGGTAGAGCGTTGCCGGCGTCGCTGCAGCCGACAGCACCAGCTTGACGCTGCGGTCGTAGAACTCGTCCACGAGCGCGATGAATCGCCGCGCCGGATCGTTCGAGCCGTCGTCGAGGACCGGGACACCCGATAGAAACACGGTGTGGAAGTCGCGCGCGATCTCGACGTAGTCGGAGGCGCTGCGCGGTCCCGTGCACAGCGACTCGAAGTCGAACCACACCACCTCCGCCGCGCGGCGGCGGACCGGGAACGTGCGGCCTTCGATCTCGATACGGCCCCCGGCGTCGCCGGGCTCGCCGGCGATCTCCTCGAAACGCAGGGCGAGCGACTCGTCGGCGAAAGGGTCGAGCGCATCGAGGTACAGCGGCGCCCGTTGGAGCTGGCGCAGCCGGTAGTCGAGCCCCGCATCCACGTTCACGGTCTCGCAGCAGCGCTCGATGAGCGCGATCGCGGGCAGGAAGCGGCTGCGCTGCAGGCCCTCCCGATACAGCTCGGCGGGCGGTGCGTTGGAGGTGAACACCAGCGTCACGCCCCGCTCGACGAGCCCCTCGAAGAGGCCCGAGAGCAGCATCGCGTCGGCAATGTCACTGACGTACAGCTCGTCGAGGCAAAGCACGCGCATGTCCGTGGCGAGCCCGGCGGCGACGGATTCGAGCGGGCGCTCGACTTCGCGCAGGCTGCGCAGCCGGCCGTGCACGTCCTTCATGAAGCGGTGGAAGTGGTGGCGCCGCGACGGCACGGCGAGGCCGGCGTGGAACAGGTCCATCAGGAAGGTCTTGCCGCGCCCGACGCCGCCCCAGAGGTACAAGCCGCGCACCGAGCCTGCCTCGGCGTGGCGTACCCGGCGCAGCCGCCTGAGGAAGCCGCGGCGGCCCGCGTGCGTCGCCTCGAGGCGCAGGCGCAGGTCCTCGAGTCGTGCGACGGCGTGTTCCTGCGCCGCGTCGGGCTCGTAGCCGTGGCGACGCAGCGACTCGTGATAGGCGTCTTGCAGCGTGCCGGGACCGCTCATCGGGCGCGCCGGCCGCTCAGCTCGCGAGCTCGGGGCGGTCGCGGAAGTGCTCGAGCGCCTCGGGATTGGCGAGCGCGTCCGTGTTGCGCACCGGGCGGCCGTGGATGACGTTGCGCACCGCGAGCTCGACGATCTTGCCGCTGATGGTGCGCGGGATGTCGGGGACGGCGACGATGCGGGCCGGTACGTGGCGCGGCGTGGTGTTGGCGCGGATGGTGTCGCGGATCCTGCGCTCGAGCGTGGTGTCGAGCTCGACGCCCGGCCGCAGGCGCACGAACAGCACCACGCGCACGTCGTTGTCCCAGTCCTGGCCGACCGCGAGGCTCTCGAGGATCTCCCCGAGCTTCTCGACCTGCCGGTAGATCTCCGCGGTGCCGATGCGCACGCCGCCGGGGTTCAGCACGGCGTCGGACCGGCCGAGGATGACGAAGCCGTCATGTGCGGTGTGCACCGCGTAATCTCCGTGGCACCAGACGTTCGGGAATCGCTCGAAGTAGGCGGCTCGGTACTTATTGCCGTCCGGGTCGTTCCAGAAGCCGATGGGCATGGAGGGGAAGGGCGCGGTGCAGACGAGTTCACCCTGCTGCTCGCGCACCGCGCGCCCCTCGTCGTCGCACACCGCAGTGGCCATGCCGAGTCCCGGCGACTGGATCTCGCCGCGGTACACCGGCAGCCAGGGGTTGCCGAGGCAGAAGCAGGAGATGATGTCCGTCCCGCCCGAAATCGAGGCGAGGTGCAGGTCGGCCTTGATCGCCTCGTATACGTAGTCGAACTGCTCGGGCGCGAGCGGCGAGCCGGTGGACATCAGCGTGCGCAGCGCGCCGAGGTCGACGTCGCGTCCGGGCGCACCGCCGTCCTTCTGCAGCGCGGAGAGGTATTTCGGGCTGGTGCCGAAAGCGGTGACGCGCTCGCGTTCCGCCATGCGCCACAGCACGTCCCGGTCGGGCGCGAAGGGCGATCCTTCGTACAGCACGACCGTGCAGCCGCTCGCGAGCCCGCTCACCAGCCAGTTCCACATCATCCAGCCGCAGGTCGTGAAGTAGAACAGGCGGTCGTCGGGCTTGAGGTCGGTGTGCAGCAGGTGCTCCTTGCGGTGCTGCAGCAGCGTGCCGCCGACGCCGTGCACGATGCACTTCGGGACGCCCGTGGTGCCGGAGGAGTACATCACGAACAGCGGGGTGTCGAAGGGCACGCGGCGGAACTCGAGCGTCGCGCCTCGCCGCCCGAAGTCGTCGAAGGCGATGGCATTGCGCAGGCCGCGCAGGTCGGGCGCGTCGCACGCATACCGGATCACCACGACGCGCTCGACCGACGGCAGTTGCTCGAGCACGCCGCGCACGGACGTGAGCGAGTCGATCGTCTTGCCGTTGTAGAAGTAGCCGTCGGCGGTGAACAGCACCCGCGGCGCCACCTGGCCGAAGCGGTCGAGGACGCCGTTGATGCCGAAGTCCGGGGAGCAGGACGTCCAGGCCGCGCCGAGACTCGAGGTCGCGAGCATGGCGATCACGGCCTCGGGCAGGTTCGGGACGAACCCCGCGACACGGTCCCCGGGCCCGATGCCCATTTCGCGCAGGCCCGCGGCGACCCGCGCGACCTCGTCGCGCAGCTCGCGGTAGCTGAGCTCGCGTCGAGCGCCGCGTTCGTTGCAGAACACCAGCGCCGCATGGCCGTCCTCGCGCGCCAGCAGGTTCTCGGCGTAGTTGAGTCGCGTGTCCTCGAACCACACGGCGCCCGGCATGCGATTGCGATGGCGCAGCACCTCGGCTCGGCCGGGCGTGTGCCGGACGGCCGCGAACTCCACGAGCGCGGGCCAGAAGCGCTCCCGCTCCTCGACCGACCAGTGCCACAGCCTTGCGTAGCCCGCCGCGCGATCCTGCAAGGGGTCGCTCGCCGGTGCCCCGTAGCGCTCGTGCGCAAAGGTGGCGAAGCGCGTCAGGTTCGATGCAGCGACGCGCTCCGCCGGCGGGGTCCAGATCGGCTCGCCCATGCGCGGCGTCCGACTACATGCTCTGGTAGTTCGGGCCGGACCCGCCCTCGGGCGTCGTCCAGGTGATGATCTCGTACGGGTCCTTGATGTCGCAGGCCTTGCAGTGCACGCAGTTCGAGGCGTTGATCTGCAGGCGCCTGCCGCCGGCACCGTCATCGACCATCTCGTAGACGTGGGCGGGGCAGAAGTGCTGACAGGGATTGCCGTACTCCTGTGCGCAGCGCGTCGCGCAGATGCTGGTGTCGGCCACCTGGAGGTGCACCGGTTGCGCCTCTTCGTGCGTGTTGCCGGCGAAGAACACGGCGCTCAGCCGGTCGCGGGGCTTCAGGGCGCGCTCGCTCCAGCCGCGGTCCGGGGAGGCGAGCTGGTCGAGCCTCTGCAGTGCGGAGTGGTCGGCGTGATTGTCGAGGGTCCAGGGCGAGTGACCGGAGGTGATCGTCTCGAGGGCGCCATTCAGCATGCCCATCCACATGCCGTGCTTGAATCCCGGACGGATGTTGCGGACTTTGTAGAGCTCGAGCCCGCCGGGCGAGCTGCGCCAGCGCTGGTCGAATCCGGCGCTGCTGCCCGCCTCGACGAGATGCTCTGCGGCGAGCGCGCCCGAGCGCAGTGCCTGGTGCACGCCCTTGATCTTGGGCACGTTGAGCGTGCCGCCGGCATCCCCGACCAGCATCGCCCCCGGCATCTCGAGCGTCGGCATGGACTGCCAGCCGCCTTCGATGATGGTGCGTGCGCCGTAGGCGAGCAGCTCGCCGCCGTCGAGCAGCGCCTTGATGCTCGGGTGGTTCTTGAACTGCTGGAAGGCCTCGAAGGGCTGGAAACGCGGGTCGGCGTAGTCGAGCCCGACCACGAAGCCCACGTACAGGCGGTCCTGGTCGAGGTGGTAGAGGAAGCTGCCCCCATAGGTCGCCGTGTCCATGGGAAATCCCACGGTGTGCTGGATCGTGCCCGGCACCACCCGGCCGGGTGGAAGCTGCCACAGCTCCTTGAAGCCGAGGCCGTAGGTCTGCGGCGACTTGCCCGCGTCGAGACGGAAGCGACGGATCAGCTCCTTGGACACGCTGCCGCGGCAGCCCTCCGCCAGGATCGTGGTCTTCGCGCGGATCTCCGGGCCCGGTGCAAAGTTGGGCCCGGGTGTGCCGTCCTTCTCGAGTCCCATGTCGCCGATGCGCACGCCGGCGACCGCGCCCTGGTCGTCATGGAGCGGCGCCGCGGCCGCGAAGCCCGCGAAGACGTCGCAGCCGAGCGCCTCGGCCTGCTCGGCGAGGTAACTCACGAGGTTGCCGAGCGAAACGATGAAGTTGCCGTGGTTGTTCATCTGCGGCGGCGTCGGCAACTTGAAGCGGCCGGTCCGGGTGAGGAGTGCAAATTCGTCCCGGCCCGCCGGCACGCGGATGCCCTTGAACTCCTCGCGCCACGCCGGCAGCAGCGCATCGAGGGGCCCGGGCTCGATCACCGCGCCCGAGAGCATGTGCGCCCCGGCGCTCGCAGCCTTCTCGAGCACGCAGACGTTGATGTCGGGCTTCAGCTGCTTGAGACGGATGGCGCAGGCGAGTCCCGAAGGGCCGCCGCCCACGACGACGACGTCGTATTCCATCACGTCGCGTTCGATGCTCTGGAGTGCTGGATCAGCCATCACGTTCCCCGGTTATGTCTGCTGGCGCGGACCGCGGCGGCCACGCCGATCCCGTCATTCTAGCTTCCCGCGCCTGCCTGCCGGGCGAACGTGCTCAGCGCGGCGCCATGCGGATCGCGCCGTCGAGCCGGATGGTCTCGCCGTTCAACATGGGGTTTTCCACGACTTGCCTGACCAGGGACGCGTACTCCGCAGGACGCCCGAGCCGGGGCGGGAAGGGCACCTGCTTGCCGAGCGATTCCTGGGCGTCGGCCGGCAGCGCCGCCATCATCGGCGTGAGGAACAGCCCCGGCGCGATGGTCACGACGCGGATCCCGAAGGCCGCGAGCTCGCGCGCCATCGGCAAGGTCATGCCGACGACGCCGCCCTTGGAGGCCGCGTAGGCGACCTGGCCGACCTGGCCGTCGAAGGCGGCCACCGAGGCCGTCATGACGATGGCGCCACGCTCGCCGTCGGCGTTCGGCGCGTTCTTCTGCATCGCCGCCGCCGCCGCCTTGCAAACGAGCAGCGTGCCGACGAGGTTGATCTCGATCACCTTGCGGAAGAAGTCTCCTGCCATCGGTCCGTCCTTGCCGACCATGCGCTTCGGCCAGCCGACGCCGGCGCAGTTCACAGCGAGGTTGAGCCCGCCCATGGCATGTGCGGCGGCCTCGATTGCGGTGTTGACGGCGGATTCCGACGTGACGTCGGCTTCGATGAACGTGGCCCGTTCGCCGAGCGCGGCGGCGAGTGCCTGGCCGGTCGCCCCGTTGACGTCGAGCAGGGCGGCGCGGCCGCCCGCCGCGACGATGCCTTCGGCCACGGCCTGGCCGAGCCCCGAGGCGCCGCCGGTGATGATCGCCCGCGTGTCCTTGATGTGCATGGTCAGAGCCTCAGGCCGCCATCGAGGTCGATGCTGCGGCCGGTGAAGTAATCGTTCTCGGCGATGAACACGGCCGCGTGCGCGACCTCCTCGGGCAGGCCGAGGCGCCTGAGCGGCACGGGAGCGGTGGCTTTCTCGAGCATCTCGGGCGGCATGCCGGCGAGGATGTCGGTACGCGTGAAGCCCGGCGCGATCGACGCGGCGCGGATCCCGTAGCGCGCGAGTTCGCGCGCCCACACCACGGCCATCGCGGTGACGCCGGCCTTGGCGGCGGAGTAATTGCTCTGGCCGGCGTTGCCGGCCTTCGAGATGCTGGCGATGTTGATGATCACGCCGCCGTGGCCGAGCCGGATCATGCGCTCGGCGGCCTCGCGCCCGCACAGGAATACGCCGGTGAGATTGACGTCGATCACGGCCTGCCACTGCTCGAGCGACATCCGGCCCACCACGGCGCCGTCCTTGACCTTGACCAGCAGCGCGTCCTTGATGATGCCGGCGTTGTTCACCATGACGTCGAGACGGCCGAAGTCCGCCACGACGCCGTCGAGCGCCGCAGCCACCTGGTCTTCCTTGGCGACGTTCGACACGTAGCTGCGCACGTCGGCGCCCCCGGCCGCAAGCTCGCCGCGGGTGGCCTCGAGGTCGGCCGGCACGAGGTCGATGAGCGCGATGCGCGCGCCGCGCGCGGCGAAAGCCGCCGCGATCGCTTTGCCGATGCCTCTGGCGCCGCCGGTAACCGCGACCACCTTGTCCTGAACATGCATGCACTGTCTCCGGGCGTCGCGTCAGTCGACGAGTTCGATACAGATCGCGGTGGCCTCGCCGCCGCCGATGCACTGGCTGGCGACGCCGCGGCGCAAGCCGCGACGGCGCAGGGCGTGCAGCAGCGTCGTGACCAGCCGGGCGCCGGTCGCGCCGATGGGGTGGCCCAGCGCGCAGGCACCGCCGTTGACGTTGACCCGCGCCAGGTCGAGCGCGAGATCCTGCGCAGCGGCCATGGTGACCACCGCGAACGCCTCGTTGATCTCGTAGAGGTCCACGTCGGAGGTCTTCCAGTCGGCGCGATCGAGCGCCTTCTGGATCGCGGGGGCCGGGGCCGTCGTGAACCACTCGGGCGCCTGGGCATGGCTCGCGTACGACACGATCCGGGCGAGCGGCCTGAGGCCGCGCGTGCGCGCGGCGCCTTCGTTTGCGATCACCAGCGCCGCCGCGCCGTCGGAAATGGACGACGACGAGGCGGCGGTCACGGTGCCGTCCTTGCGGAACACCGGCTTCAAGGACGGGATCTTCTCGATGTCGACGGCGAAGGGCGTCTCGTCGCGGTCCACCGTTTGCTCGCCTTTGCGGGACTTCACCGTGACCGGTGCGATCTCGCCCGAGAAGTCGCCGTCCCGCACCGCGCGCTGCGCGCGCCGGACCGATTCGGCGGCGAACGCGTCCTGGGCGGCGCGGGTGAAGCCGTACCTGTCCGCGGTCGATTCGGCGAAGCACCCCATGGCCTGGCCGTCCCAGGGGCTCTGCAGCCCGTCGTAGAACATGTGGTCGATCAGCTCGGAGTGACCCATGCGGTAGCCTGCGCGGGCCTTGAGCAGCAGATACGGGGAGTTGCTCATGGACTCGAGGCCGCCGGCGAGCGCGAGCGTGGCGCCGCCGGCGGCAACCTGGTCGGCCGCCAGCATCAGCGCCTTCATGCCCGACCCGCACATCTTGTTGACGGTCGTGGCCGGCACCGAGGCGGCGATGCCTGCCGCGAGCGCGGCCTGGCGGGCCGGCGCCTGCCCGAGGCCCGCGGGCAGCACGCAGCCGAAGATCACTTCGTCGAGAGCGTCGCCCGGGAGTCCCGCATCGGCCAGGGAGGCGCGGGCGGCGGCGGCGCCGAGCTGCGGCGCGGTGGCGCCCGACAGCACGCCCTGGAATCCGCCGATCGGGGTGCGGCGCGCGGCCAGGATCACGACCTTTTCGTTCATTGCGGTTTCTCCTGGTGTGGCGCTTCCCGCGCGTCAGGCACGGCTGCAGCGCAGCCCGAGGAGTGTAAGCTCACGTGATTTTGCAGCGCAAGACGAAGCGCGGCGCCGCGGCCCTGGGCGGGGCACGCGGGGTGACGGCCATGCGCTACCCTAGGAATGCGCCCGGGCACGCCCGCGGCTGCAGGGCACACTGAGGGGATCGAGGCATGAGCGACGACAGGACAGGCGGTGGTGCGGCAAGGCGCGTGCCCGAGGTGCAGTCCGACGACGCGCCGCTGCGATTCGTAAGCGCCGCCTCGCTGTTCGACGGCCACGACGCCGCGATCAACATCATCCGCCGGCTCCTGCAGGCCCACGGCGCCGAGGTTGTCCACCTCGGTCACAACCGCAGCGTCGCGGACATCGTAGGCGCCGCGATCCAGGAAGATGCCGACGGCATCGCCGTCAGCTCCTACCAGGGCGGTCACAACGAGTACTTCCGCTACATGGTGGACATGCTGCGCGAGCGGGGCGCGGGACACATCCGGGTCGTCGTGGGCGGGGGCGGCACCATCGCGCCACACGAGATCGAGGAGCTCGAGGCCTACGGTGTCGAGCGCATCTATACGCCTGAGGACGGCCGCAGACTCGGACTGGACGGCATGATCGCGGACGTTATCCGTCGCACGCGCGCGGCGACCGGCCGGCGCCCGCCGTTCGAGTTCGGCCCGGTGGGTCCGCGCGACCACCAGCAGGTGGCGAGGGCGATTTCCGCGCTCGAGCTGGGCGAGGCGCCCGCGGCGCTGCGCGAGACCCTGCGCAAGTCGAGTGCACGCATCCAGCGCCGAGTGCCCGTGGTCGGGATCACGGGCACGGGCGGTGCCGGCAAGTCGAGCCTCACGGACGAGCTGCTGCTGCGCCTGCTGCGGCACTTCCCGGACCGCAACCTCGCGGTGGTGGCCATGGATCCCACGCGTCGCCGCAGCGGCGGGGCGTTGCTCGGCGACCGCATCCGCATGAACGCGCTCGCGGCGGAGCAGGTCTTCATGCGCTCGCTCGCCACGCGGCGTCAGCACCTCGCGACGAGTGCCGTGCTGGCCGACGTGCTCGAACTGCTGAAATTCGCGGGCTTCGACCTGATCGTGGTCGAGACCGCCGGCATCGGCCAGAGCGACACCGAGATCGTGGACCTCGTGGACGTGCCCCTGTACGTCATGACCAGCGACTACGGTGCGGCGAGCCAGCTCGAGAAGATCGACATGCTCGACTATGCCGAGCTCGTGGCGCTCAACAAGTTCGAGAAGCGCGGCGCCGAGGACGCGCTGAGGGACGTTCGCAAGCAGTGGCGTCGCAACCGCGCGGCCTTCCAGCTGCCCGACGAGGCGGTGCCGGTGTTCCCGACCATCGCGAGCCGTTTCAACGACCCGGGTGTCAACCGGTTGTTCGCCGCCCTGTGCCGCAAGCTCGAGGAAAAGGCGGGCGAGGGCGGGCGCGGCTGGGCCGTGGCCGATCCCGGCCCCACTGAGCTCGTCGAGCGCCACGCGCTCGTGCCGGCGCCGCGGACGCGCTACCTCGCCGAGATCGCCGCGAACGGCCGGCGGGCGGCCGGCGACCTCGTCCATCGCGCCGAGGCGGCGAGCCGCGCCAACAGCCTGCACGAGGCGCTGCGGGCGCTCGACGACCCGGCCCTGCCTCCGGCGCTGGTGCGCTACTCCGCGCAGTCGCTCGCGGACGGCGCGGATCCCTCGCGGGCGCGGCTGCGCGCGGCCTACAACGACGCCCTCGAGGCGGTGGGCGAGGAGGGCCTCGAGCGGCTGCGCCGCTGGCCCGCCATCGCGAAGTCCGCGACGGACGACGAATACGTCTACGCGGTGCGCGGCCGCGAGATCCGCGGCGAGAACTACACCGAGACGTTGAGCCACAACAAGGTGCCGAAGCTCGCCGTGCCGCGCCTGCGCGACTGGGGCGACCTGCTGGTTTTCCTGCTGAAGGAGCACCTGCCCGGGCACTTCCCGTACACCGCAGGCGTGTACCCCTACCGGCGCGAGGAGGAGGATCCGACGCGCATGTTCGCCGGCGAGGGCGCGCCCGAACGCACCAACCGCCGCTTCCACCTGCTCGCTGCGGGCCACGGCGCCGCACGCCTCTCGACGGCGTTCGACTCGACGACGCTGTACGGCGAGGACCCGGACGAGCGTCCCGACATCTACGGGCGCATCGGCAACTCGGGCGTGTCGATCGCCTCGCTCGACGACATGAAGAAGCTCTACTCGGGCTTCGACCTGTGCGCACCGACGACATCCGTGTCCATGACCATCAACGGCCCGGCGCCGATGATCCTCGCCATGTTCATGAACACCGCGGTGGACCAGCGTGTCGAGCGCTATTTGCGCGAGGGCGGGCGCTGGGAGGAGGCCGAGCGGAAAATCGCGGCGCTGTACCGCGGCCGCGAGCGCCCGCGTTACCATGGCGATCTGCCGCCGGGCCACGACGGCTCCGGTCTCGGTCTGCTCGGCGTGACGGGCGACCAGCTCCTCGATCGAGAGACCTACGAGCGCATCCGCAACGAGGCGCTCGCGCAGGTGCGCGGTACCGTGCAGGCCGACATCTTCAAAGAGGACCAGGCCCAGAACACCTGCATCTTCTCGACCGAGTTCGCGCTCAGGATGATGGGTGACGTGCAGGAGTTCTTCATCGAGCACGACGTCCGCAACTTCTACTCGGTGTCCATCTCCGGCTACCACATCGCCGAGGCGGGCGCGAACCCGGTCTCGCAGCTCGCCTTCACGCTCGCCAACGGCTTCACCCTCGTCGAGTACTACCTCGCGCGCGGCATGAAGGTCGACGAGTTCGCGCCCAACCTGTCGTTCTTCTTCTCGAACGGCATGGACCCCGAGTACGCGGTGATCGGGCGCGTGGCGCGGCGCATCTGGGCACGCGCCATGCGCGACCTGTATCGCGCCGGACCGCGCTCGCAGATGCTCAAGTACCACATCCAGACCTCGGGACGATCGCTGCACGCGCGCGAGATCCAGTTCAACGACACCCGCACCACGCTGCAGGCGCTGTACGCCCTGTTCGACAACTGCAACAGCCTGCACACGAATGCCTACGACGAGGCAATCACGACGCCGACGGAGGAGTCGGTTCGTCGGGCCGTCGCGATCCAGCTCATCATCAACAAGGAACTGGGGCTCAACAAGACGCAGAACCCCTGGCAGGGCTCCTTCGCGATCGATGCGCTCACCGACCTGCTCGAGGAGGCGGTGTACCGGGAGTTCGACCGGCTGTCGGAGCGCGGCGGGGTGCTCGGCGCGATGGAGACCATGTACCAGCGCGGCAAGATCCAGGAGGAGAGCCTCCACTACGAGACGCTCAAGCACGATGGGCGCTTGCCGATCGTCGGCGTCAACACGTTCCTCGGCGAGGGCGATGCCAGCGAGATCCGAGAGGCCGAGCTGATCCGCTCGACCGAAGAGGAGAAGCAGGCGCAGGTCCGCGCGGTGCGGGATTTCCTCGGGCGCAATGCCGACCGACGACCGGCGGCGCTGGCCCGCTTGCAGGAGACGGCCGCGCGAGGCGGCAACGTGTTCGCCGAGCTCGTGGAGACCGTCAAGGTCGCCTCGCTCGGCAGCATCTCGCGGGCGCTCTACGACGTGGGCGGTCAGTACCGGCGCAGCATGTAGCGTCCGGCCTGATGTCAGGCCGGTGGCGGCCCGGGCGCGAGGTCCGGCTCGTCGAGCCGCGACAGGATCGCGGTGCGGGACGCGCGCCTGAGCTGCTCGGCGGCATTCGGGGCCGCCGGCGGAGCGATCGGTGCAAGGATCTCGATCCGCACTCGCCCCGGTCGCACGATCAGCGCGCGGTTCGGCAGGGCGCGTCGGGCACCGTGAATGACCACGGGCACTACCGGCATCGCGCCACGCTCCGCCGCCGCGAACGCGCCGACGTGAAATCGCTTCAGGCCCGGCACCTCGTCGAAGGTGCCTTCCGGGAAGAAAACGAGCGCCTGGCCTTTTTCCGCCTTGCGCAACAGGCGCGCGGCATCACGGCGCTTTCCGCCCTCGCTGTGGCGGTCCACGAACTCGGATCCGATGCGCTTCAGAAGGAACCCCGCGATCGGCATCGAAGCCGCCTCGCGCTTGATGACGAACGAGAAGCGGGGCGGGAGCGCCGCCTTCATGACGATGCCGTCGAGATAGCTGGAATGATTGGCGACGACCACGCAGGATCCCGCGGGCAGGCGCTCGAGCCCCTCGACGACCAGTCGCACGCCGAGCACAGGCAGCCCGAGGCAGGCCAGCCGGTGCGTCAGCGCGCGTCGCCATTCGAGCCTGGGCACGAACAGCGCCAGCAGCGTTGCGAGCACGAACAGCAGGCTGAACACGGCCAGCGCGCACACTCCGTAGGCAGTGGTGAGCACGCCCGCCAGCGCGCGGCGCATCCTTGGAACCTCGGGGAGTGTCGGACGGAGCGCGCAAGTCTGCCGCGCCGAGCAGGTTCTGTGAACTGCTTCGATATATTTCGGGGCCGGCCGGGGATCTGTGAGTGTTGTCACGTCCCGGCCCTTCGGGCGGCTCGCATACTCGCCGCCACGAGGATCCCCGAGGCCACATGAGTAAAGCTGTCATCACCCGCACTTCCGCCCACCCAGCCCGGGGTGGCGCGGGGGCGTGCGGTCCCGGGCCGATCGACCGCTTCCTCGACGCGGTCTGGATGGAACGTGGGCTGTCGCCGAATACCCTCGCCGCGTACCGGGCGGACCTTTCTGCACTCGAACGCTGGCTCCAGGAGCACGATTCCGACCTGATGTCTGCCTCGCGCGCCGACGTGCTCTCGTTCATGGCGTCGCGGATCGAAGGCGGCTCGCGACCGCGCTCGACGGCACGCCAGCTTTCGAGCTTCCGTCGCTTCTACCGCCACCTCCTGCGCGAGGGCGCGCTGCGAGAGGATCCCACGGCCCTGATCGACATGCCCAAGATCGGGCGCTCGCTGCCGCGATCGCTCACCGAGGAAGAGGTCGAGGCCCTGCTGGCGGCGCCGGCCGTGGGTGATCCCCTCGGCCACCGCGACCGCACCATGCTCGAGGTCCTCTACGCCACCGGCCTGCGCGTGTCCGAACTCGTGAGCCTGAAGCTGTCCTCGGTGAATCTCGGCCAGGGCGTGTTGCGCATCGTCGGCAAGGGCGATCGCGAGCGGCTCATCCCGCTCGGCGAGGAAGCCGTGCAGTGGGTGCAGCAGTTCCTGCTCGGGCCGCGGGTCGAGATCCTGCTCGAGCGCCAGACGGACTACCTGTTTCCGACCCGCCGCGGTGACCGGATGACCCGGCAGGCGTTCTGGCACATCATCAAGCGCCATGCGCGCAGCGCCGGGATCCAGAAGGAACTCTCGCCGCATACCCTCAGGCACGCGTTCGCGACCCACCTGCTCAATCACGGTGCGGACCTGCGCGTGGTGCAGATGCTGCTGGGCCACAGCGACCTGTCGACCACGCAGATCTATACCCACGTCGCTCGCGAACGACTCAAGGACCTGCATTCGAGGCACCATCCCCGCGGTTGAGGTGCCAATGCCGCCTCGCCGGGCCGGCTGGCGCCGCGAGACCGCTCTGCTAGACTCGCGCCCCCCTCGTTGAACCTGCGGCCGCCGCGGCGGTCTCATGCACGCGAATCGTTCGCCCCGACGGATGGACAGCATGCGCCCAGCCTTTGCCTTCGCCCTGATCATCGCCGCGGCCGCAATCGGCCCGCTCGCCACCGCCGCGTACGCGCAGGACAAGCCAGCCAAGGCCGCGGCGTCCGCCAAGCCGGCAGCCCAGGCCGCGATACCCGCGGACGTCCGCGCCCGCGTGGTCTCAAAGCTGCAGGGCGCCAAGCCCGAGGACGTCGGACCCTCGCCGATCCCGGGGCTCTACGAGGTCACCATGGGCGGCCTGATCGCCTATGTGAGCGGCGACGGCAAGTATCTCGTGAGCGGCAACGTCTACGACCTGGATACGCAGGTGAACCTCACCGCGACCCGCCGCAATGCGGCGCGATCCAGGGCGCTCGCCGCCGCCCCCGAGGACCAGATGATCGTGTTCTCGCCGGCGAACGCCAAGATGACCGTCACGGTGTTCACCGACATCGATTGCGGCTTCTGCCGCCGCTTCCACAACCAGATCGCCGAGATGAACAAGGCGGGCATCCGGGTGCGCTACCTGATGTTCCCGCGCAGCGGCCCGGGCACGGAGTCCTGGCGCAAGGCCGAGGCGGTCTGGTGCGCGGCCGACCGACGCGAGGCGCTCACGCGCGCCAAGCGCGGCGAGGAGGTCAAGTCGAAGTCCTGCAAGGCTGAGCAGGCCATCCAGGCCCAGTACTCGATGGGCGAGGACATGGGCGTCGAGGGGACGCCGGCCATCTTCACGCAGACCGGCGACTACGTCGGTGGCTTCATGACCACCGACCAGCTGGTGAAGGTCATCCAGGAGTCGCAGAAGTCCGCCGCCACCCGCTGAGGCGGGTGGGCTTCAGCGCTCGAGCAGCGCGAGCTTGCCCGGGCGACGGTCCCATTCCTTGGCGTCTTCAGGCGCGTCCTTCTTCTCGGTGATGACGGGCCACTGCTTCGCGAGCTCGGCATTGAGGGCCGTGAAGGCCGTCTGGTCGGCGGGCAGCTCTTCCTCGGAGAAAATGGCCTCGGCCGGACACTCTGGCTCGCACAGCGTGCAGTCGATGCACTCGTCGGGGTCGATCACCAGCATGTTCGGACCCTCGTGGAAGCAGTCCACCGGGCAGACTTCCACGCAGTCCATGTACTTGCACTTGATGCAGTTTTCCGTGACGACGAAAGTCATCAGCACGCTCCAGTGTCGTTGATCCGGCGCCGCCGCGCGTTGCGCCGGCGGCCGCGTATTCTGCCAACCCGGGCGACGCGCTGCAAAACGACTGTCAGCCTCGGGCCGACCGACGCAGGTCGATGGCGGTGAAGTGGTGCTGCTCGTGGCCGGCGCGGCGGTCCTCGAGGTAGCGGCGCAGCGCGAAATCCACGCTGCGGAAGGCGATCTCACCCCACGGGATCGAGGCCTCGTCGCAGAGCATGACCTCGAGGCTCTCCGCTCCGGCTCCGAACTCGGGCTTCGGCAGCTTCGCCCGGAACATCACGTGGACCTGGTCGGCGTGCAGCACGTGCACCACCGCGAGCAGCGAGCCGATCTCCACTTCGGCCAGCGCTTCCTCGATCGACTCGCGGCGCGCTGCCTCCTGGGTGGTCTCGCCGTTCTCCATGAAGCCGGCCGGGATCGTCCAGTAGCCCCGGCGCGGCTCGATCGCGCGCCGGCACAGCAGGATGCGGCCGTCGTGCTCGGGCACGCAGCCGGCGACGATCTTCGGGTTCTGGTAGTGCACTGTGCCGCAGGACGTGCAGACGTGTCGCGGCAAGTGGTCGCCTTCGGGAACCTGCAGGGCCACGGGCTGGCCACAGAGCGAGCAGAAATTCATCAAGGGAGATTCCTTGGTGCCGGGAGAGGGAATCGAACCCTCACGATGTTGCCACCGCCGGATTTTGAGTCCGGTGCGTCTACCAGTTCCGCCATCCCGGCGCGGGTCGCGAAGCTTAACCGATCGCCGGCGCCTCCCGGGAATAGCGACTCAGATCATGGGGTTATCGACAGTTGTTGATGCCAGGGGCGCATTCCCGGCAAACTCCGCGCATGTCACGGGGCCGGTCCGGGCGGGAACTTTCCCGGGCCTCGGGCGGACCAAGGAAGCTCACGTCGCCTGCGGGCGGCCTGCCAATGCACGGAGAGTGCTCGCATGCGACGACGTTGGTGGCTCGCGGTCCTGCTGCCGGTGCTCGGTTCCGCTCCGGCGTTGGCCGACACGCAACTCGTCGCCCGGCTTGCCGAGGCAGCGCCCGCGGCCAACCCCCAGGTGCTCACGCTCGCGACCCGTGCGGCTGATTGCGCGCGCCGTCAGGGCCTGCTCGACGGGTTCCGGCACCTTGCGGTGATCGACTACTCGCTGCCCTCGACGCAGCCGCGGCTGTGGGTGTTCGACGTTGCCCGCGGCCAGCTCCTGTACCAGGAACTGGTGGCTCACGGGCGCAACACCGGCGAACGGCTGGCCGAACGGTTCTCGAACGTCGAAGGCAGCAAGATGTCGAGCCTGGGCCTTTTCCAGGCGACGGAGACCTACGTCGGAAGCAACGGCTACTCGCTGCGCCTGCGAGGACTGGACGCGGGGTTCAACGACAACGCGCTCGCTCGAGCGATCGTCATGCATGGCGCGCCCTACGTGAGCGAAGCCATTGCGGAGCGGCTCGGCCGCATCGGACGCAGCTGGGGCTGCCCGGCGGTCCGGCCCGAGGTGGCCCGAACGGTCATCGACACGCTCAAGGGCGGGGCGTTGCTGTTCGCGTACTACCCGGATCGAAAGTGGCTCTCCGAGTCACCGCTGCTGCGCTGCGGCGATTCGAAGCCCGACGCCGTGGTCGCGGCAGTCGCGAGCGCCTTGCCCCAGGGCTGAGCCGGCCCGCGCCGACGACAGCGGTTCCCGCCGCGACGGTCGCGACCTTTTCCGGGCCTGGCGCATCTAATGCGCTGAATGAGCGCATTCCTGGACAGCGACGTGCCCGCAGATGTGCTGGCGAAGGCCCGACTCGGCGACGCCGCCGCGCAGGAGGCGATCTACCGTGCCTTCGAGCGACCCGTGCGAACCCTCGCGCGCCGGCTCGTCACGGGCACGGCGGCGGCGGAGGACGTCGCGCAGGACGTCTTCGTCGAGGTGTTGACGCGGCTCGAGCAGTACCAGGGCCGCGGCTCGTTCGCCGGCTGGGTCCGCAGCATCTCCGTGAACAAGTGCCTCATGCACCTTCGCTCGCCCTGGCGCCGCGGCCTCAACTGGGTCGAGGCGCTCGCACGGTTCGATCCGGAGCTGCAGCCCGACGGCCCGGCGTCGTCCTGCGCCGGCGACTCGGTGGACCTCGAGCGCGCACTCGCCCGGCTCGGCGAGACGGCGCGCGCCGTCGTCTGGCTGCACGATGTCGAGGGGTACACGCACGCCGAGATCGGCGCGCTGCTCGGCGGCACGGCCAGCTTGTCGAAGTCGCAGCTCGCCCGGGCTCACGCGCGCCTGCGCGAGCTGCTCGATCATCATGGAGTGGGGACACCATGCATGCCCGTCTCGACCAGCTGCTGAGCCTGCGCGACGGCGCCCCGGTAGACGCCCGGCTCGCGGCGCACGTGGCTGGCTGCGCCGACTGCGCGGCCACGCTCGCGGGCGTCTCGTCGATGCGCGATCGCCTGCGCGCGCTGCCGGTGACCGCGGCAGACGTGGCCGGCGGCTGGGCGGGCGTGCAGGCACGACTCGCGGCGCGCGAGCGGGGACTGCGCCGTCGCGCCACCGTCGCGACGCTGGCGGCCGCGGCCTCGGTCGCGACCCTCGCCTTGCTCGCGGCGCTGAGGTTCCAGGAATCCCCGGCGCCGGCAGCGGCGCCCGCACCGGTCTCCACGACCGTGGCAGAGCTGCGCGACCGCTCGCAGGCGCTGGAGGCGCTGCTGGCGGCGCTGCCCGAGCGACCGGCCGTGGCGAGGGAGGCAACCGCGGTGCCGATCGACAACCTCGAGTCCCAGGTACAGTGGCTCGATCACCAGCTATCGCTCGCGGCGGACACGCTGCCGGCGCCGCAGGCGGAGCAGTTGTGGCGCGATCGCGTCGAAGTCATGAGCTCGCTGGTCCAGTTGCGGTACGTCGAGGCCCAGCGTCCCGTCCTTTAACCGGAGCTAACCCGTGAGATACCCACGCCCCATTCTCGTCGTCGCCACGCTGGCCAGCGGCCTCGTGCTGTTCGCGCCGTCGGTGTCCTGCGCAGCGGACACGGCCGACCGCGCGGTCCTCGAGAAGCAGCTGCAGTCTGCACGCGAGCAACTCGACCGTTCCGCGCGCGAGGTCGCCGAGCTGAGCCGCCAGCTCTACGGCGGTCCGGAGGGCGACGTCATGCGTCTCGTCCAGGGCCGTCCATCGGGCGCGATGCTCGGTATAAACGTCGGCAGCGGGGCCTCGCGTGATGAGGGCGTCGAGGTCGTGGGCGTGAGTCCGGGCGGTCCGGCCGAGCAGGCCGGGCTCAAGTCTGGAGACGTGCTCGTGGTGGTGGATGGCGTGGCCCTCAAGCGCAACGGCGAGCGTGGCCCAAATGCGCAACTCGTCGGGCACATGCGGGGGGTCGAGCCCGGCCGCGTGATGAAGGTCGAGTACCTGCGCGGTGGGCAACGTCGCAGCGCGTCGGTTACCACGGCGCCGGCCGAGCCTCCGATGATCCGGGTGCTGCGCGAACGTCTGGCGGGGCCGCTGGCGGAGGGCTTGGCGATGCCGGGGCTGGAGGGCCTCATGGGGCCGGAGCGCGGCCTCCGCTCGCTCGAACTCGTCACCCTCACCCCGAAGCTCGGCCAGTACTTCGGTACGGATCGCGGCCTGCTGGTTGTGCGCGCGGCCGACGCACCGGCCCTGCCGCTCGAGGAGGGCGACGTGCTCCAGACCATCGATGGCCGTGCGCCCGACAACCCCGGCCATGCCTTCCGGATCCTGCGCTCGTACCAGCCGGGCGAGAAGGTAACGCTTGGCGTGCTGCGCCAGCGCAAGGCCATCACGCTGGAGGCGACCTTGCCTGCGCCGGATGCCCTGCGCGACGGCGGGCAGCAACGCAGGCCACCCGTGCCGCCGCTGGCGGCTCCGCCTCCGTCGCCTGCATCGGCCTCGGCCTGAAGGGGGCGGTCGGCTTCCGCGTGCCCCTGGGAGGCTCTGCTAGCATGCGCGGCCCATGCGCCGCAGCGACTTCCACTACGAGCTACCCGATGAGCTGATCGCGCGGCACCCGACACCGCGGCGCAGCGACAGCCGCCTGCTGCACCTCCTTGGCGCAAGCGGGGAACGGGTCGACCGCCGCTTCGCCGACCTGCCGACCCTGCTGAGCCCGGGCGACCTGCTGGTCTTCAACGACACGCGCGTGATCCCGGCGCGAATCCACGGCCGCAAAGAGACCGGCGGTCGCATCGAGATCCTGCTCGAGCGGGTGATCGCCGGCGAGCGGGCCCTCGTGCAGCTGCGCTCGAGCAAGCCGCCGGCGGTGGACAGCCGCATCCACATCGCTGAAGGCCTCGGGGCCCGGGTCGAGGGCCGCGAGGAAGAGTTCTGGGTGCTGCAGTTCCCGGGCGGTGCGGTCGCCGCTTTCGAGCGACATGGCGAGATGCCGCTGCCGCCCTACCTGCACCGGCCGGCCGTCGAGGAGGATCGCGAGCGTTACCAGACCGTCTACGCGCGCAAGCCCGGTGCCGTCGCAGCCCCGACCGCGGGCCTGCACTTCGACGAATCGCTCATCGCCGCCTGCGAGCGGGCGGGCGTCGCCCGGACCCACGTCACGCTGCACGTGGGGGCCGGCACCTTCCAGCCGGTGCGGGTCGAGGAACTGGGCGAACACCGCATGCATGCGGAACTCGCCGAGGTTACTCCCGCCACCTGCGAGGCCGTGGCCGACTGCCGTGCGCGCGGCGGTCGCGTCGTCGCCGTGGGCACGACCGCCGTCCGCGCGCTCGAGTCGGCGGCCGCGTCGGGGCGGCTCGAGCCTTTCGCCGGCGACACCCGCCTGTTCATCACGCCAGGCTTCCGCTTCCGCGTGGTGGATGCGCTGCTCACGAACTTTCACCTGCCCGAGTCGACGCTGCTGATGCTGGTCGCCGCCTTCGCCGGCACGGACCACGTTCTCAAGGCCTACGCACATGCGGTCGCGGAGCGTTACCGCTTCTTCAGCTACGGCGATGCCATGTTCGTCGAGCCCGACCCGGCGGCGCTGGCCCCGCGGGGGGACGCGTGAGATTCGATCTCCTCGCCAGCGACGGTCGTGCGCGCCGCGGCCGGCTGCACCTGCGGCGCGGCACGGTCGAGACACCGGTGTTCATGCCGGTCGGAACCTACGGCACGGTCAAGGCCATGACGCCCGAGGAACTCACGGGGCTCGGCGCCGAGATCGTGCTCGGCAACACCTTTCACCTGATGCTCCGCCCCGGCACCGGGGTGATCCGGGCGCACGGCGGGCTGCACCGCTTCATGCACTGGACCGGGCCGATCCTGACCGACTCGGGGGGCTTCCAGGTCTTCAGTCTTTCCGAGCTGCGCAAGCTGAGCGAGGAGGGCGTGCGCTTCCGCTCCCCGGTGAACGGTGACCCGGTGTTCCTCAGTCCCGAGATCTCGATGCAGGTGCAGACCGACCTCGACTCCGACATCGTGATGGTCTTCGACGAGTGCCCGCCGTACCCGGCCACGGAAGCGCAGGCGCGCGAGTCCATGGAACTGTCGATGCGCTGGGC
>Ga0105090_10000170_pt1 | contig 28838 bp, 25 predicted proteins | sample PPLLak3March2015_FD_79110 | JGI IMG/M metagenome (GOLD analysis project Ga0105090, IMG submission 79110) | Freshwater sediment microbial communities from Prairie Pothole Lake near Jamestown, North Dakota, USA - PPLs Lake P7 Core (1) Depth... | ecosystem: Environmental > Aquatic > Freshwater >...
GATGCCCATCATCAGCATCAGCGCGCCCAGCACGACGGGCGGAGGGGCGCCGAAGGTGACGTAGACGAACAGGCCCGCCAGGTAGTCGGCGCCGCCGGTCTTCATCAGCGCCGCGGCCATGGCCAGCGAGGACACAATGATCAGGATCACCGGCGCGCTGAGCGCGTTCATCGCGTCCTTCCAGTTGAGGCAGCGCGTCAGGATCAGCGCGCAGCAGCCGAGCACGGCGGCGACCTCGATGGGCAGGACCTTGAAGGCCGTGAGCGCGACCACGCCCAGCATGATCGCCAGCGCCAGCGGCGCCTTGCGCGTGCTGGGCAGCTGGAAACTGCCGTCCAGCACCAGGAAGTCGGGCACCTGTTTCAGCTCGCGCAGGTTTTCGGGCGTCGACTGCACCAGCAGCACGTCGCCGGCCTGCAACTGCACCTCGTCGAGCCCGGGCGCCTTGCGCTCCTGGGAGTCCTCGTAGCGATTGAACGCCAGCAGCCGCAAACCGTGCTGGGAACGCAGCCGGGCTTTGCCGATCGGCTGCCCGATCAGCGCGGACACCGGCGTGATGACGACTTCCGCGACCTGCTGGCCCTCCGCATCCAGCGGATGCTCGGCATCCACCGCGTGGTCGCCCGAAAACAGCGTGCCGCCCAGCAGCCGTGCGAACTCGCGCAGGTTAGCCTGGGTGTCGCTGGTCGTGATGCGGTCGCCCGGCCGCAACACGACGTCGGGCAGCGGGTTGATGAAAACACCCGGACCACGCTGCACGGACTCGACGCGGAGCGCATTGCCAGTGCGCAACAGGGCCTCGGCAAGCGTGGTGCCGCTGACCGTGCTGGACCGGTCGAGGCGAATCTGCGCCGTGTACAGGCGCGCGACCGATCCGCTCATCGGCGCCCGGCGCGGCGGCAGCAGGCGCGGCGCCACCAGGCCCAGGTAGAGGACGGCGAAGAACACCCCGATCGCGGCGACCCCGGTAAAGTCGAACATGCCGAACGGGACCATCCCGAGGTCGGCGGCCACGTTGACGACGAGCAGGTTGGTCGAGGTGCCGATGGTCGTGGTCATGCCGCCGAGAATGGCCGCGAAACCCATCGGGATCAGCGTTCTGGAGGGCGGCTCGCCGGTGCGCATGGCGATGCCGATCAGGATCGGCAGCATCAGCACGACGACCGGCGTGTCGTTGATGAAGGCGCTGATCAGGGTGGTGGTCAGCACGGTCAGCAGCAGGGAAACGGCAGGCACCCTGCGCCACAGCCTGGCCAGCGCCCGTCCCACCGGCTCCAGCGCGCCGGTCTGGGTCAGCCCCTGGCCGACGATCATCAGCGCGCAGACGGCGACCAGGGCCTTGTGCCCGAAACCCAGGAAGAAATCGCTGGCATGGAGAGTCTCGCCTTCGGCCTCGAACGGAAACAGCGTGAAACCGACCGTGAGGGCGACGATCACGAGCAGGCTGGTAGTCTGCAGCGGGATCCGCTCCCGCGAAAACAGGACCAGGGCGGCGATGATCAGGACCATCACGGCCAGGGCGTGGCTGTTGGGAAGCGCCAGTTGCAGCATGCCGGTCCTTCGTGTCAGTCCTTCATGTCTTCATTGTGTCCAGCAGCAGGCTTTCCAGCTGGTCTCGAGAGTGCGCCGGCGGCAAACAGCGCATGCCCAGGCACAACCAGGCCGTCGCGGGCCGCTGCGAGCGGAACTCGCCGAGGATTCCCGGCAGCCTCGCGCCCTCCGGGGCAGTGGCGGCCGCACCCAGCAGGTAGCAGTCTACCGCATGGCGGCTTTCGACCCACCGTTTCCAGGCGGCCTGCTCGCCCGGGTCGGTGCCGGCGATCACCAGCTGCGGCGGCGGCGCCACCGCGTCCCGCAGGGCCAGCAGCATGGCGGCGTGCGCGAGGGGGCTCTCCACGATGCGCGGCATGGCCCGGCGCAGGCAGCGCTCGGCCGCGTCGCCGAAGCGGGGCTCGCCGAGCAGCCGGGCGAGGCGGTTCAGCGCCAGCGCCGCGATCCCGTTGCCGGACGGCGTGGCGTCGTCCTGGAAAATCATGCTGCGCGCGATCGGCACCTCGACCTCCGCGTCGCTGAAAAAGAAACCGCCGCGCTCCGGGTCCTCGAAGCGCTGCAGCAGCGCTTCGGCCAGCTCGATCGCGAAATCCAGCCACGCCCGGTTCCAGCGCTGCTGCAGGCCATCCAGCAGCGCGCGCAGCAGCCAGGCGTAGTCGTCGAGGTAGGCGGCGAAGCGCGCGGCGCCACCGTTGTAGACGGCCAGCAGCGACCGGCCGGACCACAGCTCGCGGCGAATGAAGGAGAAGATCTCCTCGGCCCGGTCCAGCCAGTCCTCGCGGCCCAGGGCCCTGCCGGCGCGCACCAGTCCTCCGGCGAGCAGGGCGTTCCAGGACGTCAGGCGCTTGTCGTCGAGGGTGGGGTGCACCCGGGTCTCGCGCTTTCGGCGCAAGGCGGTTCGGGCCGTTTGCAGCAGCGACTCCACCGCGTCCGCGGACAGGCCGGACGCGCCGGCCAGCTCGTCGGCCAGTTTGTCGGAGCTGGCCGTGCGCTGCAGGTGCCAGGCGCGGCCCTCGAAATTGGCCGGCCCGTCCAGGCCGTAGGCGCGCCGGAACAGCTGCGGGCCGGGAGCCGGGATGGATGCGCCGAGAACGGCCTCCACCTCTGCGGGGCGCCATACGTGGAAACCGCCCTCCTCGCCGCCGGCGTCGGCGTCGATGCTGGCAGCGTAACCGCCGGACGGCTGCCGCATCGCCGTTTCCAGCCAGTCGGCGATGCCCGCGGCCGCGGACTGCAGCAGCGCGCTGTACCAGCGGCGCGCGCCCTCGGCGTAGAGCGGCAGCAGCATCGCATTGTCGTAGAGCATCTTCTCGAAGTGCGGAATGGTCCAGGCGGCGTCGACGCAGTAGCGAAAGAAGCCGCCGTCGAGGTGATCGCGCAGGCCGCTCAGCGCCATGCGCTCCAGGGTGAAGCGCACGGCCCGGTCAAGTTCCTGGCTCGGGTCCCGGCCCAGGTCCTGGCCGTCGCCGCTGAGCGCGGCGAGCGCCTCGAGCAGCGGCGCCTGCGGGAAGCGCGGCGCGCCGCCGAAGCCGCCATGCACCGGGTCGAAGCGATCGAGGGCCTGCCCGGCGCCGCGCGCGAACAGCGCCGGCGCGGCGTTCATTTCCGCCTGCCCGGGCGCTGCGGCGCCCTGGCCGGCCCCCTGGATGGATTCCAGGGCTTCCCGCAGCCTGGCGTTCTGGCCCTGCAATTCCCCGCGGTTCTCGCGGAACCAGCGGTCGATCGCCTCGAGCAGCTCGCGGAACGCCGGCATGCCGTGGCGGCGCTCGCGCGGGAAGTAGGTGCCGGCGAAGAACGGCACGTGGTCCTGGGGATCGAGAAACACCGTCAGCGGCCAGCCGCCGCCACGGCCGGTCAGCAACTGGTGGGCGAGCTGGTAGACCCGGTCCAGGTCGGGGCGCTCCTCGCGGTCGACCTTGATGTTGACGAACAGGCGGTTCATCACCCCGGCCGTCGCCGCGTCCTCGAAGGACTCGTGTGCCATGACGTGGCACCAGTGGCAGGCGCTGTAACCGATCGACAACAGGATCGGCCGGTCCTGCTCGCGCGCGGCATCCAGCGCGGCCGGGTCCCACGGCTGCCAGTGCACCGGGTTGTCCGCGTGCTGGCGCAGATAGAGGCTGTATTCCGTCCCGAGTCGGTTCGCGAGCTGCTTCATGACGTGACCTTGCGGCGCTGTTAGGGCTGACATATGCTGCCACAGCCTGCCCGGAAAATGGATTTCGAGGATCATTCGAGCCCGCCGTGAGCCGTTCCAGCCATCCCTTCATCGCCTTCGACCCCGTCGCCTTTTCGCTGGGTCCGTTCGACGTGCACTGGTACGGGATCATGTACCTGCTGGGCTTCCTGTTCTTCTGGGCCGGCGGCAGTTGGCTGGCCCGCCACCGGTCCTGGTGGGGCTGGACGCCGCAGATGGTCGGCGACGTGCTGTTCTACGGCATGCTCGGCGTGGTCATCGGCGGCCGCCTCGGCTACGTGCTGTTCTACGGCCTCGACAGCCTGCTGCAGGACCCCTGGTTCCTGTTCCGGATCACGCAGGGCGGGATGTCGTTTCACGGCGGTCTGCTGGGCGTGATTGTGGCCATGTGGTGGTTCGGCCGGCGCCACGGCCTCGGCTTCTGGCAGGTCGCCGATTTCGCGGCGCCGCTGGGCCCGGTCGGGCTCGGCCTGGGCCGCATCGGCAACTTCATCGGCGGCGAATTGTGGGGCCGGCTCAGCGACGCGCCGTGGGCGATGATCTTCGCCAACGCGATCCAGCCCGGCGGCTGGCAGTCCGCCGAACTGCGCGCTGCCTGGGAGGCCGGCGCCCTGGACCACCTGGCGCGCCATCCCAGCCAGCTCTACCAGGCCTTCGGCGAAGGGCTGGCCCTGTTCGCGCTGCTGGCGGTCTACTCGCGCCGGCCGCGGCCGACCGCCGCCGTCGCCGGCTTGTTCCTGGTCGGCTATGGCTGTTTTCGCTTTGCGGCGGAGTTTTTTCGCGAGCCGGACGGGCACATCGGCTTCATCTCCGGCGAATGGCTGACCATGGGCATGGTGCTGTCGCTGCCGATGGTCCTGGCGGGTCTGGTCGTGATGGTCATCGCCTACCGCAGACAATGAAAACCTACCTGGAGCTCCTGCAGCACATCCTCGACCGCGGCACGCGCAAGGCCGACCGCACCGGCACGGGCACGCTCAGCCTGTTCGGCTACCAGATGCGCTTCGACCTGGCGCAGGGTTTTCCGGCGGTCACGACCAAGAAACTGCACCTGAAGTCGATCATCCACGAACTGCTGTGGTTCCTGCGCGGCGACACCAACGTCCGCTACCTGAACGAGAACGGCGTCACCATCTGGAACGAATGGGCGACGGAGGACGGCGAACTGGGGCCGGTGTACGGCGCACAGTGGCGCAACTGGATCGCCCCCGACGGCCGGCGCATCGACCAGGTCGCGCAGTTGCTGCAGGACCTGCGCGAGCGGCCCGATTCGCGCCGCCACATAGTCTCGGCCTGGAACCCGGCGCTGCTGCCCGATGAAACACGCAGTCCGCGGGAAAACGTCGCGCTGGGGCTGCAAGCCCTGCCGCCCTGTCATACGATGTTCCAGTTCCACGTCGCCGACGGGAGGCTGAGCTGCCAACTCTACCAGCGCAGCGCCGACGTGTTTCTCGGCGTGCCTTTCAACATCGCTTCCTACGCGCTGCTGACGATGATGGTCGCTCAGGTCGTCGGCCTCGAGCCGGGCGAGTTCGTCCACACCTTCGGCGACGTCCACATTTATATGAACCACCTCGAGCAGGTGAAAACGCAGTTGAGCCGCGAGCCGCTGCCCCTGCCGCGCATGCGGATCAACCCGGCGGTGCACGACCTGTTCGCCTTCCGTTACGAGGACTTCGAACTGCTCGACTACCGCTGCCACCCGGCCATCCCGGCGCCGATAGCCGTTTAGGTCGATTCCGGACAAGGGCATGCTGGGCGGCAAGCGCATCACCCTCATCGCCGCCATGGCGCGCAACCGGGCGATCGGCCGCGACGGTGGGTTGCCCTGGCATCTGCCGCGCGAATTGAAGCACTTCAAGGCAATCACGCTGGGTCATGCGATCGTCATGGGCCGCCGGACCTGGGAGTCGATCGGTCGGCCCCTGCCGGGGCGGCAGAACATCGTGGTCAGCCGCGACCGGTCGTTTCTCGCCGGCGGCTGCGACGTGGCCGACTCGCTGGAACGGGCCGTCTCGCTCGCGCGGGGCGCGGAAGTCATGATCATCGGCGGCGGCCAGTTGTACGCCGAGGCGCTGGCGCATGCCGACCGGATGGTGCTGACGGTGGTGGACTGCGAGCCCGCCGCGGATACCTGGTTTCCGCCATGGCGGGAGCAGGAGTGGCGGGAAACGCTGCTGCGAACCGAACGGGCCGACGACAGCAACCCGCTGGATTACCGGGTCATCGAACTGACCAGGAGATCCGGCCCGGATGAAACTTCCCCGGTACCTGGAACAGCTGATCGTCCTCCAGCCTGACCGCGCTCAGCCGGCCGCCCCAGACGCAGCCGGAGTCCAGGCACAGCAGGCCCTTCTTGCGGTAGAGGCCGAGCGCGGCCCAGTGCCCGAACACGACGGTCACGCCGCGGGTCCGGCGCTGCTTGTGCTTGAACCAGGGCTTGTAAGGCGGCGGCTGCGTGCCGGGCGGGCCGCTGGCGCTGGCCAGGATCTTGCCGTTCGCGTCGCAGAAGCGCAGCTGGGTCAGGATGGTGCTGATCAGGCGCACCCGCCTCCAGCCGCTCAGTTCGTCGTCCCAGCGCCGGACCCAGTTCTTGCTCATCTTCGCGAAGAAGCGCCCGCCGCCGTCCGCGCGCAGTTTCTTTTCCGCCTGCCGGGCGCAGGCGAGGGTCTGCTCGACATCCCACTGCGGAACCACCCCGGCATGCACCATGAGGAGTTTGTGCTGCGGCGACCAGAAGGCCATGGGCTGACGGCGCAGCCAGCCGAGCAGGCGTTCGCGGTCGGGGGCGTGCAGGATCGCGTCGATCTCGTGGTTGGCGGAGCCGCCGTGGGGGAAGCGCCAGTTTTCGCGCAACAGGTAGAGGTCGTGATTGCCGAGGGTCATGGTGAAGCGGTCGCCCAGCCCCTCCAGCAGGCGCAGGGTTTCCAGCGATTGGCTGCCGCGGTTGACGAGGTCGCCGGGACACCACAGCCGGTCGGCCGCGGGGTCGAAGCGGACCTTTTCCAGCAGGCGCTGCAGCGCGTCGTAGCAGCCCTGGATGTCGCCGACGATGTAGGTGGCCATGGGTTGGGAATGTTACGGGATTCGGCTTGCCGTGTCGTGACCTTCGGAACTCAACAAACTTGGTGCCACCGCGCCGCCAGCGTGTGCCGTGTCTGGTTGCAGGACGCGCCGTGAACCCATCCCTGGGGGCTCGGATGAAACATCCCTGTTTCATACGGTCCTGCAACCAGACACGGCACCCGCAGGCTATGCCGCGGATTCCTGGAGCCGGGTCACGACTCGGTCAGTTGAGTTGATCGCAGAGGGCGGCGAATTGTTCGAGGGTCAGGGCTTCGGCGCGGAGGCCGGGGTCGACGCCGGCGGCGGCGATCTGCTCTGCGTCCAGCAGGCCGCGCAGGCTGTTGCGCAGGGTCTTGCGGCGCATGGAGAAGGCCTGCGCGACCAGCCGCTCGAAGCGGGCCGGGTCGCGGACGCGCACCGGCGGGTGGGCGTGCGGGACCAGGCGGACGAGCGCGGAGTGCACCCTGGGCGCCGGGCGGAAGGCCTGCGGGGGGACCGTGAACAGGGGGGTCACCGCGCAGTGGTACTGGCACATCACGGACAGCCGGCCCCGCGCCTTGCCGCCGGGTCCGGCGGCCAAGCGCTCGACCACTTCCCGCTGCAGCATGAAGTGCATGTCGACGACCAGGCTGCTCCACTGCAGGACGTGAAACAGCAGGGGGGTGGAGATGTTGTAGGGCAGGTTGCCGACCAGCCGGAACCTGCGCCCGCCGCAGAGCTCCGCAAAGTCGACCCGCAGCGCGTCGCCGAGGTGCAGGAGCACGTCGGGGCGGCCGTCGAACTGCCGCTGCAGCAGGGCCGCCAGGTCGCGGTCGATTTCGAGCAGGTGCAGCTCGGCGCCCGACTCGGCCAGCGGCAGAGTCAGGGCGGCCTGGCCCGGGCCGATCTCGACGATCACCTCGCCCGGTCGGGGCGCGATGGCGGCGATGATGCGGTTCACGATCTGCGGATCCGCCAGGAAATTCTGGCCGAAGCGTTTGCGCGCGCGGTGCTCCATGGTTCAGGCGCGACTCAACCGGACCGCGCCGCCATCTCGCTGGCCACGCGGGCCGCCTCGTACAGGCTGCCGGCGTCGGCGCGCCCGCTGCCGGCCAGGTCGAGCGCCGTGCCGTGGTCCACGGAGGTGCGGATGAACGGCAATCCGAGCGTGATGTTCACCGCGCGGCCAAAGCCCATGTGCTTCAGCACCGGCAGGCCCTGGTCGTGATACATGGCGACCACGGCGTCGCAGTCGGCCAGGCGCGGCGGGTTGAACGCGGTGTCGGCCGGCACCGGCCCGTCCAGGCACAGCCCTTCGCCGCGCAGCCTCTCCAGCACCGGCGTGATGACGCTTTCCTCTTCCTTGCCGAGGTGCCCGCCTTCCCCCGCGTGCGGATTGAGGCCCAGCACCTGCAGGCGCGGCCGGGCGATGCCGAAGCGCTCGCGCAGCGCGGTCCAGGTGATGCGGACCACCGCTTCCAGCCTCGCCGGCGTGATGGCGGCCGCAACCGCACGCAGCGGCAGGTGGGTGGTGACGAGGCTTACGCGCAGGCCGGGGGCCGCCAGCATCATGACGACCTGGTCCACCCCGGCCAGGCCCGCCAGGAACTCGGTGTGCCCGCTGAACGGGTGTCCGGCCTCGTTGATGATGCCCTTGTGCACCGGCCCGGTGACCAGCGCCGCGGCATGGCCCTCGCGCACCAGGTCCACGGCGCGCCGCAGCGTTTCGAGAACGTAGGGCGCATTCGCGGCGTCGAGCCGGCCGGGGTCGGCTTTATGGCGCAGCGCGACCGGGCAGCAGGCCAGGGCGCCCGCGCGGATGTCCTGCCCTGGCTGCCAGGTATGGATATCCGCGTCGAGTCCGAGGCGTCCGGCAGCCTGTCGCAGCAGCTCGGGGTCGGCCACGGCGAGGATGCGGAATTCCGGGTGCGCGCGACAGAACTGGAGCAGGATGTCCGGGCCGATGCCGGCGGGTTCGCCCGGAGTGACGGCCAGCACCGGCGCATGCAGACGGCTGGGTGGCGGGCCGGCCGGCCTGGCGGACACGAATCTGGTCCCGGGGCTGGTTGGCGGGCCCTAGCCGGAGCCTTGGGCCTGACCGGGCAGGCGGATTTCGACGTAAGCCTCGTCCCGGAACTGCCGCAGCACCTTCTCGATCTCCTGCTCGGCGCGCTGCATCTGGATCTTCTCGCGGGCTTCGCCCCGGATCGCTTCCTCGGTGCGGTCCATCTCGCGCGTGTCGAGCAACTCGATCACGTGCCAGCCGCTCATGGTCTGGAAGGGCTCGCTGAGCTGGCCCGGTTCCATGGCGACCAGCGTCTGGTAGACGCGGTCGCCGTAGGCCTCGGGCGGAAACCAGCCCATGTCGCCGCCCAGGTTGGCGGTGGTTTCATCGTCCGAAAACTCTTTTGCCAGATCGGCAAATTCCTCGCCGGCGTCCAGCCGGGTCTTGATCTCCATGATGCGGTCCATCGCCAGGCGCGGAGTCATCAATTCGTCCACCTCGATCATGATGTGCCGCGCGTGGTATTCCTTCACCACCACCTGCCGTTGCTCGCGGTAGTCGTTGACCTTGATGATGTGGAAACCCACCGGGCTGCGCACGGGCGGCGTGATGTCGCCGGGCTTGAGGTCCCGGATGGCGTCGGCGAAGAACGCCGGCACGCTGTTCAGGTCGCGCCAACCGACCAGGCCGCCTTCGAGCGCTTCCTGGCTCTTCGAATAGCTGATGGCCGCGGATGCGAAATCCAGCCCCTCGGTGAGGCGCTTGTGGAGGTCCTCCGCCTCGGCCTGCGCCTGGGCGATCTGCTGTGGCGTGGAGCCGTCGGGCAGCGTCAGCAGGATGTGCGACACGTTGTATTCGCCGCCGCCGAGGTCTTCGGAGGCCAGCAGAATGTCGATTTCCGTGTCGGTAACCGGGTCCATGCCGTTGACGATGCGCTGGCGCAGCCGCTCGGCCATGATTTCCTCGCCGATGTTGCGGCGGAATTCCGCAAAGTCCTCGCCGTCGCCCTCGATGACCTCGCGCAATTGCTGGACGCTCATATTGTTCTGCTGGGCGAGGGTGGTCAGCGCCTGGTCGATGTCGGCGTCGCTGGCCCGGATGCCGGTCTGCAGCGCCCGCTGCACCTGCAGTTCGCGGATGATCAGGCGTTCCAGCACCTGGCCTTCCAGCAGGTTCATCGGCGGCATGGCCTCGCCGCTGGCCCGCACGCGGTCGACGATGCCCGCCACGGCCAGGTCCAGCTCGCTGCGCAGGATCACGTCCTCGTCGACCAGCGCCACGATCGAGTCGAGCGGCTCGACCTCCGTGCCCTGCGCGGGAGCGGCCAGCGGGGCCAGCATCAGCGCGGCGCAAAGCAAGGCCGCCGGCAGGTTGGCGGACAAGGTCGGTGACTGCGCCGTGGCGGCGCGCCGTGAGCGGCAAGTGTGGGGCATCGGGAAATTCTCCCTGGTGAATCCGGTCGGGTATCTTAACTCATAGGGGGCCTAGTCGCGAAAAAGTTCCCGGCCGCGCGTGCCGATGCTGGCCAGTCCCTTCAGATTGAGCTCGACGAAGATCGCGTTGCGGTGGTCGCCGTCGCGGTTCTTCAGGTAACGCCGCAGCACCGTTCAGATGGCCCAGCAGCAGCTCTCGTACTCGACGCCGCCCTGGAATTCGAGCAGGTCGTCGTCGTCGAAGGAGTAATTGACGCGCGACAGGATGCGCCAGCGTTCGCCGACCGGCCAGTCGAAGCGGAAATCGAACTGGTCGACGCGGTCCCTCCGGAAGCGGTATTCGAAGGCGGCGCGCTGCTCCTGGCTGCCCCGGTACTGCAGCCCGACCATGCCCAGGTCGAGCTGGCTTTCTTCCCAGTCCCACTGCAGGCCGGCCGCGCCGCTGAAGCGCGAGAACGGGCGCCAGAGGAATTCCGCCAGGAAGGGGGAAAGGTCCTCGTCCATGACGGGGGCTTCCTCGAGCTGCACGCGTTGCTGGTCGAAGTAGAAGATCTGCCCGAGTCCGAGGCTCCACAAGGCCTGTCCGGTGGCGCCGTCGAAGCGTCGCGTGGAAACGGCCAGCGACAGCTGGTTGGCGTCGCCCTGGCGGTCGCCGCCGGCGAAACGGTTGGTGTTGAACAACTGGCTGAAGCCGAAGGTGAACTCGCCCGTGTCGAACAGCGGCTGGTCGTCCTGCTGCTCGTGCGGCACGTACAGGTAGAACAGGCGCGGCTCGAGCGTCTGCAGGGCCCCGCTGGCCGCGTGCCGGTCGAACACCAGGCCGGCGTCGAAGCTGGCGATCGCGGTGCCGGTCGCGGGCGAATCGTCGCCGTCGGGGCTCTCGGGATCCAGGTCATAGGCCGTGTAACGGTAGCCGGCCGAGGGCTTCAGGAAACCCCAATGGTTCTGCAGGTCCCAGTAGACCCTCGGCAGCAGGTCGACGCGGGCGCCGGTGGTGCCGACGTCCCGGTCGAAATAGACCAGTTCCGAATCCAGCGCCAGCGACAATCCGCTGTCGGTGAGCGGGCGGTCCGACCAATAGGCAAGGCGCGGCAGGCGCCGGTAGGGCTCGTTGCTGGCCGGCACGGCTTCGTCGATGACCTGGAAATCGTCCGCCATCAGCTGCAGGTTCCAGTAGCGGCCCACCCCGCGCAATTCCGCGCTGCTGCGCAGGTACTGGCGCGAAGTCTGGCCGAGGCTGGTGCCGAAGTCCTGGTAGTAGTTGTCGTCGCTGACGCGGTCGACGATCAGGGCGGTGTCCCAGCGTTCTGCCGGGACCGCAAAGTGCTGGAACAGGTAACGGTAGCGCTCCTCGCGGGTTTTCTTGTCGTTCGGCAGGTAATCGCCTTCGAATGCACCGCTGGTGCGGCGGGTCAGGAAGCGATAGTCGCCGGACAGCATGAAGCCGCGATTCGTGTAATAGCGGGGTTCGATGACGGCGTCCTGGTTGGGCGCGATGTTCCAGTACCAGGGCGCTCCGACTTCGAGCCCGCTATCGCTGTTGTGGCCGAGGTTCGGATACAGGAAGCCGCTCTTGCGGCGGTCGTCCAGCGGAAAGGTGAAGTACGGCGCGTACAGGATCGGCACGTCCTTGAACGTCAGCCGGGCCCCGCGCGCTATGCCCATGCCCTCATCGTGCCGGAGTTCGAGTTCGCGCGCCTGCAACTGCCAGTCCGGTTGCTCACCCGGGCAGCTGGTGTAGTCGACCCGGTGGAGGATCGAGGTGTGGCCGCCAATCAGCTCCGCCAACTCGGCGCTGCCATTGGCGCTCGACCCGGTCAGGCCGTAGTCGATCCAGGAAAACCGCCCGGACTCTTCGGCGAAGGAATAGTGCGCCTCGCGCCCCCGGAACCAGACCTGCTGGTCCGCGTAGCCCAGGTCGCCGGGGACCGTGACGACCTCGTGCACGGGATCGTACAGGATGCGCTCGGTGGTGATGTGCTGATCGGCGCGAAACAGTTCCACCGAGCCGCGGGCTTCGCCCACGCTGGTCTTGCCCGCGTCCAGTTCCCTGGCGAAGATGATCACCGGCGCGCCGCTGCGGTCCGGCGTGGGCGGCATGACCGGGCCGAGCGTCAGGTCCGGGCATGAGAAGTTCGCGGCGGTTGCCGGGAGTCCCTGGCCGGCCGCCACGACAGCGGATTCGGCGCGCAGGGCAGGGGACCACGGCAGGCACAGGCAAACAGCCAGCGCGGCCGCGGTCGTGCCGAAAAATGTGTCCGGAAGTGGCAAGATTTTCGCGCCGTCAGTCTTATCGCGGTTACGTTGTCATAGATCGCCGAGGGACGCAACGGCCTCTCAGTCCGGCCTCACGGTCCCGCCTCACAGTCCTGCGCCAGCCAGGCGCGCCGCGCCTCGTCGGCCAGGTTCGCACGGTCGGCCGCCAGCGCCTGGAAGCTCGCCATGTCCTCGCCGGCGGCGCGGTACAGCGCGGCAAACGCGCAAATGCCGCCGCGATAGCTGTCGAACAGCGCCATTCGCGCGTTGTTCAGCTCGCCGCCGAACCAGCCGGCGAAGTGATCGACGCCGCCCCAGCGTTCCCGCACCAGCCCGGACCAGGCTTCGCGCAAGGCCGCATAGGCCGCCTCCTTCTGTGCGCGCTTGGCGGCAGGGACGGCTTGAGACGCGTAGACCGACGCCAGCGTATCCCGGGTCCTCTGCACGCGTTCGTCGAGGTCGCGGGCGGCCGCCCGTTCGCGCTGCCAGCCGGGCAGGCGTTCCGTGCGCCCGCTCGCAACCAGCCACAGCGCGACCCCCGTTTCCTCGATGAAGCTGGCGTAGCTCTCGTTGAAATCGGCGTCGCCCCGCACGTACAGCTTTTGGTGCGCCAGTTCATGGAAAATCACGGCGGCCAGCCGCTCGTCGCTGTAGCGGAACATCGTGTCGAGGAGCGGATCCTCGAACCAGCCCAGGGTCGAGTACGCGGCGGCCGGCGACAGGGCCACGTCGAACCCGTCGGCGGCCAGGCGGTCCGCGAAACAGCCCGCGTCCTCCTGCTCGAAATAGCCCCGGTAGGGCAGGCAGCCGGCGAACAGGAAGCACCAGCGGCGGGGTTGCAGGGAAAATTCCGGGGCGGCGACCACGATCCAGGTCACGGCGTCGCGCCCGGTATGCACGAACTGCGTGTAGCTGTCGTTGTCGGGCAGGCCGAGCTGCGCCACGCCGAAGGCCCGGATTTCGCGCGACAGCTCGAGTTTTTGCCGCAGTTCGGGGTCGACGCCGGCGCCGTCCTCAGCGAGCAGCTTGGAGACGGGCTCGCGCTGGCGCATCAACTCGAAGTGCCCCTCGATGGCCTGCGCGTAGTAAGCCGGCCCGGCGCAGGCCGCCAGCTGCAGGGCGGCGAACAGCAGGGCGGCAGCTTGGGTGATGCACGTTGTCCAGGGCCTCATCGGATGGGCAGCTGCGCGGGATTTCGGTAAGATTCCGGCATGACCAAAATTAACAAGAGCGACACCGAATGGAAAGCGCAGTTGACGCCGGAGCAGTTCCGGGTCACACGGCAGGCGGGCACCGAAGCGCCGTTCAGTGGCAGGTATGAGCAATGCTGGGACCGCGGTCGCTTCCACTGCGTTTGCTGCGGGCACCCGCTGTTCGATTCCGGCAGCAAGTTCAATGCCGGCTGCGGCTGGCCGAGTTTCCATTCCGAGCTGGACGAGGCCGGCATCGTGCAGCGGCCCGACTTCAGCCACGGCATGAGCCGCATCGAGTTGCTGTGCCGGCAGTGCGCGGCGCACCTCGGCCACATTTTTCCGGACGGCCCGCCGCCGACCGGACTGCGCTATTGCATCAACTCCGCCTCCCTGGAATTTCGCCCCGAGCCCGAAGCCGAGTGATCAAGGTCTTCGAGAACTTCGACTTCACCCGCGTGGGGCAAATGCAGTCATTGCTGGAAGCCCACGACATCAGGACCTTCGTCCGCAACCAGTATGGCTCCTCGGTGATGGGCGAGGTGCCGTTCGTGGAGGTCGTGCCGCAGCTGTTCGTGCTCGAAGATAGAGACGTCGCGCGGGCGCTCGAACTGCTCAAGCTCGACCTGCCGCGCGCCGCGGAAGGCGAGGACTGGGTGTGCCCGGAGTGCGGCGTCGACGTGGATGCCAACTTCAACCGCTGCTGGAAGTGCGGGGTGGGCCGCACCGAAGGATAGCGGGCACTGCGCGAGCCCTACCAGGGCAGTTCACTGCCGTCCCAGTTCAGAAAGCAGCCGCTGCGCGTCCCTTCCGCCGAAGCGATCACCCGCAGAATGCGCGCGGCCGTCGTCGCCGGGCTGAAAAGCCTGCCCGGTCGGACATTGCGCTGGAATGGCCGCGACAGGCCCGTGTCGGTCGTGCCGGGGTGGAGCGCCAGGATCGTGGCCAGCGGGTACTTGACCCGGCATTCGATGGCCAGCGTCCGGATGAATTGATTGAGCGCGGCCTTGGACGCGCGGTAACCGTACCAGCCGCCCAGCCGGTTGTCGCCGATGCTGCCGACCATGGCCGACAGAGCAGCATAGGTAAACCGGCGCCGGCGGTCTTGCGCCTGCAACAGGGCGGAGGCCACCATCAGCGGACCGATGCTGTTCACCTCGAACAGGCGCCTGAGATTGCCCGGCTTGCAGTCGTCCAGTGCTTTTTCCGGCCACAGCGCGCCGTCGTGCAGGAGGCCGGCCGCGTGGATGGCCAAATCGACGCCCCCGTCCACCGCGCGCAGGACCGCGGCGAAGGCGGTGACGCTGGCCTCGTCCGTGACGTCCAGCTCGACGCACTGCAGCCGTTCGCCGTAGCGTTGGGCGAGCCGGCCGAGCCCGGCCCGGTCGGAAAGGGGTCGGTCGGATAGGGGCCGACGGGTCGCGATGACGCGGCGGACCGAGGCGTCCGCCAGTTGGGCCTCCACCAGGGCAAGGCCGATGCCGCGGCTGGCGCCAACCACCAGGCTCACGCCGCTGCCACCAGCGCTGCCCCGTGGATCAGTCATCGGCGCGGTCGCTGCCGACCAGTTCGATGGCGTGAACGTCCAGGCTGAACGGCCCGTCCTCCCCGCGCGCCAGCATGAAGCCGAGAAACTGCAGCGACCGCTCGGCCAGTCCCGGCAGGATTTCCACCCGGCGGCCGCGCACGACCGGCTCGAAGTCCGGCGTCTCCAGGGTGATTGACTGCAACTCGCCGCTCGTCTCGAAGCAGGCTCGCCAGGCCGCGGCGGAGGGGTCCTCGGAATCCCGCAGCCGCAGTTGATAGCGGTTGCCGTCTCCGGTGACGGACAGGCGCACCTGCCGCAGGCCGTGCACGGGCCGCGCGAGCCGGCTGCGAATGGAAGCGAACCCGCCGTTGTTCGCGGTGGACAGCAAGCCGCTGAAATGTACGCCCCTGTCGTCGCAACGCGCGGAACTGCGCGTCAGGCCGCCCATCACGCCGTCGTTGATGACCTGCCAGCGCAGCTGTCCGGGATCAAGCCGCATCGCGCGTCCACCAGTCGGGCGGCGCGCGTCGCGTCCACCGCGCGAACGCATGCTTCTCCGCCAGGTAGAAGGAACGGTAGGCGGCGACGGCATGGCCCGGCACCTTGTACTGCTCCGGCATGGCCTGTGCAAACTCGGTCAGGCCACGGGATTCGAAGCGCAACTCTTCGACCTGGTCGAGCACGGCGATGGACGCATGGTCGCGCTGCCGTCCGTAGCGGTAGCGGTATTCGGCATTGAGTGCGCGGGCCAGCCGAGCCAGCCACCGGAAGTTGTCCCAGGACTGCTCCGCCCACAGCACGCAGGGGTGATTCACGTGGGTGGAGCGATACGGTGTGTTGCAGCCTTTCTTGTTCAGCGCGGTGCACAGGATCTGCACGCTCTCCAGGATCATCTTGGAGACGTGAGCGTCACAATGGTGGCGCGCGCAGCGCGCGATATCCTGGTCAAGTACGAAGATGTTCATTCCATTTCGGGCGGCGCCGGTCCAAAAGGAGCCCGCGATGGTCCTGCCATGAGGAACGCAGGACCGGAATTCGCGGGCCAAGGGGTGCACACGAGGGGGTGTGCTGAGGAGTCAATGCATGATCCGGAATCAGTTCGGCATCAGGACCGTGTCGATGACGTGGATGACTCCGTTGCTCGCGGCCACGTCGACCGTGGTCACGCGCGCATCATTAATAAACACCGTTTCGCCTTCGACGCGAACCGCCACATCCTTGCCGTTCACGGTGGTGGCCGAGGTCAGCCCCACGACCTGCGCGGCTTCGACTTTACCCGGCACGACGTGGTAGGTCAGGATGGCGGTCAACTGGTCCTTGTTTTCCGGCTTGAGCAGATTCTCGACCGTGCCGGCGGGCAGCTTGGCGAAGGCCGCGTCGGTCGGGGCGAATACGGTGAACGGGCCCGGGGACTTGAGCGTGCCGATCAAGTCTGCGGCCTGCAGCGCCGCGGCCAGGGTCGTGAAATCGCCCGCCGCTACGGCGGTGTCAACGATGTCGGCTTTTGCCTTTTCGTGGTGTGCGGCACTCGCGGAAGTGGCGACGAGGGCTGCCGCCACGCAGGCTGCGGCGGTAAATCTGGTGAAGGTATTGCGGATAGTGATCATGATGATTCTCCATTGGTTGAAACCTTATTGTACAAGCAATGTACAATTATGTCAAGCTGAAGAATCTACTCTCATAAGTAAAAGTACAAAAATTGTACAATATCGAAATAGCTACATTCGGAACCGCGGCGCGTGTCGCCTCAACGGTCCGCCCCGCGCAGTCGCTGGATTTCCGCCTCGAGGCGGGCGGCGCTCACCTCTGCGGGCGGGATGGCGGCGCCGACGCGCATCTCGATGCGCGCCCACAGCTTGTTGGGCCGCCGTTTGTGCAATGGGTCGCGGCGGCTGAACAGCGATCCCCAGAGGTGGCACAAGGCAACCGGCACGACCGGCACGGGCCGTTCCGCGATCAGTTTGTCGATGCCCGGCTTGAAGCCGCCGATCTCCCCGTCCGCGGTGATGCGGCCCTCCGGAAAGATGCCCAGCACGTCGCCGGCGGCCAGGACTTCGTGCATGCGACGGTAGGCGCTCTCCAGGATGGCCGGGTCTTCCGACCTTCCGGCGATGGGAATGGCCTTGCCGGTCCTGAAAATGAACTTCAGCACGGGAATTCGGTAGATCCTGTAATGCATCACGAAACGCACGGGGCGCCGGATCATGCCGCCGATGATCAGGGGGTCGACGAAGCTGACGTGATTGCTGGCGACGATCACCGGACCCTCGGCGGGAATCCGGTCCATGCCGGTCACCCGCACGCGGTAGATCGTGTGGATCAGCAGCCAGATCAGGAAGCGCATCAGGAATTCCGGCACCAGCGTGAAAATGTACACGGCGACCACCGCGTTGAGCAGGGCGGAAATCAGGAACAGGTCCGGTATCGCGAGCCCGGCCGGACCGAGGATCAGCATGGCCAGCAGCGCGGCGACGACCATGAATAAGGCGTTCAGGATGTTCAGCCCGGCGATGACGCGCGAACGGTGATCGGGCGCCGACCGCGACTGCACCAGGGCGTACAGCGGCACGATGTAGAAACCGCCGAAGGTCCCGATCAGCAACAGGTCGACGATGATCCGCCAGTTTTCGCTTGCGGACAGGAACTGTAGGACCGTGACGTCTGCGCCGGGCGCGGCCGGGGAGGCGAAGTACAGGTCCAGGCCGAACAGGGTCAGGCCAATGGCGCCGAACGGCACCAGGCCGATCTCGACCTGCTTGCCGGACAGCCGCTCGCACAACAGAGAGCCGGTGCTGATGCCGACGATGAACAGCGCCAGCAGGGCCGACATCAGGTTCTCGTCGCCGCCCAGCACGTTTCGGCTGTAGCTGGGAATCTGCACCAGGAAAGTGGCGCCGAAAAACCAGAACCAGGAAATGCCGAGGACACTGTTCAGCACCGTGCGGCTCTCGTTGATGAACCGCAGGTTGCGAATCGTCTCGCTGAAGATGTTCCAGTTGATGCGCAGCTCCGGCGCGACCGGCGCGGCCTGCGGCACGCGCAGGCTGTACAGGTAGCCCGCCAGCGCGACCGCGACGCAGGCGGCGCCGACCCAGTACGGCCAACTCGCATCCATGCCGGCCAGTTGCGGGCCGGCGATGGTGCCGGCCAGGATGGCCACGAACGTACCCATCTCGACCAGCGCGTTGCCGCCCACCAGTTCCTCGCGCCGCAGGATCTGCGGCAGGATGCCGTACTTGATCGGCCCGAAAATGGTCGACTGCAGACCCAGCAGGAACAGCACGAACAACAGCAGCGGCACGTTGTCCAGCCAGAAGCCCAGCAGCGCCAGCAGGCCGATCACGACCTCGAACAGCTTGACCCGGCGGATCTGCAGGGACTTCTCGAACTTGTCGGCAAACTGGCCGAACAGTGCCGAGAACAGGAAGAACGGCAGGATGAACAGCATCGCGCTCAGGTTGACCAGCTGGTCGGTGTTCAGCCCGCCCATGTGGCTGGCCTTGAACACCAGCAGCGCGGCCAACGCGTTCTTGAATATATTGTCGTTGAAGGCGCCGAGGGCCTGGGTCATGAAAAACGGCATGAAGCGCCGTTGGCCGAACAGATCGAACTGCGAGCCGCTGGGCATGTCAGGCGATGCCGGTCAGCACCCCGGCGATGGTCGCGGTCATCATCGTCGCCAGGCTGCCGCCGAGCACGGCGCGCAGGCCGAAGCGCGCGAGGTCCGAGCGCCGGTCGGGCGCGATGCCGCCGATGCCGCCGATCTGGATCGCGATCGAGGAAAAATTGGCGAAACCGCACAGCGCATAGGTGGAGATCAAGAGGCCCTTGGGCGTGAGTTCGTGCTGGATTTCCGTCAGGTGCGCGTAGGCCACGAACTCGTTGGTCACGACTTTTTCGCCGATCAGTCCGCCCACGGTGACCGCGTCCTGCCAGGGCACGCCGATCACCCAGGCCAGCGGAGCGAGCGCGAAGCCTAGCAGGGTGGACAGGCTGAGCGCCCGTCCCGTGGCATCTTCGAAGCCGCTGAACTCGCCGATCCAGTTCAGCGGGTAGTCGATCATCGCGATCAGCGCGATGAACGCCAGCAGCATGGCACCCACGTTCAGCGCCAGCCGCCACCCGTCGGCGGCGCCGTTGGCGGCGGCCTCGATGACATTGGTGGCGGTCTTCTCGACGTGCAGCCTCACCTCGCCGCGGGTCAGGGATTCACCGGTTTCGGGCTTGAGTATCTTGGCGATCACGATGGTGGCGGGCGCCGCCATGATGCTGGCGGAGAGCAAGTGCTTGGCGTAGAAAATCCGCGCGGCCTCGTCGGCGCCGCCGAGCATCGTGATGTAGGCGGCCAGCACGCCGCCCGCGATGGTGGCCATGCCGCCGATCATCATGGTCAGCAGTTCGGAGTCGGTCATGCGCGAAATGTACGGCCGCACCACGAGCGGCGCCTCGGTCTGGCCGACGAACACGTTGGCCGCCACCGCCAGCGATTCAGCGCCGCTGATGCGCAGGGCCTTGAACATCACCCAGGCCATGCCCTGCACAACCTTCTGCATGATGCCCAGGTGGTACAGCACGGCCATCAGCGAAGCGAAGAAGATGATCGTCGGCAGCACCTGGAAGGCGAAGATGAAGCCGAGGCTGGACGGGTCGGCCAGCTTGCCGAAAATGAAGGCCGCGCCGTCGAGCGAGAAGCTGATCACGCGCACGAAGATCGCGCTGAGCACTTCGAAGAATTGGCGCCCGCCCGGCACCAGGATGACCAGCACGGCGAACACCAGCTGCAGGACGACGCCGGTAGCGACCATGCGCCAGTCGATGGCCGAGCGACGGTCCGAAAAGGCGAAGGCGATGCCGATCAGGACCGCAAGCCCGAGGATGCCAAAGGCAAAGGTGCCGATCATGCCACGCGCTCCAAGCCGCTTATTGTTGTGACCGGCAGAGTATAGGCTTTGCCCGGCCCACGCAAATGGGCGGGCAAATGAATCAGATCCGGATCGCGGCCCACTTGCCGCCGGCCCAGGCCGTGCCGCAGGTGATGGCCTGGCCCACGCGGTACACGCCGTTCACGATCCACACGGCAAGCAGGCCGAAGCCCAGCACCGGGCCGACCAGCCAGGCCAGCGGCAGGTAGAACAGCCATTGCCACAGCAGGCTGATCCACATGCTGCGCCGCGTGTCGCCGGCCCCGATCAGCGCGTTCATCAGCACCATGCCGGCGGTGTCGAAGCTGATCATCAGCGCCCACAGCACCATCGGCAGATACGCCAGTTCGCGGGTCTCGGGGTTGGTCAGGAACAGGCCCAGGATCGGGTGCGCCAGCGGTATCAGCAGCAGGCTCAACACGGTGCCGTAGACGAAGGTCAGGGCCGCGCAGTTCCAGCCCCAGGCGGCCGCGTCCTCGATGTCGCCGCGGCCGAGCGCGTTGCCGACCAGCGTCATGGCGGCCAGCGCGATGCCGAAGGCCGGCAGCATGGCCGTAATGTGGAAGGTCATCAGCACGTTGATCGCCGCGACCTCCTCGGTGCCGATCTGGCTGACGATCCACATCAGCGCGACCATGCCGGCGGCGAAGAAGAACTGCTGCAGGCTGCTGGGCAACGACAGCCGGAACTGCTGCCACAGGGTGGCGCGCGACGGCAGCCGCTGCAGAAAGCCCTTGTCGCGCGCGTGCCGCCAGGCGAAGTAAAAGTACAGCAGGACGCCGATGTATTGCGCGACGGTGGTCGACACCCCAGCGCCGAACACGCCCAGTTCGGGCGCGCCGAGTTTGCCGAAAATCAGCACCCAATGCAGGAAAATGTTGACCGCGTGCATGATCAGCAAGGTACGCAGGTAGACGCCGGTCATGTGGATGGCGCTCCAGTAGCCGCGGAAACTGAAGTTCATGCCGACCGCGACCATGCTGAGAAGGCGCGCCTGCAGGTAGGGCACGCCCAATTCCTGCACGGCCGGGTCCCCGGTCAGGAAACCGAAGGCGAACGGCGTGGCCACGACCATCAGGGCGCACAATGGCAGGCCGATGATCAGCGCCAGGGCCAGGCCGCCGTTCAGCGGCACCGCGGTCTCCGCCACGCGCCCTTCGCCCAGCCGCCGCGCGGCCAGCGCCTGCACGCCGGCCGACAGGCCGATGATGAAGGCAATCGCGAGGTAATTGGCGAAGCTGCCGATGCCGGTTGCGGCCAGTGCGCTGTCGCCGAGCCGCCCGACCATGCCGATGTCGACCAGGTTGAGCACGTTCTGCGACATCATGCCGCCCATGATCGGGACGGCGATCGCCCACACCCGGCGCCGGCGATCCCGATCGGGAAACTGCGACACCAGGCGACCGGGCAGGGTGCGCATGGATCAGCCGGCGAAAATGGTCGTTTCGCGGGTGGCCCTGAAGCGGATGTCCGGCCACCGTTCCTGCGTCAGCTGCAGGTTGACGCGGGTCGGCGCCAGGTAGACCAGCTGTCCGGCGCCGTCTTCGGCCAGGTTGTTCTGCAGTTGCCGCTTGAAGTCGGCGAGTTTCCTTAAATCCTCGCAGTCGATCCAGCGCGCGGTCGTCACGTTCACATTCTCGAAGACGGCTTCCACGCCGTACTCGTTTTGCAGGCGGTAGGCGACCACGTCGAATTGCAGGATGCCGACCGCGCCGAGGATCAGGTCGTTGCTGGCCAGCGGCCGGAAGAACTGCGTGGCGCCTTCCTCGGATAGCTGCGCGAGGCCTTTCTGCAGCGCCTTGAGCTTGAGCGGATCGCGCAGTTGCGCGCGGCGGAACAACTCCGGCGCGAAGTGCGGAATGCCGGTGAACTGCAGCGTTTCGCCCTCGGTGAAGGTGTCGCCGATGCTGATGGTCCCATGGTTGTGCAGGCCCACGATGTCGCCCGGCCAGGCGGTCTCGACGTGCTCGCGCTCCTGCGCCATGAAGGTCAGCGCGTTGGCCGCCTTGACCAGCTTGCCGAGGCGCACGTGGTACATCTTCATGCCGGATTCGAAACGGCCGGAACAGATGCGCATGAAGGCGACGCGGTCGCGGTGTGCCGGGTCCATGTTCGCCTGGATCTTGAACACGAAACCGGTCAGGGCGGGCTCGTCGGCGTGCACGGACCGGCCGACGGTGTCGCGCGAGCCCGGCGGCGGGGCGTGCGCGACAAAGGCGTCCAGCAACGGCGTGACGCCGAAGTTGTTGATGGCGGAGCCGAAGAAGACCGGCGTCTGCGTGCCGGCCAGGTAAGCCTGTGGATAGAACTCGTGGCTGGCGCCGCGCACCAGTTCGATCTCGTCGCGCAGTTCGGCGGCGCCGGAGGAACCCAGTCGCTGGTCCAGCAACGGGTTGGCTATGCCCTCGATGATTTCAGCCTGCTGGGTCACGTAGTTCTTGCCCGACTCGTAGAGGTGCACGGCGTCGTCCAGCAGGTGATAGACGCCCTTGAGCCGCTTGCCCATGCCGATCGGCCAGGTGACCGGGGCGCACTGGATGCCCAGCACCGCTTCCACCTCGTCGAGCAACTCGACGGGTTCGCGGCCCTCGCGATCCAGCTTGTTGACGAACGTGAAGATCGGCGTCTGCCGCAGGCGGCAGACCTCCATCAGGCGGATGGTGCGCTCCTCCACGCCCTTGGCGCAGTCGATCACCATCAAGGCCGAGTCCACTGCGGTCAGCGTGCGGTAGGTGTCCTCGGAAAAGTCGGCGTGGCCCGGCGTGTCGAGCAGGTTGATCACGCGGCCCTGGTACTCGAACTGCATCACCGATGAGGTCACCGAGATGCCGCGTTCCTGCTCCAGCTTCATCCAGTCGGACGTCGCATGACGAACGGCTTTCTTGGCCTTGACCGCGCCGGCCATCTGGATCGCCCCGCCGAACAGCAGCAGCTTTTCGGTAAGCGTGGTCTTGCCCGCGTCGGGGTGCGAGATGATCGCGAACGTCCGGCGGCGGGCGATTTCGTTCTTGAGTTCGTTCATGACAGGATTGCAGCCGAGACGAAAAAGCTCGCCATTCTAACAGAGAATCCGTGGGCTACTGCTGGCGGCTGGTGCCGTGCAGGAACCGAGACTCCTCGGGCGCCGCCGGCGTGCCCGCGGCGGTCTCGAACTTGAAGGGCAGCGAGACCAGTTCCATGCCGACGTTGCGCTGCAGCGCGAAGTGGAGGTGCGGCCCCGAGCTGAAACCGGTGTTGCCGGAGCGCGCAATCTGCTGACCCGCGCGGACGCGGGCGCCGCGGCGCACGCCGACGCTGGCCATGTCGAGGTGGGCATAGACCGCCATGGTGCCGTCCTCGTGCAGGATGCGCACATGGTTGGCCTTGTCGAGAAATTTATCACGATCGGCGCCGCCGCGATTGAAGTCCTCCTCGACATCCATCACCGTGCCGTCGCGCACGGCCAGGATCGGCGTCCCTACCGGCATGGCGATGTCCACCGCGTACTCGCTGTCGGGCGTCGTGTGGGTGCGTTCGCCCTGGAAACCCTGGCTGACGGGGAATTGCGCGCCGGCCGCGAACGGCGGCGCGAGCACGACGTCGGCTGCCGGCCGGTTGCCGGGCGGGCCGGGCACGGAAGCCATCTGCAGGCGATATTGAAAGCCCCGCCGCGGATCCTCTGCGCCGATACCCACCAGGGTCTGCTCGGCCTGGCCCGGCACGACGAAACGCGCCGGCAGCGGCGGCTCGGCGATGACGTTGACCGCGTCTTCGAGTTTGAGCTCGATTTCCACCGGCCCCCAGAAGTCGTTGAACACGAGGTAGACCGGGTTCTCCTTGGGTCCCTCCTGCCGCATCCGGACCCTGGGTTCGGGTTCGCTCTCCGTGTAGACCGTCTCGAAGCGGATGTCGTCCTCCGGGGCCCGGTCGGTAAAGTGCCAGATGCCGTTTTCGTCCTGGTACTTGTAAATGTTCTCGGCCGCGGCCTGCTCCGCAGGCCATGGCGTCAGCAGCACGGCCGCTGCCCAGGCACGCAGTAAAAAGGGTTTTATGCAAGTCACGGGCCCGCCTCCCTGCTCAGCACTCGATGACGTTCACGGCCAGGCCACCACGGGAGGTTTCCTTGTAGTGGCTTTTCATGTCGGCGCCGGTTTCCCGCATGGTCTTGATGACCTTGTCCAGCGACACGCGGTGCTTGCCGTCGCCGCGCAGGGCCATGCGCTGCGCGTTGATCGCTTTGACTGCCGCCATGGCGTTGCGTTCGATGCAGGGAATCTGCACCAGCCCGCCGACCGGGTCGCAGGTCAGGCCGAGGTTGTGCTCCATGCCGATTTCCGCCGCGTTTTCCACCTGAGACATGTTCCCACCCATCGCGGCGGTCAGGCCGCCGGCCGCCATCGAGCAGGCCACCCCGACCTCGCCCTGGCAGCCGACCTCGGCGCCCGAGATCGACGCGTTCTGCAGGTACAGGATGCCGATCGCGCCGGCGGTCAGCAGGAACTCGACGACGCCGTCCTCGCCGGCCCCGGGAACGAAATCCTCGTAGTACTGCAACACTGCCGGGATCACCCCGGCCGCGCCGTTGGTGGGGGCGGTGACGACCCGCCCACCGGCCGCGTTCTCCTCGTTCACGGCCAGCGCGTAGAGATTGACCCAATCGAGCGCCGCCAGCGGATCCGGGTCCGCGGTCTGGCGGCTCAGTTCGCGGTGCAGCAGCGGGGCCCGGCGGACCACGCGCAGTCCGCCCGGCAGAAAACCCTCGTGCCGGTAGCCGCGCTCCATGCAATCGCGCATCGCCCGGCGGATCGTCAGCAGGCCGCTGCGCACTTCGGCCGCGGGCCGCCAGCAGGATTCGTTGGCCATCATCAGCTGGCCGATGCGCAGTTCGCGCCGCGCGCAAAGCGCCAGCAATTCGTCGCCGTTGGCGAAGGGATACGGCAACTCGGTCGCGTCGGCGACGATGCGATCCTCCGAGGCCTTGTCCTGGTTGATCACGAATCCGCCGCCGACGGAGTAGTACTCGCGCCCCTCGAGCACGCCCCCGTCCGCGTCCAGGGCCTCGAAGCGCATACCGTTGGGGTGGTGGGGCAACTTTTCCCGTTTGCGGAACAGCAGGTCGGACTTCTCGTCGAAGCGTACCGGGTGGCGGCCGAGCAGGCGGATTTGCGCCTCGCCGCGGATGACCTCCAGCATGGGCTCGATCCGATCGGGGTCGACGCGGTCCGGCAACTCGCCCTGCAAGCCCAGCATCACGGCCTTGTCGGTGCCGTGGCCGCGGCCGGTGTGGGCCAGCGAGCCGTACAGGCTGACCCGCACGCCGGCCGTGCGCTCCAGCAGGCCGCCGCGCTCCAGCCGCCGGGCGAAGCTGCAGGCCGCCTTCATCGGCCCCACCGTGTGGGAGCTGGACGGTCCGATGCCGATCTTGAACAGGTCGAAAACACTGACCGCCATGACTGCGGAAGCTCCCGGGCTTTGGAAATCGGATTGTAGCCTGTCAGAATGCGGCGATGAAAATCCCGGAACCGCTCATCCCTGAACCACTCATACTGTACTCACGGGCCGATTGCCACCTCTGTGACCAGGTCATCGGCATTCTGGACCGCAGCGGCATTCACTGGCGGCCGGTCGACATCGACGGCGACGCCGCGCTGTCGGCGCAATACGGTTTGCGCATTCCAGTGCTCAGGCGGCCCGACACCGGGCAGGAGTTGTTCTACCCTTTCGACGCGGAGCAGTTGCAGCGATTCGCGGCTGAAACCGCACCCGCGGATCAATAACCCCGATGGCGGTATGCGTCCCGCGGCTTGCCCCTGAAGCCTTCGCGCAGCGATGCGGCGGCCTTGTCGGCAAATTCCCGGAGAACGACGGCGAGCCCGGAAAAGAAGCGCCGCGTGCGCTCCGCGGTCTCCGGCATGACCAGGCCGGCGACGACGTATGCAGCGAGCGCCGGCAGCGCCCAGAACAGGGTCAGCACGATGGCCGCCAGGCGCGGGATCCAGGGCTCCATGCCGAAGCGGTCGGACAATGCCTTGCAGACGCCGAACACGATGGGTTGGCCCGGCCGGCCGTTCAGCGACTGACGGATCTCATTGATGACGCTTTCAGATGACATGGCGACCTCCGGGGGCTGTGCAACAAAATATATGCAGATTCCATGCCAGCAAAACCCTGGCGGTAAAACAAGGCCCGGAAGTCACGCTTACGCTTGCCCGCGAGCGAAATCTGCCAACGATTGGGCAGATTGACCATATAATCTCGCCCGATGAAAACACGACTGGCCCATGAAAAGAACCCGTGACGCCATTGCCTACCTGGACGCCCCGCGGCTGCTGCGCGCACTGAAAGCCGGCATCGGCAATGTGTTTCAGCGGCGCGAGTACCTGAACCGGATCAATGTCTTTCCGGTGCCCGACGGCGACACCGGCACCAACATGGCGTTCACCTTCAAGACCATCCTGGAGGCGACGGACACCTCGCCGGACGAGCGTGTCGACCAATTGATGGACCACGTCGCCGAAGCGGCCCTCGACGGCGCGCGCGGCAACTCGGGCGCCATCATGGCGCAGTATTTCCACGGCTTCCGCGAGGCCGTCGCCGGGCGGCGGCTGCTGACGGCAGAAGGCTTTGCCGAGGCTGCGCTGGCGGGCGCCGCAGCCGCCTGGACCGCGATGTCGCGGCCGGTGCAGGGCACCTTGCCGACCGTGCTGGAGGATTTTTCGCTCGAACTTTCGCAGCGCGTCGCCGCGGGCGTCCGCGACATCCGGGTGCTGTTGCGGCACGGCCTGGACCGCGCGCGCGAATCGCTCGCCAACACGCCGAACCAGTTGCCGGTCCTCAAGCAGGCGGGCGTGGTCGACGCCGGCGGCCAGGGCTTCGTCGACCTGATCGAAGGCATCTGGGAATTCATCGAACACGGCAAGCTGGCCACCGCGGCGGCGCTGCGCGCCGATCTCAAGGCTGATCTGACGGGCGGCGAAGGCGGGCTCGGCGTCGGCCTGCATCGCTATTGCACTGAATGCGTGGTCGAGCGCGCGGCCGGCGCCGCGGCCATCGACCGCAACGCCGTCATGGAGCGCCTCGAGCGGCTGGACGCCAGTTCGCTGGTGGTGGCCGGCGGGCAGAACCGCGTGCGCGTGCACATACACGTCAACAATCCGGCGGAAGTGTTCCTGGCCTGCGAGGCTTTCGGCGCCATCAAGCAGCAGAAGGCCGACGACATGGCGCGCCAGCGCAGCCTGCTGGACCATGCCGGCGAGGTGGCGGTCGTGGTCGATTCCGGCGCCGACATACCGCCGGACGAGATCGAGCGCCTGCGCATCCACATGGTGCCCGTGCGTCTCAGTTTCGGCGACCGCGAATACCTGGACCGGGTCTCGCTTTCCTCCGCGGAGTTCTACGAGATGCTGCGCGAGTCGGCCGAGGCGCCGCTGACCTCCCAGCCGCCCGCGCAGGATTTCGCGCGCGTCTATTCGCTGCTGAGTTCGCACGGTTACGCGGTGATCTCGGTCGGCCTGTCGCAGCAGCTCAGCGGCACCACGGCGGCCGCGAAGCAGGCGGCGGGCCGCCCGGATGCGGGCGACGTGCGCGTCGTCGACAGCCTCAGCGCCACGGCCGGGCAGGGCCTGCTGGCGATGGCCGCGGCTGAGGCCGCCATGGCGGGCATGAGCGCCGACGAGATCGAAGCGCTGCTGGCGGAGTGGATCCCGCAGACCCGCGTCATCGGCATCTGCGACGACCTCGCTTACGCGGTCAAGGGCGGGCGGGTGCCGGCGTGGGTCGAGCGCCTGTTTGGGCTGCTGCGGCTGAATCCGGTGCTGACGGCCAACCGCGAAGGCAGGATGGGGCTCGCCGGCTTTCACCTGGGCCGGGGCGCCAGCGCCAGGCAGCTGGCCCGCAGCGCGGTTCGCAAGATGCGGCCGGACGCCATGTACCGCGTGGTCATCGCGCACGCCGACAACGAGGCGGGCGCAGTGGCCTTGCGCCAGCACATTCTCGCCGGGCACGACCGGGTGCACTCCTGTCACATCACTGAGGCGGGGCCGGCACTGGGCGTCCATTTTGGTCCAGGCGGACTTATCGTCGGCTTCATGCCGAGCCCGCATGTCCTGACAGGCCACCAGGTTAAAATGCGTTAATCTGGAAACCCATGATGGATCTGCTGATCAAAATGGCGCTGGCCTACCTGCTCGGCTCGGTTTCGGGCAGCATGGTCGTGGGCGGCATCCGCCGCGTGGACATCCGCAGCAGCGGCAGCGGCAACGCCGGCGGCACCAACGCGTTCCGCACCCAGGGCTTTGCCTTCGCGCTGCCGGTGGTGATCATCGACGTCGGCAAGGGCGCCCTCGCGGCATGGCTGCTGCCGCAACTCGATCTTGCGGCCCTGGGCCAGCCGGCGCCACAGCTCTACCAGCTCGTGGGCTGCGCGTTCGCGGCCGTCGTCGGCCACTGTTACCCGGTCTGGTACGGTTTCCGGGGCGGCAAGGGCGCCGCCACGGCGGTGGGCGCCTTGCTGGTCATCCAGCCGCTGGTGGCCCCGCCGATGCTGGCGACCTGGCTCGTCGTGCTGACGCTCACCGGCTGGGTCGGCCTCAGCACCATGCTGGCGGCGGTCAGTCTCGTGCCGGCTTTGCTGTGGCTCGACGCGCCAGCCCCGCTGCTGGGATTCGGAGTCCTGTTGGCGGCGTTCATCGTGTTCACCCACCGCGGCAACATTCGCAAAATGCTCAACGGCA
>Ga0105090_10000171_pt1 | contig 28790 bp, 29 predicted proteins | sample PPLLak3March2015_FD_79110 | JGI IMG/M metagenome (GOLD analysis project Ga0105090, IMG submission 79110) | Freshwater sediment microbial communities from Prairie Pothole Lake near Jamestown, North Dakota, USA - PPLs Lake P7 Core (1) Depth... | ecosystem: Environmental > Aquatic > Freshwater >...
GTGCGAAACACGTAGTTGTACTTGCCGTCCTCGAAGATGCGCGGCGTGCCGCAGTCGTAGAGGATCAGGAACTTCTTCAGCTCCTCGGCCACCGGCGCCACGGCCAGGCAGTCGCCCGAGCCGACGTAGCCGACCACCGCATCGACCTTTTCGCGGTCGTACAGATTGCGCAGCTCTTGCACCTGCTTGGTGGCGCCGCCGTTCTCGTCGACATAGACCGGCTCGATCTTCATGCCGCCGAAGCCGACCTTGTTGTAAGGCGCCGGCGCGGTGCCGGCATTGAAGGCGGCGATCACGACCTTGGCGCCATTGACCGCCGGGATGCCGAAGCTCTCGGCCGCCTGGCCGGACAGGAAGCTGACGATGCCGACCTTGAAAGTCTCCTGGGCCATCGCCAGCGGACTGCACAGCGCGGCTGCGGCGGCCAGCGCCGACATGCGGCCGGCTTGCCGCAGCAGGCCAAGGGTTCGATTCGATGCACTCATTGCTTGTCTCCTGGTTGGGTCTTGGGGTTTAGGCCGGCATCGCGATGGGTTCGGCCATGTCCAGGCCGGCCAGCGCAAAGCCGCGTTGGAAATCCACCATGTGCTTGGCGGTCCATTCGACAGCGGCATCGGCGTCGCGCCGGTCCAGCGCGTCGACGATCTGCTGGTGCGCAGCGAGGTTGCGCTGCCGCGCCTGCGGCAGGTACGCAAACACCTGCAGCAGCGTCGGGTTGTAGAGCAGGCCGGCTGGCTCGCGCGCCAGCATCAGCGCATGGTTGTGGCTGGCTCGGCCGACCAGCGCATGGAACTGCAGGTCCAGTTGCACCATCGCCACATCGTCACTGCACTGCTGGCTGGCCGCGAGGTTGTCGTGCAGCGCCTGCAGGTCCTGCGGCACGGCGCGCTGCGCTGCCAGTCGCGCTGCCAGCGGCTCCAGCGACATGGCCAGTTCCCACAGCTCGTGGAACGTGGTCTGCTGCAGCATCAGCAAGCGCGTGGCGCGCGGCGTCAGGTCATGCACGCCGGGCAGGCAGACAAAGAGGCGCCGGCCTTCGCGGCGCTGCAGGAGACCTTCCTGCTCGACCTGACGGATGGCCTCGCGCACCGTCGAGCGGTGCACGCCGAAGCGCTCGGCCAGCTCCTGTTCGGTAGGCAGCGCCGCGCCAAGAGGCAAGGCACCGCCGAGGATCGCGCGCTCGATCTCCGCCGAAACGGCCTTGTAGGCCGGCTCGATGACCACGCGGCGAAACACCTCGGCCGTGGCGCTGGCTCCAGCCATCGTGAGCAATTCTCCTGATTCAGGCGATCCCTGAGACGACTCATTCTTGTCCGACAAACGGATGGCCGGAATCGCGTTTACCCGAGCACCGCTGTCAAGCGCGCGACACGCTCAGACGGGCGGCTTCGGCTGCAGCAGCGTCGAGGGCAGCTTGCGGATGAAGCTGCGCGCATGCTCCTTCAGCTGCTCGCTCAGGTCCGGCCGCAGCGCTTCGAGCAGAGGCGTGTTGATCGACACCTTGCCCGAGCAATGGCGCAGCGTCGCCTGGCTGGCCAGCGACTTGAAGAACAGCACCTGGGTCAGCGTCGTCTTGGCCTCCAGGCCGAAAGCCATCAACGCCACCGTCAGGCCGCCGTCGGCCGACTGCTCGGCCAGGCTGATCTGGAAGCGTGCCGCGCTGGCCTGCTGGCTCTCGCGGCTGAACAGCGTGATGAAGGGACTGTTCGCGTCCATCGAGGACAGCGCCTCGAGCGTGGTCTTGACCAGCGCCAGCGAGCCGGCCGCCGGCATCAGCAGCCCGGCGGCCACCTTCAGGATGGCGTCGTGCGCCGAGAAGTTCTGGCTGGTCTCGACATACACCGAAAAGCCCTGGTCCTGCACCATCCAGCCCAGCTGCTGCAGTGCGCCGAAATAGGCGTCGTACCAGTCGAAGATGCGTGTCGCGTCGGTCACCTCGGCCTTGGCCCACAGCTGGGCGAACAGCGAGCAGTTGATCAGGTCCTGACGCCACTGCGGCGCCACATTGGTGGCAAAGGACACCAGTTCCGAGCCGACCACTGCGGCCTGGGCCTTGCCGGCCACCAGCGCCTCGTCCGCCGTGTCGCCGTCACCGGCGCCGCGCTTCAGCGGCGGTGGCGGCGGCAGCACGGCCGAGCGCACGAACTGGCGTGAACGGGCAAGGTCGACAGGCTTGTGCATGCGTGCTCCCGGGATTGCGGCAGGGGCTGCATCGGACCACAGCACGCTGCCGAGCCCCATCCCTAGTTTCCCGGCGCGCACCGGCCTTGACCCAGGACAAGGCCGCGCGGCCGCGGCGCCTATGGAATCCGCGACATGGGCCAGTCGGTCGAACGCAGCACCTTCGAGCACCGCGATTTCGTGCGTTTCCAGCGTGCGCTGCGCACCGAGACCGACTGGCTGCACGACCGGGTCGAGCGTGACCAGTTGTCCCAGCACGCGCCGATGGCCGGGCTCGAACTGGAGGCCTGGCTGGTCGACGCCGATGGACGGGCCGCGCCACGCAATGCTGAGTTCATCGCGCGCTGCGCCTCGCCCGACGTGGTCACCGAGATCGCCCGCTTCAACATCGAGATCAACGTGCCGCCGCAGCCGGTTCACGGTCAAGGCCTGGGCCGGCTGGCAGCGGCACTTCAGGATGCCTGGTCACACTGCGGCGCGGTCGCTGCCGACATGGGCCTGCGCGTGGTGGCCATCGGCATCCTGCCCAGCCTGAGCGATGCCGAACTGGGCATGGCCAACCTGTCCGAACCACTGCGCTACCGTGCGCTGAACCAGCAGGTGCTGCGCCAGCGCCACGGCCGGCCGACGCGGCTGGACATCGACGGTCCTCAAAGCGCGCGGCTTCACGCCGAGCACCAGGACGTGATGCTCGAGGCCGCGGCCACTTCCTTCCAGGTGCACCTGCAGTTGCCCGCCGCGCGAGCCGTGCGGGCCTACAACGCGACCATGATCGCGTCGGCACCGGTGCTGGCGATGGCGGGGAACTCGCCGCTGCTGTTCGGGCACGCGCTGTGGCAGGAGACGCGCATCCCGCTGTTCGAGCAGGCGCTGGGCATCGGCGCGCGCGAGGATGCCCGGCACGGCGCGTTGCCGCGCGTGGGCTTCGGCAGCGGCTATGCCGGCTACTCACTGGTGGAATGCTTCCGCGAGAACCTGGAACGCTTCGAGCCACTGTTGCCGGTGGCGCTGGACGAACCGGTGGAACGCCTGGCGCACCTGCGGCTGCACAACGGCACCATCTGGCGCTGGAACCGACCGGTGGTCGGCTTCGATGCGGAGGATGGCCGCGTCCACATCCGTACCGAACACCGGCCGCTGCCCGCCGGCCCGTCGCTGCCCGACATGATGGCCAACCTGGCCTTCACCATCGGCCTGGTCGCCGCCTGGTCGGCCGAGGACGAACCGCCCGAGGCCCGTCTGCCCTTCGCGCAGGCAATCGCCAATTTCCATGCGGCGGCCCGCGACGGCCTGCAGGCACGCCTGACCGGCCTGGATGGCCACGAGCGCAGCGCTGTGCATTGGCTGCGGCAGTTGCTGCCGACGGCCCGCCAAGGCCTGGAGCAGTTGCAGGTGGACGGCGCATTGGCCGACGGCTGGATGCAACTGCTGCGGCAGCGCCTGGCCAGCGGCCTGACCGGCGCGCGCTGGCAGCTGGCGCGGCTGGACGCGCTGGGCGGCGACTTGTGCGCGCTGACGCTGGACTATGCGCACCGCCAGGCCAGCGGCATGCCGGTGCACCTGTGGCGCTGACGCAGAACGTCTGGCCTACTTGCGATTGCGCCCGAACTGGTCGTGGCTCGATACCCAGTCGCCGTGGATCACGGCTGCCGATAGCGAGGTCTCGCCGGCCAGCACTACGCCGGCGCAGATTTCCGCGAACTTGTCGGCCTTGCCGGCGCCGCTGCAGCCCAGCATCTCCAGGCATTCGCGCTGCGTGGCCAAGCCGGTGCCACCGCCGTAGGTGCCAACGATCAGCGACGGCAGCGTGATCGACCAGTAGTAGTCGCCGTTGGACAGCAGCTGGCTGTAGACCACGCCGGCATGCGACTCGGCGACGTTGGCCACGTCCTGGCCGGTGGCGATGAACAGCGCCGTCAGGCCGTTGGCGGCATGCGAGCCGTTGTTCGACGATCCGGCCAGGAAGGCGCCGGTGTTCGACACCTGCCTCATCGCGAACAGTTCGGCCGTGTCCACGCCCATGATGCGCTTCAGCGGCTCCTTGCGGATCACCGCTTCGGCCACCACGCGCTTGCCGCGCGTGACCAGCATGTTCAGGTGCGAATGCTTCTTGTCGGTGTCCATGTTGCCCGACAGCAGGTACTTCGCGCCGCCGGGGTGGTTCGCGGCGATCCACTCGCAGGCCGCCAGCGTGGCCTTGCCGGTCATGTTCTGCCCGGCCGCATCGCCGGTGGTGTAGTTGAAGCGCAGGTGGCGCAGCGGCCCCACCGCGTACTGGTAGATGTTGACCAGGTGGCCGACATGCGTCGTGGCTTCGGCCGCGGCGCGGATCTGCTCCAAGTGCTGCTGCACCCACTGGCCGAACTCGCGCGCGGCCAGTGCGTCGTCGAACATGAAGGCCGGCGAGCGCTGCATGTACTGCTCGACCACCGTGGTCTTGACGCCGCCGCATTCGTTGAGCAGCCGCATGCCGCGGTTGTAGCTGGCCACCAGCGTGCCCTCGGTGGTGGCCATCGGGATGTAGAACTCGCCCTGTGCATGTTCGCCACGGATCTGCAGCGGCCCGGCCAGACCGATCGGCACCTGAGCTACCCCGAGGAAGTTCTCGATGTTGCCCGGCAGCAGCGCAGGCTCGAAGGAGTAGCGGCCCACGTGCGCCAGTTCGACGCCGGTGTGCTCGCGCACGAACTCGCGGCGACGTTGTGCCATGGCAGCGGTGTAGTCGTCGTGCGGGTCGCGCGGGACCTTGTCGCTCATTGCAAGCTCCGGCAGTGGCTGGCGATACTCATCCTAACCGTCGCGTGCCCCAGCGCTTGCAATCGTGCCGCTGTCCGGACCCGAAAACCGCCAGTACACTGGTCGATGAGCGTGTCGCCAGCTGCACTGGCGGCGCGTGCACCACCTTGAAACGACCGACATGACCCAACTCGTTGTCCGCCGTCTGCTGATCGACCTGCAAGAGCCCATCGCCGCGCGCTGGAACGGCGGCGACGCCTTCCGCTCGGCCTTCTTCAACGCGCTGTCGATGAGCTTTCCGGTGGGCGAGCAGTTCTTCATCGACTCGGTGCGCAGCGGCCTGAAGATGCTGCCCGATGCCGATCGTGCGCGCTTTGCCGACGAGGTGCAGGGCTTCGTCGGGCAGGAGGCCACGCACCGGCGCCTCCATGCACTGTTCAACGCGCACTTGGCAAGGGCCGGGTTCCGCAACGACATCGAGCCGCGTGCAATCAAGCGGCTGGCCGCCAATGCACACCGCGACCCGCGCGTGCATGTGGCTGCCACGGCCGCCACCGAACACTTCACGGCGATCTTCGCCAACTGGCTGATGCGCCACCCCGAAGCACTGGAGGGCGCCGAGCCGCGGCTGCAGACGCTGTGGCTGTGGCACGCGGCCGAGGAATCCGAACACCGCAGCACCGCCTTCGACCTTTACCAGGCCCTCAGTGGCGACCACGCCTGGCGCATCCGGCTTTTCCGCTATGTCACCGTGACCTTCCTTTGGGACCTGACGCGCCAGACGGCGATCAACCTCTGGCACGACGGCGGCCTGCTGCGCTGGAGTACCTGGCGCAGCGGCTGGCGCCTGCTGCTGGCACGCGACGGCATGTTTCGCGCCAGCTTCGGCGCATGGCGCGACTACTTCGCACGCGACTTCCATCCGAGCCAGCACGACGCTGCCGCGTCCGGCGCCTGGCTGCGCGCGCACGCGTCGCAGTACGCCGTGGTCGGCTCGTCCGTCTCGCGTTGAACGCGGCCGGCATCGGCGCGCGCAGCTGGTAAAACCGCTGCTGCATCGCCAAGACCCTCGAAGAGACATCCCATGGCAGTCAGCGTTCCTTTCGACCTGTCCTATGAATTCGAGGTCAAGGCCCGCGCGGCCGAGGTCTTCGCCGTGCTGGCCGACGTGCCCGCCTCGGCCAGCCACTTTCCCAAGGTCGACAAGCTGGTGGACCTGGGCGGCAACAGCTACCGCTGGGAGCTGCAGAAGGTGGGCACCGCGCAGGTCCACATCCAGACCATATACGCGGCGACCTACGTGGCCAACAAGAAGAAGCTCACGGTCACCTGGACCCCGGTGAAGGGCGTGGGCAATGCGCAGATCAGCGGCAGCTGGACGATCACCGACAAGAAGACCTCGACCCACATCGTGCTGCACATCCAGGGCGAGATCGTCGTGCCGCTGCCGGGCCTGATGAAGATGCTGGTCGTACCGGTCGTGACTGGCGAGAACGAGAAGCTGGTCGAGACGTACATCCAGAACCTGATCAAGCGCTTCGGCGGCGAGGTCTGAGTGAGCCGGCGCCGCGCCGCCATGGCGTGGCTCAAGCGCGGCCTGCTGGCGCTGGCCCTGCTGACGGCGCTGCTGGCGGCGTCGCTGTACGTCAAGGCCGAACACATCGTGCTCGGCGCCGAAGGCTTCACGTTCGGCTACCCGCTGGTCCTCATGGACCTGACGCGCGCGGGCTCCGAGGCCAGCGTCGGCCCGCCCAACCAGCTGAAGCGCTTGCGCGCCTTCCCCGACGCGGGGTTCAAGGAAGTGGTGCGACCGAACGTCGACACGCTCTACACCAGCGCCTTCATCGACATGGCGCAGGGGCCCTTCGTCTTCGAGCTGCCGGCGCAGGCGCAGCGCTACGAGCTGATGCCCTTCATGGACGGCTGGACCAACGTCTTCGCCGCGCCGGGCACGCGCACGCTCGGCACACGGGGCGGCCGCTTCCTGCTGGCCGCGGGCCGCTGTGGGCCGGCACGGTGCCCGACGGACTGAGCCTGCTGCGCGCACCGACGCGCATGGTCTGGCTGATTGGCCGCACGCAGACCAACGGCGCCGCCGACTACGCCACCGTGCAACGGTTGCAGGACGGCAACCGGCTGCGCGCCCTGGCCGACTGGCAAGCCGGCATCGACCCGCCGCCAGCGGACTGGGCCGCCGCGGCCACGCGGCCGGCGCCGCCGCTGCAGCAGATGCAGGCACTGGGCGCGGCCGACTTCTTCAGCCGGCTGGCGCAGCTGATGGTGGACAACCCGCCGGCCCCGGCGGACGCCCCGATGCTGGCCAAGTTGGCGCGCATCGGCGTCGCGCCGGGCCAGCCGCCGGCCTGGGGTCCGCTGGAACGCGCGGCCGTGAGCCTGGGCCGCCGGATCGCCGAGCGCCGCGTGCAGCGCGAGCTGGCGCAGCCGCGCGATCTCGTCAACGGCTGGTCGACACCGCCGGCGATGCTCGGCGACTACGGCACGCACTACAACATTCGCGCGGTGGTGGCGATGGTCGGCCTGGGCGCCAACCTGCCGGCCGATGCCACCTACCCGAACACCCGCGTCGACGCCGACGGCCGCCCGCTTCATGGCAGCCAGCGCTACCGGCTGCACTTCGCGCCCGGCCAGTTGCCGCCGGTGCGTGCCTTTTGGTCGCTGACAGCCTATGGCGTCGACGATTTCCTGATCGCCAACCCGCTGAAGCGGCATGCGCTGGGCGACCGCGACCCGTTGGCCTTCAACGCCGACGGCTCGCTCGACCTGTGGGTGCAGGCCGAGCCGCCGGCTGCCGACAAACGCGCCAACTGGCTGCCGGTGAAGCCCGGCGAGCCCTTCCTGCTGAACGCCCGGCTGTACTGGCCGCGGCCCGAGGCGTTGGACGGGCGCTGGCACATGCCACCACTGCAGCATGCGCCGTGAATTCGGCGTTTCGCCGAGAATGCGCGCCAGCCTTCCACGCCAACCTCACCAGGAGACTCGACCCATGAAGACGCGCATCACCGAGCTGTTCGGCATCCAGCACCCGATCATCCAGGGCGGCATGCATTTCGTCGGCTTTGCCGAGCTGGCCGCCGCGGTGTCGAATGCCGGCGGGCTGGGCATCATCACCGGGCTGACGCAGAAGACGCCCGAGCTGCTGGCCAAGGAGATCGCCCGCTGCCGCGAGATGACCGACAAGCCCTTCGGCGTGAACCTGACCTTCCTGCCCACCGTCACCTCGCCCGACTACCCGGGCTACATCAAGGCCATCATCGAAGGCGGTGTCAAGGCGGTGGAGACCGCCGGCAACAACCCGCAGAAGTGGCTGCCGGTGCTCAAGGAACACGGCATCAAGGTGATCCACAAATGCACCTCGGTGCGGCACAGCCTGAAGGCCGAGGCCATCGGCTGCGACGCGGTCAGCGTCGACGGCTTCGAGTGCGGCGGCCACCCGGGCGAGGACGACGTGCCGAACTTCATCCTGCTGCCGCGCGCAGCCGAGGAACTGAAGATCCCCTTCGTCGCCAGCGGCGGCATGGCCGACGGACGCAGCCTGGTGGCCGCGCTGGCGCTCGGCGCCGAGGGCATGAACATGGGCACGCGCTTCATAGCCACGAAAGAAGCGCCGGTGCACGACAACGTCAAGCAGGCCATCGTCGCCGCCAGCGAGCTGGACACGCGGCTGGTGATGCGCCCGCTGCGCAACACCGAGCGCGTGCTGCGCAATGCCGCGGTCGACGTGCTGCTGCAGAAGGAGCGCGAGCTCGGCGCCAACCTGAAGTTCGAGGACATCATCGAGCAGGTGGCGGGCGTGTACCCGAAGATCATGCTCGAAGGCACGATGGACGCGGGAGCCTGGTCCTGCGGCATGGTGGCCGGGCTGATCCACGACGTGCCCACCTGTAAACAGCTGATCGACCGCATCATGGCCGAGGCCGACGCCATCATCCACCAGCGCCTGGCACGCTTCGCCGCCGCCTGATGTCCCCTGGCACGGCGCCGCCGCAGGGCACGCTGTCCGACGTGCTGCAGTGGCTGGCGCACGAGCCGGGGCGCGAGCGCATCACCATGCGCGACCTGATCGATGTGCTCGGCGACCGGGCGCTGGGCGCATTGATGTTCTTCTTCGCCTTCCCCAACGTGCTGCCGATGCCGCCCGGCGTCTCGGCCGTGCTCGGCACGCCGCTGGTCTTCCTGGCGGTGCAGCTGATGTGCGGGCGCCGGCCCTGGCTGCCTGCGCTGATGGCGCGGCGCTCGATGTCGCATGCCGACTTCGCGCTGCTGGTGCGGCGCATCGCCCCCTGGCTGCGTCGCGGCGAGCGTCTGCTGCGGCCGCGCCTGGTCTGGCTGTCGCAGCCGCCGGTGGAGTACCTGCTGGGTGCGGTGTGCCTGCTTCTGGCGCTGGTGCTGGCATTGCCGATCCCGCTGGGCAACGTGCTGCCGGCGCTGGCCATCAGCATGCTGTCGCTGGCGCTGCTGCAGCGCGACGGCCTGTGGGTGCTGTACGGCCTGGCACTGTCGGTGGTGGCCACCGGCGTGGTCTCGGGCGTGATCCTGGCGGCGGTGAAGGCGTTGGTGTTTGCCGCATCCAGGCTCTTACCATGAATGCGTGAACCCGACGCGCAGCCGGGCCAGCAACGATCGCGGCACCGGGCCACAATGCGCTGCAGCCGATCAACCCTCGACCACGCACGCCATGCTGACCTTCTACTACTCGCTCGCCCCCAACCCCATGAAGGTGGCCTTGATGCTGGAGGAGACCGCTCTGCCCTACCAGGCCGTACCGGTGGACACGCGCAAGGGTGAACAGCACGCGCCCGCCTTCATGGCGCTGAACCCGAATGCCAAGGTGCCGGTGATCGTCGACGGCACCAGCACGGTGTTCGACAGCAACGCGATCCTGCTCTACCTGGCCGAGAAGACCGGGCAGTTCCTGCCCGAGCCGAAGGACCGCGGACAGATGCTGTCCTGGCTGATGTTCGTGGCCTCGGGCATCGGGCCGTTCACCGGCCAGTGCGTGCACTTCAAGCATTACGCGCCGCAACCCAATCCATATGCGATCAATCGCTACGACTTCGAAGCCTGGCGGCACTGGAAGCTGCTCGACGCGCAGTTGGCGCAGCGCGCCTGGATGCTGGGCGAGCGCTACACGCTTCTCGACATGGCGGTGTGGGGCTGGGCGCGCGCCGTGCCCTTTGCGCTGGGCGCCGACGCCTGGCAGCAGTTGCCGAACGTGAAGCGCCTGCTCGATACGGTGAACGAGCGGCCCGCGGCGCAACGTGCCGCTGCGCTGAAGGACCGATATGCCTTCAAGACCGACATGGACGACGAAGCGCGGCGTGCCATGTTTCCGCAGAACGAGCGCCTGAAGGCCTGAGCGCGAGGCGGCCGACGACGTCCTGAGTCGCCCGCGGCAGCATGCAGCGCCCGGCGCCGCGCGACAGAGCTGCCGACTGACGGTGCCTGCAAGCGCCTTTGTGCCGGCCGGCCTGGGCGTGGCCCAGTTCTCGGCCGGCGTCGTCTCGGTCGTGATCCTCGCGGGCGTCAAGGCGGCAACACTGTTGTTCGAGCACCCGCTGCCTTAAGGGCCGATTAAGCTCGCAGCCCTATGCTGCAAGCCGAGCGGGCGCCTGCTTCCGGCACCGCAACTACCACACCCTTTGCCCGCATGCGCCTGCTGATCCTCGAAGACGACCCACAGCTCGGCGAGGCGTTGGCCACCGGGCTGCGCCAGCTCGACCATGCCGTCGACTGGTTCCGCGACGGCACGCAGGCCGATGCCGCGTTGGCTGGCGCGCCCTACGACGCGGTGGTGCTCGACCTGGGCCTGCCGGGCATCGACGGCATGACCTGGCTGCGCCGCTGGCGCCAGGCCGGGCGCGAGCTGCCGGTGCTGGTGCTGACAGCGCGCGACGCGGTCGAACAGCGAATCGACGGTCTGGACGCCGGCGCCGACGACTACCTGATCAAGCCGATCTCGCTCGACGAGCTGGCGGCGCGGCTGCGCGCCATGCTGCGTCGCACGGCTGGCCATACGCAGGCGGTGTGGAGCCACGGTGCACTGCGCTACGACCCGGCGGCCAGGCAGGTGCAGTGGCTGGGCCAGCCGGTGGAGCTGACCGGACGCGAGCTGGCGCTGCTGGAAATGCTGCTGCTGCACCCGCAGCGGGTGCTGTCGCGCACTCAGCTGCAGGAGAAGCTCTATGACTGGAGCGGCGGCGAACCCGAAAGCAATGCGCTGGAGGTCTACGTGCACCACCTGCGGCGCAAGATCCACCCGGGCATCGTGCGCACCGTGCGCGGCGTCGGCTACGCGCTCGGCGCCGCCGACACGTTCTCATGAGCTTGCAACGACGACTGCTGCTGTACCTGCTGATCTGCGCGCCGGTCGTCTGGGGCGTGGCGTTGCTGGTGTCGGCGCAGCGCGCGCGGCACGAGGTCAACGAGCTATTCGACACCCAGATCATCCGCCTGGCCCTGCAGGTGCAGTCCACGCTGGCGGCTGCCGCCGCGCCGGGCCAGATGCTGCCAACGCCACCTTCGGCCGGCGAGGCCGACCTGCGCGACCTGGCCATTGCGGTGTGGAACCGGCAGGGCCAGTTGCTGCTGGTCGACCGCGAAGGCGTGCAGCTGCCGCGCCGCGCCGATGCCAGCGGCTTCGTCGACATGCAGCTTGGCGGCGAGCCCTGGCGCGTGTACTACCTGCAGTCGCCCAGCGGCGAATCGCTGGTGGCCGCCGGGCAGCGCGGCGACGAACGCGACGAACTGGTGCGCGACCTGGTGGTCGGTCAACTGGTGCCCTGGCTGCTGGTGCTGCCAGTGCTGCTGCTGACCATGGCCTGGGCCGTGAAGCGCGCACTGCAACCGGTGCGCGCGCTCACTCGCGAACTGCAGGGCCGCAGCGCCGACGATCTGCGGCCGGTGCCGGTGAACCATGCGCCGCACGAGCTGCAGCCCATGTTGCAGGCCATGAATGGGCTGTTCTCGCGCATCGAATCGACATTGGAGCGCGAGCGCCGCTTCACCGCCGATGCGGCGCACGAATTGCGCACTCCGCTGGCCGTGCTGCGCGCGCAGTGGGACGTGCTCAAGCGCAGCAGCGGCGAGGCCGAGCGCGCGCAGGCCTCCGCGCGGCTGGACGCCGGCATGGATCGCGTGGACCGGCTGGTCACGCAGATGCTGGCGCTGTCGCGGCTGGAGGCCACCGAGCGGCTGCCGCAGGCCGCCGCGCTGCAATGGGAACCGATCGTCGAACAGGCAGTCAGCGACGTGCTGCCGCTGGCCGAGCGCCGCCGCATCGAGCTCGACTGCGAATGGCCGCCCGATGGCACGCCGGCACTGCCGCTGCGCGGCGACGCGGCGCTGATGTCCGTGCTGCTGCGCAACCTGCTGGACAACGCCGTGCGCTACGCGCCCGAGGGCAGCAACGTGCTGCTGCGCTTCGGCGCGAGCACGCTGCAGGTCGAGAACGACGGCCCGCCGTTGCCGCACGAAATGCTGGTCCACCTGGGTGAACGCTTCCGCCGCGTCGACGGGCAGCACGAAAGCGGCAGCGGCCTGGGCGTGTCCATCGCACAGCGCATCGCCGCACTGCATGGCTTGCGCTTGCACTACCACGCAGGCGCCGAGGGCCGCGGCGTGGTCGCGGAGCTCGCCTTGGCGGGTGGGCAGGAGGCTGGCAATCTGAAACAAATCGCTGCGTAGCCGCTGCGGGCCGGCGTCGGCCCGCAGGCCAATTGGCCGAAACGCGGCCTCGGAGTTCCGCGGAGCATGCCGGCTCAGGCACTGGCCGCGACCAGTTCATCCGGCCGGTCCATCCGGACACAGCCGCAGGACAAGCGACACGGCTGTTACGGGGCCGACACATTCGCCCCTGCTGATATTAAGGATTCCTTAAGGCACGCCGAGCACTCTCCCCACCACGCGATTTGCGTGATTCGAAACGACGGGAGAGACCATGAGCTTGAAGCGAAGACCAAGACGGCGGTTCACGTTCGCGCCGCTGGGCGCCCTGATCATCGTGCTGGGCTTGGCCGCTTGCGGCGGCGGCGATCTGACCGGCACGGAAGCTGCGGCGACGTCGGCCAACACCGAACAAGCTTCTGGCCGCAGCACGAGCACCACGCTGATTGCGCAGCCGACCAATACCGAGGGCAGGTTGCTCGCATCGAACTGCTTCCAGTGCCACGGCACGCTTGGCAAGGGGGGCTTCGAGGAGATACGCGGCAAGAGCGCCAACGAACTTCTGGAGTTCCAGCGCAAGCCCGCCGGCGGCAACATCATGGCAGCTCATGCCCAGGGCTACACGCCGGAGCAGTTGAGCAAGATCGCGGCGTACTTGAAGCAGTAGGCGAAGGAGAACTCCATGAAAAACAAACGCTTTGCAAACGCAGTTTCCCGACGTCAAGTCATCGGCTGGGCCACAGGTGCCTTGGCCACGGGCTTGCTGCCCGTTGCAGGTTGGGCCGACGACGATGAATCCCCATCGAGCAAGAGCAGTTCATCCCTCGCGCTGGCCAGCAGCGGCGTCGTGGGCAAGAAGGTGGTGGTGGTCGGTGGCGGCATGGCCGGCATGACCGTGGCCAAGTACCTGCGCCTGTGGGGCGGCAGCGGCTTGCAGGTCACGCTGGTGGAACCCGACGCGGTCTACACCTCCAGCATCATGAGCAATCTGGTGCTCAATGGCAGCCGCACCCTGGCATCGCTGCAGTTCACGCGCGATGCGCTGAGCTCCAGGTACGGCGTGACTCGAGTCTCCGGCAGCGTGGTCGCCATCAACCCCGGCGCGCACACGGTGACGCTGGCGGACAAGACCGTGTTGGCCTATGACCGCCTGGTGCTGGCACCTGGCGTGAGCTTCGACAATGCCTATGGACTGACGCAGGCCGACTATGACGCCCGCACGCCGCATGCATGGCGAGCCGGTGCTCAGACCACCTTGCTGCGCAACCAGGTGGCCGCCATGCGCAACGGCGACACCTTCGTGATGAGCATTCCCAAGGCGCCCTATCGCTGCCCACCCGGGCCCTACGAGCGTGCCTGTGTGGTGGCCGACTATCTGAAGAAATCCAAGGGCCCGAACTGCAGGGTGGTGGTACTCGACGAGAACCTGTCCATCCAGGCCGAGCGGCACACCTTCGAACTGGCCTTCACGCAGATCCACGGTGGTGTCATCCGCTATGTGCCGGGTGTCAGCGATATCAGGATCGACGCAAGCACCAAGCAGGTCGCCTATGTTGATCAACTGAAGGCTGCGCAGACGGTGCAGGCCAGGGTGGTCAATCCGATTGCGCCGCACCGTGCCACCGGCAGCGCCCCAGGGGGCTGGCTGGCGCAGGCCGGCCTGAACAACGGCGCCGACGGACGTTGGGCCAATGTCGACGTCTTGAGTTACGAGTCGACTGCGCTCCCGGGCAGCGGTATCCATGTGATCGGTGATGCGTCCAGTTGCGGCATGCCCAAGGCCGGGCATGTGGCCAACCAGGAGGCCAAGATCTGTGCCGACGCCATCGTGCGCTTGTTCCTCAATGGTCAGCCCGATCCGCAGCCGGTGGCCAACTCGGCGTGCTTCTCACCCATCACGTCCAGCACCGCATCGTGGCTGACGGCGGTTTACCAGTACGACCCGACCGATCGCAAGATGAAGGTTGCGTCAAGCGGCGGAAAGACCGTCGTCAACGGGATGCCGGCCACCGCCACGGAAGCGGCATCGATCAACAGCGACAACTTCAAGGACATGGGAACCTGGTTCAACACGCTGATGGGCGACACGACGGGTTGAGCCGGCATGCCTCCACCTCAGATGGGCGCGAACTGATCTTCGTCAATCGTGGCTGGCGAGTCCTTGCGAAGATGCAAGCCATGTCGAGGGAGGCCGGATGAATCCGTCGGAGACACGTCGTCGGCTGATGGTGATCGGGGTACTGTGTGTCTTGCCGGGCAGGGGTCGGGGCGCCGGCCTGCCCAGTCCCGCGGCCGCCACCTTCCTGCGCTTTGATGCGGTGTTCATCCCGGCGCTGTTTCTCACCGGCAACGCCAGCAAGACCCCAGACGGGCCGGCCAGGGCCCTGGCAGCGACAAAGCGACTCAGCGAACAATGGCCGACACTGAAGCCCGAATTGAGCGCCGCAGTCCCGGGCCAGCGAAGCTGGTTGACGGCGGTGCAGACCGCGCAGGCCCACATGCGTGAGGCGGATACCCTGGCTGCCAAGACCCAGTGGGCGCAGGCCCACGAGGCGCTCGAAAAAGTGCGCGAGGTCCTGTTCGAGACGCGCCGGGCCCTGGGTATCGACTATGCACTCGACAAGTTCACGGCGTACCACGAAGGCATGGAAACCCTGGCCAACGCGACCCGCGTGCAGCGTCCCGCGTTCGAAGTGGACTTCGCCGCTGCGCGCGCACTTTGGCGCCAGATCGAGATGATGAGTTTCGATCCTGCCACCTACGGACTCAGCGAGGCGCGCGCACGACAGTTGGCCCAGGCTCGAGCCGACGAGTCGAATGCCCTGAGCGCGCTCTCTCAAGCCTTGAACACCGGCAGCGATGCCGACGTGCTGAAGGCCGCTGCCGCCATCAAGCCCCCGTTTGTTCGAGCCTACGTGGCCTTCGGGACGCCGTTGTGAGGCCATGCCTTGCCGAAGGCGCCTGAAACTGAGCTGTCGTCTCGGGCCAGGCGCGCATCGTGCGATGACGATCGCGCCGGACAGGCGTTGATCGTGCTCAGTTCGACTTGATCTTCGCCAGCAGGACGCGGACCTCCTCGCGCCGGCCAGCATCGGCGATCTGTCGCCCCGGCCGAGGCGGCGCCTGCAGCGCCTTTTCCAGGTAGGGTACGGCCTCATCGGCCTTCTTGGTCTCGACCAGGTATTCGGCGTAGAAGAAGTTCGGATCGATGCCGTGGGGGTTGAGCGCCAGCGCCTTCTGCAGCAGCTCCTTGGCCTTGGCCTTGTCGCCGAAGCCCAGCGGCCAACCCGGCACCTTGTAGTACAGCACGCCCAGGCTGTTGTAGGCCGAGCCGTCCAGCGCCTTGGCGTCGATCTGGATGGCCTGCTCGTAGTCGGCCTTGGCTTGCTTGACCAGGCTCAGCGCACCGACGCCGCCCTTTTCGCCGGCCCAGGAGCTGACGATGATGCCTTCCCAGATCAGCGGCTCGCTGCGCCCGGGGTAGGTCTCGGCCACCTTGTGGGCCTTGGCGCTGAGCGACTCGAAGCGCTTCTCGCGTTCACCGGCCGGCGCCTGGTAGCGGATCACCTCCCAGTCGCGCTGCAGTTCGGCGACGGCATCGTCCATCGGCGCGGCCCAGACGGCCAGCGGCCACAGGGCCAGGGTGAGCAGGGTCTTCTTCATGTCGTGGTTCCAGGGGTTGGGGTTGGGTCGATCGCAGCGGTGCCGAGGCTGCGCCGGTGCTTGACGAAGCTGCCGTCCATGCGCGCGCCGAGCAGGCCGTTCAGGCGCACGCCCAGACGCTCGGGGAAGCCAACGAAGGATTCGGCGGCCTCGCTCTCGATCAGTGCCAGCAGCGCGGCGGCCACGGTCTCGGGTGTGTCCATCGCCGTGCCGGTGGCCCGGTTGTAGGCCTCGACCGCGGCGCCGTTGAAGCCGGTGCGCGTGCTGCGCGGGCCGAGGATCTGCACGCGCACGGACGTGTCGCCTAGTTCGCGGCGCAAGGCCTCGGCAAAGCCGTGCAGGCCGGCCTTGCTGGCGCCGTACACGCTGAAGCCGGGCAGGCCGATGCGACCCAGTGCCGAGCCGACGAACACCACCTGCGCGCGCGGCTGGCGCAGCAGCTGCGGCAGCAACGCCTGCGTCAGACGCATCGGCGCCAGCAGGTTGGCCTGCAGCACCTGCTCCATCTGCTTCGGCGAGATCGACTGCAGCGCGCCGAAGCCGGGCACGCCGGAGGCATGCACCACGACGTTGGCTCGCCATTCGGCTGCGGCCTGGGCCACGCTGGCCGGGCCGGTCGCCTCGCTCAGGTCGGCACGATGCCAAGCCAGGCCGGCGGGCCCGGCCACGCCGCGGCCCACGCCCATCACCTGCGCACCGGCCTGGCGCAGCGCGCGTGCCATGGCTTGGCCGATGCCGCCGCTGGCACCGGTGAGCAGCACGCGGGCATCTGCCGCCTTCATGCCGCCACCGCCTGGGTCTGCGGCAGCGGCAGGCTGCGGAAGACGTCGCCGTACAGGCGGAAGAAGGCGCGCGCCGCGTGCACGATGTCGGCCTGGTCGCGCGGGTCGTCGATGCGGTCCATCAGCCGCGCGAAATGCGCGGTGTGCTCGAGGTCGAGCGTGCCGTGCGAGCGCAGGTAGCTGAAGGCCGCGTCGGGCAGCTGCAGCGGCGCCTGGATGGCGTCGGCCGCCATCAGCGCCAGCGACACGCTGGTGCCTTCCAGCACATGCACCATGCCGAAGAAACCCAGCGGATTGCCGCGCGCGATGGTGTCGTAGGCGTAGGCCACCATCACCTCGGTGGCATGCCCGGAACTGCCGTGGCGCACGGCCTGCGCATCGGCGCCGCAGGCGGCGATGTCGTTGAGGATCCACTCGTCGTGGCCGGCTTCCTCTTCGATGTATTCGTCCAGCGGGCCGCGCAGCCAGGCGTGGTGGGCGGGAAGCGCGGCCCCTGTCGCCTGCAGCAGCGGCACGGTGTGGCGCACATGGTGGTAGGCCTCGCGCAGGAAGGCCACGTAGCTGGGCAGCGAGACCTCGCCGCGCAGGCAGCCCTGGATGATCGGCGTGGCCAGCAGGCCCTGGCGCGCCTGGGCACTTTGTTGCAGCAATGTTTGATGAAAGCTCATGGTCGGGTTCAGAGGGTGGATTCGAGAGCCAGGCCGAGCGCGCCGGCATGGCGTTGTTGGATGGCGCTGCGCTGCGGCCGGCCGTTGGCCGTGGCCAGGCCGGTGCGCGCGTCGAAGGCCGCCCGCCCGCGCGTCCAGCGCGCGACGCGGGCGTAGTCGGGCAGCGTGGCATTGGCGGCGTCGACGGCCGCCTGCAGCGCTGCATCGGTGCCATCGGGCTGGGTGGGCCACAGCACGGCCGACAGCGCCGGCTCGCCGTCACCGAAGACCACCGCCTGCAGCACGGCCGGGTGGCCGCGTAGCGCGGTCTCCACCCATTCGGGCGAGACGTTGCGGCCGAAGGCGGTGATCAACAGGTTCTTCTTGCGGCCGGAGACATGCAGGAAGCCGTCGCCATCGACATGACCCAGGTCACCGCTGGGCCACCACGCGCCCACGGCTGTGGCATCGCCGAGGTAGCCGCTGAACAAGCTGCCTGCGATCAGGATCTCGCCGTCGTCGGCAATGCGCAGCCGCGCATGCGGCAACGGCCGTCCGGCGCTGCCGGGGCGCTCGGCGCCGGGCAGGTTGAGCGTCTGCACTGACGCAGCTTCGGACAGGCCATAGCCCTCGCAGGCCGGAATGCCCAGCGCCTGCGCGGCGCGGATCAGCGGCGCACCAACCGCCGCGCCGCCCACCGCCACCAGCTTCAGCGAGGCCGGCGCACGCTGAGCGGTCTGCATCAAATGTCCGCACCAGGCACGCAGCATCTGCGGCAACAGGATCAGGCTGTGCGGCTGGTGGCGCTGCACCGCCGCCTGGAACAGCGCCGCATCGAAGCTGGACGATCCAGTCAGGCCCAGCTCGCCCAATGGCTGCGAGATGACGGTCGCACCGTGCAGGCGCGGTGCCATCAGGCCGGCGATGTTCTCCAGCAGCACCGCAAAGGGCAAGGCATTCAGGTGGCGCTCGATCTGCAGCGGCGCCATCGCCTCGACCAGCCCCTGCGCCACGCGCTGCAGTGCGGCCGTGCTCAGGCACACGCCCTTGGGCGAGCCGGTGGTGCCGGAGGTAAAGCTGATCTTCGCGGTGTGCGGCGGCATTGCCACCTCGGCCGACTGCAGCCGGGCATGCATCAGCGGCTCGCCGGCCACCTCGACCGGCTTCCAGCTCAGCCCCGGCCAGGCACTGGCCAGCGGTGCGGCGACGAGCAGCATGTCCACGCCGGCGGCCTGCAGCGCATGCTGCATCTGCGACGCGCTGAAGAACTGCGGCAGCGGCACATGCACGATGCTGCGCTGCTGCGCCGCCTCGTCCAGCGCCACGAAGGCCGCGCCGTTGTCCAGCACCGTGCCCAGCACGCGTGCGCCAGCCGCCGCCAGCGCCTGGCCGGCGTCGGCCACGGCCTGGCTCAGCTGCGCGGCGCTCCAGACGCGACGCCCGTCGTCCAGCGCCGGCCTCATGCGCCGGCGCTCCGCCGCGCCAGCGTCTGCAGCGCGGCATCGAGCCGGCCGGCCAGCACCAGCGGGCGGTGGTCGTAGTAGCTGCCCCATTGCGCCGCGTCGTCGCCCAGCACCGCCGGGTCGGCCACGCCCAGCGCCAGCGGCGCCACGCCCATGCGCACGAACAGGTTGCGCAACTCCTGCGTCAGCGTGCTGACCACCCATTCGAAACCCTGGCCCGCCAGCTGCGGGCCGAGCCGCAGGATCAGACGGCGGCCTTCGCCCGCACGCACCGCCGCAAGGTGACCGACCTCGACGATTCGCTGGCGCAGCGGCCAGCGGCCGGCCGGTGCGGGCAGCAGCGACTCCACGGCACCGGACAGGTAGCGCTCCAGAAACAGTGGCCCGCTGTCGGCGGCGCGGTAGCCGGCCGCCGCCACGCAGTCGCCCTGCTCGTCGTGCAGGCTGACCAGCAGCGGAGCAAAGTGGCGCAGTTCGGCACCGTAGCGCTCGCGGTAGACGGCGCTGATGAAGGCTTCCACTGCGTGCCGGCGAGGCGAGCCTGCCGGATGCACTTGCAGACGCGGCGCGGCAGGGCCGCGGGTGACGGTCGGCCACACGGCCGCTGGCAGGGATAGGGACAACACTCACGCTCCTTGCGAGGCCGCCGACGGCGACCCATGACGAACGTGATGCTCTACACCCCGGCTTAATCCCAGATTAATCGCCTGCGGCGCGCGCGCCGCCTGTGAACGCGGTCACGTGGCAGGACCACCGGCGCAGTTCAGTCTGCAGCGCGTCGCGACACCTGACGCGGCTTGGGGGCCAGTCCGGCGCCCATCAGGTCGACAAGGTTGTCGGCATGGAAGCGCCGCCTTGCCTGCGCGCCGCCGATCAGCACAGGCCGGCCACCGCCTGCAAACGGGCGATCAGGGCATCGCCGATGGCGGTGGCCTGCGCAGCGCGCAGCTTGTGCTCGTCGTACAGCAGGTTCACGAACAGGCGGCCGCCGTAGCTGGCGGCCGTCACGCAGATCGGGTGCTGCGCCGGCGGGGACACGACAAAGGCCAGCGACTGGACGGCCAGCGTGTCACCGAGCGCCACGTCGTCGATCCGGCCGATGTTGGTGAGCATCGACGCCGGAGGCCCGAGCGCAACAACCGCCTGGACCAGACGGGCCACGCTCGCACCCGGCGCAAGGACGGGCGACGCCGGGTAGACGCCGTGGATCAGATTGGCGTCGCCGGCGTCGATGATCTCCTTCAATGCCGTTCGGATCTCGCGGGCCAGCGCCCAGAAGTCGGGCCGGCTGCCGACGGCATGGACCGTGCACAAGGTGCTGACGTAGAGGCCGAGGTCCTGGTCGGTCAGACCGGCATCCAGCACGCCGCGCAGATCGGCCAGCGAATTCAGCGCCACGCTGCGCGGTGCGGCGCGCTCGAACTGGTCGTTGAGCGCCAGCAGCAGTGCCGTACCCAGCGCGCCGTGCAGCGTCGTACGCTGTTGGCGCGCACGCGCCAACAGGTCGGCCAGTACAGCCCGCGGCAGCACATGGGGCAGCGTGCGCACGCGACGATCGGCACGTGCCGTCGGGTCGTAGCCAGGCAACTGCTGGGGGAACTGCAGCGCCTCGCGGCCCTTGTTGATCCAGAACCGCAAGCCCTGCAATGCGCCGAGCATCGGGGGCTTGTGGCGAATGCGGTCGAGCGCCTGCGACGACTCGCGGGCCGGCCGGTAGCGCGGCGGCGTGCTGTCGACCGTCGCGCGACGCAGCACGTCCAGCAACACCGTCATGCCGGAGCGGCCGTCCGCGATCGCGTGGTGAAAGCATATCGCCAGCACGGCCTTGCGGCCCGCCCCCTTGAACCACAGGCAACGCGCCAGCGGTGCCTGGCCCGGCTCGAAGCGCTGCTGCAGTTGCTGCTCGACCTCGCGGCGCCAGTGGCGCAGCCCGAGGGCCTGGACCTGCAGCGGCGCCGCTTCGCGCGACACAGGCTTGAACCTGGCACGGCCACCGACCGACGCGATGCGCACGCGCAGCAATGGCTGCTCCTCCTGCACGGTCGCCAGCGCGGCCTGCAGGCGCAGCGGGTCCAGCCGGCCCTGCAGCTCGGCGAAGACCACGAAGTTCAGGCAGTAGAGCCGGTCCAGCAGCCAGTAGAGGGTCTCCGCCGATCCCATCGCGCGATCGACGCTCGACGGGAACGGCGCGGCCGGCTCGCGTCGGCTCATGCAGGTAGCGCAGGCAGCGGCCGCCGCAGCGCTGGCGCCAGGCCGGCGCCCATCAGGTCGATGAAGTTGTCGGCATAGAAGCGCCGCTGCGCTTGCGCGTTACAGCCCTGCAGCGCTTCGTCGAAACGCTTCAGCGGGTGGCGCCCGCCTTCGACATGCGGGTAGTCCGACGAGAACAGGCACATCTGTTCGCCGGCCTGCTGCACGATCCAGCCTGTGTCCTCGTGCGGATAGGGCGTGACGCGCAGCTGCTGGCGCGCGATTTCGCTGGGCGCGGCCGACAGCGCCTGCAGCCGCGTCTCGTTGCGTCGGAAGGCGTGCGCCGCCGAGTCCATCGCGCGCAGCCAGCCCGGCAACCACGACGCGCCGAGTTCGATCGCGCCCCACTTCAGCCGCGGGAAGCGGTCGAAGACACCGTCGAAGATCAGCGTGGCCAGGGTCTGCATCACCGCATTCGGGATCGGCATGTAGCTGACCGAGGTGAAGTTGTCGTCGCCGCCGTGGAAGTCGGGCACCGGCGGCAGCCCATTGAGCTTGTAGTTCGGGTTCATCTTCTCCTCGCCGCCCACATGGAACAGCACCGGGATACCCGCCTCCTGCGCCTGCGCCCACACCGCATCCAGCGCCACGTGGCTGGGCGCGTGATACTGCGGGCAGCGCGACGGCACCATCAGCGCCTTGGCGCCATCGCGCAGCGCCGCAGCGGTGGTGATGCGCGCCTGTTCGAAGTCCTCCAGCGGCACGTAGGCCGTGGCCAGCAACCGCTCGTCGACCCGGCAGAAGTCGGCCAGCATGCGGTTGTGCGCGTCGGCCGCGGCGTAGCACAGCGCCATGTCCTCGCCCTGGTCGAGGCCGAAGTTGCCGAGGCAGAAGGTGGTGAACACCAGCTGGCTGGCGAAGCCCAGCAGGTCCAGCGCATGCGGCCGGTCGGCGGCAATGAAGGCGCCATGCGCCTCGTAGTTCTTGCGCAGCATGAGGTTCGCGTCGACACCCGCGCGGAACGCCGGATCGGCATGCGCCTCGCGCGAGCGGCCGGGCCGAAGGTTGCGCTGCAGTGCCGCGCGGTAGCCGGCGCAGGCATGGAAGCGCGGCCGCAGCGATGGCGTGAAGTAGGCGTCCAGGCAGTCGTCCAGCTCCATCAGGTGGCTGTCGGCGTCGTGGATCAGTCGGGCATCGGCATAGGCCATCTGCAGTCTCCAGGCTTGGGGTTCTGTTTGCCATTATTCGCCGCGTCCTGGGCGCGGCGTCAACGCGGCCGCGACACGGCTTCGATGGCCGCTGCGCGCACAATTCACCGGCGCAACCCCAACCGCCGACATGCCTCGACACCGCCCGCCCCTGCACGAGACGTCAGCCCACCATGTCGGCCCGCTGGCCGTGCTCGCCCATCCCGCCGAGACGGCCGGCGAGTTGCGTGCACGGCTTCAGCATCGCCAGGACACCCACTGGAACCTGGTGTGCGTGGTCGATGCCGACGGGCGCCTGCTGGGCACGCTCGGCGCCGCCGAGCTGCTGGCGCTGGGCGACGCCACGATGCTTCGCGAGGCGGCGCGGCGCGACGGCCCGCGCGTGTTGCCGGGCACCGACCAGGAGCGCATGGCCTCGGTCGCACTGCACCACGGCGCGACGGCGATGGCGGTGGTCGACGAAGGCGGTCGACTGGTCGGCGTGGTCGGGCCGGCAACGTTGATGCGCATTCTGCGTCGCGAACATGTCGAGGACCTGCACCGCCTGGCCGGCATCTCGCGCGAATCGCAGCATGCTCGCGAGGCGCTGGAAGAGCCCCCGATGCGCCGTGTGCGCCACCGGTTGCCCTGGCTGATCGTCGGTCTGGGCGGCAGCATGCTCGCCACCTTCGTGGTCGCCCGCTTCGAAACCGCGCTGTCGGCCAAGCCGGCGCTGGCCTTCTTCATCCCCGGGCTGGTGTACCTGGCCGATGCCATCGGCACGCAGTCCGAGGCGGTGGCAGTGCGCGGCCTGTCGCTCAGCCATGCCGACCTCGGCCGGCTGCTCGGCGGCGAATTGCGCACCGGGCTGCTGATCGGTCTGTTGCTGGCGCTGCTGGCCTTCCCGATGGTCTGGCTGGTGTTTGGCGAGGTGCGGCTGGCCGCCGCCGTGACGCTGGCCCTGACCGGCGCGAGCATGGTCGCGTCCTCGCTCGGACTGCTGCTGCCCTGGGCCTTGCAGCGCTTCGGCGTCGACCCGGCCTATGGCAGCGGCCCGCTGGCAACGATCGTGCAGGATGTGCTGAGCCTGCTGATCTACTTCGGCTTCGTCTCGGCGATCGTGTTCTGAGGCCATCCCCGTGCGAGCATCGCGCGCTGTGCGCCTCCATTTCCTGAACCTGGAGCTTCCATGACCGTGCCCGGCGAAGCCATGCATGCCGACCTGGAGGGCGGCTGGTGCCTGCCGGCCGCAGCCCCGCGCGAGGCGGTGCACACGCGCAGCGTCGTCTGCCGCAGCTTCCGCCGCGACGACGGCATGCTCGACATCGACGCGCGCTTCATCGACACCAGGCCCTTCGCCTACGACAGCGAGTTCCGCGGCCACTGTCCACCGGGCTCGGCGCTGCACCACATGCAAATGCGCCTGACGGTGGATCGCGAGCGCCGCATCCACGCGCTGGCCTCGGCCATGCCGGGCACGCCCTACAGCGGCTGTGCCGAGATCAGTCCCAACTTTCAGCGACTGGTCGGCTTGCCGGTCGGCCGTGGCTTTCGCAAGGCGCTGCGCGACACGCTGGGCGGCACGGCTGGCTGCACCCACATGCTGGCGCTGCTGGAGGCCATGGCCGCGGCCGCGGTGCAGGCCTTCGCATCAAACGCGCATGCGCCACGGCGCGCGGGCCAGGCCGAACCGGTGCGCATCTGGCGACTCGATGCGCTGCTCGACACCTGCTGGTCGTACCGCAGCGACGGGCCGGTGATGCAGCGGCTGAAAAGCCGCTGAAGCCCAGCGCCTGCAGTGCCTAGGGCGCGCGCAGTTCGCCCAGGCGCGCGGCAGCGTCCTTCTTGCCCATGCCGCGCAGGGCGGCCAGCGCCTGCAGGTGCTTGGCACGCGGCCGGGACTTGCCGTCTTCCCAGTTGTAGATCGACTGGCCGGACGCACCGACCAGCAGCCCGCAGTCGTGTGCCGACAGACCCAGGCGCTTGCGCTGCGAGGCCAGACCCTTGGGGCTGAAGCGCTGCACACGCGCGGGCGCATCGCCGCCGACCGCGGCCGCCTTGCCGTTCGCCTTGCTCAGGCGGCGCAACGCGGACTCGAGGGCCAGGGCACGCCGCTTCAGTGCAGCGATCTCGCTGCGGTAGCTGCCGATGGCCTTCTTGAGGCCCGCGGTTTCAGCGCGCATTTCCTTGCGCGCGACACGCGAGATCTCGCTCTTGAGTAGGGATGCAATGTTTGCCATGGGTCGACATTGTGCAGTTGCTGCAAGCGGACACAATCATCCCGATCACGGGATGAAAAATAGGCCCCAGCCGCCTCGCTACCATCGAACGAATTCACCAAGGGAAGACACCGCATGAACGCAAGCCCGGGTTACAGGCTGCCGCACCTCTGCCTGCCGCGGCCGGGCATCGACTTGGCCAAGTGGGCGGTCATCGCCTGCGACCAGTACACCGCCGAGCCGACCTATTGGCAGCAGGTGGAGCAGCAGGTCGGCGACGCGCCGTCGACGCTGCACCTGATCTTTCCCGAGGTCTACCTGGGTGCTGCCGATGCGCCGGCACGCATCACGCGCATCCAGGCCACGATGCGGCGCTACCTGGCCGAGGGCCTGCTCAACGCGCATGCCGGCGCGGTGCTGGTCGAGCGCCGCATCGGCGCACACACGCGCCGCGGCCTGATGCTCGAACTGGACCTGGAGCACTACGACTTCCACGCCAGCTCGACCAGCCTGATCCGGCCCACCGAAGGCACCATCGTCGAACGCCTGGCACCTCGCATCGAAGTGCGGCGTGGCGCCGAGTTGGAGTTGCCGCACATCCTGGTGCTGATCGACGACCCGGGAGGCACCGTCGTCGAGCCGGTGGCCGCTGACCGCAGCACACTGCGCCTGCTGTACGACACCGAATTGATGTGCGGCGGCGGCCATGTCACCGGTCATGCGCTGTCCACTGCGCAGAGCGAGCAGGTGCTGCACGCGCTGCAGGCGCTGGCCGACCCGCTGGCCTTCAGCGCGCGCTACGCGGTGCCGGCCGGCACGCCGCCAATGCTCTTTGCCGTGGGCGACGGCAACCATTCACTGGCCACCGCCAAGTCGATCTGGGAGAGCGCCAAGGCCACGGTCGGCCTGGAGCATCCGAGCCGGTTTGCGCTGGTCGAAGTGGTCAACATCCACGACCCGGCGCTGGCCTTCGAACCGATCCATCGCCTGCTGTTCGGCGTCAGCGCCGATCCGCGTCGGGCGCTGGCCGAGCAGTACGGAGCCCGGCTGCGCTGCATCGACGTGGCCAGCGGCGAATCCATGCGCCTTCGCCTGAAGGACCAAGCGGCGACACAGGCCTTCGGTCTGATCGGCCCCGGCGCGCGCTTCGCAGTGGTCGAGATCGACGAACCGGCCACGTCGCTGGCGGTGGCCACGGTGCAGGCCTTCGTCGACGACTTCATCGACCGGGGCGGTGCCCGCCAGGTGGACTATGTGCATGGCGACGAGGTGCTCGAACGGCTCGCGCAGCAGCCCGGCCATGTCGGCCTGCACCTGGACACCGTGGGCAAGAGCGAACTGCTCAGGCGCGTGGTGCTGGACGGCCCGCTGCCGCGCAAGACCTTCTCGATGGGCGAGGCCCACGAGAAGCGTTTCTATGTCGAGGCGCGCCGAATCCGCTAGTCCCGTTGCATTCGCTGCAATGCCGCTGGCTGCACGAAGGATTTGCAGGGCCGCGCAGAATCCCGCGCCATGGATTCACTGTCGCAACTGGCCTTGGGCTCCGCTGTCGGCGTGGCCGTCATGGGCCGGCGCACGGCGGTGTGGAAAGCTGCCCTGTGGGGGGGCATCGCCGGCACGCTGCCCGACCTGGACGTGCTCATCGACTACGGCGATCCGATCCGCAACATGGTGCTGCACCGGGCCGAAACCCATGCGTTGTTCTGGCTGACGCTGTTCTCGCTGCCGCTCGGCGCCGCGGTCGCGCGGCTGCACGGCGAATGGCCCCAGTGGCGCCGCTGGTGGCTCGCGATGTGGCTGGTACTGGTCACGCATCCGCTGCTCGACGGGATGACGGTCTACGGCACGCAGCTCGCGCTGCCCTTCAGCAGCCACCCCTTTGGCGTGGGCAGCATATCGATCATCGACCCGCTGTACACGCTGCCGCTGCTGGTCGGCGCCGTCTGGGTGCTGGCCTCGCGCGGCAGCGCGGCCGGGCATCGCGCCAACATGCTGGGGCTGCTGCTCAGCACCGTGTACCTGGGCTGGGGCGCCGTGGCGCAGCAGCATGTGGAACGGGTCGCACGGGCCTCGCTGCAGGCGCAGGGCCTGCAGGCCGAGCGCGTGCTGGTCACGCCGACGTTCTTCAATTCGCTGCTATGGCGCGTGGTGGCGCTGGACGGCGCGCACTACCACGAGGGCTTCTATTCGCTGCTCGACGCCGAGCCGCGCATCGCCTTCGACCGCTTCGATCGCGGCATGGGCCTGGCCGGCGATGTGCAGGGCATCGACGGCGTACGGCGCATCGCCGCCTTCAGCAAGGGCTTCTACAAGCTGCAGGACGAGGGCGACCGCGTGCTGGTCAGCGACCTGCGCATGGGCCAGGAGCCGGCCTACTTCTTCAGCTTCGCGGTGGCGCAGCGACACAGCCCGCCGGTGCCGCTGGGCAAGCCCGTGCAGATGGGCCGTCGGCCCGACGTGCAACGCGCGCTGCCCTGGCTGTGGCAACGCATGTGGGGGCAACCGCTGCCACCGCCGCGCTGAGCGGCGCACCGCTCACACCGCCGTCTGGCCGGTGAGTTGCCGCGTCACCGGGTGCGAGCTGGACAGCCCGCCGTCGACCACGATGGCCTGGCCGTTGACATAGCTCGACTGCGCCGAGGCCAGGAACAGCGCCACCTGCGCCAGCTCTTCGGGCTGTGCGGCGCGGCGCAACGGATTCAGCCGGCCCAGCTTGTGGGTCACGCCCTTGTCCTTGGCATAGTCGAAGGTCGGCTTGGTCATGCCGGTTTCGGTCAGGCCCGGGCAGATGGCATTGACGCGCACATTCGTCTCGCACAGCTGCTGCGCCGACACCTGAACCAGGTTGATGACCCCGGCCTTCGACGCCGAATAGGCCGGCCCGCCGGCGCCCGAGCGGATGCCGGCCACCGACGCGGTGCAGATGATCGAGCCGCCCTTGCCGGCATCGGCCATGGCCTTGCCGGCATGCTTGATCATCAGCCACGGGCCGATCAGGTTGACGCGAAGCACCTCGGCAAAGTGTTCGGGCGTGAGGTCGAAGATGCCGGCCATGCCCCCGGAGATGCCGGCATTGGCGAAGGCCACGTCGACTTGCCGGTAGCTCGACAGCGCGGTGGCCACCAGCCTGGCGACATCGGCTTCGTTGCCGGCGTCGACCTGCAGCGCGGCGGCACGGCCGCCGGCGTGCTGCACCTGGCTCGCCGTGTCGTGCACGCCTGCAGCCTTGTCGCCGAGCACCAGGCTGGCGCCTTCGCTGGCGAACAGCAGCGCGGCCGCGCGCCCGATGCCCGAGCCTGCGCCGGTGATGATCGCGACCTTGCCTTCGAGTGCCTTGCTCACGGGGTGCTCCATGGAATCGTTGCGGAAGCGGCAAGCCTACCCGCAACCGGCCGAGGCGACCGGCGACGCGCAGCCGGGTGCCGGGCCGCACCCCATAAGGGCTTGTCGCCATTCGGCCGATGCCCATTCGCGATATAGTCGCGCCCCTGAAGCGGCGAACCCTGCCGCGCGCGGCGCGCGATGCCGCATTCACCAACAAAGATGCTGCGCAGCCCCCCGACCGGTGTGGGTCCAAGCGGAGGTTTGCATTGGATTACGCCCAACAACAACGCAACCCGGGCAAGCATGTCATCGGCTTGTCGGTCGTGGTTGCGCTGCACGTGCTGTTGGGCATGTTGCTGGTGTACGGCCTGTCGCGCAAGGTGATCGAGGTCGTCAAGGCGCCGATCGAGACCAAGATCATCGAGGAGGTGAAACCCCCTCCTCCTCCGCCGCCGGACAACCTGCCGCCGCCGCCGAAGACCGCGCCGCCGCCGCCTTCCTTCGTGCCGCCGCCCGAGGTGCAGGTGGCCCCGCCACCGACGCCGGCCCCGACCATCACCACCACCACGGTGGCGCCGCCGCCGTCTCCACCGGTGCGCATCGAACCTGCCGCACCGCAGGTGGTGACTGCACCATCCACAGCCCCGCCAGCACCACCGGCAGCGCCAGCGCGCACCGCGCCGAAGCTGGACTTCAACGCCTGCGCCAAGCCCGA
>Ga0105090_10000173_pt1 | contig 28736 bp, 27 predicted proteins | sample PPLLak3March2015_FD_79110 | JGI IMG/M metagenome (GOLD analysis project Ga0105090, IMG submission 79110) | Freshwater sediment microbial communities from Prairie Pothole Lake near Jamestown, North Dakota, USA - PPLs Lake P7 Core (1) Depth... | ecosystem: Environmental > Aquatic > Freshwater >...
GAGCAAGGCGCTGATGACTATATGACCAAACCTTTCGAGCTCCGGGAGTTGGAAGTGCGCATCAATGCTCTGATCCGGCGTTGTTATGGCGGATTTAGCAATGATATTGTGATTGGACGGCTGGTATTGGACACCCATAAGCACCAAGTGTTGGTAGATAGCCAGCCTATTTTGTTGTCGGCTAGGGAATATGGCGTCTTGGAAATTTTGTTGCTGCAAGCCGGAAAAGTTGTCGCCAAGGACCGCATTGCCCAACGTTTATCAGTCGACGGTGACGCATTGACCGACAATGCCATAGAGATTTATGTTCACCGCCTGCGCAAGCGCATAGAACCTTATGGTGCGGTAATTCGCACAGTACGGGGGCTAGGTTACTTATTGGAGAAATCAGCCGATGCATAAAAACAGAAGTCTCAAAACGGAAATGCTTTTCCGTTTGGTCATTCCGCTTATTTTTTTCGTGATAATCGATGCCGTTCTATCCTATTTCGTTACGCTGCATTATGTCGATGAAGCGTATGATCGATGGCTACTCGATTCCGCCAGATCCTTAACACAGGAAATCAAAGTGCGAGAAGGCAAAGTATTTGTCGAATTACCGGCCGCTGCTTTGGAGATTTTCAAATGGGATGAACAGGACAAAACCTATTTTAAAATCACCTCTTCAGAACAAGAAATACTGGCGGGAGACAAGCTTGTTCCCGAACCCCTGGATCCGAAAACAGACTGGTCACATCCCGTTTATTTTAACGATAAGCTATATGATGAACCGGTCAGGGTCGTGTCCATGTTAATTGCGCTTGACACGACATCAGAAAGAATTTTTGTACACGTCGCAGAGACTATGAATAAACGTAGGGCAATGATGATGGATATTTTATTAGCCGATATGATTCCGCAATTAATTTTGATTTTGTTAACGAGTATTTTTCTGTTGACTGGCTTAAAAAAGGGCTTGAAACCCTTGCATTTGTTAGCGGACAAAATCGCACAGCGGTCATCGCGTGATTTGAGCCCCATACCTGAATCTCATGTTTTTCTTGAAGTGCGCACGCTGACGGACACTATTAATGATTTACTGGAAGCACACACGCAAGCTATTGCCACCCAGCAACGCTTTATTGCCAATGCCGCCCACCAACTCCGCACTCCGTTGGCGGGTTTGAGATTACAAGCCGAACGCGCCCTTCGTGAACAGGATTTATCGGCGATGAAACCGGCACTCCAGCAAATCCAAAACTCTGCTGATCGCATGTCGCATTTAACTACTCAATTATTGGTTCTGGCCAGGTCAGAACCCATCGATGGCGGATATGAGTTAGTGCCGGTAGACCTATGCAAATTGGCCAAAAAAACCTGCATGGACTGGGTGCCTAAAGCACTACAGCGGAACATGGAGATTGGTTTTGAAAGCCCGGAAAAGGAGCTTTTTGTTCAGGGCGATGAAATACTGTTACGGGAATTGTTGGCCAATCTTTTGGATAATGCCATTGCTTACGGTTTTGACAATGGCAATATTTTGGTCAAACTTCAGCGTTATCCAGTCCCGCGTTTAACTGTAGAGGATGATGGTCCCGGTATTCCCGATACTGAATTGGATAAGGTTTTCGAGCGTTTTTACCGTATCGCAGGAAGCCCAGGTAATGGATGCGGCTTAGGGCTGTCCATCGTTAAAGAGATTGCCGATCTGCACAAGGCACGCTTTGAACTGAGTAAATCCGGAATCAGGGGTGGTACTCGAATCGATTTGGTATTTGAAGATGTTTAAATTCCGATCAAGCGTATAAACTTATGGATTGCCATGAAACCAAAATACCTTTTCCTTTTCAGAACAATACTTCAAATACCCAGCCAGTTCTGAGGTTTTAAATAGCTCTCATAAAGAACAGCTTCCGGACTGCCGGGTTCAGGCTCCCAATTATACTTCCAGCGTGCTATTGGCGGCATAGACATTAAAATCGATTCAGTACGTCCACCGGATTGCAAACCAAACAAAGTTCCACGATCATAAACCAGATTGAATTCAACATACCTGCCTCTGCGGTACAGTTGAAAATCACGCTCCCGGTCACTGTATGGCGTGTTTTTTCGTTTCTGCACAATAGGCAAATAAGCATCAATGAAATGGTTTCCCACGCTTTGCATAAAAGCAAAACACTTATAAAACTCCCATTCATTTAAATCATCAAAAAACAAGCCACCTACACCACGCGTTTCATTTCTATGAGGAAGAAAAAAATACTCATCACACCATTGTTTGTAAGTAGGGTAAACATGATTGCCAAAAGGCTGACAGGCTGTGCGTGCAACTCCATGCCAGTGTATTACATCTTCTTTAAATGGATAAAACGGCGTCAAATCAAAACCACCACCGAACCACCAAATGGCTGGTGAACCTGGTTTTTCTGCGATTAAAAACCGTACATTGGCATGAGATGTCGGTACGTAAGGATTCTCGGGATGAATAACCAGCGACACACCCATTGCGTGAAACTGGCGATTAGCTAATTCAGGACGTTTAGCGGTTGCCGAAGCCGGCAGACTTATGCCTCTCACATATGAGAAGTTCACGCCTCCTTGTTCGAATACCTGGCCATTTTCTAACACACGACTTCTACCGCCCCCTCCTTCAGCCCGATCCCAAATATCTTCAATAAATCGAGCCTCAGGTTCTTCACTTTCCAATGCAGTGCAAATTAGATCTTGTAAGTTAAGCAGGTAGTTTTTTACTTTGGTAATATCGTCAGTGTTCATGGGTAGCTCAGTTGTTTTTGAAATGCCGGTAATCAAGAAATCCAGAACTACAATAATACCCTACAACGGCATTATCGAGTAGATCGATACTGCTCAACTTGCCACTTATCACAAATTCATCCCTCAAAAATAGCACATCATACTGACATGGACCGGATAAATATCCTAATCACGGTATTGACGCCTTCAATCGTTATGTTACGTTGTGGTGTAGCTTTCAAAAACCAGGCGCACAAAAGGCTTTGGGATATGCCAGGGAGATTTTGGACGAAAAACAAACACAAGGTCGATAAAGCTATGCTTGTAAAATCGCAACCTTATCCATTAGGCCGATGCGCCTAAATTTTGAAGTTATTAAAAATTATAATGACGGAGTAGTTGATGTCTTTGCAAACAGTATTTACCAAAGTGCTTATCTGGTTTGATAACAGCAATGTAAAAGTTGAAGACAATGTGAGTGAAGCGATTGACTGGATGCGGGTCATTCCCTTTATCCTGATGCATCTGGTCTGTTTGCTGGTGTTTGTAGTGGGCTGGAGTCCGGTTGCGTTATGGGTGGCTTTGGCATCCTATCTGCTTCGCATGTTCGCCATTACGGCTTTTTATCATCGTTATTTTTCTCATAAGGCCTTTAAAACCGGCCGTATAGCCCAGTTTCTGTTCGGGGTGCTGGGTGCGGCCGCAACCCAGCGCGGACCTATCTGGTGGGCATCGCACCATCGCCGTCATCATGTTCATTCTGATAAAGATAAGGATATACATAGCCCCAGGCATGGTTTTTTATGGAGCCACATGGGCTGGTTTTTATGCCTGAAGAACTTCAGTACCCAGGAGTATTGTGTTCGCGATCTGGTTAAATACCGTGAACTGGTCTTGCTGGACCGTTTTGACAGTCTTGTTCCGATAATTTATGCGTTTTTTATGTTATTCCTGGGACAGTATCTGGAAAAGGCCTATCCGGAATTGCATACCAATGGTTCGCAAATGTTGATTTGGGGTTACTTTGTGTCTTCCATCGTGTTAATTCACTGCACGCTGTTTGTCAATTCGCTGGCCCATGTTTTAGGAACCCGGCGCTACGAAACCGGAGATGATAGCCGCAATAACTGGTTTATCGCGTTGTTTGCCATGGGGGAAGGCTGGCACAACAATCATCATCATTACCCCGTATCCGCTCGTCAGGGATTTTTCTGGTGGGAAATCGATATGAGTTACTATCTGCTGAGGCTGATGTCCCTGTTTGGCTTAATCTGGGATTTAAAGCCGGTTCCGGCAGACCGCTTGTACGCAAATCTTATCCAAAAGGCAGATCAACAATGAAGATAGCGATTATCGGCAGTGGTATTTCCGGTCTTTATGCGGCGCACTATTTGAGTAAACACCATCAGGTTACGGTCTATGAAGCCAATAGCACTCCGGGCGGCCATACCGATACGCATAATATTATTTTGGGTGAGCAAAGTTATGCGGTTGATACCGGCTTTATTGTCTTCAACGAACATAATTATCACTATTTCTGCCAGTTCCTTTGTGATTTAGGCGTTGCCTCGCAGCCTTCCGATATGACTTTTAGTGTGGCGGATGCACTTACCGGGCTTGAATACAATGCGACCACGCTGGATAAACTGTTCTGCCAGCGGCGTAATTTATTCCGGCCGCGCTTTTATCGCATGGTCAAAGATATTTTGCGTTTTTATCGCGAAGCGCCGGCACTGTTAAATACCTCTGATGATGTGTTGACACTGGGCGACTATCTCGAACAGCAGCATTACAGCCAAACCTTTATCGACGATCATATTCTGCCGATGGCTTGTGCGTTATGGTCCGGTCCGCCGCAAGTGGTAAGGGATTTTCCGGTCCGCTATTTTGTCGCATTTATGGCCAATCACCAGATGTTAAAGACCGACAACAGGCCGCAGTGGCGAACCGTTTGCGGCGGTTCCTCGACTTATGTACAGGCATTCAAGCGGGAATTTACAGGCGACTTGCGCCTTGATTGTCCCGTGCAGGCCGTAAGCCGGGATAACACCGGCGTAACGGTAAAGACCCGCCAGGGCCAAGAACACTATGACCACCTGATTCTGGCCTGCCATAGTGATCAAGCCCTGCGCGTATTGCAGGATGCCAGCGACCAGGAAACTGAAATCCTGGGCGCCATGACCTTTCAGGAGAACGACGTGGTTCTGCACACGGATACCACCCTGATGCCGAAGCACCCCAAAGCCTGGGCAAGCTGGAATGCGCTCAAGTTAAGCGAAACCCAGGCGCGCTGCACCGTCACTTATTATATGAATCTGCTGCAAAATTTGGATGCGCCGGAACCTTTACTGGTAACACTGAATTGCACGGATCGAATTGATCCGGCAAAAATATTACGGCAAAAAAACTATTATCACCCGGTGTACACGCCTGCCAGTCTGGCGGCGCAAAAGCGGCGAGCTGAAATTAACGGCGTCAATCATACCTGGTATGCCGGTGCCTATTGGGGTTGGGGATTTCATGAAGACGGCGCCAAAAGTGCCCGGAAAGTTATTGATCTGTTAAGCGAGCCGACATGAGCGCCTTAAACAGCCGATTATTCCAGGGCTGGATTCGTCATCGCCGCTACTTGCCCAAGAAACATCATTTCCGCTATCCCATCTTCATGAGCTGGCTGGACCTGGATGAATTGGATCAGTTGATGGCGCTAAGCCCCTTCTGGTCTTTGGAGCGTTTTAACCTGGTCAGCTTTTATCGCAGCGATTACTTGGGCTATGCCGGGCAGGATTTATCCGATGCGGTAAAAAACGGGATCAAGGAACACACCGGAGAGTCATTCAAGGGCCGGATTTGCCTGTTAACGCATCTGCGGTTTTTGGGGTTTTGTTTTAACCCTGTCAGTTTTTATTTCTGTTATCCGGAAGGCACCGAGTCACCGCGTTACATTCTCGCTGAAATCAATAACACGCCGTGGAATGAGCGGTTCTGCTACGTGCTGGATGCCGGGGTGAGCCCGGTAAAAAAAGACACATGGACATTTGAATTTGACAAAGCCTTTCATGTGTCGCCTTTTATGCCAATGAATCAGCATTACCGCTGGCAGTTCAGCTTGGCTGAACCTAACCTGACTATCCATATGCAGTTGCAACAGGACAATGAAAACTGTTTTGACGCCACATTGCAGCTTAAAGCCCAGGAATTGAGCCGTTCCGTTATGCGCAATATGCCCTTGCGTTATCCTTTTTTGACCTTGTCGGTGGTCGTTTCGATTTATTGGCAGGCTTTACGGTTGTGGCTGAAAGGCATCCCTTTCTACGGCCACCCTGACAAACAAACCGAATAACCTACTGGAGAATCCTATGAATGCAGTCGTCGCTCCGTTAAACAAAACCCCGGCACGCATTGATTTGCTGTTACGCAAAGCATTACTGGATAAACTTGCCCGCCTTGAAAATGCGGTATTAACCATAAGGGATCCCTTGGGTGAGTTTGAATTAGGTTCCGAAGGCACTGATGTTTTACGCGCCAGAATCGATGTGCTTGATATGAGCTTCTACCGGCAAGTCGCCCTGGGCGGCTCGATAGGCGCGGCCGAGTCTTACATGGACCAGGATTGGCAGGCGGATGATCTGTGCCGGGTTATTCAGATACTGGTGCGTAATCGTGATTTGCTCGACAGCATGGAAGGTGGCTTAGCAACGCTGGCTAATCAGTTGCTCAAATTATGGCATTTCGCCAATCGCAACTCGCAACAGGGCAGCCGGAAAAATATAGCGGCGCACTATGATCTGGGCAATGATTTGTTTGCCCTGTTCCTGGATCAACACGGTATGTATTCCTCAGCCACTTTTTATCATCCTGAACAGAGCCTGGAAGACGCTTCGACCGCGAAGCTGGAGCGCATCTGCCGGAAGCTGCATTTGCAGCCGGAAGATCATGTTCTGGAAATAGGAACCGGCTGGGGTGGTTTTGCTACCTATGCGGCTAAAAACTATGGCTGCCTTATTACCACTACGACGATTTCCAAGGAACAATATCAGGCCGCCCAACAAAGGATTGCCGATGCCGGTGTGGCCGATCGTGTCACGGTGTTGATGGAGGATTACCGTGATTTGCAGGGCAGTTACGACAAACTGGTTTCAATTGAAATGATAGAAGCGGTAGGGCATCATTATCTGGATACCTATTTAAATAAATGCGCGGCATTGTTAAAGCCCAGCGGCTTGGCCCTGATTCAGGCGATTACGATAGAAGACAGGTACTACTATCAGGCGCTAAAAAGCGTTGATTTCATCAAGCGCTATATTTTTCCCGGCAGTTTTATTCCCTGTGTCAGTGCGATTGTCTCCAGCGCCGCGCGTTGCACTGATTTGCGGCTGATTAATCTTGAAGATCAGGGCGAAAGTTATGTGCTGACCTTAAACCACTGGCGTAAACGCTTTATGGCAGCGTTGGATCAGGTCAGGGCGCAGGGCTATAACGAAGAGTTTATTCGCATGTGGGAGTTTTATCTGTGTTATTGCGAAGGGGGGTTTAAAGAAAAATCCATTTCCAATGTCCAGTTACTACTGGCCAAACCCGGCAATCGCCGTCAACAGTGGTTACCTGGTTATGAATCCTAATAACTGGATCAATATGCTATGGATGCAGGGCTTGTGGTTCGGCGCCGTTATTGGTGCAGCTCAGGGATTGCTTTGGCTGGCTCCGGTACTGCTGATGGGGTTTGCCTTCTGGGAATTTCGCCCTGTCAGGCGTGTTTACGGCGACTTTCAGTTAATGCTGGTAGCGGTATTAATCGGGCTTATACTCGACACCACCTGGGTAAAACTCGGCTGGCTTGAATTTGCCGCGAGCTGGGCTTTTTCCGAGCGGGCACCTTTATGGATCCTGCTGTTATGGGCGGGTCTGGCCTTAACACTCAATCATTCTCTGGCCTGGTTACAATCGCGATTACTGCTTGCAGCCTTCTTGGCTGGCGTAAGCAGCCCTTTATCTTATCTGGCGGCGTCACGTTTGGGGGCGGTAGATATTGTTGCCGAATCCTGGCTGTGGTTCGTAGGGTTGGGTTTAAGCTGGGCGCTTGCCTTACCTTTATTATTATGGCTAGCGAACCATTTAAAACAACTTAAACAAGAGGAGCAAGCCGATGTTTAGTCAAACTGTCGTTGCGGCTTTTAGTATCGTTGCCATGTTATGGGCCTGGAACTGGCAAAAAAAACACGCAAATGCAGGTGTCGTTGATGTCGTCTGGGCTTTCGGTATGATGTTTGCCGGCCCCTGGTATGCTTTAACCGGTCCGGCACCTTTGTTTTTAAAATTGAGCTTAGGTATTCTGACCTTTAGCTGGTTTTGGCGTTTGGGCCGTCATCTGCAGCAACGCGTGTTTAGAGAAGCCGAAGACGGCCGCTATCATGCCATGCGCAAGGCCATGAAAGACCGCGCAGACCTGGGTTTTTTAGTGTTTTTTCTATTGCAGGCCGGTTTTGTCTGGTTCTTGTCATTGCCATTCTGGGTGGTTGCTCAAAATACCGGGCCCCAAATTCCGCTTGTTGTCGCCGCCCTTCTACTAGCCGCTTTGGCTTTATACGGCGAAACTACGGCTGACCGGCAATTGGCTGAGTTCAGAAACAACCCCGGACATCGGGGTTTAAGTTGCCGTAAAGGCTGGTGGCGGTATTCGAGGCATCCTAATTATTTTTTTGAATGGCTGCACTGGTTTGCTTATCCCATGATGGGTTGGGGCGGTGAATATCAATACTGGTTATGGCTCGCCCCTGTAGTGATGTTTTGCTTTTTATATTGGTTTACCGGCATTCCGTTTACCGAACAACAGGCATTACGCAGCCGTGGCGAGGATTATCGCTTGTACCAGAAGACCACCAGCATGTTTTTCCCTTGGTGGCCCGAGACATGAGCGTGATTTATCTCTTTTCCATTGGGGGAGATATTGTGAAATAAAAGCCAAATAAGCCAGCAAAAACATAACTATTCAGCGCGAAGCACAACAATCCCTCTCCAGCGGGGGCAAGCTCTCAGCGAATTAGGGGTTTTCGGATTCGCTGAATAATTACGAAATATAAACCCAAAAAAGAGATTCATCATGAGCACTATTACCCTCGCGGAACATCATTTACTACCGGATAGCCTGGTTCGCTTCGGGATCAAAAAACTGTTAAAACAGCGTTTGCAGGATGAATCTGCCAATGACACAGAACAGCGTAACAAGCGTTATCAGCTACTACTGGAAAACCTCCGCCAAAGCCCGATTGCCATTGAAACCGGTGCCGCCAATGCCCAGCATTACGAAGTCCCGGCGGCATTTTATAAGTATGTCCTGGGTAAACACCTGAAATACTCTTCGTGCTACTGGGATGAGCAAACCGAAAATCTTGATGAGGCGGAAGCGCGGATGTTAGCCCTTACATCGGAGCGCGCCGAATTGCTTGATGGTCAGCAAATACTTGAGCTGGGTTGTGGCTGGGGGGCTTTGACGTTATGGATGGCGGAGCATTTTCCGGCTAGTCACATCACCGCTGTTTCCAATTCCAACAGTCAGCGCGAATATATACAGCAGCAGGCAAAGCAGCGCGATTTGGGGAATATCGAAGTGATAACCTGTGACGTTAATTATCTCACTTTGGATAAACAATTTGACCGCATTGTTTCTGTAGAAATGTTTGAACACATGCGAAATTATGAAAACCTGTTAAGCAAGATAGCCAGTTGGCTTAATCTTGACGGCAAGTTATTTGTGCATATTTTTTGTCATAAACAGCTAGCCTATCCCTTCGAAACCGAGGGCGAAGATAACTGGATGGGACGTTACTTTTTTACCGGCGGACTGATGCCCGCTCGAGATACTTTGCTGCATTTTCAAAATGATTTGCTACTTCAATACCAATGGGACTTGTCCGGCAGCCATTATCAAAAAACGGCCGAAGCCTGGCTAGAGAATATGGATCACCATCGCCATGAAATCCGCGCGGTGTTTAACAATACCTACGGCAAAAAGCAGGCTCAAATCTGGCAGCAACGCTGGCGCATTTTTTTTATGGCCTGCTCAGAATTGTTTGGTTATAGCAAGGGTAATGAGTGGCGCGTAGCGCATTATCTTTTTATAAAGTCCAGCTGAGTGATGATTAGGAAAGGGCTGAAAAACAGATCAAAGAATAGCCATCATGAATCGAATAAACCCCAATAAACTGCTGCTATCCAAATGGACAGCAGTTGAACCGAGGCAAAAAGAACGCCATTTTATAGTAACCAAACTCATCCATGCAGAAAATGAAGAGATTATCGCTTGTGAGTTGGAAGCAGTGATAAATAATAATTTCTACGAGATGGATTGGAAGGAGCTTAAAGATTCATCTTGTTGGCTGATGGGGTGGCACTGAGACAACTTCTTCTTGCAATCAATCCGAAGACTTTACTAGAATTTTGGCGATTCTGATTAAGTGTGTTGGTGTTGGGTTCCGGATTCATCAAGCCTTTCAGGCTCGTTGACTTGCTGTTCTCTTATTGTTTCAGCCATCACAAATTGTTTTACCGGCACGACCAGTACCCTTTGGCCTGTTGGGATCATCAATCTAGATAATTGACGGTTTTTAACCCAGACTAGAACGCGAAAGCCCAGTAATATGCAGATCATTACCAAGTAAAAAAGTGGTTCCGCCATATTACCTTTGAGTTGCCAATAATAGTGAATAATGGCTGCACCCGCTGCTAAATATATAAATCGGTGAAGTTTTTTCCATTTTTTCCCCATGCGCTTTTTGGCCCATTTGGGCGATGTCAGTGCTAATGAAAAAATAATGCTGTAAGCCAACACTCCAAACCAGATATATTGACTTTCAATGATATCAATACCAATAACAGACCACACCAGAGCATGATCCATCAGCAAGTAGGCCAGTACATGTAAAGTCGCATAGAAGAAAGCATACATCCCTAGCATCTGCCGGTATTCTGTCATGCCACGCCAACCTGTAACCGTTTGAAGGGGCGTAATAGCCAGAGTCAACCATAAAAAACGTAATGACCAATCACCGAGGCGTATATGCAGGGCTTGTATTGGGTTTGGTCCTAAATTGTCGAAAGCGGTATCAATAAGCAACCATAACAAAGGTATTAAACAAAAGGCCAGAGTTAAGGAATATAAATTATTGAATCGAAGAGTCATTAGAAAAAATGCCTCAAGTCCATACCACTGTACAAAGACGCTACTTGATTACCGTAGCCATTAAATAATTCAGTTTGCCGGCGTGGGGTAAAAAAACTGCTGCCTAATTGTCGCTCACTGTTTTGACTCCAGCGTGGGTGAGCAACTGCTGGATTCACATTAGAATAAAAACCATAGTCATTGGGTGCAAATTTATTCCAGGTTGTAATCGGCGCTCTTTTCGTAAATTCGATCTTTACAATCGCTTTTATACTTTTAAAACCGTATTTCCAGGGCACAACCAAACGTAAGGGCGCACCATTTTGCTTTGGCAGACTCTCTCCATACATGCCAACAGCCAATATAGTCAGAGGATGCATGGCTTCATCAATGCGCAAACCCTCAACATAAGGCCATTCCAACATCGCATCAGCAAGTTGCTTGGGCATGGTTTTTGGTTGATAAACAGCGGTAAATTTTACAAAATGGGCACTTGATAAAGGTTTAACCCTTTTTAATAAACTGGCCAGTGGAAAACCCACCCAGGGCACAACCATGGACCATGCCTCGACACAACGAAGACGATAGACATACTCCTGAAGAGTCTGCTGACCCAGGATATCTTCCAAATGATAACTCCCCGACTTTTCCACTTCGCCACTGATCTCTACAGACCAGGGATCGGTAACCAGATTTTGCGCCAGGCTGGTTGCCTCTTTTTTATTAAATGAGAACTCGTAATAGTTCGTATGGTTTTTGGTAATTTCAGCAGGCGTAACGGTCAAAGAATCGTTAGAAACAGGACTTTTTTGCAAATTCCCCCAAACGGGTAGCGTGCTGTTGGCTAAAGTCGACGAAATAGCTCCCCCGGTAAGCATAGTCGCCAACGTAGCCTTGATGATCTGACGACGCTTCTTGAAAACCGAAGGGTCGGTGATCTCACTGGCGGGAATGTCTTTTTTTGTTTTTATTATCATCGCTTCAGTGACCTGATATTAATGAATATGCGAAAACCGGGACGAGCTATCTATAATTATTTTCCTTTGGGAATCCATGCCCATAGTTTTTTCACTTTTAGTTCAGTTATAAAGGCCAGTGAAAACAGTTGGACATAATTCCCAGCTTCAATCAAATCGAGGCCGATATGTTCAGGGACCAGATCTTTTCGGGTGCCAAAAAGGCGATCCCAAATTGAAAAAACAATGCCATAGTTACTATCGTGTTCTGCACGTAAGGTTGAATGATGGGTTCGGTGTAATGAAGGCGTAATAAACACTTGTGAAATAGCCTCTTCGTTAGGAACACGAATATTAGCGTGGTGAAAGAAAATGAAGAATAACTCAACAACTTCTATGGCAAGCACCAGATAGGCATTCACACCAATAACAACAACGAAAACACTTTTATAAATGAGTTCCAGTAACAAGTCGAATATGTGAAAGCGAAATCCGGTAGAAACATTAAAGCCCTTATCACTGTGATGTATTTTATGAAAGCGCCACAAGAAGTCGTTATGGTGGCTGGCAAAGTGCCAAAGGTAAATGGCCAGATCAAAAAAAGCAAAAGCCAACAGCCATTTCACAGGGCCATTATCCATGCCGCTCAACAAACCAAAGGAAGCAAACTGTTGCGCGACAAAAAATAAGGATGAGGCCCTTATTACTGACAAAATCAGGTTGTTGACCAAAAATGCTGTGGTGTTGGTAACGAACGATTCTTTGTAAACTTTCTGGGGAAATTGACGATAGGGATGACGCTTCTCGATGATTATCAGCGCGATAAAAGCGATTATCGCAAGACCAAATAAGCCTTGAATAAAAAACATGTCATTATCAGTATTTGCATTCATAAACAAACCATATTGTTTTGCATTGTTGTTAATAAACCTTGGCTACTATTTTGGCATAGCATTCAATAAATCGTTTAACTCTTTAATTTCATTGCTGGCGTTAACCTTGTCGGTGATATCGTACTGCACACCCAGGTAATATATGACGCGTTGCTTTCTATCAAACAAGGGCGTTATTTTCAATCGATTAATAAAAGGCGTTCCGTCTTTTTTATAATTCCGCAATGTGACTTCAATTGCCTCATGTTTTTCCATTGCCTTTTGAATTTCATAACGTGCGGGTTGATCCCTGTCTTCACCCTGAAGAAAACGGCAATTGTGACCGATTATATCTTCCTGGCTATAACCCGTTAAACGTTCGAAAGCCTTATTGGCATAGACAATTGGTGAATCTTCCATATCCGGGTCAGCCAAAGTGACACCGTTAACACACTCGTCTAAAATAGCGGACAGGACTTGCGGAATAAGACCGCTCTCTTTTTCAACAATAAAAGGCATATTTAATTTCCAATTCTTATAGTTATTAACAAGCGACCGGTATTAGTTTGGGCCACCGACGATTAAATTTTTAATATTTTCAACCGTGTTTTCTGCACCATCCTCTATCGCAGCTCTTATCAGTTTTTGAAAGGGCCGCATAAAAACCTCTATTTCTGTCAACTCAAAACGAAAAGTCAAACGTGTGGATTTATTTTCATCGTCACTCTCGAGTAGATAACTGTGTACATAAGGCTCCGTCAGGCCTTTAAAAGTAAGCATCATCGCGGGTTGAAAATGGGTAATTTCAAAAACAGATTCTACTGTCGACCCTTGGTCATGACGAACCTGCCTTGCTTTGGCGCCTACAAAAACCTTTTTACCATCCAAAGGCTCTAATTTAACGACTTCTACTGCCCATTTTGGGTAGTTCTCATAGAAATGCTCCCCGATGTAAGCAAAAACATCGTGAATCGGTTTCTCAATCTCAATGCTTGCTTCACCCACAACAGGCTTGGTTGAATCAAACGAAAATTTAATTTGCACGGTTATACCACTCCACGTCGAGAACGTATCTCAACTTAAATACTGTTTTAATAAGGTTATCCGTGGCAATAACATTATTGCTATGGACCCTCTAATTGGGCTATCCAGGTTAGAGCCTGATGAATATTTAGAATTGAACATTTCTACTAGGGATTAGCTTTAAAACTAACGATTCACTTGCATTTTTATTCCCCATTCTTCTTGACCTGAATTGACGACCTGAAAACATTTGCCTGACTCAGATGGCTTCGTTGTACCTTTACAAAGTAGTTTTACATGTCAACACGATAGTGAACGTAACGTTTATTTCAAAAATAGCAAATTTATAAATCATTTATGAAAAAAATGTGTTCCTTATATGCTAATGATGTTTCTGAACCAGCCAATAGGTAATACCTAAAGCCACTAACACCAACCCGGAGGCACTCACATATTGAGGATCCAAGTGCTTGTAATCAAAAACAATGATTTTTCGAGAAATAGCCATTAGTGCAGTGGCGACAACGAGTTTGACAGGAATCACATCACTGCGGATGTACAAGGTAATGTTGATAAAAATTTCAATGGCTATTAACACGATCAAAAATGTCCCGAAGGTTTCCAGCAAATCATTGGACGTCAACATAAGATAGGGAGGATGGCTGATTTTGTCATAAATGGTAAAAAGCACGTCCGAAATACTCAGCAGAATGACAACAACCATTAATAACGCCAAAAATTTTACTCCAGTACGTATAGTAAGGTGCAGAAAGCGTATAAATGGATCATCGTGTTCCGTCGGCAGTTCTTCATGACACTCCGCGGCAACCTGTTTTACCAGCTTACCCCGCAGGTGCGACAATAAAGGTCCAATAATGTTTTTGTGGGAGGCAAAACCTGAAGGCGTAAAATCGTGTTCAAAAAAGTCATTAAGACCGTCCATGTTACTTAATTCCTTGGCATCTATTTTATCAAACCCCATACTCCAGTAAGGAAATGCCCGTTCAGTTATGTTTTCTTTTTGAATCAAGGTAACTTCCTTGTGGCGCTTATCTTTTGCTATCATCGCGTATACACTGCTAACTGTTGCTTCATCGCCCTCCAATACTTGAAAAAAAGTCCCTTTCGCATAAAGAAGAATACCGGTTATATTTTTAGCGCCATTATTTTTCCGGCAATCCTTTAACAGCGATAAGAGTTCTTCAGGGCTCCATTCCCTAAGTGCTGTGCTCGCGTAGGTCAATCTGATCATTGTCGCTTTCCTCGGTGTTATTTTTATGGTTTTATTATTATGATTGAGCTTTTCCTTGCGCTCGGTTACCAATTTACCTTATAAATTATTCATTACAACAAAAATCTGTTTAAAAAAACAATGCAGAAGTGAAAACGCAGCAACAATGACGCTGTGATGCGGAACAGCAGAGATTGGCCTGATTTCAAATGCCGTTTTCCACCACGAATTATCCTGTTTTTTTAACGCCTGATTTACGGAAATAATTCCTCCACGTTTCGGGATGTGGTATGGATTTAATCGCTTTGATGCCTGGCCTGTACTTCTTTTACATACGCTTCCATCTCATCAATCGAGTGCAGGAATTGCCATGATCGCAAGGATTCTTTGACCAGCCAACCGTTGCCTTCCGGAATCATTTCATACCCGAAACCGCGTAGAATATCGGAAAATGTTTTAATTTTTACCTGGTCACTGACCGGAATAGCCAAACTCGGATGAAACGGATAGACCCACATCTGATACAGGCTCACTAAAATCTGTAAGCCCATGGAGGCACCCATCAAGGCCCCTGCACCAACCACTACATAAGCGAATTGCGGCATACTGCGAGCTGCAAACCAGGAGAGTATATCAACCAACATGGCCAAAAAAGGAATCACAACGATGGTTCTTTTCAAGGCGATGTTCATCTCGCAGAGTATGAAAATTTTACCGGTAAAAAACAGAATAAAGGCAATGCCAAACAGATGTATATGTGACACTTTAACCAGGGCTGGCAAGGCTGCGCCTTTGGAATCGGCGACTTCCATTACGCCTTCGTAAGACGTCAAATTGGGGAGGGTCGGATTACTCTCTGGATTATGACAAACCACGCAATCGCGATGCAAAATCGGCGCAATCACGTCTTTATACTGTTCTTCGCTTTTACCCGACTGGAGCCAGTTGAGTATCACTTGCTTATCGGCAGGTGACTTAAGATTCTGTTCCATAGGCCCTCCGTTGATTGCAGCAGCCAAGCGGGTTTGATCATGAGACCCATAGTAGGCAATCATAACGTCCTGCACTGAAAGCCCTGGCTGCCCGTCACGGGCGTTGTGGGTATAGTACAAATGGGTCAATGCGAATAAATAGCCGATGCCTATGGTCAGCAAAAAAAGCGTATCCAGCATTTTTTCACTGACGGAAATATCCCTGAATCTTCGATAATGCGTCGCCATGGTTTACCCGCCAAGGTGGTTAAATGTTAAAAATACAAGATATGTTTAATTAAAAAAGTAAGCCAAAGGAACTGTCGCGGTTTATTGTTCCACTGTGTTTAACAATGAATCTTTCAATTCCTCAGAAAAAGGTTCTTTGCCAAACCAGATATTCAGGTAAGCCAGACTTTTTGCTGGATCATTTAAAGCCGCCAGCGGCTTATTGTTTAAATTCAGTTGTAAGCCGATCTTGGGATCATAAATAAGGTCATAGTAATCGCCCTCCTTTATATCCTGATAGTGACTATTAAATTTATCAAAAGCGGGTTGCCAAGCGGTGTATTTTTGGCCGAGATTTATTTTTAAATACTCTTCCGAAGCTTCTTTAAATGCCTTTGCCGGAATGGCCTTTTCATACAAAAATCGCAAGTGCTTGGGGTCGGCAGAAAAAATATTGCCTAGCTTCTTGCAATCGTCCAGATATAAAGCTGCATTTCCGACATGAATTAAACGAAACGCTTTGAGCTCGGCACGACTACAGCGTGAAAGTCGCGCATTCCCGGTGTCGATATAGTCAGGAAAGAGCTCGTCAGCCTGAACTACAGGTAGTGCAGTAACAAGGGTTATTAATAATCTTGCAAGCCATTTTTTATCCATTGCAATACGCCTCCAATGATAGGTAAATGTTGATAAAATCCCTGCATACTGTCCCAATAGTCCTGATGTAAAATTATTTTACCCTCACTATTAAAGCGTAAATGGCTCATACCGATAGATTGTATAGTGCGGCTTTGTCCCATGACAGTAAATTCAGTGTGCATGGTCCAGCGCACGAATACATCATTGCCTTTTTCCTGGACACTGAGTACTTCAAAGCTCATAGAATCAAGCTGATGTTGGGTATGTTGAAGATACTTCAATAAATCCTTCCGATTATGCAGGGTGACTATCGTGTCATTAAAAAACAGTTTTTCAGCATAGGTTTCAGCTATCTGGTCAGCCAATGAGATCTGCTTGATTTGATTGTAAAGCTTGATTAGCGGCTGTATTCGCCGGTTTTTATTAACATCGGGCTCAGCAGGCGCTAAAGCGAGATACTCTTGCAACGAGTTTTGTTCGACGTGGCTGCAAGCATTCAGTATCAAGGGGATCAGTAGCAAAGGAAAAATGGGGTTCATCGCTTAGTCCGGTTGTGTTGTATCAAAATAATTAATTGGTTTAATTTAACGCTTTATCCATCCAAAGCAAATTACAGGATAAAAAAGATAATTTTCTGCACCAACAACAGTATGCTTGATCCATGCTATCAAAAAATGACCTTAACGAACTGGAATACTCAAAGCAAGAAATTGGTGGTGATAGCGAGTATTTTACTGGTTCATGTGCTGCTATTTTTAATAGTGCCTACTATCCGGCACTAAGCCCAGATTTCCGCCACATCCACCGATACCTGCATGACGGGCGATTGGGGGGTGACGGCTTGAAACGAACCAGATACGGGGGGCACCGATTCAGGATGCAGGCTTACGGCCACGGCGATGTGGTGGTTGCCAACCACCTCGCCGGATGTGGAGTCGAATCCTTTCCAACCGGCGCCGGGCAGATAAACTTCAGACCAGGCGTGAGTTGCACCTTGGCCCCGCGGGAGTGTAGGCGAGTACAAGTAGCCACTGACAAAGCGCGCCGCCAACCCCAAGGAGCGGCAAGCCTCGATAAACAAGGTCGCAAAATCACGGCATGACCCGGCGCGTCTGGTCAAAGTGATTGCCGATGCCTGAACACCTGGTTCCTCGCGCTGTTGATAGGTGAACCCAGTCGCGATTGCTTTATTGATCCATTCAAGCAGAAGATAGGTTTCCACTACTTGGCCGGACTGCCAGAATTGATGCATCCATGTACTCAGCAGTAGTCGGTCTTGTTCAAAGATCGCTGATAGATAAGGTCCCAAATCAGCGCACTCTGCGGAATTGTATTGAAAGGGAAATAAAACCGCATAATCCGCCACCAAAATGTTTAGGGGTTGGTCATCATAATGCTGGATCAGAACACGGCTATCAATCGAGAGTTGGCTGCCCTGCTCAGTAAAAGTTGCCTGGGCCACGGCATTGTCGTATACGTCGCGCTGCCATTGCAGGTGGTGGGCAGGAGATATAATCAGCTCAGCCGATTCGATGCGAATTTCATGCCCTTCGCGGGGACGTAAGAGCAATTTATGCGGCAACAGAGTTACGGTTTCAGCGTATTGGTAAGTGGTTACATGCTTTATTTGCAGGCGGCGCATTTTTATCACTCCTGGGGGATCGGGATCACGGCGAAGTCTGATCAACATTCTGGCATAATATCCTAAACTGCGTCTAATTTGTTTCTAGCCGCGACCAGAAAATTTATTTTTTAATCCCTGTATTTTCAATGAGTTATTGCCATAAAAAATACGGAACTTCCGTGTGAGTAGCAAATATCCGACGTTTTCGATACTGGCATTTCCAATCAAGCCCAGACTGCAGCCCAATGGGGAGGGCCGTTGCCGGATAATCTCCTGTTATCATTACAACCCGGATACCTGCGGCTCGGTAATATTGTACTTGCCACAGAAATCCAGCATTTCCTTAGTTTCTTTGAAACCGCCGATGAGGGAGCCGCTGAAATTGCGTCGACCAAAGATGAGGCTGCTGGCATGAACAGTAAGCGGCTCTTCGGGCACGCCAACTTGTTTGAGGTTACCATCGCGATTCAGGGAATGCTGGCAACATTTATTATCCGCATTGAGCGCGCCAAGTTCCGTAATTAGCTGATAATTACTTCAAACATGATATAACCTAATACCCTACATTTTCAGAGTTTTTACCTGCCCTCTTGTGCTAGACTAGCCGGTATTACTATATTCTTTCACTACAAAAGCGCGAATGTCGCAGGAGGCAAAAATGCCTGAACAAAATTGGATCAAAAATCAGTCTCACTCGTTGACAGAAATGATTCGTAACCAGGGACGCTTTAGACGACCAAAAAGTAACATAGAGCTCATCGAGCACACCATTCAACGGGAATGTAAAGCACCCATCAACGCACGTTTGGCATCAAATGGCGCACTACGTGTCGACACCAATCGCACAGGACGCTCTCCCGCTGACCGATACATCGTCGAAGGGAAATATTCTTCACAGATCAACTGGAATTCGGTCAACAAAGAAATGCCGCGGGAAGCCTTTCTCTCGCTCATGGAGCGGGTTATGAAGCACGTGGAATACCTTGCTGAGCCGCTATTTTTCTCTGATGATCTCTATATCGGGAAAGATAGCCAATATCGTCAGCCGATCCGACTTGCTACGAAATACGCATGGCATCAGCTCTTTGGACGAAACTTTTTCATCAAAGGAGAGCAGCACGACGGAAGTAAAAAGCCCTGGACATTACTGAGTGTGCCTTCTTTCATTACCGTTCCCGAACGCGATTCAACGCATAGTGATGGTGTTATCGCCATCGACCTGGATGAACAAGTGATATTGATCGCAAACCGTACCTATGGCGGCTGTGAATGGAAAGCGTTCTTTACGGCAATGAATACGCTTCTTCCCCTCGAAGGCATTCTCACCATGCACTGCGGTGCTAACATAACGAAGAAAGAAGGCAAGGTTACCCTATTCCTGGGGCTTTCGGGTACCGGAAAAACAGCGCTCTCCGCAGATCCGGATTGCCTCCTCATTGGGGACGACGGCCACGCATGGGGACCTGATGGCGTCTTTAATCTTGCGGGAGGTTGCTATGCGAAACTGCACGATATCACCCGGGAACGGGAGCAATTGATCTGGGACGCGCTTCGCTTTGGGACGATCATGGAAAATGTCGTCCTGGATAATGATCGCGTTGCCGATTTTGAAACAGGACCAGAGAACATCCGGGGACTCTACCCCATGGAGTTTATTGACGATATCTATCCCGGCGAACGGGCCGGACACCCGGACTCGATCATTTTCCTCACTTGCGATATGTTTGGTGTGCTTCCTCCCGTCGCAAAACTGTCACCCGAACAAGCTGCTTACTATTTTGCAGCTGGCTACACTACAAAGATCGGGAGTACCGAAGCGAATAGTCTGCATGACTTCGAACCCACATTCAGTGCGTATTTCGGAGAAGTATTCTTTCCACTCTTGAGCAGCTACTATCTTGAGCTATTCCAGGACAAATTACGCCGGCATAACGTACCGGTATACCTCGTCAACACCGGCTGGACCGGAGGCCCAATGGGCTCACCTGCCGGGAGAAGATTTTCCATCGCAACATCAAGAAATATTGTGCATGCAATACAGCACAACAAAATCCATGATGAAGACCTGGTGCTTCTCCCCGAGCACAACCTGCTTGTTCCCAAACATATCCCGGGTGTCGATGAACGGAATCTCAATCCATCGAATATGTGGCAAGACCAGGCTGAGTATAATTCAGCTTGCCAAGAACTCAACCAGCTTTTCCATGCCAATATGGCACAAAAGTTCCCCGATATGGACACCACGATCCTCGTATCGGGACGTCCGCAATCGTAACGAAAGTGGTGGGCAGAAAGGCATTGCTCCCCTCTCTTCACATCGTGGATCATTTCCATTGAGCACTCGAGTCCACGAGCAGGTATTGCCAAATAAGATTAGGAAGGCTGGAATAACGAAGATGGGTTAAAGATTGAATAGCTTGGAGAATACGCAAAATTACTGATCGACAAGCAAAAAAAAGGGGGGCATAAAGCCCCCCACGAATGAGCGCACCTCAAACTTGTCCGGCAGGTTTGTTTTTGTTGATATTGATTTTGGTTGGTTTACTAATATCAACTTTTTCCTGCTTTGTATAAGTCGTTTTATTGGTTGAATCACTATCGTCTTGTGGTGGGCGAGGATCTTTACCTGCCATCAAGTCATCAATTTGATCTTTATCGATGGTTTCCCATTTCATTAAGGCATCAGCCATTTTGTGGAGAATACTGATATTTTCCTGCAAAATAGTTTCTGCACGTTGATAATTACGGTCTATGACTGCACGTATTTCTTCATCGATATACTGTGCAACAGTGCTGGACACTTTACTGCCTTGTGAGCCGGGATAACCCATAAATGGTTGCCCACCTTCTTCACCATAAACCAGAGGGCCAAGCTTGTCGGAAAAGCCCCAACGAGTCACCATGTTGCGTGCAAGTTCAGTAGCTCGTTCAATATCGTTGGATGCACCCGTAGTTACGCGATCACCCCCATAAATCATGAGTTCCGCAATTCTGCCGCCAAACAAGCTGGCAATTTGACTTTCCAGTTTGCGTTTGCTGGCGCTGTATTGGTCTCTTTCGGGTAAAAACATGGTAATACCCAAGGCTCTGCCTCGCGGCATGATGCTCACTTTATAGACTGGATCGTGATCAGGCGACGATTGTCCAACAATACAATGGCCGGCTTCATGATAAGCAGTTAAGAGCTTGTCATCTTCCGTCATCACCATCGTATGCTTCTCTGCACCCATGAGGATTTTGTCTTTGGCTTTTTCAAGATCACTCATGTTGACTTTCAGTTTATTCGATCTCGCAGCAAACAACGCGGCTTCGTTAACTACATTCGCCAATTCCGCACCAGAAAAGCCTGGCGTGCCCCTGGCAATATCTTTTAACTTAACATCATCAGCAGCAGGCACCTTTTTGATATGGACGTTCAGAATTTGTTCCCGGCCTCGTACATCGGGCAAGCCAACATTAACCTGGCGATCAAAGCGGCCCGGTCTTAACAAGGCTTTATCCAGAACATCGGCACGGTTGGTTGCAGCGATAACAATAACGCCTTCATTGCCGGTAAAACCATCCATTTCCACCAATAATTGGTTCAAGGTTTGTTCACGTTCATCATTGCCGCCGCCCATTCCTGCTCCGCCTCTTTGGCGACCGACTGCATCAATTTCGTCAATAAAAATGATGCAAGGCGCGTGTTCCTTAGCTTGGGCAAACATATCCCTGACTCTGGACGCACCCACACCGACAAACATTTCTACAAAATCGGAACCGGAAACAGTAAAGAATTTAACCCCGGCTTCACCTGCAATCGCTCTGGCAATCAGGGTTTTGCCTGTGCCTGGAGGGCCTACCATTAAAATGCCACGCGGTATTTGTCCACCCAGTTTTTGAAACTTCTGCGGGTCTGCCAGGAAATCGACCAGTTCAGCCACTTCTTCTTTGGCTTCTTCACAACCGGCCACATCTGCAAATGTGGCTGTAAGCTTATCTTCTTCGAGCAGTTTGGCTTTGCTCTTACCGAAAGCATTGCCGCCCATGCCGGCGCCTTGCGTTTTACGCATGTAGATTATCCACACCGCAATCAAAAGCAACATAGGAAACCAGGAGATGAACATCTGCATAAAAAGCGATTGTTGTGCAGGTGGTCTGGTTACTACCTTAACACCGGCACTTAAAAGATCATCTATCAAATGAGGATCATTCGGGTTGAACGTTTCATAGTCTTGACCATCCAGGGTACGAAGCTTGATTGATTGCCCCGTCATATCCACACGATCAACCAGTTTATTCTTAACCTTGATTATAAATTCCGAATAGGGCAAGGGTTCGTTTACCGGCGGTGTCGTGCTTACGCGGTTGTATATTAAAAATGCACCCGCTAACACAACGCTCCAAAGGAGCGTGTTTAGTATAATTTTTTTCATGGTTCAATCTCCTGACCCTCAAAATAAGGTCAATATGTAGCGTTGCGGTTACCTACAGCTGCATTCAAAACTCGATGTTTCCACGTTACCCTTTCATCAGTCTGAAATGTTTTTTACTAATCCTACTGTTTTAGTAGGATTTAATATTAACTATCTTTAACAATTTTGTACATTATAAAAAGCTTAATAACTGCTCCCCAAAGCTGCGCTTTATTTTGTCAAGCGCCATTACCTGGATTTGTCTGACCCGTTCCCTGGTTAAATTTAGTTCTGCGCCAATTTCCTGCAACGTCATTTCACTGTCAGCATTAACTCCAAAGTGGCAACAAATGACTTTGGCCTCTCTGGGATTAAGGATTTTAATGGCCTTACTGATCAAATTTTCAAGATCGGTTTGTGCAATTTTCAAGAAAGAATGCGTAAAAACCTGCTGTTCCAGAAAATCAATGGGTGCAAATGATTTTTCTTCATCATCTTCAGACCCTTCAAGAGACATGGCTGTTTGGGAAATCGATAAAATAGAATGTAATTCGTCATTCGATAGTTTTGCGCATTCGGCCAACTCTTTAATAGAGGGCTCTCTGCCTGTCTGCGCTATAAACTGGTCTTTCGTGCGAAACACTTTATTAATATTGGCGACTTGTCCGCAAGGCACACGCACAACTCTCTCGCATCGGGATAAAGACCTGGAGATGGCCTGTCTGATCCAGTAACCGGCATAAGTTGAGAATTGAAAACCCAGGCGGTAATCAAATCTATCGACCGCTTTTAACAAGCCGGTCTGACCTTCCTGGACAAGATCATCAAAATCTAAAAAACCACCTTTGTATTGATTAGCGATGAATAAGACCAATCTGGAATTAGCTGAAGCCAATTTTTGCCTTAAACCTAACCAGAGATGTTCTGAAAAAACCACCTCACTAAAATATTTATGCATGTCACTACTGGATAAAAACAAAAATTGCTCATCATAAGCTAATAAAATATCTGACCATTTGCTTACGTTAATCGAACTGTGTCTACTCGACCCTTCCAATCGTTTAAGAATAAAATCGGGATTATTTACTCCGCTATGCGTGGTAGGTTGATAACAAAGTCCCCTGAACTTATAAGCATAAACAATAACATCAACGAGTTTTGTCAGATCATGAAAGGAAAATGGAAACAATTGCAATGCTGTTACCAGATTTTGCTTCTCAACAGCGAAAGAAGCATCCGTCAAAGTTTTGCGGGATAAGGAATGAAAATATTTTTTTATATCCGTTAAAGCCGTTATTAATTCTGACTCCAACGTTGTTTCATCATCTTGTTCTGCCGTATAGGCTTTTTGCTCATATTCATTAAGCAACCATAAAGCAGTGACAGGGAATTGAGATAGTGCATTTATCAATCTAAATTTCTCGTCTTTTAACTTACGAGCTATTTGAAAGTTACTATTCTCTGCACTGTCTGTCGCATCATTAACATTGCTTGCAGGTTGTTCAGTTTCTATAGGAATATTATCAACAACGATTCCCATTTCTTGTTTTGAAAACTGTATATCTAGGTAAGCCATAACACCAAATCCTCGCAAACAGAGTTGTCTTAAAACCTTAAGAAGCAAGTTACCGTTATGCACAAACGATAATTCACCGGCTTAATTTTTTTATAAAACAATAAGACCAAGCATAATTCCAATAGTTAGCAACACCATGAAATTATTTATTAACGATTTGTTTACTAATCATTTCACAATAATTTAACAATTAGAAAGATTCTTGTCAAAATATAGTTTAACAAAACATGAACAGACAGTGTCAAATTTTATTAAAACCTATGTAAAAATCGCTTAAGACTATTTAACACTCTGAATCCAGTCTTTAACAAAAAGCCCTACATGGCACGCCATTCGGGCATGGAAACCGGAAAATCGTGTATGAAATAACGATAACATTTAACAAAGGGGGTTTGTCCAGGAAAGCAGATGATAAATCTATCTTCAATGAAAATGATCTTGCAGGAGGAGCTTTAGTCGCGATTGTTGCGACTAAAGCCAAGAAAAAGAGATCTGAATAATTACAATTCAGCCGGCAGTTTTATTTGACAGGAGCTAATTCAAAAATAATTAATTCAGCAGAATCTTCGCCCATATTTTCTACTGACATTAAATTCCCGGATTCCCAAAAAACATCGCCGACTGCATATATATTGGTTTTGCCTCCTTCAATAACTTTTAATTTGCCTTTGACAACATAACGAGGCCCAGGACCTTCGTGAGTATGCCAGGGTGTTTTAAAAAAAGGCGGAAATGTGACTCGTATAACTTTGGCATTAACGTTATTGCTGGGAAGTTCAACTTTGTTTTCCAATAAAAGAGATCGGTTTAAAGTTAGTTTTTCCTGAGCCGAAACAGTTGTAATATTAATCAAAAGCACCGCGGTGAGTGTTACCAGAATTAATCTTGCTGATTTGATAGTTTTTATTTTTAACATCTGCTGGCCTCTCGTTTTATTGTTGAAAAGAATAAATGATTCATGGCTAGAACCTGATAAAGTGTTCCCGGTAATAGCGTAGCTCTTCGATAGATTCAATAATATCATCCAAGGCCTGATGCGTGGATTCTTTATTAAAACCATTTTTGACTTCAGGCGCCCATCTTGCCGCCAATTCTTTAAGCGTTGAAACATCGATATTCCGGTAATGAAAATAAGCTTCCAGCTTGGGCATATAACGATATAAAAAACGCCTGTCCTGACCAATACTGTTACCACAAATAGGCGAAGTATTTTCGGGCACCCATTGCTTGAGAAACTCAATTGTTAGCCGCTCTGCTTCAGCTTCCTTGATGGTAGAAGCCTTAACGCGATCGATCAAACCGGATTGACCATGGTGTTTCTGATTCCAGTCATCCATTGCAGCCAGTGCCTCATCAGACTGATGCACTGCCAGCACAGGTCCTTGTGCAAGAATATTTAAATCTTTATCGGTAACAACCGTAGCAATTTCAATAATTAAATCACTGTCCGGATTTAATCCCGTCATTTCAAGGTCTATCCAGATAAGCTGTTGTGAATCCTGCGCCATTTATTGATTCCATTGTGTTGAAGGTGGCGGTTAGTGTAGCATTGGCTAATCTGTTCGTCTAACCCTTAAACTTAATGCGCCTAACCTATGAATACCTTTACATTTGTCTTCTTAATCGCACTTTTTATTTCTTCTTCAATACAATTTTGGCTGGCTAAACGCCAGGCTGATTATGTCGCAGCTCATCGTTCTGCCGTGCCCGATGCGTTTAAAAGCAAGGTTCCGTTGGAAGCGCACCAAAAAGCCGCTGATTACACCCTTGCAAAAATCAAATTGGGGAATATAGACGGCGCACTCGGAATTATAGTGTTGCTGTTACTAACCCTGGGCGGTGGCATCAATACGGCTTTTGAATATTGGAGCACCATTGTCTCATCACCCTTAATAGCTGGCGTAGCCGCAACAGCCACTATTTTTCTGTTAATAACACTGGTAGAAATACCGACAAGCGTTTACCAGACCTTTGTGATCGAAGAAAAATTTGGCTTTAATAAAAGTTCGGTTAATCAGTTCATCAAAGACCAGTTGCTACACCTGGCTTTAGGTGCGGCAATCGGCCTGCCTTTATTGGCCTTGATCCTGTGGGTTATGGACAACGTTGGCCCACAATGGTGGTTATGGGCCTGGGGCATAATCATGGGCTTCTCGTTGCTGATGAGCTGGCTATATCCTACCGTTATTGCACCCTTATTCAATAAATTCACACCTATGGAAGAAGGTTCGTTAAAGGACCGTATTCAAGGACTACTTGCTCGTTGCGGCTTTAACAGTCAAGGCATATTCATTATGGATGGTTCCAAGCGTTCCGGTCATGGTAATGCCTACTTTACCGGCCTGGGCAATAATAAACGCATCGTATTTTTCGACAATCTGGTTAACTCGCTCGAGGAAGAAGAGCTGGAAGCCGTACTGGCGCATGAGCTGGGGCATTTTAAATGCAAACACGTTATCAAAATGCTGATTGCCACCTCTATTATGAGCTTGATCAGCCTTGCGATTTTAGGCTGGCTGATTAATGAGCCATGGTTTTATACCGGCTTAGGCGTAGAACAGCCTTCAAATGCCGCTGCGTTACTATTATTCATCCTGATTTCATCATCCTTTACTTTTTTCATGCAGCCTATCAGTGCTTATTTTCAACGTAAATTTGAATTTGAAGCCGATGACTTTGCCGCGAGCAATGCCAAAGCCAGCAAAATGATTAGCGGACTGGTCAAGCTATATGAAGAAAACGCGAACACCTTAACCCCCGATCCGCTGTATTCCGCCTTTCATTACAGCCACCCGCCCGCGGCTATTCGTATTGCGCATTTAGAATCCAAAGCATAATGGCCGAGTTACTGGAAGGACTGGTCATTGCCCATTTAGGTCAGGGCATTGCTGTTGAGCATGACCATAAAATCATTCTATGCCAGACATTGCGGCGACTGGAAACTGTCGCCGTTGGGGACAAGGTGTTATGGTCACAATCAGCGCCCGATCAAGGCCGCATTGAAGAAATACTACCCAGGCGTTCAGTATTGACGCGTCCTTCCAGAAACGGCAAAACCCGTCCGGTTGCCGCCAATATTGATACCGTTTTTGTCGTTTTTGCCGTTGAACCTTATTGCGATTTTTTATTGATTGACCAATACCTGGCCGTCTGTGAAAGCCACACTATAAACGCCGCGTTAGTCCTTAATAAAACCGATCTGCCTCAATCGGACAGCATAGAAAAAGAACTGCTGGATTATCAGAATCTGGGTTACCCGCTTTACAGGGTCAGTGCCAGGGCAGCATCGGGGCTGGATGAATTAAAACACGCATTAGGAGATCAAGTCAGTATGCTGGCTGGGCAATCGGGGGTCGGCAAGTCCTCGTTAACCAATGCCATCATTCCTGATAAGGATCTAAAAACCAATACCATCTCGGCAACCACAAAACACGGGCGACATACCACGACAGCGGCGACCTTGTATCATTTGAATGGCGGCGGGGATTTAATCGATAGCCCCGGCGTCGCCATTTTCGGACTGGCAGGCCTTTCCGAACAACAACTGGCTTACGGTTATAGGGAGTTTCAACCACTACTTGATAACTGCCAGTTTAATAACTGCCGACATTTACATGACAAAGGTTGCGCCGTCCGTGTAGCTGTCGAAAATGGCGAAATTTCAATGACGCGCTATCAGCGGTTTTTGAAACTTAGAGAGAAAATGCCGACGGCTTATGTTTAAATTTTACAACTTTAAAGCAGCCATTCAGTAACCACAATTGATTGGCAGCCAGCGGCCATTATGACAAGTGTCCTTTTATGCACATTGGCCTGGTGGTGAATGGCTTTTTGCTGATAGTACAAGGCTTTGGCAAGGTACCACGATCTGAAAGCTGGACATAATTTTTATAGTCGTCTGGAGCTGGCATTCCTTGATCCATTTCTGGGAACAGTCATAATTTCAAAAATTCACCTTGCCATAACCCTCAGCGTTGGCTACGCGACAGCCAACGCTTTACGTCATGGTCTATTTCGACCATTTGATCCGGCGCCGATATGCTGAAAACCACGTACTTATATGTCGAAGCCGAACAATTGGCGATGTAAGAAGGAGCACTGGTCAGACTTCAGGAAGTCAGTATAAGGCATTCCGGTATCGTGCTCCTGTTCTTGAAAGCGCTGTAATTATGCAAAGCTCGCGAGCGAAATAGATGCTTCTAACCCCGGCTGCATCTGGTCTGCGGCAACGCACTGTGCATAAAAAGACACTTGTCATAATGGCCGTTATGCAAAGCTTTGCATTACGGCCAGGATGAGACAGATAAAGTATTCAAGTGAACGGCTGGTTA
>Ga0105090_10000174_pt1 | contig 28714 bp, 27 predicted proteins | sample PPLLak3March2015_FD_79110 | JGI IMG/M metagenome (GOLD analysis project Ga0105090, IMG submission 79110) | Freshwater sediment microbial communities from Prairie Pothole Lake near Jamestown, North Dakota, USA - PPLs Lake P7 Core (1) Depth... | ecosystem: Environmental > Aquatic > Freshwater >...
CCTCTGCAGGAAACGGCCCAGGGGGCGCTTCACCAGCTCCGTTGTAATCAGGTAGAGCGCGGCAAGCGCCAGAATGATCCCGAGGTGAGCCGCCGTTGGCGGCGTAAATTCAAAAAGGGCGGCGGTCCAGGGGATCATGGGCAAAGCGAGCGTAATCACGAAAGCAGCCACCGAGAGGTACACGATCAGCGGCGCCGGCCAGCCGGATTTTTCGATGGGCAACATGGACCGAATCGATACCACCAGAAGGAGCTCGGTGATCACGCTGGCGATGCACCAGTTGGTCTGCAGCACTTCCGGCGATATGCGATAGAAGAGTGCGAAATAGATGAAGTCGAACACCGTGCTCACCAAACCCAGTGTGAAAAAGATGATATAGAGCGAACGAAAATCATACTGCTGCGGCTGGGCGATTTCCCGCTCCGAGACGCGGTCGAGCGCAATGGCCATCATCGGGAAATCCGACAGCAGATTGAGCAGCAGCAGCTGCTTTGGCAGCATCGGCAGGAAATCGATCAAAAGCGAGCCGATGGCCACCGCGTAAAAATTGCCGAAATTGGAAACCAGCGTGGCACGGATGTACTTCAGCGTGTTGGCGTGCGTCTCGCGGCCCAGGCGGATGCCGTCGACGATCACCCGCAAGTCGTTTTTCAGCAGGATGATGTCAGCCGTTTCGCGCGCCACGTCGGCCGCCGACTGCACCACCATCGAAACATGTGCTGCCTTCAGCGCCGGCGCGTCGTTGATCCCCTCGCCCAGGAAGCCCACCGTGTAATGCGCCTTGAGCAACTCAATCAAATGCAGTTTCTGCTCGGGCGTCGTGCGGGCGAACACGCGCACCGTCTTGATGCGCTTGAGCTGCTGCTGGCTGGGCAGCGCCAGGAACGCCGTCGCTTCCACTACCTCATGGCTGTCGCTCACCAGCCCCGCTTCCCGCCCGACGGCTTCGGCGACCATCAGGGCATCGCCGGTGATGATCGTGATGGCTACATTCAGACGCCTGGCCATCTCGACCGTCTCAACGGTGGTGGCTTTGAGCACGTCGACAAACGAGACGTATCCGCCAAACCGGGCGCCGGTGCCGTCATCGTAACTGACGCCAAGGACCCGGTGGCCCTGCCGCTCCTCGTCCGCCAGCCAGCCTGCGGTTTGGTCTCGATCGATCAATCCCTGCTCATGAAAGTACTCCGGGCTACCCCGGCGGATGTGCAGGCGCAGGCCATCGGCGCGGCGCGCCACGGCTCCGTTGCTGCGCAGCGCCGGATCAAATGCCTCTTCTTCCAGGATGGTGAACGCGTCCACTTCGGCGCGCTGTTCGGCAGACAGTGCCTCGTCGCTCGCGCGGTCAAAAGGTTCCGGGTTGCGCTCCTTCAAACCGAGCGCCGCCAGCCGCGCCAGCACGAGCGGGTGAAACCGCGACCCGGGAACCAGGTAATCGTTCGTGTACACCAGGCGGTTCTCGGTGATGGTGCCGGTCTTGTCCGTGCAGAGCAGGTTGACCGATCCGAGATCCTGTACCGAAGAGAGCCGCTTGACGATGACGTCTTTCTTGGCGAACTGCATCGCGCCCCGCGAGAGCGCCAGGGTCAGTACAATCGGCAAGCCCTCGGGAATCACCGAAACCGCCAGCGCAATCGCAAAGATGAGCAGGTGTGGAATATCGGTGTCCCGGCCATCGATCAGGATGTTGGCGAGGACGACGAACAACAGCGTGATGAGCGTGGCCCGCAGGATGAAAGTGCTGATGCGGTCGATGCCCTTGACCAGCTCACTTTCCGCCTGCACGGAGGAGGCCGTTGCCGCAATCGCGGCCAAACGTGTCCTGACGCCGGTGGCGGTCACTTCGGCCAGGGCGTTGCCGCTTACAATGACCACTCCCTGCAACAGGCTGCGCTCATCATCTGCTTCTTGCCCTGCCGTGGTGGCCGCCTGCTTGGTCACCGGTATGCTTTCCCCGGTGAACGTCGTCTCGTCGGCGAGGAGGTTGCGCGCCTCCCGCACGATGGCGTCCGCCGGGACTATGTCCCCCGAGTCGAGCTTCAGGATATCGCCAGGGACAATCTCTGTGGTGGGCACTTCCTGGTCCTGGCCGTCACGCCGCACGGTGATCGTGCGAACCAGGTATGACTTGAGTTTGTCCGCGGCGGCGTTGGACTTGTACTCCTGAAAAACATTGAGCCCGGTGCCAATCAGAACGAACACCATGATGAACGATCCGTCGATCGGCTCGCCAAGCGCGAAGGTGACCACTGCGGCGACCAGCAGGAGCAGGTTGAAGATGCCCCGAAACTGCCGCAGGATCAGGCGCGGCAGGCGATAGCGCGGCACCGGCAAGGCATTGGGGCCGTGACGGGCACGGCGCTCCGCCACTTCAGCCGATGACAGTCCGTTCATCGGACCCTCCACTAGTTCGCTAAGTATCGGTTTTCGCAATGGCGTAGGTGATCTCCACACACGGCTCGCCGCGGAACAACGCAGTGCTTTCTTCTACCCTCTGCATGCCGATGCGCTCGAGCAGGCGGATGGATGCGTGGTTGCGCGCATCCGTGGTGGCAAGGACCTGGCTCGCCACGGAGCACTCGAACACCAGTGCGACGGCTTCCCGCACCGCCAGCGTGGCCAACCCGCGACCCTGTGCCGACCGGGCAAGGGTGTAGCCGATCTCGACGCTGCTGCCGTCAGCGGACAACAATAAACCGATATCCCCAATGAGCTGCAGGCTCTGCCCATCGGCGATGCCAAGCTGGAACCAGGCACCCGGATGCAGCGGACCGGCGGCATGCATCTGGGCCAAAAAGGCCCGCGCCTCGGCGTCGGGCATGGGCGTCCAGCCCTGGTAGCGCCCGAGCTCCGGATCCCGGCGATACGCCTGGAAAGTCGCAAGATCCTCCGGCGCCAGGCGGCGCAGCGTAACTTGTCCGGCAAGGCGGGGAAGCGGCACGCAGGGCCGTTGTGAGGGCCGGTTCAAAAACGGCCAGCGTCCACGTCGTGAATGAACTCGGTCAGGCCCCTGAAGTAAACCGCCTGATCGTCGTACAGGGCGAGATGACTTCCGTTCGGGCAGTACAGGTAACGCCCGTTCTTCAACTGGCCCGCCATCCACTCCATGTGCTCGGGGTTCATCGTGTCGTAGCGGGCTCCGATGACCAGCGTTGGCACCGCGATACGTCCGAGATCGGCCGTGCGGTCCCAGTCGGCCAGGGCGCCGGACGCGCCCAGCTCGCTCGGCCCCTGCATCGGGATGTAGACGGACGGGTTCATGTGCTTGAAGGAGCGGAGCAGCGGATCGGGCCACTGGTCTGAAGGCATGCGCAAAATGTGGTGCACGTAATGGTGCTCCATCAGGAGTTCCATGTAACGGGGATTCCCGTAGTCCCCGGCGGCCTCGTAACCCTTGATCTCCGCCAGCACGCCCTGGTCCATCATCGGCATCAGGTCGTCCTCGGCGTACCGGTTGTAGGCCGGGATACTGGCCATCATGTTCGAGATGACGAGCCCCTTGAGCTTGTCGGGATACTTCAGGGCGTACTCGATGGCGAGGAGACCGCCCCAGGATTGCCCGTAGAGGTAGAAGTTGTCGGCCCCGAGGCCCAGCGCCTGGCGAACCTGCTCCACCTCATCGACGAACCGCGGCAAGCTCCAGAGCCCGGGTTCGTCCGGCTGATCGCTGTAGTAGGAGCCCAGCTGATCATAATAGTAGTACTCGATCCCGGCCGCCGGGAAGTAGCTGTCGAACGCTTCGAGGTACTCATGGGAGAATCCCGGCCCGCCGTGCAGCAGCAGCACCTTGATCGTCGGGTTGTGGCCGACGCGCTTGGTCCAGACGCGAAACTCGCCCTTCGGCGTGTTCACCGGAATCACCCGCACGCCGCCGCTCAGCGCATCGGCCTGGCCGGAGTAATCGAGGTAGTTCGCCGGAACCGTCGTGGCCGGCTCCGGGCGACCGGCACAGGCCGACAACAGGAGAATGCCGGCAAGGAACAGGACCAATCGTTTCATTCGGAACCTCCAGTTACGTTAAGCGACTGCCGCTGGCAGCTCGCCGGAATGAAGGGTCAGCCGGCTCCCGGCGATAGCCCCCTTCCGGACGCAGGCAGCACCCCGTGCCGTCACGAACGGCTCGTGGCCAGGCTTGTGACGCACCAGGCGGTCATGGCCGCATGAAACGCAACGGCCGGCCAGAGCGCGATGCCGGACAGGTACAAGTCCAGGCCGGCATTCGCAAGTATTGCAACGCTGCCGGCGTTATAGAGCACCATTGCGCCCACCAGCCCTCTGGTCGCCCGACTCCGCCCGTCAAGTCGCGCGAGCCAGCAGGCAAGCCCCAGCGCCAGCAGTGCAATTCCGGCAACACGCGCGATGATCATCCCAACGGGGGTATCCGGCTGAGCTCCGAACAGGAGCGTGCTTACGACCGAAGGAAGCGCCACGAGCACAAAGCCAGTCCCGAATTCGATCAGCGCCGTTACTGTGAGCAGGTTCTTCATGTCCCATCCTCTAAATGCCGGGCCGGCAGACGGCGCACAGTGTGCAAAGCGTCCCGATCACCGGCACGGGGTATGAAAGCTACTTGAAAATCAAAACCAGGATTAAGCCAAGCAAGCCCGGCAGCGCCTGCACATACAGTATTTTTCGACTCGCGGTCAGGGCGCCGAAAACGCCCGCGACAATTACGCATAGCAGGAAAAACACCTTGAAATCCGTGCCGTCGGCGCCCTGGAAGACACCCCACAGGAGACCCGCTGCAATGAATCCATTGTAAAGGCCCTGGTTCGCGGCGAGCACTTTTGTGGCGCTCGCCTGTTCTTTGCTGTGACCGAACGCCTTCAGCCCGGCAGGTTTGTCCCAAAGGAACATTTCGAGGACCAGGAAATACGCGTGCAGCAAGGCGACCAGCACGACTACTACCTCGGCAATCAGGGTCATTGGCACTTAACCTCTCTGTAAGCCATTGGGTTCGACACGAGCGGCGCGGACGCGCTGTCAAACAACGCCGGCTGCCAAGGGTTCGGCCGTCTTGCGCGCCACGATCATGATCTCGATCTCGTCCAGATCGAGAGGCCTTCTCCCCCAGTTCCCCGCCGTTCCGCCCCACAGGTTGAGCACGGACATGCCCGCGAGGCGAAAGAGCAGAATGAGCTCCGGCGCTGTAAATGCCCGTTCGCGAACCGCAATGGCCGGCAGCCCTTCCCGCGGTGGCAATTCCGACGCTTCAACCAGGGTCAGGGGATCGAAGCGCCCCTGCGCCACGTCCTCGTTCGTGTACCTGCGGATCATCGCCGTTGCGTTGAGCACGGTGAGCACGGCCCTGGCATGGGGCTTCAGGGCTCGTGAGATGTTGCGCAGAATGGACAGCGGCTGTGCGATCGGATCATCCCCCTGGCCCAGCAGTCCGAAGGCTCCCTCGCACAGGCATATCGCGCCATCGAACAACCCGGGAAGTGAGAACCGCGTGGCATCCGCGTGCATCCAGTTCACATTCACGCCGGCGGCCTGCGCCGCCGCGCCCGCCTGCGCCAGCATCTCCGCAGACAAATCCAGCCCGGTAACGGCAAAGCCCCGCCTGGCCAACTCGATGGAATGTCGGCCCGTCCCGCAGCCCACGTCGAGGACCGATCCGCCCGGTTGCAAGGACAACTCCTCCAGCAGGAAAGGCACCTCCCTGGCCGTGTTCTTCGTGAACACATTGTCCTCGTAGAGCGGCGCATGCGCGTCGAAGAATGTTTCCCATGTGCTCTTGCCTGTCATCGGACTTCCCCGGTTAGTGCGAAGCGCCGCGTTCAACGGCTTGTCCGGCGCTGTGCCTTGTCGGGCTGCCGCTTTCGCGGCGCTCCCTTCTTGCCGCCGATGGCCCCGGACGCGGCCAGCCCCAACAGCCGGCGAAACGTCGGGCATTCCATGTGGCTCGGCGCGGAGCAGACGGACGCATGCCGCAGCCCGTCGCGCATCGCGGTGAGCTTGTGAATGGATCTGTCGAGTTCCTCCGCCTTGTCCGCCAGCAATTGCCGGTCAATCCGGGGGCGCCCCCCGGAGCCTGACATGCGAGCGATCTCGTCGAGTGAAAAACCTGCTGAACGCCCCAGCGCGATCAGCGCCAGCCGCTCCAGCACGTTGGAACCGAACTGTCGGCGCAAGCCCCGCCGGCCAACGGAGGCGATCAGGCCCTTTTCCTCGTAGAAGCGCAGCGTCGAGGCAGGAACACCCGAGCGCCTGGCGACTTCGCCGATATCCATAGAAACCTCTTGACCTCAAGTCGACTTGAAGTTGTACGCTATCATCACGTCCAAATCAAGACCAACGCCGGAGAGAAGCCATGGAGTATCCTTTATTCGCGCTCGTCATCGGGACCGGCGCTACGGCCGTGATGGACTTGTGGTCCGTCATCCGCAAAAACCTGCTCGGCATTGCTCCCCCCGACTATGGCCTGGTTGGCCGTTGGCTCGGCCATATGGCGCGCGGACGCTTCCGCCATGAAGCCATCGCGGCTTCCGCGCCGGTGCGCAGCGAGCTCGTCATAGGCTGGACAGCCCATTACCTGACCGGCATCGCTTACGCCGCCCTGCTGATTGCTGTCTGGGGACTGGCATGGGTTCGTCAGCCAACGATTGGCCCTGCGCTCATTGTCGGCATTGGCACCCTGGCAGCGCCCTTTTTACTGATGCAACCCGGCATGGGTGCCGGCATCGCCGCATCGCGAACACCGCGCCCGGCCGCTGCCCGGCTACAGAGTCTGATCAATCACGCGGTCTTCGGTCTCGGGCTGTATGCAGCAGGCTGGGTCACGCACCTCTTTTACCCGTCATGAAACCCGGCCCGACCGACAGAAGTTCCCAAGCCTGCCAAACTGCACCGTCGCCTTTCCAACGGTCGCGGTCGTGGCTCCCTGGGTACGGCGGGTAGTCGGCCGGGTAACGTCCTGATCCCGCCGTGTCGCGCCGGAACGGGAAGGCAATTGCATCCCGCATCGCCGTGGTGGGAATGAGTGTCGCATCGCCATTCGTCCGGAAGTGAACTCGAAGCGACGAACGCGACGACGGCTGGGCCGAGTTGTCAGGCCTCAGGTGGGACAAACTCCTCTGCGGTCAGGTCGAAATTCGGCGTATGGCCGCCACGCGGTCGTACGATCCGTCGAAGCCTAGCGCTACGAGATCGCGGTGCAGCTGCTTCAGGTTACGGCGGCGCTTGCGGCTGCGCTGCGACCAGCTCGCCAGCACCTCGGCATAGGGATCGAGCCTGCTCGGGCTCTTCCGCGCCGGGTACTTCGGCTCGACGACGTCGCTCGCCAGGTACTTGCGGATCGTGTTCCGGGACAGTCCGGTCCTGCGCCTGATCTCTCGAATCGGCAGCCCGTCACGATGATGCCAGCGCCGAATGACACTCAATAGACCGGGATGACGAGAGGCGGGGCCGGCTGCACCAGCCCCGCGAGTAATCAGCGCCGCTTGACCTGCTTGCGCAGCTGCTCCAGTGCGCGCAGTTGCGCGGCGGCTTCGGCCAGGCGTGCCTGGGCGTCGGCGACTTCGACTTCACCGGTGCGGTCGGCCAGGGCGCGTTCGGCCTCTTCCTTGGCGCGCTGCGCGGCGACGGAATCGAGGTCCTCGGCGCGCACGGCGGTGTCGGCCAGCACGGTCACCACGTGCGGCATCACTTCGAGGATGCCGCCGCCGACGAAGAAAAAGGCTTCCTGCCCGTCGGGCTTCTGCACGCGCACCGGGCCGGGCTTGAGCACGGTGATCAGCGGCGCGTGGCGCGGGCTGATGCCGAGCTCGCCGAGCTTGCCGGTGGCGAATAGCATCGTGGCCTCGCCGGAGAAGATCTCCTCCTGCGCGGAAACGATGTCACATTGGAAGGTGTGTTTCATGGCCGATCTCAGGCTGCTTCCTTCGCCGCCATCTGCTTGCCTTTCTCGACGGCCTCCTCGATGGAGCCGACCATGTAGAAGGCCTGCTCGGGCAGGTAGTCGTACTCGCCGTCGATGATGCCCTTGAAGCCGCGGATGGTGTCCTTCAGCGATACGTACTTGCCGGGCGAGCCGGTGAAGGTCTCGGCCACGAAGAACGGCTGCGAGAGGAAGCGCGACACCTTGCGCGCGCGGGCCACGGCCATCTTGTCGTCCTCGGACAGCTCGTCCATGCCGAGGATGGCGATGATGTCTTTCAACTCCTTGTAGCGCTGCAGCACCGACTGCACGCCGCGGGCCGCCTCGTAGTGCTCCTGGCCGATGATGTTCGGGTCGAGCAGGCGCGAAGTCGAGTCCAGGGGATCCACGGCGGGGTAGATGCCCTGCTCGGCGATGCCGCGGCTCAGCACCAGGGTCGCGTCGAGGTGGGCGAAGGTGGTCGCCGGGGACGGGTCGGTGAGGTCGTCGGCCGGCACGTACACGGCCTGGAACGAGGTGATGGAGCCGGTCTTGGTGGAGGTAATGCGCTCCTGCAGCAGGCCCATTTCCAGGGCCAGGGTGGGCTGGTAACCCACGGCGGAGGGCATGCGGCCGAGCAGCGCGGACACTTCGGTGCCGGCCAGGGTGTAGCGGTAGATGTTGTCGATGAACATCAGCACGTCGCGGCCCTCGTCGCGGAACTCCTCGGCGATGGCCAGGCCGGTCAGGGCCACGCGCAGACGGTTGCCCGGCGGCTCGTTCATCTGACCGTAGACCAGGGCCACCTTGTTCAGCACGTCGGCGTCCTTCATCTCGTGGTAGAAGTCGTTGCCTTCGCGGGTGCGCTCGCCGACGCCGGCGAACACCGAGAAGCCGCTGTGCTCGATGGCGATGTTGCGGATCAGTTCCATCAGGGTCACCGTCTTGCCCACGCCGGCGCCGCCGAACAGGCCGACCTTGCCGCCCTTGGCGATCGGCATGATCAGGTCGATGACCTTGATACCGGTTTCCAGCAGCTCGTTGCCGCCCGCCTGTTCCTCGTAGGTCGGCGCCTTGCGGTGGATGGGCATGCGCTTCGCTTCGCCGATCGGGCCCGCCTCGTCGATCGGGCGACCCATCACGTCCATCACGCGGCCGAGGGTCTTTTCGCCGACCGGTACGGAGATGGGGGCGCCGGTGCTGGTCACGGCGAGGCCGCGTTTCAGGCCATCGGTCGAGCCCAGCGCGATCGTGCGGACGATGCCGTCACCCAGCTGCTGCTGTACTTCCAGCATGATGTCGGTTCCGTCCACCGTCAGGGCGTCGAATATCCGGGGCATCGCGTCGCGCGCAAACTCCACGTCGACGACAGCGCCGATTACCTGAACGATTGTTCCACCACTCATTGTCAGCTCCTAAGCTTCGATTCACATCAGACGGCGGCAGCACCGCCGACGATTTCCGAAATTTCCTGGGTGATAGCCGCCTGGCGCGCCTTGTTGAAGGCCAGGGTCAGCTCGTCGATCAGTTCGCCGGCGTTCTCCGTCGCGTTCTTCATCGCGATCATGCGCGCGGCGTGTTCGGAGGCCAGGTTCTCCAGCACGGCGTGGTACACGTCGGCCTCGATGTAACGCACCAGCACGAAGTCCAGCAGTGACTCGGCATCCGGTTCGTAGATATAGTCCCAGATGTCGTGCACCTCCTGGTCCTCGGTGTCCGGCAGGGGCAGCAACTGCTCCAGCCGCGGGCGCTGCGACATCGTGTTGATGAAATCGTTGTAGACGATGTACACCAGGTCGACGCGCTTTTCGCGGAAGGCGTCCAGCATCACCTTGATCGAGCCGATCAGGGCTTCGATCTGGGGTTTCTCGCCGAGGTTTGCGGCGTGCGCGGCGATCTCGACCCGGACGTTCTTGAAAAACGCCGAAGCCTTCTTGCCGAGCGTGACCAGGCTGACCTCCGCACCGCGGTCGCGCCACTCCTGGATGCTCGCCAGGACGAGCTTGAACAGGTTGATGTTCAGACCCCCGCACAGGCCGCGATCGGTCGAGACGATGATGTAGCCGACCTTGCGGATTTCCGCCCGGCGCACCGTGAACGGGTGCCGGTACTCGGGGTTGGCCTTGCTGAGGTGGCCCATCACGCGCCGGATCATGCGCGTGTACGGCCGCGTCGCATTCATCAACTCCTGCGACTTGCGGATCTTGCTGGCGGAGACCATCTCCAGCGCCGAGGTCACCTTGCGGGTGTTCCCGATGCTGCGGATCTTGCCGGTAATCTCCTTTGCGCCTGCCATGGGCTCTTACCAGGTTCCGGTCGACTTGAAGGCCTCGACCGCGGCCTTCAGCTGCGCCTCGAGGTCGTCGTTCCAGTTGCCCTCGTTCAGCTTGCCCAGCAATTCACCCTGCGCCGTGGCCATGTAGTCGAGCAGCGCGGACTCGAAAGAGCCGATCCTCTTGAGCTCGACGCCGTCGAGGTAACCGCGGTCTGCCGCGAACAGCGAGACGGCCATCTGGCCGACCGACAGCGGGCTGTACTGCTTCTGCTTCATCAACTCGGTGACGCGCTGACCGCGGTCGAGCTGCTTGCGCGTGGCGTCGTCGAGGTCCGAGGCGAACTGCGCGAAGGCCGCGAGCTCGCGATACTGCGACAGCGCGAGGCGGATACCGCCGCCGAGCTTCTTGATGACCTTGGTCTGCGCGGCGCCGCCGACGCGGGACACGGAGAGGCCCGCGTGCACCGCCGGGCGGATGCCGGCGTTGAACATGTCGGTGTCGAGGAAGATCTGGCCGTCGGTGATCGAGATCACGTTGGTCGGCACGAACGCGGACACGTCGCCGGCCTGGGTTTCGATGATCGGCAGCGCCGTCAGCGAGCCGGTCTTGCCCGTGACCTTGCCCTCGGTGAACCGCTCGACCCAGGCCTCATTCACGCGCGCGGCGCGCTCCAGCAGGCGCGAATGCAGGTAGAACACGTCGCCGGGGTAGGCTTCACGACCCGGCGGGCGGCGCAGCAGCAGCGACACCTGGCGGTAGGCCCAGGCCTGCTTGGTCAGATCGTCGTAAATGATCAGGGCGTCTTCACCGCGGTCGCGGAAGTACTCGCCCATGGTGCAGCCGGCGTAGGGCGCGATGTACTGCATGGCGGCCGACTCCGAGGCCGAGGCGTTGACCACGATGGTGTGCTCCATCGCGCCGTGCTCCTCGAGCTTGGCCACCACGTTGGCCACGGTGGACTGCTTCTGGCCGATCGCGACGTACACGCACTTGATGCCGGTGCCGACCTGGTTGATGATCGTGTCGATGGCGATGGCCGATTTGCCGATCTGGCGGTCGCCGATGATCAGCTCGCGCTGGCCGCGGCCGATCGGAATCATCGAGTCGATCGATTTCAGGCCGGTCTGCACCGGCTGCGACACCGATTTGCGCCAAATGACGCCCGGCGCCACTTTTTCGATCGGCGAAAATCCATCGTTGTCGATCGGCCCCTGGCCGTCGATCGGCTCGCCCAGCGCATTGACCACGCGGCCGAGCAGGCCGGGGCCCTGCGGCACTTCGAGGATGCGCCCGGTGCACTTGACCGTGTCGCCCTCGGTAATGTGCTCGTAGGCGCCCAGGATCACGGTGCCGACCGAGTCACGCTCGAGGTTCAGCGCCAGGCCGTAGGTGTTCCCCGGGAACTCGATCATCTCGCCCTGCATGGCGTCCTCGAGCCCGTGGATGCGAGCGATGCCGTCGGAGACGCTGACGACCGTGCCCTCGTTGCGCGTTTCGGCCTTGATGTTCAGTTCGGCAACGCGCTTCTTGATCAGCTCGCTGATTTCGGATGGATTCAATGTGGTCTGCATCGTTTTATTCCCATGTCACCGCCCGGAAGCGCAGCGGTCGGTTCAGTTTTGGTTGCTCAGCGCACCAGGCTGCCGGACAGCTTCTGCAACCGGCCGCGCAGCGATCCGTCGATGACCTCGTCGCCGGCGTAGATCACGGCGCCACCAATCACGTCCCGGTCGATCTCGTTGTCCAGTTCAATCTGGCAGGCATAGCGCTTCGCCAGCGCCTCGCGCATGCGCGCCGACTGCGCGGCGTCCAGCGGCACCGCCGATACCACCCGCACCTGCAGCCGCCGCTCGGCTTTTGCACGCAGCCGGCGGAACAGGCGGGCGATCTCCGGCAGCAGTTGCAGGCGGTCGTTGCCCGCCAGCACGCTGAGGAAGTCCCGGAAACGCGCGTTGAGCGCGTCGCCGGCGGTATCCGCGATCAGTTTAACGGCGGTGGCGGGGCTGACATGCGGGCTGTCCAGCACGGCTGCCATGGTCGCGTCCGAGGCGACGGCGGCCGCCAAGGCCAGCATGTCCTCCCATCGGGCCAACGCCAGGCTGTCATGGGCCTGCTCGTCCTGCGCCAGCGCGAATGCGGCCTTGGCGTAGGGGCGGGCCAATGTCGTCACGCTGCTCATGGCTAGATCTCGGCGATCAGCTTGTCGAGCAGTTCGCGGTGCGTGCTGGCGTCGACCTCGCGCTCGAGAATCTTCGAAGCGCCAAGCACCGCCAGGCTGGCCACCGCCGCGCGCAGTTCTTCGCGCGCCTGGTTGGCTGCCTGCGCGATCTCGGCCTCGGCGGCCGTCACCTGCCGCTTGCGCTCGGCCGTGGCGTCTTCGCGGGCCTGGTCGACGATCTGCGTGTGGCGCTGCGAGGCCTGGTCGACGATCTCGCCGGCCTTCTCGCGGGCTTCGTGAATCTGCCGGTCGACTTCCGCCTTGGCGGCCTCGAGTGCCTTCTCGGCCCGGTCGGAAGCCGCCAGCCCTTCGGCGATGCGCTCGCGGCGCTCGTCCATGGCCTTGATCAGCGGCGGCCACAGGAACTTCATGCAGAACCACACGAAGATCATCATCGCGATCGACTGCAAAATTAACGTGGCATTGATGTTCATGCCCTACCTCGTTCCCTTGGTCGAAAAAATGGTTCGGATTACCTGCCCGGTGGGCCGGGCGGGTCCGGTCCGCTGCGTGCCTAGCCGCCCAGGGCCGCCTGCAGCTGGCCGACGAAGGGGTTCGCGAAGGTGAAGAACAGCGCGATACCCACGCCGATCATCGCGACCGCGTCGAGCAGGCCGATGGCCAGGAAGAACTTGCCTTGCAGCATCGGGGCCAGTTCGGGCTGGCGCGCCGAGCCTTCCAGCAGACGACCGCCCAGGATACCCACACCGATACCAACGCCGAGGGCGCCCAGGCCGATCAGCAGTGCTACGGCGATTGCGGTCATACCAATTACAGTTTCCATCGATAACTCCCGTTTACAGAGATGGTTTACAAAAATTTCAACAATGACAGACGCTGCTCAATGATGCTCCGAGGCCATGCTCAGGTAGACGATGGTCAGCATCATGAAAATAAAGGCCTGCAGGGTGATGATGATCAGGTGGAACGCCGCCCAGCCGAAGTGCATCAACTGCCCGCCGAGGAAGGCCAGGCCGCCCACCAGCAGCATTTCGGCCAGCAGCAGCCACAGGGTCTTTTTCGTTTCCAGCTTACCTTTCAGGTTCAGCCAGAGCGTGGCGAATACGGCAACGGTCGCGGCTATCCAGAACCAGGCCGGGATGTGCTCGCCAAACACCGAGCTGAGCCCGGTTGCCACGAAACCCGAACCCGCCGTGAAAATCAGCGCTATCAGAATAAATATCAGCTCGCCGGCGTAGAGGTTGCCGAACAGTCGCAAGCCCAGCGAGACCGGTTTGGCCAGCAGGGAGACCAGTTCCAGAAGCAGATTGAAGGCCATGACCAGCGGCCAAACGACTTTCGGCATGCCGAGTTGCCGAGGGTTCAGCGGGTTCATGACCAGCTCGCCGAGGAAACCCGTCACGCCCTTGAAGCGCAGCGAGTAAATGATGATCAGCACGAATACCGTGAGGGACATGCCCATGGTGGCGTTGACGTCGGTGGTGGGCACGACCTTCTGGTAATGGACGCCGGCCTTACCCGCCACCCAAGGCAGCCAGTCGACCGGGATCAGGTCCATGAAATTCATGAAGAAAATCCATACGAAAAGCGTTAGCGCCAGCGGCGCGATCAGGCGGCTGGTGCCATGGAAGGTCTCGCGCACACTGCTGTCGACGAACTCGACGATGGTTTCGACAAAGGCCTGGAAGCGCGACGGCACGCCCGAGTTGGCCTGTTTGGCGACGCTGCGGAACAGGAAGAAGAAGGTCAGTCCAAGCAGCAGGGCCCAGAACAGGGTATCGACGTGGAAGGCCCAGAAGCCCATTTCCTTGGCTTCCTGCGCGGAATGCGCCAAGCCCCAGCCGCGTTCGGGATGGTTGCCGAAGGTCAGGTTCTGCAGATGGTGGGAGATGTACTCGCCACTTGTAATCTTTTCACTGCCGCCAGCCATACCCAATCCTGTTTGCTCTAGAGCCACTTCGCCGCTTTCACCCGGAAGGTGCGTCCAAATCAGCTAAATTCAAATACCTGGAGCTTATTTGCTTAGGCCGGAAAAGTCCGCGCCAAGCCGATCCAGTTGGCGACCAGCACGCCGATCATGCCGAGGAAGAAAAACCCCGCCGCCAGCGGCTTCACCCAGATGAAGACCACCGCGCAGAGCAGCCCGGTCAAGGCCAGTTTGCCGAATTCAGCCAGCACCGCCGTGCGCAGGAACGCCGCGCTGTCGCTGCCCACCTTCCGCATCACCAGCACGGTGAAACCGAGGCTCGGCAGGTAGACGGCCAGGCTGCCGAACAGCGACGAGTACGCCGCCACCGGGCCCGCCAGAAGCGACAGCATTGCCAGCAACAGGGCGGCCAGGGTCTGGATCCTCAAGCTGAACAATGTACCTTCCAGCACTCCTCGTTGCTTTGACCCTGGTCAGGCTGCCTCCGGTGAGCCTCATTTGGCGGCCCACCAGGCAATCGATGGGGAGGGGATGACCGAACACGGCCAAAGACCGCCCATTTTAGCAGTGTCTAATCTTGAGGATCAACGCCGATGTTCGCCCACGAGGGGGGTGTAGGACCGAGGGCGGGACGGCCTTCGGGGGGCACTTCTTCGCCTTCGGCGAAACCGCTCCCCCCTCAGAGCCTGCGCCTTGTTCGGGAATCGTGCGTTGACGATCGCGAACGATGTTCGCTCCTACGGGGGCTCGGCGCGATGGATCAGGCGGACAGGTCGAGACGCTCGAGGATTCCCTCGAACTCGTCGGCGTTGTTGTAGCTGATGACCAGCTTGCCCTTGCCGGAGGCCTGGTGCTGGATGCGCACGCGTGCGCCCAAGGCCTCGCCGAGCCGGTTCTGCAGGCGCAGGATGTCCGGGTCGACGCGGCGCTGTCCTTTCTGTTTCTTCGACTGCTGCAGGCGCCGCACCAGGTTTTCGGTGTCGCGCACGGACAGGCGCTTGCGCACGACCTCGCGGGCGCCCTGCACCTGCAGGTCGTCGTCGAGGGACAGCAGCGCCCGGGCGTGGCCCATCTCGATCAGGCGCATGTCGATCATGTCCTTGACCTCCTGCATCAGCTCCAGCAGGCGCAGCAGGTTGCTCACCGCCGCGCGCGAGCGCCCCACGGCGTCCGCCGCCTCCTGGTGGGTCATGCGGAAGTCGTCGATCAGGCGCCGCAGTGCCGTGGCCTCCTCGAGCGGGTTGAGGTTTTCGCGCTGTATGTTCTCGATCAGGGACATCGCGACCGAGACCTCGTCGGGCACGTCCCGGACCACCGCCGGGATGCGCTCGAGCCCGGCGATCTGGGCGGCGCGCCAGCGGCGTTCGCCGGCGATCAGCTCGAACCCCTCGCCGCCTTCCAGCGGGCGCACCACCACGGGCTGCACCACGCCCTGGGCGCGGATCGAGTCGGCCAGCTCGCTGAGTTTCTCCTGGTCGAAGACCGAGCGCGGCTGGTAGCGGCCGGGCCGGATGAGGTCCAGCGGCAGGTGGCGCAACTCGTCGCGCCCGGCGCCCTGGGCCTGCTGCAGCGCGGCCTGGCTGAGCATGGCGCTCAGGTTGCGTCCGAGTACGGGTTTCTTGCGGCTCGTCATTTCAGTGCGTCAGCTTCAGGCAATGTCAGGTCGTGGTAACGCTGCGTGGACCCATGCTGCCGCAGGCCGTTTTTGCGACTGGCCAGGCAGAACGAGCGTGGTGTAGCACCGCTACATGAGCGAGTGATAACGCCGCCAGGCGGAAAAACGGCCGCGTCCCGCAGGGTTGTGGCTGAAACTGCGCCACTCGGCGTTGCTCGTCATTCATTTGGAGTCACCAAACTTCATTCCTCGCGCCTTGATTGGCGCAGTTTCAGTCACAACAGCAGGGGTCCACGCAGCGTCACCACGCCCTCGCTTCTCGTAGCGCCGCAGCATTTCCCCGGCCAGCGCCACGTGCGCCAGCGAACCCTTCGACCAGGGGTCGTAGCGCAGCACCGGCATGCCGTAGCTGGGCGCCTCGGCCACGCGGATGTTGCGCGGCACCAGCGTGCGGTAGACGCGGTCGCCGAAATTCTCGATCAGCTGGTCGGACACCGCGTCCGCCAGCTTGTTGCGGCCGTCGTACATGGTGCGCAGCAGGCCTTCGATCTCGAGGTCCGGGTTGATGCTCGCGCGCACCTGCTCGATCGTGTTCAGGAGGGCGGTCAGACCCTCCAGGGCGTAGTACTCGCACTGCACCGGGATCAGCACGCTGTCGGCCGCCGCCAGCGCGTTGAGCGTCAGCATGTTCAGCGACGGCGGGCAGTCGATCAGGATCCAGGCATAGCGGGCGGACAGGGGCTGCAATGCCCGCTTCAGCGCATACTCGCGGCCGTCCTGCTGCAGCAGCGCGACCTCCGCGGCGGTGAGGTCGCCGTTTGCCGGCAGCAGGTCGAAGCCCAGCCCCTCCGGGTGCAGCAGGGTTTCCTCTATCGACCGCTCGCCCAGCAGCACCTCGCAGGCCGACACGTGCAGGCGGCGCGGATCGATGCCGCAGCCGGTGGTGGCGTTGCCCTGCGGGTCGAGGTCGACCAGCAGCACCGGGTATTTCATCGTGGCGAAGGCCGCTGCCAGATTGACGCAGGTCGTGGTCTTGCCGACCCCGCCCTTCTGGTTGGCGATGGCGATGATGCGGTTGTGGTTCATGGGCTGACCGACATAATGACGAGGTGACGTTCCTCTTGCAATCCCGGCACCGCAAGTCGCTCGACCGACTCCACGCGCAGCCAGTCGGGCAGTTCGGCCAGCTCCGACGCCGGGTAGCGGCCCTTCATGGCCAGCAGCCGGGCGGCCCCGGCGAGGTGCCGGGCGGCCGCGGCGAAAGCGGCCAGGCTGGCGAAGGCCCGGCTGATGATGGCGTCGAACGGGCCGCGGTTGAACGGGGTGCCGTTCGGGCCCTGGGGCGCCCAGGCCTCGAGCCGCGCCTGCACCGGGGTCGCGTTGCGCAGCCCGAGTTCGCGCCGCACATGCTCGAGGAAGCGGATCTTCTTGCCGGCGCTGTCCAGCAGCGTGACGTCGAGGTCCGGCCGCGCGATGGCCAGCGGCACGCCGGGCAGGCCGGCGCCGCTGCCCGCGTCCAGCAGGCGCCCGCCGGGAATCCAGGGCAGCACGGCCAGCGAATCCAGCAGGTGCCGGGTGACCATGTCGGCCCGTTGCCGGACGGCCGTCAGGTTGTAGGCCCGGTTCCACTGCTCCAGCAGATCGAGGTACGCCAGCAGGCGGGAGACCTGCCCGGCGTCGAGGTCGGCGAGGGGCAGTTGCGCCAGGCCGGTGCGGAGCGACTCGGCCGCGCTTGCACTGGACACGGCTGGGGGATGGGTTAATTCAGACCGGCCGAGCGCATTTCCGACGCGATCTTGCCGGCGATGTCGCTGGCCGCATCGGCGTGCTCCACGTCCTTGGTCTCGGTCACGATGCGCCACACGGGCATTTCGGTTTCCATGTCGAAATAGCTCGATTCGACGAAGATGGTCTGCTCGAAGCTGACGACGTCGGCGCCCTGGCGCACGGTATAAACGTCCACGAAGTAGGGCGAGCCCCAGCTGTAGCCGACGCCGCTTCCGAGGTATTCCGTCCAGTAATTCGAGCGCTCGTAATTCCCGGTCCGACCCCCGCCGGTGTAGAACATCACGATGACGCCGTCGACGCCCGCCTTGCGCAGCAAACCGGTCGCCACCTCGGTGTCGATCTCGCCGCGGATGCCGCCGCCCATGCCGGGCAGGCGGCTGGCCGGCACGGCCGGCGTGCCTTTGTCGGTCAGGATCTCGGCCACGTCGCGCTCCACCGATTCACGGATCAGCGCCTCGGGCAGCACGGCGATCACCGCCACCTTCCCGGGCTTGCGGTTGACTTTTTCCTCCGTCTGCCAGCTGTCCACCAGCTTGGTCTGGGCGCAGCCGGCCAGCAGGGCCGCGGCCAACAGCAGGAAGGTGAAACGGCCGGCCAGGCAGGCGGCCCGGCGGAAACGAAGGTGCGTCATTGGGTTGTCCATCGAGGTCAAAGCGGCATCTTACCCCATGGCCCCGTATTTGGCACAGGGTCAGATCGACAGGTCGAGGTCCTCGGCGCGGTGGCAGGCCACCCAGTCGCCGCTTTCCATGCGCCGCAGCGCCGGCACGTCGGCCTCGCAGCGCTTCACCCGGAACGGGCAGCGCGTGTGGAAAATGCAGCCTTGCGGCCGCTGGAATGGCGAGGGCATGTCGCCGGTCAGCCAGCTTTCCTGGCGCAACTCGCGCGCCCGCCTTGGATCGGGAATCGCCACCGATTTCATCAGGGCGTTCGAATACGGGTGCAGCGGCCGGCGGTACAGGCTGGTCTTGGCCGACACCTCCATGGCGTGGCCCATGTACATCACCATCACGCGGTCGCTGATGTAGCGCACCACGGACAGGTCGTGCGCAATGAAGATCAGCGCCAGGCCCAGCTTGCGCTGCAGGCTTTTCATCAGGTTGATGACCTGCGCCCGGATCGAGACGTCCAGCGCAGAGACCGGCTCGTCGCAGATCAGCAGCTTGGGGTTCAGCACCAGCGAACGCGCGATGCCGATGCGCTGGCACTGGCCCCCGGAAAACTCGTGCGGGTAGCGGTTGATCTGGTTGGGTAGCAGGCCCACCATTTTCATCATGCCGCGCGTTCGTTCCTCGACCTGCAGGCGTTCCATGTGCGGGTAGAAGGTCCACAACGGCTCCGCAATGATGTCGCCCGCGGTCATACGCGGGTTGAGCGAGGCCACGGGGTCCTGGAATACGATCTGCAATTCCTTCCGCTTCTGCCGCAGAGCCTCTTCGTCGAGCCCCGTGAGGTCCTCGCCCATCCACAGGACGCGGCCGCGGCTGGGCCGGATCAGGCCGAGTATGGCGCGCGCCAGCGTCGATTTGCCGGAGCCGGACTCGCCGACCACGCCGAGGGTCTCGCCGGCCGCCAACTCGAAGCTGATGCCGTCCACGGCCCGCAACTCGCGTTGCTTGCGGTGCAGCATGCCGCCGCTGACGCTGGTGAAGCTGACCGCGAGGTCCTGCACCCGTAATACGGGCCTGGGCAAGGGCTTGGCGACCGGATCGATCACGCGGCGCCCTCCCCGGCTGTTTCGCCCGGCGTTTCCCCGCCGCCTTCGGCAACCGCGACGTGACCGCCCTCCATCGGCAGGAAGCAGCGACTCATGCGGCCGCCGTCATCGGCCCACAGCGGCGGCCGCCGCAGGCACTGCTCCATCGCCTGGCTGCAGCGGTCCCGGAAACGGCAGCCGGGAGGCAGATCCTGCATGTTGGGTGGGTTGCCGGGGATGGCGTGCAGGTCTTCCTCGGCGACGCGGTCGAGGCGCGGCACCGAGGCGAGCAGGCCGCGCGTGTACGGATGCTGGGGACGATAAAAGATGTCCTCGACGCCGCCTGTCTCGACCATTTCGCCCGCATACATCACGATGATGCGGTCGCTGACTTCCGCCACGGCCGCCAGGTCGTGGGTGATCAGGATGATCGCCATGCGGGTCTGCCGGCGCAGCTGACCGACCAGCTCGGTGATCTGCGCCTGCACCGTCACGTCCAGCGCGGTGGTCGGCTCGTCCGCGATCAGCAGTTCCGGTTCGCACAGCAGCCCCATGGCGATCATCACGCGCTGCCGCATGCCGCCGGAGTACTCGTGCGGGTATTGCTGAATCCGCTCTTCGGGGTCCGGTATGCGGACCGCCCGCAGCATTTCCACCGCGTGCGAGCAGGCCTCGTCGCGCGACAGGCCCTGGTGGTGCATGACCACCTCGACCATCTGCTGTTCGATGGTCAGGAAAGGGTTCAGCGAGGTCATCGGGTCCTGGAAGATCATCGCGATGTGCTTGCCGCGCACGCCGTTCAGCTCGCGCTGCGTCATCCGCATCAGGTCCTTGCCGTGGAACAGCGCGCGCCCGCTGGCGCTGCCGTTCTCGGCGAGCAATCCCATCAGCGCCATGACCAGCTGGCTCTTGCCGGAGCCGGATTCGCCGACGATGGCCAGCGTCTCGCCTTGCTCGACCGTGAGGTCCATGCCGTTGACCGCCTTGACCACGCCCTCGGGAGTGGCGAAGCGCACTTCCAGGCCGGAGACCTCGAGCAGCTTCATCAGAACCGGTCCTTCGGGTCGAGCGCGTCGCGCAAGCCGTCACCGATGTAGTTGAAGCAATACAGCGTCACGGTCAGGAACATGGCCGGGAAGATCAGGGTCCAGGGAGCCGACTCCATGTCCTGCGCGCCGTCGTTGACCAGCGCGCCCCAGGAACTCATCGGCTCCTGCACGCCCAGGCCGAGGAAGCTCAGGAAGGACTCGACCAGGATCACCTGCGGAATGGTCAGGGTGACGTAGACCATGACCACGCCGAGCAGGTTGGGAATGATGTGGCGCCGGATGATCGAGTGATGGTCCACGCCGCAGGCACGCGCGGCCTCGACGAATTCCATGCTCTTCAGACTCAGGGTCTGGCCGCGCACGATGCGCGCCATGTCGAGCCAGTTGACGGCGCCGATGGCGACGAAGATCAGCACGATGTGGCGGCCGAACACCACCATCAGCAGGATGACGAAGAACATGAACGGCAGCGCGTAGATGATGTCGACTCCGCGCATCATCACGCGGTCCGTCATGCCGCCGTAATAGCCGGCGACGGCGCCATAGGTGACGCCGATCGCCAGGCTGACCAGGGTGGCGACGAGCCCGACCAGCAGCGAGATGCGCCCGCCCTCCAGCGTGCGCACCAGGATGTCGCGGCCCACCGCGTCCGTGCCGAACCAGTGACCGGTTGCCAGGCTGGGCGGCGTCGATGTGTGGTCCCAGTCGGTAAAATCCGCCTCCCAGGGCAGCAGCAGCGGGCCGAACACGACCAGCAACACCAGCACCGCCATGATGACGCCGCTCACCACGGCCGCCCGGTTCTTGAGCAGGCGGTGCCAGGCGTCGATCCACAGCGAGCGGCCGGGGACGTCCTCCACCGCCATCGCGGCGGCGAACGGGTCTGCAACGCTGAGGTCGGCTCTCTGGTTCATTGCACTTCGTCGAATCGAATCCTGGGGTTTAGCCAGGCGTACAGCAGGTCGACGATGAAATTCAGCACGATGATGACCACGCCGTAGAAGATGACGACGCCCATTACCAGCGTGTAGTCACGGTTCAGCGCGCCCTGCACGAAATAACTGCCAAGTCCGGGAATGCTGTAGATGCGCTCGATCACCACGGAACCCGTGATCAGCGCGGCGGTCGCCGGTCCCATATAGGAAATCACCGGCAGGATCGCCGGCTTCAGCGCGTGGCGGCGAATCACCAGGCTCTCGGGCAAGCCCTTGGCGCGGGCCGTGCGGATGTAATTGCTGTGCAGCACTTCGATCATGCTGCCGCGCATCAGCCGCGCAATGTAGGCGACGGCCGGCAGCGCCAGCGTGATCACGGGCAGGATCATGCGCTGCCAGGACCAGTCCCAGCCGCCGGCCGGCAGCCAGCCCGCATAGACCGCCAGACCCAGGATCAGCAGGGGCGCGATGACGAAGTTCGGGATCGATATGCCGAGCATGGCAACCCCCATGACCGTGTAGTCCACCGCGGTGTTCTGCCGCAGCGCGGCCGCGATGCCGATCAGCGTGCCGAACACGAAGGCCAGCAGCATGGCCAGCCCGCCCACCGCCGCCGAGACCGGGAAGCCGCGCCAGATCAGCTCGTTGACGGTCCAGTCCTTGTACTGGAATGAAGGGCCGAAATCCCCCGCAACGATCTGGCCCAGGTAACGGAAATACTGCTGCAGCAGCGGTTCGTCGAGGTGGTACTTGGCGTCGAGGTTGGCCCGGATCTCCGGCGGCAGCACCTTTTCGCTGTCGAAAGGCCCGCCCGGCGCCACCCGGATCATGAAAAAGGCGACCGTGATCAGCAGCAGCAGCGTGGGTATCAGTCCCAGGAAGCGCGTGGCGGCGTGGCGCAGGATGCCTTCCTGTTTCATTCCTGCCGCCCTGCGTCGGCGGCTTCGGGCGGCGCTGCGGGCGCTGCGCCCTCCTCGACGCCCGTGCGCAGCCTGAGCTTGAACATGTGCCGCGTCGGGTGATGGTCCATGACGTTGTTCTGCCACCCTTTCAGTTGCGGACTCACCAGGCGCTTGGTGACGTAGGTATAGACCGGGATGATCACGTGGTCGCTCATCAGCGTCCGCTCGGCCTCGAACATCAGCCGTTCGCGGCGGGCGCGAACGCGCTCGGTGCCGATCTGGTCCAGCAGCGCGTCGAAGGTGCTGTTGCTGTAACCAAAGTCGTTGCGTCCATGGCCGGTGCGGAACATTTCGAGGAAACTGTAGGGATCATTGTAATCGCTGATCCAGCCGGCGCTGAACACTTCGGTCACGATCCTTTGCTCGCGGTTCTGCATGAAGACGCGGAACTCTTCGTTCACCAGGGTCGTGACCACGCCGAGTTGCTGCTTCCACATCGAGGCCACGGCCAGCGCCATCTTCTTGTGGTTTTCGCTGGTATTGAAGCGAATCTCCGTGCGCAGCGGGCGTTCAGTGGAATAGCCCGCCTGCTCGTAGAGCCGGCGCGCTTCGTGTTCACGCTCCGCCTGCGTCCAGTCCGCGTACTCGGGCGTGAACGGCACGTAGCCGTCCATGCCCGGCGGCACCAGGGAGAAGGACGGCTGCTCGCCGAACTGCGCCACTTTTTCGGTCAGGATCTCGCGGTCGATGGCCAGGACCAGGGCCATGCGCAGCGACGGATTGTCGACGAAGGGCTCCCGGGTCAGGTTGTAGCCGAAGAAGTACGAGCCCATCCAGGGGCTCACGACCAATTCGCCGGGGTAGTGTTCCTGCAGCCATTTGAACTGGTTATTCGGAACCTCGTTGGTCCAGTCGATTTCGCCGGCGCGAAACGCCTTCACCTCGGTCGAGTGGTCCTCGATGGGGTAGTAATGCACGCGCTCGACGATGGTCTGCGCCGCTTCGCGGAACAGCGGGTTCTTCTCGAGCACGATCTGCACCCGCGGCACCCAGCGGCTGAGCGTAAAAGCGCCGTTGGAGACGAGCTTGCCCGGGCGGGCGAACTCCGCGCCGTGCTCCTCGATGTTGCGCCGGTTCACCGGGAAGGCGATGGGGTGGTTCAGCAGGCCGAGAAAATACGGGGTGGGCCCGGTCAGCGTGATTTGCAGCGTGAACTCGTCGAGCAGCTCGACGCCCAGGTCCTCCACGGGCAGCTCGCCGGCCAGCACCTCGCGCGCGTTCTGGATCGGCAACAGCATGGTGGCCGCGCTGGCCGCGGTGCGGGGATCGGCCGCGCGCCGCAGGCTGAACAGAAAGTCCTCGGCGGTCAGCGGATCGCCGTTGGACCAGGCCAGGTCGCGGCGCAGGTAGAACGTGTAGCTGCGCGCGTCGCGCGAGATGTTCCAGCGCAGGGCGACGCCCGGGATGATCTCGCCAGTCGCCGATTCCGTGGTCAGCCCTTCGAACAGGTCGCGCAGGACGTGCGCCGCCGGCACGCCGACGGCCAGGTGGGGGTCGAGCGTGTCCGGCTCTTCGCCGTTGCCCCTGTAAACGACCTGTTCCTCGGCCAGCACCGAGGGGTCCGGGCTGCCGTCCTCGAGCAGCACCAGGCTGACCGGCTGCGGCCGCCGCTCGCCCGGAACGCCGGGCTCCCCGTCGCGGCCGCCGCAGGCGCAAACCCATAGCAGGACGCCGGCGAGCGCAAGGCTGATTGGCAGGACGCGCCTCAAGGTTCGGATGTCTCCAGCTCCAGGTACCTGGACAGGTGAATGTCGCGCACGTTGTTCTCGAATCCGCGCACTGCCGGGCTCACGAGGTGACGTGAGACGTAATAGTAAAGCGGTATCACCGGCATGTCCTGTATCAACTGGGCTTCGGCGCGCTGCAGGAGGTCCATCCGCTCGGCGCCACCCGCCGCGGCCGCCTTGGCCATCAACTCGTCGAAGCCGGAATTCCCGTAGAAGGTGCTGTTCAGGCTGCTGCCGCTGATGAACAGGTCCAGGAAACTGCCCGGGTCGGCGTAGTCGGCGATCCAGCCGCCGCGAAACACCTCGGTCACGACGCCCATTGTGCGGTTATTGACGAATACCTTCCACTCTTCGTTGACGAGTTCGGTGTTGACGCCCAGCACCTGCTTCCACATGGCCGCCACGGCGACCGCGATCCTCCGGTGCACGCCCGAGGTGTTGTAGCGCAACTCGAGCCGCAGGGGTTCGCGCTGGCCGGCGCCGGAGGCGCGAAACAGGCGGCGGGCTTCCGTCTCGCGCTGCGCCTGCTGCAGCACGGATTGCGCCATGGCCGAGGGCCGATAGCCGGACATCCCCGGGGGCACCACGCTCCAGCCGGGCAGATCGCCGGCGCCCAGCACCGTGCGCACCAGGATGTCGCGATTGATCGCCAGAGACAGGGCCTGGCGCAGTTCGCGCGAGCGCCCCAGCACCGGGTGCCTGAGATTCAGGCCCAGCCAGAATGAGCCCAGGTAAGGGTGCACGCGCAAATCGTCCGCCAGGTTCTCCTGCAGCCACGCGAAGCGCCCGGCCGGAATGGTCTCGGTCACATGCAGTTCGCCCGCGCGGTAGCGCGCGAGTTCGGCCGCCGGCTCCTCGATCGGGAAGTAGTCCACGCCGTCGAGGGCGATCGTGGCCGCGGCGTAGTGCTGCGGGTTGCGCCGTAGCTGAAGACTGGCCCGGGGGGTCCATGCGGCCAGCATGAAGGGGCCGTTCACCGGGGCGTTGCGCGCATCGTCGATGCCTTGCTCGTGCAGGGGAAAGGCCACCGGGTGCGCCAGGACCTCGAGAATCCAGGGCGCCGCCTGGCTCAGCTCGATCTCCAGCACGCCGGGTCCGTCGGCCCGAATGCCAAGGGCGTCAGGCCCCTTGCGGCCTTCCAGGATGTCCTGCGCGTGGAGCACGTCCTTGAGCAGGCCAGCGGTGGCAGCGGTAGTCTCCGCCGCGAAGGCGCGCCGCCAGGCCCGCACGAAATCGTTCGCGGTGACCGGGTCGCCATTCGACCAGCGGGCGTCCGGGCGCAGGGTGAAGCGATAACGACGCCCCTCGTCCAGCACTTCCCAGGAAGCGGCCTGCCCCGGGATCGGTTCCCCATGGGCGTCGAAGGTGACCAGCCCCTCGCGGATGTCGCGCAGCAAGTTGATCGCCGCCAGCCCCTGCGCCTGGTGGATGTGGAGCGAGTCCGGCTCGGGTCCGAGCCCCCGGTTGAGCGTGGCCGAAGCCCACGCCGTGCACTGCGGTGCGGCCAGCAGCGTCAGCAGCAGGCCGGCAACGGCCAGGCGTGCCCTGGCGGTGGAAAGGAGCATTTGGCGTTCCTGCCTGTTTCGTCCATGTGCCTGCGTGTATCCTAGTGTTCTGCCTCGAAGCAAGAAAGGGGCCGGATACAGTTTTTATCTTTTTCCTTTTTATGCCCTTCACTTTTCGGAGCTAGCAGGTGACACCTACCGCCGGTAGCAAGCAGGTCGAATCGCGCAACGAGCTCGTCGCTTTCCTCGAGAGCGGCTGCAGGCCGGCGTCCGACTGGCGGATGGGTACCGAGCACGAGAAGTTCGGCTACACGCTCGACGACCTCAGGCCGCTGCCCTACGAGGGCGAGCGCGGCATCCGCACCATTCTCACCGCGCTGGCGGACCGCTTCGACTGGCGGCCGGTGCTGGAGGACGGCCTGCCGATCGCGCTGCTGGACGAGACCGGCGCGTCGATCACGCTGGAACCCGGCGGCCAGCTGGAACTGTCCGGCGCCCTGCTCGACAACATCCACCAGACCTGCAGGGAGGTGAACACGCACCTCAAGCAGGTCCGTTCGGTGTGCGCGCCGCTGGACATCGCCTTCCTCGGCATGGGCTTCCACCCCAAGTGGCGGCGCGAGGACATGCAGTGGATGCCCAAGGGGCGCTACCGCATCATGCGGGAGTACATGCAGAAGGTCGGCACGCTGGGCCAGGACATGATGACCCGCACTTGCACCGTGCAGGTCAACCTCGACTTCGGCTCCGAAGCCGACATGGTGCGCAAGTTCCGCACCTCGCTGGCGCTGCAGCCGATCGCCACGGCGCTGTTCGCCAACTCGCCGTTCAGCGAGGGCCGGCCCAACGGCTACCTGAGCTACCGCTCGCACGTCTGGGAAGACACCGACCCCGACCGGACGGGCATGCTGCCGTTCGTGTTCGACGACGCCATGGGCTTCGAGCGCTACACGGATTACATGCTGGACGTGCCCATGTACTTCGTCTACCGCGACGGGGCCTACATCAACGCGGCCGGACAGTCGTTCCGCCACTTCCTCGCCGGCCGGCTCCCGGCCCTGCCGGGCGAGAAGCCGACCCTCAAGGACTGGGAAGACCACCTGACCACGGCGTTTCCCGAGGTGCGGCTGAAACGCTACCTGGAAATGCGCGGCGCAGACGGCGGCCCGTGGGCCTGGCTGTGCGCCCTGCCCGCCTTCTGGGTGGGCCTGCTGTACCATCAACCCTCGCTGGACGCCGCCTGGGACATCGCGAAGGACTGGTCGCTGGACGAACGCATCCGCCTGCGGGCGGAGGTGCCCCGGCTGGGACTGCAGGCGCAGGTGCGCGGCCGGACGGTGCGCGAGATCGCCCTGCAACTGGTCGCCCTCGCCGGCGAGGGCCTGGCGGCCCGCGGGCGCCTGAACGCGGCCGGCGACAACGAAACCGGCTTCCTGACGCCCTTGCAGGAAGTGGCCGAATCCGGCGTCACGCCGGCGGAACGGAAGCTCGCGCAATTTCACGGGCCATGGCGGGAATCGGTCGACCCGGTCTTCACCGAGTGTGCTTATTAGCCGAGTCAGTGCAGGGAGGTACCGGATTGGTCCTTCCAGGACCCGCTCTGGAGGGCAGGCTGCGCCTGCCCTCCAGCCATCCCTGGGCGCTTGAAGCCTGTTCCATACAGGCTACAGTCCTGGAAAGACCAACCCGATACCTCCTGGAGATGCGGTCGCAGCGCGCCCCCGCAACACACCCACCTAGAACGGCAGCTCCAGATCGGATCGGAGTTGCAGCATCTGCGAGCGAAAGACCGCCTTGATGCGCGCCAGGGCCTGCTCGGTCTCCGCATCGAAGCGCACGACCAGGATCGGCGTGGTATTGGAAGCCCGGACCAGTCCCCAGCCGTCGTCGAAATCGGCGCGCAGGCCGTCGATGGTGCTGATGCGCGCGCCTTCGAACCGGGCGGCTGACGTGAATTTCTCGATGAAGGCGTGGTTCTCGCCTTCGCTCATCTGCACCTTCAGTTCCGGCGTGCTGTAACTGGAGGGCAGCGCGTTCAGAATCGCTTCGGGCGGCGTGTCGGTGCTGCCCAGGATCTCGAGCAGGCGGGCCGCCGCGTAAATGCCGTCGTCGACGCCGTACCAACGCTCGCCAAAGAAGAAATGGCCGCTCATTTCCCCGGCGAACGGCGAGCCGATCTCCTTCATCTTGGCCTTCATCAGCGAGTGACCGGTCTTGTACATCAGCGGCACGCCGCCCGCCTGGCGGATGACCTCCGGCAGGTGGCCGGTGCATTTCACGTCATAGATGATCGTGGCGCCGGGAACGCGGTCCAGCACGTCCATCGCCAGCAGCATCATGACGCGATCGGGGTAGATGATGTTCCCGGCCAGCGTGACCACGCCCAGCCGGTCGGCGTCACCGTCGAGGGCCAGGCCCAGGTCCGCGTCCATCAGGCGCACGGATTCGATCAGGTCCTTGAGATTGTCCGGCTCGCTGGGGTCCGGATGGTGGTTGGGGAAGGTGCCGTCGACCTCGTCGAACAGGGGGAGCACTTCGACCCCGATGGCGCGCAGAGTGTCCGCCGCGCAGACGCCGCCGATACCGTTGCCGCAGTCGATGACCACTTTGAGGGGTCGCTCGACCTGGATGTCGCCGGCAATCTTCGCTATGTACTCGGGCACCACGTTGCGCTTCGTCACCACGCCCTGCCCGTCCGCGAGGCGTCCCTCGCTGATGCGCAGGTAGAGGTCCTTGATGCCGAGGCCGTGGAGGGTGTCGCCGGCGACCATGATCTTGAAGCCGTTGTAGTCGGGCGGGTTGTGGCTGCCGGTGATCATGACCCCCGACCCGGCGGCGAATTCATGGGCCGCGAAGTACAGCACGCCGGTCGGGACGGCCCCGATGTCGAGCACGTCGCAGCCGGTGGAGAGGATGCCCTCGATCATCCCCTCCATCAGGTAGGGTCCCGAGAGACGGCCATCGCGCGCCACCACCACGGGCCCGGCCTTCTTCTCCAGGGCCACGGTGCCGACGGCCTGGCCGACACTGCGAGCCACGCCGGAGTCGAGCGTGACGTCGATTACGCCCCGGATATCGTAGGCGCGGAATATCTCCGGCTTGAGTTCGACCGGCTCGTGATCGGACTCCTGCAGCTTGCGGCGTTCGGTCAGGTTGTACTTGAGACGCAGCGGCGGCGCCTCGCCCGCATTGCGATC
>Ga0105090_10000175_pt1 | contig 28346 bp, 22 predicted proteins | sample PPLLak3March2015_FD_79110 | JGI IMG/M metagenome (GOLD analysis project Ga0105090, IMG submission 79110) | Freshwater sediment microbial communities from Prairie Pothole Lake near Jamestown, North Dakota, USA - PPLs Lake P7 Core (1) Depth... | ecosystem: Environmental > Aquatic > Freshwater >...
CATCGAGCGACTGCTGCAGCGCTACCTCGGCATCGAGACCGTGGTGTGGCTCGGTCGCGGCGTGCACCTCGACGAGACGGACGGTCACGTCGACAACCTCTGCGCCTACGTCAAGCCGGGGGAGGTCGTGCTGACCTGGACGGACGACCGCGACGATCCGCAATATGAAATCTCACGCGACGCGTACCAACGGCTGATGGACGCACGCGACGCGCGCGGCCGCCGGTTCAAGGTGCACAAGTTGATGCAACCGGGGCCGCTGCACACGACACCCGAGGAGGCGGCGGGTGTCGACGCGGCCGAGGGCACCAGACCGCGCCAAGCCGGTGTACGCATGGCCGCTTCGTACGCGAACTTTTACCTCGGCACGCGGCGCGTGGTCGTGCCGCTGCTCGACCCGAAGCGCGACGGCCCGGCGTTGCGCAAGCTGAAGTCGCTGTTCCCGGGCCGCGAGGTCGTGGGCGTGCCGGGACGGGAGATCCTGCTCGGCGGCGGCAACATCCACTGCATCACGCAGCAGGTCCCGGCGGCGCGTTCGCGCCGCAAGGGCACAGGGGACAGGGGATAGGGGACAGTTCGGAATGCTGCACGAGGCGTTGAGTGGACGGCGGCTGACCAAGCTCGAGTACCAGCACGAGTTGCCGAAGCTGCAGGACAGGCTGCTCGACGCGCAGTTCGAGCTGCGCAAGTCGCGGCCGCGCGCGGTGGCGGTGATCGTCACCGGCATTCCCGGCGCTGGCCGCAGCGAGGTCGTCAACGAGCTGCTGGGCTGGCTCGATCCCAAGTTCGTCACCGTCTACGGCTTTCCCGAGCCGAACGAAGTCGAGCGCCAGCGCCCGGCTCTGTGGCGCTACTGGCGGGTCATGCCGCCGAAGGGACGCATCGCGATCCTGCACGCCGGCTGGTACGGCGACTTCCTGTCCGCCTCGGTGCGCACCCCGAAGCGCCCGGCGGCCGACGTGCGGCGCGAGGTCGAGCGCATCCGGCGGCTCGAGCGCATGCTGGTTGCCGACGGCGTCGCGGTCGTCAAGATCCACCTGCACGTCGGGCCTGAGCTGCAGCGGCAGCGCATCCGCCGCCATTTCAAGGACAAGACGACGCGCTGGCGCGTCACCGCCGAGGATCACTGGTACGCCCGCCATTACGCGCGGGTGGAGCGCGCACTCGAGCACTGCCTGGAATCCACTCAGCAGCCGTGTGCGCCCTGGCACGTGATCGACGGCACCGATCGCGAGCACCGCGCGCTCGAAGTCGGGCGCGTGCTGCTCGCCGGCATCGAGAGCCAGCTTGCGTCCGCATCTGGCAAGGCCGATCTGCCATCGCCGGCGAAGGTGCGCGCCCTGGCGGCGCGCGTGAGGCTGCCGACCACGAAGCGCGGGCCGGCCGTCGCCGAGGAGGATTACGATCGGCGCCTCGAGGAATTGCAGGGGCGACTGGCCTTGCTCTCGCGGCGCCGCAAGTTCGCCGGGCACTCGGTGGTCGCGGTATTCGAGGGCATGGACGCGTCGGGCAAGGGTGGCGCAATCCGCCGCATCACGGCTGCACTCGATGCCCGCCAGTACCGTGTGGTGCCGATTTCGGCGCCGACGCCAGAAGAACTGGCGCGGCCCTACCTGTGGCGCTTCTGGTTCCAGCTGCCACCGCGGGGCAACTACACGATCTTCGACCGCTCGTGGTACGGACGCGTGCTGGTCGAGCGCGTGCACGCCCTCGCCGTGCGCCGCGACTGGCAGCGCGCGTACGCCGAGATCAACGAGTTCGAGCTCGAGCTGGCGGAGCACCGCGTCGTCGTCGCCAAGTTCTGGATGTCGGTGAGCCCGGCGGAGCAGCTCGCGCGCTTCCAGGAGCGCGACCGCAATCCGCTCAAGCGCTTCAAGGTCGACCCGGAGGATTGGCGCAACCGCAAGGAGTGGAAAGCCTACCAGGCGGCGGCGCGCGACATGATCGCGCTCACGAACACGGGCCACGCGCCGTGGACGATCGTGCCGGCGGACGACAAGCGTCATGCGCGGCTCGAAGTGCTGCAGTCGCTGTGCGAGCGCATCGAAGCGGCGCTCGATCAGGCGTAGGTGATGGCCCGGTTCCCCGGCCCCGGCGCGCGGGGCGCCGGGGCCGGGAGCGTGGACGCCGGGTCAGAAACCGATCGAGACGCGGCCGTAGATGAAGCGGCCCGAGCGGCCGAACGGCGAGTAGTTCGTGAACGGCGTGTTGCCTGTGGTATTGCGGGTGACCGGGTACGCGTCCGGGTACTCGTCGAACACGTTTTCGGCACCCAGCGCGATCTTGATCTTCTCGGTCACCCGGAAGCGACCCTCGAGATCCACGAGCGTTGCGGCGCCAAGGTCGAAGTCGAGCGCTGCCGTCGTGCCCGGGTCGAGCACTTCGCCGTAGTAAGTGGCGCGCGCCGTGGCGCCGAACCGGTCGAGGTTCCAGTTCACCACTGCGGCGTACTTCTCCTGCGGCGTGCCTTCCTCGAAGGTGAGCACGTTCACCCGCGCGAACAGCGGCGGCGGCGGGCTCAGCGCGTCGAGTTCCTGGGTCTGCGGGACCTTGGTCACGTCGGTGCTGTTCCAGTTCGCCACCACGGTGAAGTCGAACTTGCCGGCGCCCTCGGTGTCCCACGGCCAGTTCACCACGACGTCGACGCCCTGGGTCTCCGTGTCGACGCCGTTGATGAAGAAGCGGCCGCCGCCGACGCCGATGAACCCGAGGCTCTCGAGGTACTGGCGCACGTTGGTCTGGGTCAGGTTCTCCGAGAGCACGATGCGGTCGTCGATGTCGATGCGGTACGCGTCGATCGTGATCGTCACGGCCGACAGGTTGAACACCGCGCCGAGCGAGAAGTTGACCGACGTCTAGGCGTCGAGCGGCTTCGCGCCCAGTGCCTCGGCCACGGGATCCGTGGCCGGGAAGGTGGTGATGTCGTACGGCACGCCGTTGATGAAGTTCGTCGACGTGGTCGCGAAGTACTGCTGCTGCAGCGACGGCGCGCGGAAGCCGTTCTGGACCGAGCCGCGCAGCGCGAACGACTCGGTGAAGTCGTAGCGACCCGCGAGCTTGCCGGACAGGTTGCTGCCGAAGTCGGAGTAGTCCTCGGCGCGCACCGCCACCGACGCGAGCAGCTTCTCGGTGACGTTCGCCTCGAGGTCCACATAGGCGCCGATGGCCGTGCGATCCTCGTCGACCGCGTTCTCGGGGCGGAAGCCCGGAAACACCTGCGCGCCCGAGGCCGTCGGCAGGCCGTTCAGCAGCACGCCGCCGTTGCGGTATGAATCTGGCTCGCCCGCGGAGATCGAGTAGCTCTCCTGGCGCGCCTCGACGCCCGCCGCGACGTTGAGCGGCGAGTCGAGCCAGCTCACCTCGTACTGCCGGACACCCGAGAAGTTGAATACCAGCTGGTCGTAGTCGAAGCCTCCCGCGTCGAACTTCGTCGGGCTGTCCGGACCGAGCGAGCGGTTCAGCGTGTTCTCGATCGTGAACTCCATCTCGTTGAAGCCATACACCAGCGACGTGTCCATCTCCCAGTCGCCCCAGTTCCACGTCGCACCGCCGGCGAGGCTGTAGTCGGTGACTTCCGGGGCGATGATCGGCAGGAAGCCGTCCGGGTAGATCTCGATGACATTGCGGGGGTCGCGTGCCGGGCGAAAGAAGCCCGCCGAACGCGCGTCGCGGTTCTGGTAGCTGGCCCAGCCATAGAGTCGCGCGCCGTTGGCCAGGTCGTATCCGGCGTTGGCGAACAACGTCAGCTGTTCGAGCTCAGGCTCGCCGTACCAGGCGTTGAAGCGGTTGATCGTCTGCTCGCGGGGATCGAATGCGCCGTTCACCAGCGGGTACTGCTGGCGGTAATCCCAGCCGTCGCGCTCGGTGCGCGCCTGGTCCTTGTATTCGGCGGCTACGGTCAGGAAACCGGCGTCGCCGAGCGAGAAGCCCTTCCAGCCCGAGACGGTGGTCGTTTCGCCGTCGGAGACGTCCCGCTCGATCTTGGCAGGCGCGGACCACGTGGCGCCGGCCGGCGGCGTCCCGGTCGGCACTTCGTAGCTCGACTCGCGCACGCCGTAGCTCAAGGTGACGTCGCCGCCGTCGGTGTCGTCGCGCAGGCGGACGTTGATCACGCCGGCGATCGCGTCGGAACCGTATTGTGCCGATGCGCCGTCGCGCAGCACTTCGATCGCGCCCACCGCTGCCGTCGGGATGGTGTTGAGGTCGACGGCGGCTGCGCCGCGGCCGATCGTCCCGTTGACGTTCACCAGCGAGGCCGCGTGGCGGCGCTTGGAGTTGAGCAGCACCAGCGTCTGGTCGGGCGCCAGGCCGCGCAGCGTTGCAGGGCGAATCGTATCCGTGCCATCGGCGAGGCCGGGGCGCGGGAAGTTGTACGACGGCAGCGCCGCGGACAGCGCCTGGTTCAATTCGGTGACGCCGACATTCGCGAGCGCCTCGGCCGACACGATGTCCACCGGTACAGCGGTCTCCGTCGCGGAGCGGTCGGCCACGCGTGTACCCGTCACGATGATGTTCTCGAGATCGTCCTTCTGACCCTGCGCAGCCATGACGGCCGGCGCAGCGGCGGCGGCGAGTACGCTGGATACGATGGCCGCGAGCGTGCGGCTCGATTTGTTGCTCATTCACCCCTCCCGTGTGTCGCGCGCCGCGGGAGCGCGGCCGCATGCGTCGCGATTACGCAACAGCCGGTGGCGGCCCTCAAGACCTGGCGGCGATCGTTGTCGAACCAGCGGTTATGGGGCAGATTGGCTGTACGGCCTGGCGATGTATGAACGCCTGCTGCGGCCATCCGCGCCGGCTGGGGAGTGATCAGTGACCGAATCCATCACGATGCATCGCGACCGGCTGCTGCTCGAGCCCGGCACGCGTGTCACCTGTCCGCACTGCGAGCGCGAATTCAGCCTTGGCGAGGGTTTCGCCAAGCGCTCGCTCGAGGAGTTCGTCAGGGCCGGCGAGCAGGCGATTGCCGGCGAGCGCAATTCAGCGATCGCCGCACTCAAGCAGGCATTGCAGGAGCGCGACGAGCGGCACGCGGCGGCGCTCAAGGAAATGCGGGCGCTCGAGCAGTCATCCGCCGCGACGCTCGCGGCCCAGGCCCGCTCGCGACTCGAGGACGAGCTCAAGGTGAAGGCCGGTCAGATCGCGGAACTGCAGGGCAAGGAGCTCGAGCTGCGCCGCGAACGCGCGCAACTCGACGAGGCCCGGCAGGCGCTGGAATTGGAGACGCAACGCCGGCTCGACGCGCAGCGTCGCGAGATCGAGGACCGCGTGCGGGCCGCAGAAGGCGAACGTGCGCGCCTCAAGGAGGCCGAGCTGCAGAAGACCATCGACGACATGCGTGGCAAGCTGGAGGAAGCGCAGCGCAAGAGCGCCCAGGGGTCGCAGCAACTGCAGGGTGAAGTACTCGAACTCCTGCTCGAGGAGCAGCTCGCCGAGGCGTTCCCGCTCGACACGATCGCCGAGGTCAAGAAGGGCCTGCGCGGCGGCGATGCGATCCACACCGTGACGAGTCGATCCGGCCAGTCCGCCGGCGTGATCCTGTGGGAGGCGAAGCGGGCGCAGAAGTGGGGCAACGCGTGGGCCGCCAAGCTCAAGGACGACATGCGTGCCTCGGGAGCCGAGGCGGGCGTGATCGTCACCACGTCGTTTCCGGCGGACTGGCCGGAGGGACAGCCTTTCGGTCTGCACGAGGACGTCTGGGTGACCTCGGCGGCCGCCGCCATTCCGCTCGCCACCGCGTTGCGTGCGGGCCTGCTCGAAGCGTTCCGCGCCCGGGTCGCAAGCGCCAACAAGGGCGAAAAAATGGAGGCGGTGTACGATTACCTCACCAGCCCGCAGTTCGCGCAGAAACTGCATGCCGTGTACGACGCCTTCCGCAGGATGAAAATTGAGCTCGACACCGAGCGGGCTACGACCCAGCAGCGCTGGAACCGGCGCGACAAGCAGATCCAGCTCGCGACCACCCAGTTGCTGGCGATCGCCGGCGACGTGCAGGGGCTCGCGCAGCAGGACGTGCCCCAGCTCGAGCTCGAGCGCCCGGCGCTCGAGCCGGGTGACGCTGATGACGAAGCGACGGAGAACGAGTGATGCGGCGACACTTCTGTGACACGCGGATGGGCCAGGTGCACTGCATCGAGGCGGGCGCGGGGGACGCGACTCCTCTGCTGCTGCTGCACCAGACGCCGCGCTCCGTAGACGAGTTCGCCGAAGTGCTGCCGATCCTGGCAGCGGAGCGGCGGGTGATTGCGATGGACACGCCGGGATACGGCTGCTCCGACCGCGTCCCCGGCCGCCCGGACGTCGCCGACTACGCGCAGGCGGCCCTCGACGTGCTCGACGCGCTCGGCATCGATCGCGTGATCGTCGTGGGACACCACACGGGCGCGGTGATCGCCGTGGAGATGGCCGCGGCCTGGCCGGAGCGCATCGAGCGCGTGGTGATGTCCGGTCCGGTGTACACCGACGCTGCCGGCCGGGCCGAACTCATGCCCTGGTTCAAGCAGTGGACCGTGGCGGCCGACGGGTCACATCTGCTCGACAAGTGGCAGAAGATGGCGCACTGGCTGCCGCGGCCGGCGCTGGTGCAGCGGTTCGTCGTGGACTTGTTCCGCGCGGGCGAGGAGAGCGAGCAGGGCCACTTCGCCGTGGCCGAGTACCGCATGGAAGACCGGCTGCCACTGGTGCGTTGCCCGGCGCTGTTGCTCTACTGCCGCGACGATCCCTTCGCGAGCCCGGAGCGTGCGGCGCCGCTGCGGGAAGCCTTCCGTCCGGCACGCGAGGTGACGATTGGTGCCGGCATCTTTGCCGCGAACGAGGCGCCCGAACTGTTCTCTCAGGCCGTGCTCGACTACGTCGGGCGAGCGCCCTGACGCCCGCTCAGAACCAGCCCGAGACGAACAGCCGGAACACGTCGGCGTCGAACTGGTACAACGGCTCGGTCCCCGGGGTGCCGCCCGCGCGCACGTCGCGGAAGTCGTCGTACTCGAAACGAGCGCGGTCGTAGAACAGGTTGATCGTCGAACGCTGCAGGAACTTCCAGCGGAACGCGGGCAGTTCGTAGGTGGCGCCCACGCTCAGCATCTGGCTGGTGAAGGTGCTCAGTTCCTTGTCGCGAGCCAGGAAGTTCTGGAAGTCCTGGCGGGGGAAGAGGTCGGAGTAGAAGTCCGCAGCCGACTGATCGTACCAGCGGTAGCCGCCCTCGATCACCCAGCGCTCGCCGAGCGGATGCGTATAGCCGAGGCGCACCGTGCTGGCATCGATGCCCCAGGTGTCGGTGAACCAGCGGTACTCGCCGTGCAAGGCGGCCCGGTAGGGCAGGAAATAGCGTGCATTCAGCGACGCGGCGTTGCTGGTGCGCGTGCGCGGGTAGACCTCGGACTGGAAGGCGAAACCCGAGGGACTATCCGGATCGAGGTAGCGCACCGAGCGATAGGGGTTGTTGAGGAAACCCTCGTCGGTGATGGTCTCGTAGGCGAGCCCCATCATCAGCTTCGGCGTGACGATCTGCGAAAGGCCGACCCGGTAGCTGCGCCGGTCCACGGGCTCGCTGAACTCCCTGTCGCCGCGCTTGCGCACCTCGTCCCAGCCGCGGCTGAAGCCGACCGAGAGCGTGGTCAGGTCGCCGAACAGGTCCTGGCTGACGTCGAAGCTGGCGGTGTTCGCCGTGTAGTCGTTCTCGTCGCTGCCGGCGACGCTGACGCTGTACTGCGTCTTGCCGTTCAGCATGTCGAACGCCAGGCTCGCCTGGTTGCGCTCCTCCTTGTACGGGCTCGCCGTGGTCACGACATCGATGGACGCGCTCGAGATCATGTCGACGTAGTAGTTGGCCGCCACGGAGTACTTTTCTGCGAACTTCTTGCGCACCAGCAGCGACGGGCCATCGATCGTGACCCCGCCGCCTTCGTAGCGGTGATACAGCGCGTCCGCCCGGTCGTCGGGCAGGACGGCGGCACCCGCGGGCGCGGTAGCGACCAGCGTCAACAGGGCAACCGCCGCGATGCGTGTGCGTGGCATGGAGACCTCAGTTGCAGCCGCAGCCGCCACCGTGGCTGCCGAGGGCGCCACGGGCGCCTTCACGGGCCTCGAAGACGTGGTTCAGGTAGCTGGTCGAGACCGGATTGCGGTCCGCGGCCATGATCGGGTCGGCGAAGTTCTGCCGCTCATAGGGCTTCACCCACGGCTCGACGTTACTGCAACCCGTGGCTGCGACCGTCGCAATCAGGAGCAAGGCGGCTCGGAGTCGCATTGCGATCACTCCTTGACCAGCGAGCGGATCAGGTCGGCGTACTGCGCCTCGTCGCCGGGCTTGTAGCCGCGATGCACGTAGCGCACGCGGCCTTCGCGGTCCACGAACACCGAACTCGGCATGCCCATCACGCCGAACTGCTCGGCGACGGCGTTCCTGGTGTCGAACAGGATCGGGAACGTCACCGGCACGCCCTTCAACCACGTGGTGGCGGCGGCGCTGTCGGGCTCGACGTTCACGCCGAGCAGCGTGAAGCCCAGCGGCTCGTACTTCGCGTGGATCTGCTCGAGCAGCGGCATCTCCTGGCGGCAGGGCCCGCACCACGTGGCCCAGAAGTTGATCATCACCACCTGGCCCTTGAGCTCGCTGAGCTGCACCGCGCCGCCGTCGCGGGCCGGCAGGCTGAAGTCGGGGGCGGGCTTCGGTGCCGAGGCCTGGTTCGCGGCGAAGGCCGGCGTGCCGGCGGCCAGCAGCAGGGTGGCAAGGATCGCGGTCGGGCGCATGGGCGGGCTCCGGTCTCAGAAGAAGGCCGTCAGGCTGAACGTGAACTGCAGGTTGTGCGTGAGCTTGTCCTTGCCGAGCAGGTCGCTGTCGAAGGCGAGGTCGCGCGCGTCGAGATGCACGGCGATCCAGTCGTTGGCGAGCACCCGCAGGCCGGCACCCAGGACCACGGTGAAGTGGTCGTCGCCCGCAAAGTTCGTGCTGCCCGCGCCGAGCGTGAAGTACACGGCGCTCGGCATGGCGCGCGTGCCGCCGAAGAACACTTCGCCGGGCAGTGCGTTCCAGCCGACCGCGAGGTCGTAGTGCGTGAACTGGCGCTCGCTGTCGGTCAGCAGCTGTGCCGAGCCGCTCAGGTCCTCGTAACTGGTCTTGCCGGCCTTCGCCGTGCCGATCGTCGCTTCGGCGAATACGTCCTCGGTGAAGTGATAGGCAATGCGCCCGCCGTACGACACGCTCGCACCGAAGTCCTCGATGCTCACGGTGCCGACGAACAGTCCGGCCTCGAAGTTCTCGGTGTCCAGGCCCGGCGGATTGACGTCGCGGCGCTTGACGCGCGGCTCGACGACCTGCGGCGTCGCCTGCTCGGCGCCGACGCCCGGCTGCGCCTGCGCGAACGACAGCGCCGGCAGCGACATGAGCGCGACGCCGCTCAGAAGAAGTACACGAAGCTCACGGTCCATTCATCGATCTCCTCGTTGTCGTCACGGCTCGTGAAGACGACGAACTGCCGGTACTCGGCTTGCAGCAGGAAGCGGTGGGTGAGGTAGCCCCGCAGGCCGATGCCGGCGTAGGCGGTGCTGTCGGTGCGGTCGTCGGGCTGCACCAGCGTGGCCTTCGGCTCTACGTTGAGCACTCCGCCGCCGATGCCGACGAACGGCGACACGCGCCAGTGCGGGGCGAACAGGTGCGCGATGCCGGCCGTGCCGAGCCAGCCGTCCGAGTAGTTGCCGAGCAGCTGGGCGACGTCGGCACGCACGAGCAGCGTCGGCGTCATGGCCCAGGCTCCCTGGGCACCGACCACGTTGGCGCCCTCGAGGTCGCCGGTGACGAGACCCACCTCCCAGCGGTGTTCGGTGCGGCTCTCCGGCGACGGACCGGGCAACACGACGGGCTCGCCGCCCGGCGTCAGCGTGCGCTCGAGCTGGCTGCGATGCACCCAGCCCTCCGTGCCCTCGGAGTCACGGACCTTGATCCAGTCGGTGCGCCGGCGCAGCAGGTCGACGCCCTGGCCGCGGTCCACGACGTGGAACACCGGGAACCCGCGGCCGGGCCCGCTGCGCAGCTCGAGGTAAGGGTCCTGCACCACGACCGGCGCGCCGCCGCTCCGGGCAGGCGCAGCCCCGGGGTGCAGCGTCCCGAGCAGCAGGACGATGGTCAGCAGGCGTCGGATCATGTCGTTGGTCAATCGAGCGGCGCGACGAACGGGTCGTTGAAGTATTGCGCCCCGAGGTCGAGCCATTCTGAGACGAGCTTCAACTCGGCGGCCGTGAGGCGGCCCTGGTGGCTGCCGCCCAGGGCGAACAATGAGAAGAAGCGCACAGAAGCGCGCGCGCTGCCCGCCGACATCGAAGCTGGCACGGGGACGGGCACGAGCTGCGGAGCGCCGGTGACCGGATCGACGCCGACCTGCACCAGGCGATCCTGCAGGTTGCCCCCGACGAGTTCCTGCTCGTTGTCGCCCGCGAGCAGCTCGCGATACGCGTGCTTGTGCAGCGGCTGGTCCGCGGACGGACCGTCGCTCAGTTCGAGCTGGCCGGCTGGTACGCGTGCCGCGCCGCCCGCGTCGCGATCGGAATGGCAGCGGGTGCAGGTATCGTCGGCCAGCACCGTCACGCCGTCCGCGGCGAGCCGAACGCGAGTCTTGCTCCACAGCGGGTGGATGTGGGCTTCGTAGTGGATCGTGCCGCGGCAGCCGGCACGCCAGGACGTGAGGCAATCCGGGCTGGTGGGTGCCGACGTCCCGAGGTCTGCGTAGCGGTAGGCAAACGCGGCGTCCGGCGCACGTCCGGCAGCGGCCGGATACGTCCACACGTCTTCAAAGGCAATGTCGGGCGACAGTCGCAGCGCTGCGCAGTCCGTCTGGCAGCTGATGCGCGCGCGCACCTGCGCCATGGTCTCGCCGAAGTCGGCGAACAGCGCGGGGTTGGTGTTCGGGAAGGGCTGGCCGGTGGTGGTCGCGCCTGCGTAGGCTGCCGCGAACAGGTCCTCGCGACCATGCGACTGCGTGCTGGCCGGATCGTGACAGCCGTTGCAGCGCAGCTCCTGGCCGGCCCGCAGCTGCAACCAGTTCTCGTGCCGGGGGCTGATGCGCCGGCCGTCTGCGTCGAGGATGGTGATCGCGAACGGCACGTCCGCGGGCACCTTCACGCGCACCGAGCCGTCCGGCTCCACCGGGGCATAGCCGAGCAGTTCGCGCATGCCGAACCTGGCGGTCACGCCGAACGCGCTGTTGTCGAAATCGCGCACGTCGTCATCCGGCAGGCCGACGGCTTTCTCGATGCGCAGGAAGCGCGCCGGCCGCTGGGCTGCGGTGGTGCGCCTGGGATCCGCCAGGACGGTGATGCCACCGGGAGCAGTGTCTACGCCGCCGACGTCGTAGACGCTGCGGATGTCGAGGATGCCAACGCCTTCCGACTGCAGCTCCGCGTCGAAGTCGACGCCTGCGACTCTGTCGAGCAGCACGGGCGGCGGTGCGATGGGCTGCAGCGCGACGACCTCGTCGTACAGGAAGCCTTCGACGGGCGGCACGACCGGCAGCTGCGTGCGTTTGCCCGGGTCGTAGATCCAGACGCCATACAGCGGCGGAGCGGTGGCGGCCGTGCCTGTTGCGAGGCGATCTTCGGAGCAGGGAACGATACGCCCGCCCTCCAGCAGCCGGCACTGCGTCCAGGTCACCAGCAACCGATTGGTACCGTCGCGCAGCGGGTACGCGGAGCTGTAGCGGCCGCCGGGCGACGGCCCGTCGATCGTCGAGACGACGTTGATCGTGGCCGGCACCTGTGCGGGACCACCCAGCACGCCGCGGTTCGGTCGGGTCGGCTGCGTATTCTCGACGTAGTTGCCGACGTCGATCTCGAGCACCTGTCCGCCGAGATCCGGGGCGCGAAACGGCTGGGCAAGGGCGACGATGCGGCCGGCAGCGGCCGGACGCGGCGCGAGGAAGTGCACGTCGGTGCCGTCCGTGCCCGTCGCGTGACTCTGCGCGCCGTAGAGCAGCTGCAGGTCGGTGCCGTCCGGGCGCACGGCGAAGAGGTTGATCTCGTTGTTGGGCCCTGCGTTCTCCCAGCGGCTGAAGACGATGCGGCCGTCGTCGAGGACCGCGGGGTCGAGGTCGTGGCTCTGGTTGAAGGAGATCTGCCGCAGGCCGGTGCCGTCACCGTTCATCACGTGCAGCACGAAGGCGGGCTCGGCACGGTCCTCGTCCTGCGCCGCGAACTGCGGCTTGCCCTCGTCGAGCAGGATGGCGCGCGACTGCCGTTGCCGTGTCGAGCTGAACACGATGCGCCCGTCGGGCAGGTAGTGCGGCGCCACGTCGTGGCCTTCCTCCGCGACGATGTCCGAGCCGATGACGCGCCGCAGTTGCCTCGTGGCGACTTCGTACTCCCAGATGTTCCAGGTGGGCTGGTCTTCCTCGTCGGCACCCTCGATCAGCGGTTCGCGCATCGCGAACACCAGCTTCGCGCCGTCGTAAGACGGTTCCACGTCACGCACGTCGCCCGCGCCCTGCGTGACGTCGAAGGTGACGTTGCGCTCGGTGGCCGAGGGCGACGCACGATCGCGTACCCAGAGATCGCCACCTGGCCGGAAATCGAGCAGCCGGCGTGTGTCCGCGGCTGGCGCTTGCGAGGCGGGCGACGGCCGCTTGACGTACGCAATGGGAAAATCGAGCACGACCGGATCGGAGCCCTGGCCGGAACCCGGCGACAGGCTGCCGCCGCCTTCGCCGCTGGTACAGCCTCCGGCCAGCGCGAGCAGGACTGCCAGTGCAGGCAGCAAGTGCCCCCGCGCCGCAGTGCCTGCAGTGTCTGCCGTGAGTCTGCGCATCCGCCGATCCTCCAGGGGTGATAGCCGTCCTGGCGCGCATCACGCGCCGTGGGGGGACTTTGTCTCATACCGGGTGGTGCGCTCCACGCATCGCGGCACGATGTGTGAGGGGTCTCTCAGAACACCCGTATGTGTGAGGTGGTCCGCAGATCGTGACGACGCGCTTGGCGCGCGCCTCGTGGCAATCCACATTGCGCCGCGTTGGCGGGTTCTGGCAGCCGCGTGCATCTGCAGCGCACAGGCAGGGAGTTTCGGTACATGCGCACGGAATCAACGACTGTCGGCGGGCTCTGCGGCGCGATGCGCGCGGCGCAGTCCGGTTTCATCGCCGCACTCGGCCGGGCAGTCCTCTGCGGCGCGGCGCTGACGCTGTTGCAACCGTCCCTTGCGGCCGCGGACGCGCGCAGCCAGGCCAAGCGGCTGCACGATCGTCTCGCGGGCGTGCCGGCCCCCGCGGCAGTGCTCGACGACATGGCGGCCGACATCGCGGCGGGCCGCGCGGTCGACGCGGCATACACCGCGATGGAGCACCGTGCGTTCTACGACGTCACGCTGAAGAACTTCGCGATGCCGTGGACCAACCGCGACCAGACGAAGTTCGCACCGCTCAACGACTACGTCGCGACCGTGATCGGCATGGTGCGCGACGACGTGCCGTTCAACGGGGTGCTGTCGGAGGACATTCTCTATCTGGGCAGCGGCGTGAACGGCATGCCGGCGTTCTCGGCGTCGAGCAACGCCCACTACGAGGCGCTCGAGGCCGGCGGCGCCAACCTGAAGACCGCGCTCGTGCGCACGACGCAATCGGCCGCGACGGGCCTGCCCCCCGAGGCGACGGCCGGCGTGATGACCACCCGCGCGGCGGCGCAGGCCTTTTTCGTCGCCGGTACCAACCGCGCGATGTTCCGCTACACGCTGCTCAACCACCTGTGCGTGGACCTCGAGCAGGTGCAGGACCCGACACGGCCGCCCGACCGAATTCGCCAGGACGTGAGCCGCAGCCCCGGTGGTGACAGCCGGGTGTTCCTGAACAACTGTGTCGCCTGCCACGCCGGCATGGATCCGCTGGCGCAGGCGTTCGCCTACTACGACTACGACGAGACGGCCGGTCGCCTGCTCTACTCGAACGGGCAGGTGAGGCCGAAGTACTTCAACAACGACGAAACGTTCCGCCCGGGCTTTGTTACGCCCGACGACAGCTGGGACAACTACTGGCGCAAGGGCCGCAACGCGCTGCTGGGATGGGATCCGGCGCAGCCCGGTCGCGGCCAGGGTGCGAAGTCGATGGGCCGCGAACTGGCCGGCACCGAGCGCTTCGCCCGCTGCCAGGTCGAGAAAGTGTTCAGGAACGTGTGCTTTCGCGCACCGAGCGACACGCAGGACCGCGCGCGCGTCGATGCGATGACCGCGTCGTTCAAGTCGAACGGATATCGGCTGAAGCGGGTGTTCGCCGAGGCGGCCACCTACTGCATCGGCGAGTAGGAGAGCGTCATGCGCAGCGTCGGCACCATCACGTCGCCCTTCCGCGTCATCGCCGCCTTTGGCCTGCTCGCGCTGCTGGCGGGCTGCGGCGGCGGCGCCAAGACCGTCGAGAATCCGGCGACGTCTGGCGGCACCCCGCCCGCCTACAGCGGGCCGGCGCCCGCAACGGCGGACGTCCAGTCGTTCAAGATCAACGTCTGGGACAACCTCAAGGCCAGCAATCGCTGCGGCCAGTGCCACGGGCAGGGCGGGCAGGCGCCGCAGTTCGTGCGCCAGGACGACATCAACCTGGCGTATGCCGCCGCCAACGGCATCGTGAACCTGGGCTCGCCGCGCGACTCGCGCATGGTCACCAAGGTGGGGGGCGGCCACAACTGCTGGCTTGCGAGCGCCGCCGCCTGCGCCGACATCCTCACGACGTGGATCACCAACTGGGCCGGCGCCACGGCCGGCGGCACGTCCACGGTGGAGCTGAAGCCGCCCCCGCTGCGTGATCCGGGCGCAGCCAAGAGCTTCCCGGCCGACCCGGGCCTGTTCGCCACCACGGTCCATCCGCTGGTCGTGGAGCATTGCGCGCGCTGCCACGCGCCGTCGGCGGCCAACGCGCAGTCGCCGTTCTTCGCCTCGAGCGACGTCAACGAGTCCTACACCGCGGCGCGCGTGAAGATGAACCTCGACCAGCCCGAGCTGTCGCGACTGGTCGTGCGCCTCCGCAGTGAGTTCCACAACTGCTGGGGCGACTGCGCGGCCAACTCGAGTGCGCTGGAGTCGGCGATCCGTGCTTTCGCAGGCTCGGTCCCGGCGACGCAGGTCGATCCTTCCCTGGTGCTGTCGAAAGCGCTCCGGCTCTACGATGGCACCGTCGCAAGCGGCGGCAACCGCTACAACCGCAACGTCATCGGCCTGTGGGAGTTCAAGACCGGCGGCGGCAACGTGGCCTACGACACGAGCGGCGTCGAGCCGGCGCTCAACCTCACGCTGTCGGGCGACGTCACCTGGGTCGGCGGCTGGGGCATCAACGTGAAACGCGGCAAGGTGCAGGGCTCCACCAGCGCCAGTCGCAAGCTGCACGACCTGATCAAGGGCACCGGCGAATACACCATCGAGGCGTGGGTGGCACCCGGCAACGTCGCGCAGGAGGAGGCCCGCATCGTCTCCTACTCGGGCGGCACGACGACGCGCAACTTCATGCTCGGCCAGACGCTCTACAGCTACGACTTCTACAACCGGGCGAGCACGACCAACGTCGCCGGCGACCCGAAGCTCACCACGGCCGCGGCCGACGAGGACCTGCAGGCGACCCTGCAGCACGTGGTGGCGACCTTCGACCCGGTGAACGGACGGCGCATTTACGTCAACGGCGAATTCACCGACGACGCCGACCCGTCGCGCGGCGGCACGCTGGCCGACTGGGACGATACTTTCGCCTTCGTGCTCGGCAACGAGGTCTCGGGTGACCGGCAGTTCGAGGGCATCTTCCGCCTGGTCGCCGTGCACAGCCGGGCCCTGACGGCCGAGCAGGTGCGCCAGAACTTCCAGGCCGGGGTGGGGGAGAAGTACTACCTGCTGTTCTCCGTGAGCCACCTCGTCAACGTCCCGCAGGCGTACGTCCTGTTCGAGGTGAGCCAGTTCGACAGCTACGGCTACCTGTTCGACAAGCCGACGTTCATCAGCCTCGACCCCGCCGCGCGGCCGGGCAACATCCCCGTAGCCGGCATCCGCATCGGGATCAACGGCAGCGAGGCGGCAGTCGGCCAGGCCTACCGCACGCTCGACATGGCGATCACTGACTCGCAGTACGGGCCGCTCGGCCAGCCGCTGTCGAGCATCGGTACGGTCATCGGCGTGGAAAAAGGGCCGGACGGCGACGAGTTCTTCCTCACCTTCGACGTGCTCGGCGACCGTCGCAACGTGCGCACGGACCCGGTGCCGCTGGCGCCGGCACCGCCCCCCGACGTGCAGCGTCCGGCCGACGTCGGCCTGCGCGTGTTCGACGAGATCAACGCCACGATGTCCGCGCTGACGGGCGTGGGCACGGCCCAGCCGGCGGTGCGGGCGACTTACGAGCAGGTGAAGCAGGCGCTGCCGGCCGTGGAGAGCATCGACACGTTCGTCTCGGCGCATCCGGTGGCGATCGCACAGCTCTCGATCCAGTACTGCGACGCGCTGGTGGAAGACAGCTCAGCCCGCGCCGCGTACTTCCCCGGCTTCGACTTCACGGCGGCGCCGTCGCAGGCGTTCGGCGCAACGGGTCGCGCGGTCGTGCTCGACGCGCTGATCGGCCGGATGATCGCGCGCAACGTCGCGACCGAGCCCGACACGGCCGGCGTGCGCACCGATCTCGATGCGCTCATCACGCGCCTTGCGTCCTGCGGCACGAGCTGCCCGGCCGGCCGCACGGCAACGATCGTCAAGGCGAGCTGCGCGGCGTTGCTCGGCAGCGCAGTGACCCTGGTGCACTGAGCGCCACGACCCGAGGTAGTCAGCATGATCATTCGCAAGGCACCCCCCCGGCAGCTGGCGCTCGACGAGCCGATCCGGCACGAGGGAACGCACAAGCGTCCGGTGACCCGCCGCGACTTCCTCGCGCAGGGATTCGCCGCGGGCCTCGGCACGGTCGTTGCGCCGACCGTGTTCGGACTGTTCGCCAGTCCGCGGGACGCCATGGCCGCGCTGTCGCCCGACCTGGAGGCGCTGCGTGCCAGCTGCGGCATCGAGGTGCTCGGCGCCGGCAAGATTCCGTTCATCTGCATCGACCTCGCCGGTGGCGCGAACATGGTCGGCTCGAACGTGCTGGTGGGCGGCCCGGGCGGGCAGCGCGATTTCCTCACGACCGCCGGCTACGGCAAGCTCGGCCTGCCGGGCGACATGGTGCCGGGCCTCGTCAACCCGGCCACCGGCCTCAGCTTCACCAACGACACGCTCGGCCTGGCGTTCCACTCCGACAGCGCGTTCCTGCGCGGCATCCTCGATCGCGTGTCGCCGGGCACCGTTGCCGGCATCAACGGCGCAGTGATCGCCGCGCAGTCGGAGAACGACACCGGCAACAACCCGCACAACCCGATGTACGGCATCTACCGCGCCGGCGCCGACGGCTCGCTGGCGACGCTGATCGGCTCGCGGGCCTCCGACTCCGGCGGCAATTCGATGGCGCCGGCGGGGCTGGTCGACCTCTCCGTGCGGCCGACCAAGATCGACCGGGCGAGCGATGTGACCGGTCTGGTCGACACGGGCCAGCTGGCCAACCTGCTCGACGTCGACGACACCGTGGCGGTGATGGAGGCGATCCAGCGCATCAGCCATCGCAAGCTGCAGGTGATCGATCCGAAGCAGGCCTTCCCGGATCCGAAGAAGACCACTGTCACCCGCAACGAGGTCGTGCGCGAGCTCGTCAATTGCGGCTACGTGAAGGCGGCCGACGTCGTCGACCGCTTCGGCGACCCGTCGAGCCTCAACCCGGAGCTCGACCCGGACATCGTGGGCGGCTCGGGCATCTTCTCGCGCGCCGAGTACGACTCGGACGCCGAGTTCCGCAAGACCGCCGCCGTGATGAAGATGGTCATGTCGGGCTACGCCGGTGCCGGCACCATCACCATGGGCGGCTACGATTACCACGGGCAGGGCAGGGCGACCGGCGAAGTGCGCGACTTGCGCGCCGGGCGCTGCATGGGTGCCTGCCTCGAGTACGCCGCCCGCCGCGGCGTGCCATTGATGCTGTACGTCTTCTCCGACGGCTCCCTGTCGGCGAGCGGGCAGGTGGACGACTCACCCGACGGCCGTGGCAAGTTCATGTGGACCAGCGACAACCAGTCCACCGCGGCGTCGTTCTTCCTCGTCTATAACCCGCGCGGCCGGCCGCAGTTGCTCGACACGGGCGCCGGGGGCGCCGCACGCCATCAACAGATCGGCTACTTCCGGCCCGATGCTTCCGTCGAGCGGGCCTCGAGCCCCGCCGCCAACAACGTCAACCTGCTCGTCGAGGCCGTGGTGCTGAACTACATGGCACTGCACGGCGAGCAGTCCCAGTTCGCGCTGAAGTTCCCGCGGCACGGCCTCGGTTCGGCCGCCGCGCAGGACAGCCTGATTGCCTTCAATCCGGTCGTCAGCGGACGCATCGGCTGACGGCAGCGCGAAGGGGGCGTGCTAGTCTCGCGGCACGCATGGCCACCGCACAACAGTCGCTGCCGCTCGACCTCTTGTGCTGTCCGCGTTGTCGCGGTCCCCTCACGCGCGCCGCGGCACTGTCGTGCGGGGCATGCGCCGTCGAATATCCCGAGATCGCCGGCATGCCGTGGTTGTTTGCCGATCCGGCGCTCGCGCTCGGCGAATGGCGGGCGCGGATCCACGGCTTCCTGGCCGGGCTCGAGGCGCAGGCGAGCCGTTATCGAATCGCACTCGGCGGCGACGTCACGCGTGCGAGCACCCGCACCCGGTTGAAGCTGCTCTCCGCCGCCTGTGACGACCACGCGCGTCGGCTGCGCGCGCTGCTGGCACCGCTCGGCATCGAGGGTGGCGCCGCGGCGCCCGAACTGTATGGCGCGCTCGGCATGACGCTGCCGACGGGGCAGGGGCTCACGGGTTACTACGCCAACCTGCACCGCGACTGGTGCTGGGGCGACGCGGAGAATGAAGCCACGTTCGGCATCGTCGACGCGGCACTCGGCGGCGATGCACCCGGTCGCACGTTGTTGCTCGGCCTGGGCGCCGGGCGGCTCGCCTACGATCTGCTGCTGCGCCGCCGTCCGGATCCGCTGGTAGCGGTCGATCTCAATCCGCTGTTCCTGTGCGCCGTGCAACGGCTGTTCGCAGGCGAGCGCCTGCATCTGTACGAGTTCCCGTTGGCGCCGCGCGACATCGACAGTCACGCGATCCTGCGCGCGCTGCAGGCCCCGTCGCCCGCGCCCGTGGGCTGGCACTTCTTGTTCGCCGACGCATCGCAGGGTCCATTCTCCGCTGGCGCCTTCGATACGGTGATCACGCCGTGGCTGATCGACGTCGTGGACGAGGACCTCGCGACGTTCGCCCGGCGCGTGAACGGGTGGTTGCGTCCCGGCGGCCGCTGGGTGAACACCGGTTCGCTGTCTTTCTCTTCCGACGACCCGGCACGCCGGTATGCGTTGGAGGAGGTCGTCGAAATCGTCGACGCGGCAGGGTTTGCCGGCACCGTGCCGCGCGAGGAACAGGTGCCGTACCTGTGTTCGCCGGCAAGCCGCCACGGTCGCATCGAGACCGTCGTGACGTTCGCCGCGGTCAAGCGAGACGCGGTGCCGGCGCCCGCGCCGCCCCGCCGGGCGCCCGAGTGGCTGCAGCGCACGGATCTGCCGGTGCCGCTGCTCCCCGAGGTACAGGGGCGTCAGCTCGAGCTGCGCGTGCTGTCCTACGTGGCATCGCTGGTCGATGGTCGCCGGTCGATCCGCGACGTCGCGAGGGTGCTGGTCGAGCAGCGCCTGATGACGCCCGGGGAAGCGGAGCCGACGGTGCGGGGCTTTCTCGCGCGGCTCCACGACGAGGCGCGCTCGCGCGCCGGCACGACGCCGTCGTTGTGAGCGGAGACACACGCCGATAGTCTTGCCGCACGGGTACGTCCGTGCCCACGGGAGACGGGTCTTGTCGAATCTGTCGCGCATCCTGCCGTTCGTCCTGCTCCTGCTGCCGCCGGCGCTTGCTCGCGCCGAGTGGTTCCAGCGCGAGGAGGCCATCATGGGCACGCGGGTCGCAGTCGAGCTGTGGGCCGACGACGCGGCGTTCGCGCGGCGTGCGATGGACGAAGTCATCGCCGAAATGCGGCGCACCGACGAGCTGATGAGCACCTACAAGCCGGAAAGCCAGCTCTCGCAGGTGAATGCACACGCCCACGAGCGGCCGGTGCAGGTGGACGCGGACATCATCGAGGTCGTCGAGCGCGGTCTCGAGATGTCGAAGTTGAGCGGCGGCGCGTTCGACATCACCTACGCCAGCGTCGGCTTCCTGTACGACTATCGTGCCCACCAGCGTCCCACCGACGAGCAGATTGCCGCGGCGCTGCCGGGCGTGGATTACCGCCAGGTGCAGGTCGATCGTTCCGCACGCACGATCCGCTTCCTGCGCAAGGGCGTGCGCATCGATCTCGGCGGCATCGCCAAGGGATATGCGGTGGACCGTTCGATCGAGCGGCTGCGTGCGCTCGGCATCGCTCACGCCATGGTGAACGCGGGCGGCGACACGCGGCTGCTCGGCGACCGCCGCGGCAAGCCGTGGATCGTCGGCATCCGCGATCCGCGCAACGAAGGCCGGATGGTGACTCGCCTGCCGCTCGCCGACGAGGCTCTCTCCACCTCCGGGGACTACGAACGTTATTTTGAAGAGGAGGGCGTGCGCCACCACCACATCCTCGTGCCGGGGACCGGGCGCTCCGCTCGCGGCGTGCGCAGCGCGACGGTGCTCGGTGCCGACGCGACGCTGACCGACGCCCTGTCGACCACCGTGTTCGTGCTCGGCGTGGAGCGCGGCATGCAGCTCATCGCACGCCTGCCGGGCGTGGAAGCCGTCGTCGTCGACGACGAGGGCCGGATCTACTACTCCGACGGCCTGGCGCAACCGCAATAGGGATTTTGCGACGTCGCGCCGGGCAATCTGTGACGCAGTTCCAGCTGCGTAATTCTTCCGAGCCGCTTCGTTGACAGCCCTGCCGCGCGCAGACAACGATGCCCGCGACTGACAAAGGCAAACCCGTCGAAAGGCGGGGACGCAAAGCTTCCGGTCTACGGGTGTCACCCATGACAGCGGGGTTGCCAGCATGGATTCGAGAGATCGCGCCGCGCGCGCCCGGCTCACGGCGCTTGCCCATACCTTTGCGCTAGCCGTTGCCGCGCTGGCCGGCGCGTTGTTCTTCCCATTCATCGCCCACGCCGCTCCGGCCACCGGTGCGCAGGCGCCCGATTTCGCACTCAAGGATCTCGCCGGCCGCAACCAGCGACTGTCGGAATTTCGTGGCGACGTGGTCGTCCTGACGTTCTGGGCCAGCTACTGCGGACCGTGCCGCGTGGCCCTGCAGTCGGCCCGCGATGCCGCGGCAGCAGTCGGTGGCACGCCGGTCGCGCTCGGCGTCAGCCTCGACCGCGACGCCACTCGCGCCGCGTCCGTCGCGGCTTCGCTCGGACTCGAGTCTCCGTCGCTGCTCGACACCGACCAGGCGGTCGGGCGCCGCTACGACGTGCAACACCTGCCCATGACCGTGCTGATCGATCGCGAAGGCGTCGTGCGCCGCACGTGGGCGCGCGATCCGGTCCCGACCGACGTTCTCCTCCAGTCCATCCGGGAGCTCCAGCCTTGAAACCGAACGGTCCACGCCGCCTGCCGAACCGCGGGTGGCAACTCATCGTGGCAAGCGCGCTGCTGATCGGCTGCGCGGTGCTGCTCGCAGTGCGTGCGGATGCCACCGAGGCCGCCGCTGAGGTGCGCACCGTCGACCAGGACGTGCAGGCGCTCAAGAAGGAACTGGTCGACCTCAACCGCGACCTGTTCCGCCTGGAGGAGGAACTGCTGTACCCGGCCAGCACCCAGGTGGCGGTGTTCCTCTCGGTCAACGTCGGCACGTTCTTCGCGCTCGATTCCGTGCAGCTCAATGTCGACGGGAAGGAGGTCGCGAACTACCTGTACACGGAGCGCGAGGTCGAGGCGCTCCATCGCGGCGGTGTGCAGAAGCTGTACCTCGGCAACCTCAAGGCCGGCGAGCACGAGCTGGTCGCCGTGTTCACGGGCAAGGGACCGCACGAGCGCGACTATCGCCGCGGTACCACGCTCAAGTTCGACAAGGCCGTGGGTGCCAAGTACGTCGAGCTGCGCATCACCGATCGGGACGCCGCGCTGCAGCCGGAGTTCGCCGTGCGGCAGTGGGAGTAGGGCGCGAGCCTGCGGGATGACCGTGTCGATCGTGCGCCATTGCCGCTCGCTGTTCGCCGGGGCGCTGCTCGCCTGGAGCGGCGGCGCCGTCGCGGCCGAGGGCGGCGGCGCGCCGGCGGCCGACCTGCCGCCGCCGGCCAAGATCCGCGACCTCGACTACGGCGACGTGCTGTTCCACTTCTTCCAGGACGACTACTTCGAGGCGCTGGTGCGCCTCGAGGTCGCGCACGAGCTCGGTCGCATGCCCGACCACGAGTCGGAGGCGGCCCTGCTGGCCGGTGGCCTGTACCTGTCGCTCGGCATGCACACCGAGGCGTCACGCCGCTTCGAGCGCCTGCTGGCCGGGCCCGTGCCGCAGTCGGTAAGCGACCGGGCGCACTTCTACCTCGCGCGCATCGGCTTCCAGCGTGGCTACCTGGACGAAGCCGAGCGGAGCCTGGCGCGAATCCGCGGGCCGCTGCCCGGGGAGCTCGAATCGGAACGCAAGCTGCTCGCGGCCAACGTGCTGATGAGCCAGGGGCGCTTTCGCGAGGCGACGGCGGTGCTCGACGGCTGGAGCGACACCGGCAGCTGGGCGAATTACGCGCGGTTCAACCTCGGCGTTGCGCTGGTGCGGTCCGGCGAGGCCGCGCGCGGCCGCCAGTTGCTGGAGACCGTGGGCACGATGGACGCCCGCAGCGATGAGCGCCTCGCCTTGCGGGACCGCGCGAACCTGGCGCTGGGCTTCGCGCTGCTGCAGGAGCGCCAGCCGGAAACGGCCGTTGTAGCACTCAGCCGTGTGCGGCTCGACGGTCCGTTCACGAACCGCGCCTTGCTCGGCCTCGGCTGGGCCGAGGCCGACGCGTCCCGTCCGCAGCGGGCCCTGGTGCCGTGGCTCGAGCTGCGTGAACGCTCCGTCGTCGACGCGTCCGTGCAGGAGTCACTGCTGGCGGTGCCGTATGCCTATGCCAAGCTGGCTTCCAACGGCCAGGCTGCGGAGCAGTACCGGCACGCCGTCTCGGCCTACGCAGCCGAGGCGCGCCGCCTCGACGAGTCGATTGCGGCCATTCGCGGCAGTGGATTCCTCGACGCGGTGCTCGAAGCGGCGTCAGAAAGCCGGAAAGGGCAGGGCAGCATCGGCTGGCTCTGGCAGCTGCAGCGCGCGCCCGATGCGCCGCACACCCGCTACCTCTACCAGCTGCTGGCTTCCCACGAATTCCAGGAAGGCCTGAAGAACTATCGCGACCTGCGCATCATGCAGCGCAACCTGGCGCGCTGGACGGGATCCCTGGATGCATTCGACGAGATGGTTGCCGCACGCGAGTCGACGGCGGCCACGCGCGAGCCTCGCAAGGTGGAGTTCCTGGCCGCCACCGACCTCGAGGCGCTGCGACAGCGTCGTGACGCACTCGCAGCGCGCGTGGCGCAGGCGGCCGCGGCACGCGACGTCGTGTCGCTCGCGACGCCGGCAGAAGCAGCTCAGTGGCAAGCGCTCGACGAACTGGCGGCGCGCATCGCGGCTTTGCCTCCCGGTGACAAGCGCGATGCGCTCGCCGAGCGTTCGCGGCTGCTGCGTGGCTCGCTGGCCTGGCGCCTCGATGCTGAGTACAAGTTGCGGCTGTCGCAGCTGCGGTCCGCCATGCGCGACACGGACGCGGCCTTCGCCGAGGCGGGACGGCGGTACTCGCGGGTCGAGAAGGCCGGCGACCTCGCGCCGCGCCATAACGCCGATCTTGCGCTACGGGTCCGCGAGCTCGCCGATCGCATGGCACGCCTGCAGCCCCGGATCGATGCCGCAGCGGGCGCGCAGGAGCGACTGCTCGCCGGCATCGCCATCCGGGAACTCGAGGCGCAGAAAGCACGCCTGGCAAGCTACGCCACGCAGGCGCAGTTCGCGCTCGCAGCACTCTACGACGGCGCGGCGTCGGGAGGTGCGCGATGAAGCGGGGCCGGGTCGCGTTGGCCGTCGCCTGCGCAGTCGCTCTGGCACCGGTGGCGGATGCGGCGCGCAAGCCGCGGCCACCGGCGACCCTGGCGGACCTTGCGCAGCGCAGCCCGCCCATCGATCCGGGCGTGGTGGTGTCGGCGGATACCGCACAGGCAGCGAGCAGCTATCAGGTTTTCCTGGGCATCGAGGGTGCCGACCCGGCCCTGCGCGCCCAGGCACTGCGACGACTAGGTGACCTGCGGCTGGCGGAGACGGAGGCGCTCGTCGCGCGTGACGATGCCGACGCCGAAGCCGTGCGTAGCGTCGCGCGGCAGGCGGTAGGCGCGTATGGGCAGTTGCTCCACGAGCAACCGACCTATGCCGCGGCCGACGCCGTGCTGTACCAGCTGGCGCGGGCACTCGAGCATGGTGGCGATGCGGCGGCGGCGCTCGCGACGCTCGACCGGCTGGTTACGCAGTATCCACGCAGTGCCTATGTCGCCGAGGCGCAGTTCCGTCGCGGCGAGGCATTCTTCAGCGCGCAGCGCTATGCAGATGCTGAGCATGCCTACGCGGCGGTTCTCGCCGGCGGGACCGGCACGGAGTTCTTCCAGCAGGCCCAGTACAAATACGCATGGGCGCTCTTCAAGCAGAGCCAGGACGAAGCGAGCAACGCCGCATTCCTGGCGCTGCTCGACACCTTGCTGGTGGAGCAAGGAGCCGTGCGCCCCATCGGCGAGCTGTCGCGCGCCGAGCAAGAACTGGTGGACGACGCATTGCGCGCACTCGCCATCACGTTCGCGGCGAGCGACGGGCCCGCTGCACTGCAGGCGGCCCTCGCGTCGCATGGGCCTGCAGCCTATGAGGCGCGCTTGTACGCCGCGCTGGGCGACCTCTACGTCGAGAAGGAACGATTCCAGGACGGTGCCGAGGCCTACCGTGCCTTCGCACGCCGGCAGCCGATGGACCCGCAGGCTCCGCTGCTGCTGGTGCGAGCGACCGAGGCGTACGCCAAGGGCGGCTTCGCCTCGCTGGTGCTCGACGGCAAGCAACAGCTCGCCGAGGAATACGGCCCCGGCAGCGCCTACTGGCAGGCCCGTCCGGCGGGACTCGATCCGGCGGTCGGCGCGGCGGTGCAGGCGAGCCTGCTCGATCTCGCGGGGCATCACCATGCCCTCGCGCAGCAGGGTCGTGCCGCCGCGGAGCGCGACGCCGCAATTCGCTGGTACCGGCTCTACCTTGACGGCTTCGATGCGTCCCCGCAGGCCCCGGGCACGCGGCTGCTGCTGGCGGACCTGCTGTTCGAGGGCCAGCGCTTCGAGGAAGCCGCGGCCGAATACGAGCGCGCCGGCTACGGCTACGAGGGCAATCCGGACGCGGCGCGGGCGGCGTATGCGGCGTTGGTCGCTTATGCCGAGGCCGAGTCACGCTTGCCGGAAGCGCGCCGCGGTGAGGTCGCCAGTCGTGCCGTCGGATCATCGCTGCGCTTCGTCGACACCTTCCCAGCTCACGCTGAAACACCGGGCGTCCTGACGCGCACGACCAAAGCGCTGTTCGACGCAGGTGACCGCGAGCGGGCGGAGGCCGTCGCGAAGCGGGTACTGGCGCTCGGGACCCGCGCCGACCCAGGTCAGCAGCAGGTCGCCTGGACCGTGCTGGCGCACATCTATTTCGACACCGCGCGCTACGCTGAGGCCGAAGTCGCCTACGGCGAGTTGGTTCGGCGCCTGCGCGCCGGAAACCCATTGCGAGACGAAGCGACGGAACGCCTCGCCGCGTCGGTCTATCGGCAGGCCGAGGCAAAGCGGGCTGCCGGTGACGTGCCGGGTGCGGTGGCTGATTTCCTGCGCGTCGCGTCGGTCGCGCCGTCGTCGCCGACGCGGATCGCCGCGGAGTTCGATGCCGCTACGCTGCTCATGGGCGCCAGTGCGTGGGCCGACGCGGCCGCGGTGCTCGAGCGTTTCCGTCGCGACCATCCGGGCGACGCCCTGCAGCCCGAGGCGACCCGCAAGCTGGCGGTCGCCTACCTCGAGGGCGGTCGCAAGCACGATGCAGCCGTCGAGTTCGAGCGCATCGCCGACGCGGCGGCCGAGCCGGCGGACGTGCGACGTGCGGCACGCTGGCAGTCGGCAGAGCTGTATGTGGACGCAAACGACGTGGATGCGGCGCGGCGCGCCTACGCGGCCTACGTCGAGGAATTCCCGGCGCCGTTTGCACCGGCCGTCGAGGCTCGCCACGAGCTGGCGTACCTCGCGCGAGTGGCGGGCGATGCGCGCGATCGCGAGCGCTGGCTCGGCGAGCTCGTTGCGGCTGACGCGGCGGCGGGTGCTGCGCGCACCGACCGCAGCCGCTACCTCGCGGCGCAGGCATCGCTAGAGCTTGCGCGCCCGCTCGACGCGGCCGCTCGCGCAATCCAGCTCGTGGTGCCGCTCGACCGCTCGCTGCTCGCACGCAAGAAAGCGCTGGAGGCCGCGCTGGCCGCTTACGGCAAGGCGGCCGACTACGCGGTCGCTTCGGTCACCACTGCGGCCGGGTATGCCATGGCCGACCTGTATCGCGAATTCGGTCGGGCGCTGCTCCAGTCGGAGCGGCCCGGCAATCTCACGGTGGAGGAACTCGAGCAGTACGACGTGTTGCTCGAGGAACAGGCCTTCCCATTCGAGGAGAAGGCCATCGCGATCCACGAGCGTAACGTGCGCCGTGCCGCCGAGGGTGTCTACGACGAGTGGGTGCGCAAGAGCTTTGCCGAGCTCGCCCAGTTGCAGCCCGGCCGTTACGCGCGAGTGGAGCGCGACGGGGGCATCGACGCGGCCGGCCTCGACGTCGCCGAAGGCGTGGTCGTCACCGCGAGCGATTCGCTCGGCGCCGCGTTGAACAACCAGCTCGGCATTGCGTACCGCAAGGCCGGTCGATTCGCAGATGCGCGCGCCGCTTATGAGCGGGCGATCGCCGCCGATCCCGCGCTGGCGGACGCCGAGTGCAACCTCGGCATCCTGCTCGATCTCTACCTCGACGACCCGGCCGCTGCCTTGCCGCACTACGAGCGCTATCAAGCACTCGCGGCGGAGGCCGACCCGAAGGTCACGGCCTGGGTCGCCGAGCTGCGTGCCCGTCTCGGGCTCGTGCAGCGCACCGCGGAGGCCAAGCCATGATGCGAACAACTCTGCTCGCGGCCCTGGTGCTGGCCAGCGTCGCTCCAATCGCCCGAGCCGCGGACGTGCCCGCGCCACCCGCCCCCGAACGGGTTGCCAAGGCAGCGGCGCAGCCGGCCGAGCGGGCGGTCGATCGCCTGCAGCTCGACTCGACCGCCATCACGGGCAACCGGGAGTTGCCCAAAGTCATGAGCATCGTGCCTTGGAAGGCCGCCGAGCCGCCCGCCGGCCCGGACCGCCCCATGGGCAGCCTGATCGAGGATGTGCTCTCGCCGCTGGATCGTGACGAATTCCGGCGCGAGATCACGTATTTCGGCGACCTGACGTCGCACAGTCCCGACCGTTCGTCCCCCGGAGTGAGCCAACCATGAATGCCTTCGACATGATCGTGAACTTCTTCAAGCAGGGTGGGGCCTTCCTCTACCCGATTGCCGCCGTCTTCGCGATCGGCCTCGGCTTCGCAGTCGAGCGCTTCATCTACCTGCATCGCGTCTCCGGCGCGAACCGCAAGCTGTGGGCGCAGCTCGCGCCGCTGCTGCAGGCCGGCAACTTCCGCAAGGCGCTCGAGCTCGCCGAGAAGACCGACTCGGCGCTGTCGACGATCATGCGCTACGGCATCTCGCGCGTGGCGACGGCGCGGCGCAAGGACGACGTCGAGAAGGCGATGGAGGAGAGCCTGATCGAGGTGATTCCGGCGCTCGAGAAGCGCACGCACTACCTGGCGACGCTCGCCAACATCGGCATGCTGATGGGGCTGCTCGGCACGGTGATCGGCCTCATCAACGCCTTCGCGGCGGTGGCGGCGGTCAACCCGGCGGAGAAGGCCGCGATGCTTTCCGCCAGCATCTCCGTGGCGATGAACAACACGGCGCTCGGCCTCGGCCTGGCGATCACGCTGCTGCTGTGCCACATGTACCTCGAGACCAAGACGACCGAGCTGGTCGACAGCCTCGAGGTGGCCTCGCTCAAGTTCCTGAACAGCGTGATCGAGAGGCGCGACTACGAGGATGAGCCGGTCGGAAACCTCGCCGGCGCCCGCGCCGCGGATCGCATCCTGGGGGCCGCGCGCGCATGAGACGCTCGAAGCTCGCCCGCCGGCAGCTGCGCAACCACGCGCGCTACCGCGGCCGCAACG
>Ga0105090_10000176_pt1 | contig 28284 bp, 24 predicted proteins | sample PPLLak3March2015_FD_79110 | JGI IMG/M metagenome (GOLD analysis project Ga0105090, IMG submission 79110) | Freshwater sediment microbial communities from Prairie Pothole Lake near Jamestown, North Dakota, USA - PPLs Lake P7 Core (1) Depth... | ecosystem: Environmental > Aquatic > Freshwater >...
AGCAGGATCAGGAAGGTCTGCTGGATCAGCCCGCCGCCGATGTCCAGGTGGTCGAAGGCCAGCAGCACGACGAAGCTCATGACGCCGTAGCGCACGATGCGGCCCAGCAACTCGGCGTCGCTGATGCCGGCGACGCGGAAGTAGCGCTGCACGGCATTGCCGACGAAGCCGGAGAAATAGCCGCCGAAGACGACGATCAGCAACGCCACCAGCAGGCGCGGCACGAACAGCAGCACCTTGCCGAGCAGGTCCGTCACCTGGGTCAGCCCGACGCTGTTGAAGGCGACGATCAGCGACGCCAGCAGCACGAGGGCGTAGACGATGACACCTACCCACTCGGTGGTGTCCTTCCTCGAGCCGCCCTGCCCCAGAAAGGCATCGATGCCGGCGCGCTCGGTCAGGATGTGGAAATTCAGCGCCCGCATCGCCTTGACGACGCTGAAGCGGAAGGCCTTGGCCAGCAGCCAACCGACGACCAGCACCGCCAGGGCGACACCCAGGCGCGGCAGGAAATTGCCGATCTCGAGCAGGAACCCGCGCAAGGGCACGAGCATCACGTCGATATTGTCCATGTCAGCTCCAGTGATCTATGCGTCGATGCCGGCCAGCGCGGCCAGCCCGGCGAGCGGCACGCCGACCCACTCGGGCCGGTTGTCGATCTCGTAGCGCAACTCGTACAGCACCTTCTCGAGCTCGAACAGGTCGAGCAGCGGACGGGCCTGGTCGAAGGCGGACTCGTCCGCGTACAGACCGCCGGCCACCGCGACCTCGCGGTAGGTGCGCACGAAGGCTGCACGCACGTGGCGCTCCCATCGCCGGGCCACGGGCGCCAGCCGCTCGTAGTCGACGCCGAGGAGCGCCGCCTGGTGCAGCGCGGTGTGGCGCGCGTAGTCGAACGAGCGCAGCATGCCGGCGACGTCGCGAAGTGCGCAGTGCTTGGCGCGTCGCTCGGCGAGCGTGCGCTGCGGCTCGCCCTCGAAGTCGATGATCAGGAAGTCGTCGCGCGCGATCAGCACCTGCTGCAGGTGCAGGTCGCCGTGCACGCGCGTCTTCAGGCCCGCTGGCACCGCGTGCGCGGCCTGCGTGATGCGTGCGTCGAGCCCGGATTCGGCCGCGGCGACGCGCTCGGCCAAAGCCGACAGCCTGTCGCCGAGGCCGGCACCGTGCTGCCTGAGCTGCTCGAAGCTGCGGCGGGACTCTTCGCGCACCGCACTCGACCACGCCGCGAGGTCGCTGGCCTGGATCGGCTCGGGGTCGAAGGCCGGCAGGCCGCTGCGACGTGCCAGCGCGATGTGCAGTTCGGCAACGCGCCGGGCCAGCACCTGCAGACGCTCGGCCATCGCATCCATGCCGTCCTGCGGCACCGCGTCGACGTCGCGCAGCGACTCGAGCAGGCGCACCAGCTGGTCGACGGTGTGGTGCCAGGCGTCACCCTGGTTCACGACCTGCGCCTGCAGCAGCGCCAGCACCCAGACCGCGCCGTCGTCGGCATGGAACTCCAGGCTGCCGGCCACCGGCACGCAATGCCGGTAGCCGACCACGTCGGTCAGGAAGCGGCCCATCTCCAGCTCGGGGCTGAGGCCGGCCTGCAGGCGCCGGTAGGCCTTCAGGAAGAGGCCGTCGCCGAGCAGACTGACCGAGTTGCTGCTCGTCGTCAGCCGATGCAGGGGCATCGTGCCGTCGAGGGCGTCGCCGACCACGGTGTCGAAGACCGAAGTCGGCGTGAAGCGCAGCGTACCGCCTTCGGCGGCCATCACGTGCCCGGCACCGATGGCCGCGACCAGCGCCCGACAGAAGGGCTCGTCGCCCATCGCGTCGGCGAGCACGCCCATCTTGTCCTGCTGGCGCACCTTGGTCACCGCCAGGGCCGCCAGCCCGCGAGTGCGCTCCTCGTCATCGTCCTCGAAGGCGAGCGCCAGCGGTGCGAAGTAGCGCGCCGGCTCGGCAGGCCCCTCGGCATCGATCAGCGCGAGGAGCCATTGCAGGCCCTCGGCCTCGAGCATCGCGTGGACCGCCAGGCCGGCCCGCTTCAGCGGTTCGGCCTTGGCCGCGTACCAGCGCTGACGCAGCATGAAGCGCGGCAGCAGCTCGCGTTCGAACTGGCTGCGCGTCCGCTCGGCCATGCCCATGCGCCAGGGCACGACGCGGCCGCGGAAGAAGCTGTTCCAGCCGTCGAACAGCACCAGCACCGGCAGGTCGTCGACCGCGAGCCGCTCGACGTGCCACTGCGGCGGCGCGGCGTCGGTGGCGAGGCGGAACCAGAAGAAGCCGTAGGCCGGCAGCGTCAGCAGGTACGGCAGCTCGCCGATCGGCGGGAAGGGGCTGCGCCCGAGCATCTCCACCGGCACGCGCCCCTTGTAGGCCCCGAGTTCGAGCTCGACCGGCTGCGCGACACGGCTGACGTTGAAGACGCACAGGATGACGTCGTCGCCGTGCTCGCGCACGTAGGCCAGCACCTTGCGGTTGCCCGGGTGCAGCATCGCGAAGCGGCCGCGCCCGAAGGCCCGCGTGCCGCCGCGCAGGGCCAGCAGGCGCTTGGTCCAGTTCATCAGCGACGTCGACTCGCGCGCCTGCGCCTCCACGTTGACGGCCTCGTAGCCGTAGATCGGGTCCTGGATCGGCGGCAGGTACAGGCGCTGCGGGTCGGCGCGCGAGAAGCCGCCGTTGCGGTCGCTCGTCCACTGCATCGGCGTGCGCACGCCGTCGCGGTCGCCGAGGAAGATGTTGTCGCCCATGCCGATCTCGTCGCCGTAGTACAGCACCGGCGTGCCGGGCATCGACAGCAGCAGGCCGTTCATCAGCTCGATGCGGGCGCGGTCGTTCTCCAGCAGCGGCGCCAGCCGGCGCCGTATGCCCAGGTTGATGCGGGCGCGGGCGTCGGAAGCGTACATGCGGTACATGTAGTCGCGTTCCTTGCTGGTCACCATCTCCAGCGTCAGTTCGTCGTGGTTGCGCAGGAAGACGGCCCACTGGCAGTTGGCCGGGATCTCGGGCGTCTGTGCCAGGATCTCGACCACCGGGTGCCGGTCCTCCTGGGCGATGGCCATGTACATGCGCGGCATGAGCGGGAAGTGGTAGGCCATCTGGCACTCGTCGCCGTCGCCGAAATATTCGCGCACGTCCTCGGGCCACATGTTGGCCTCGGCCAGCAGCAGGCGGCCCGGGTAGTGCGCGTCGATGCGGGCGCGGATCGCCTTGATGACGTCGTGGGTCTCGCGCAGGTTCTCGTTGCTGGTGCCGTCACGCTCGATCAGATAGGGAATGGCGTCCAGCCGGAAGCCGTCGACGCCCATTTGGAGCCAGAACTCCATCGACTTCAGCACCGCGTCGAGCACCGCCGGGTTGTCGAAATTGAGGTCCGGCTGGTGGCTGAAGAAGCGGTGCCAGAAATACTGCTGCGCGACCTCGTCCCAGGTCCAGTTCGACTTCTCGGTGTCGGTGAAGATGATGCGCGTGCCCGCATACAGCCTCGGGTCGTCGCTCCAGACGTAGAAGTTGCGCTCGGGCGAGCCCTTGGGCGCGCGCCGTGCGGCCTGGAACCAGGGATGCTGGTCGGAGGTGTGATTGACGACGAGTTCGGTGATCACGCGCAGGCCGCGGCGATGCGCCTCGACGACGAAGGCGCGGAAGTCGTCGAGCGTGCCGTAGCTCGGATGCACGTTCTCGTAGTCGGCGACGTCGTAACCGTCGTCGCGCTGCGGCGAGGGATAGAAGGGCAGCAGCCAGATCGTATTGACGCCCAGCGACTGCACGTGGTCGAGGTGATCGGTCAGGCCGCGGAAATCACCGATGCCGTCGCCGTTGGCGTCGGCATAGGCCTTGATGTGCAGTTCGTAGATGACGGCGTCCTGGTACCAGAGCGGATCGTCCGCCGCCGCGTTCGGTGTCACCGTTGGAGCGAGGGCAAGCGCGGCATCGAGGGTCACGGGCAGGTCTCAGAGGAAGTAGTCGAAATCGTTCTCGCGCCGCATGCGGGCTCGCAGCTGCATCACGTGGACCGGCGCGCGTTGCGGGTCGAGGCTGACGTAGTTGCGCGCACCGTGCCACAGGTAGTGCGCACCGCCGATCAGATCGTGCAGCTGATACGCCTGGCCCGGTTGCATGCCGAACACCGCCGGGTCGAGTTCGACCCAGCCGCTCTGCGTGTGGTGCGGATCGAGGTTGATGACGCAGACGACGATGTTCGAGCCGTCGGGCGTGCTCTTCGCATAGGCGATGAGCTGGTCGTTGTCGACCTCGACGAAGCGCAGGCCGGCGTCGCTGCGCAGCGCCGGGTTGGCCTGGCGGATGCGGTTCAGGACCGCGATGAACTCGGCCAGCGATTGGGGCTGGCTGCGGTTCCAGACGCGGCGCTCGAACTTCTCCGAGTCGAGATATTCCTCGCCGCCGGTGCGCAGCGCCTCGTGCTCGAGCAGCTCGTAGGCCGGGCCGTAGATGCCGTAGCTGGCGGCCAGCGTCGCCGCCATCGCCACCCGGGCCATGAATGCCGGGCGGCCGCCGTACTGCAGTGCCGCGGGCAGGATGTCGGGCGTGTTGGGCCACACGTTGGGCCGGAAATATTCGCGCCCGGGGCCGCGGGTCAATTCGGTGAAATAGGCGGTCAGCTCGCGCTTGGTGTTGCGCCAGGTGTAGTAGGTGTACGACTGGCTGAAGCCGATCTTGGCCAGCCGGTGCATCACGCGCGGCCGCGTGAACGCCTCGGACAGGAAGATAACGTCGGGATGGGCAGCGCGCACGCGGGCGATCGCCCACTCCCAGAACGGGAAAGCCTTGGTGTGCGGGTTGTCGACGCGAAAGATGCGCACGCCTTGCGCGATCCAGTGCTCGACGACGCCAGCGAGAGCGGCCCACAGCTCGCGCCACTGCGCCGTCTCGAAGTCGAAGGGGTAGATGTCCTGGTATTTCTTGGGCGGGTTCTCCGCATACTGGATGCTGCCGTCGGCGCGCTTGCGAAACCACTCGGGATGCTCGCTCACCCAGGGGTGGTCGGGCGCGCACTGGAAGGCGATGTCGAGCGCGATGTCGATGTCGAGTTCGGCGGCGCGCTGCACCAGACGTTTGAAATCGGCCAGGGTGCCCAGCTCGCCGAGGATCGCGTCGTGGCCGCCTTCGGCGGCGCCGATCGCCCACGGGCTGCCGACATCGTCGGGCTTCGGGTCGAGGGTGTTGTTGCGGCCCTTGCGGCGCGCCCGCCCGATCGGGTGGATGGGCGGAAAGTAGATCACGTCGAAGCCCATGTGCTTGACGTAGGGCAGCCAGGCCTCGCAATCGGCGAAGGTGCCGTGGCGGCCCGGATTGTCCGACGCCGAGCGCGGAAAGAATTCGTACCAGGCCGAGAAACGTGCACGCTCGCGCTCGACCGTCACCGCGTAGACCCGGGGGAAGGTGGTGGCATGGCTCAGGTCGGGATGACGGCGCGCGATGGCGGCGCGCGCCTCGTCCGTGCCGAGGCGCTTGAGTTCGTCGAGGGGTCCGTCGCCGCGGGCTTCCTGAGCCAGGTCGCGCCACCAGCCGTGCAGCACCGCGCCGTCGCTGCCCTGCCCGGCACGCCGGGCCGCCTGCTCGATCAGCCTGGCACCCGTGGCTGCGGCGACGCGGATATCGTCGGCATCGACGCGGCGCGCAAAGTCGTGCAGCCACGACTGGAACGGATCGACCCAGGCACAGACGGCGTAGTGCCAGCACCCGACCGCATCGACCTCGAAGCTGGCTCGCCAGCGGTCGTTGCCGAGCGGCTGCATGGCCGCGCTCTGCCAGTCCCCGTCTGCGCCACGGCGCCACTTCAGCATGCAGGCCACGACGTCGTGGCCGTCGGCGAAACAGTCGGCTTCGACGACGACCGTGTCGCCGACGATGCGCTTGATCGGGAAACGGCCGCCGTCGACCGCGGGCTGGATGTTCTCGATGACGACGCGGATCCTGCCGTCGTCGATCTCGACCGGTTGGACGGTGTCGGCAAGGCTCAAGACGCTGCTCCTTCGTGCTTCAGGATCAGGATGCCCAGCGGCGGCAGCCGCAAGTTGAGCGCGTTGAAGCGGCCGTGCGCCGCCACCGGAACGCTGTCGACGCCACCGTGATTGCCGACGCCGCTGCCGCCGTAGAGGGTGGCGTCGCTGTTCAGGCACTCGCGCCAGTGGCCGGCCCGGGGCACGCCCACGAGATGGTTCTCGCGCGGCACGGGCGTGAAGTTGGCCACCACCAGCAGCACGCCGCCGTCCCGCGATTTGCGCAGGTAGCTGATGACGCTACCCTCGGCATCCGCGCCGTCGATCCACTCGAAACCTGCGGCGTCGAAATCGGTTGCATGCATCGCGGGCTCGGCGCGGTAGAGACGGTTGAGGTCCTCGACCCAGCGCTTCAGGCCGCCGTGGGCGTCGTTGCTGCCGAGCAGCCACCAGTCGAGTTCGCCGTCGTGGTTCCATTCGCGGCGCTGGCCGAACTCTCCGCCCATGAAGAGCAGTTTCTTGCCGGGGTGGGCCCACATGTGGCCGAACAGGAGCCGCAGGTTGGCGAATTGCTGCCATTCGTCGCCCGGCATCTTCTCGATGAGCGAGCCCTTGCCGTGCACGACTTCGTCGTGCGAGAGCGGCAGCATGAAATTCTCGGTGAATGCGTAGGCGAGCGAGAAGGTCAGCTCGCCATGGTGCCAGCGGCGGTGGATCGGATCCTCCTGCATGTACTTCAGCATGTCGTGCATCCAGCCCATGTTCCACTTCATGCCGAAACCCAGGCCCCCCAGGTAGGTCGGTCGCGAGACCATCGGCCAGGCCGTGGATTCCTCGGCGATCATCTGCACGCCGGGGTGATCCCGGTAGGCCGCTTCGTTGAGCAAACGCAGGAAGCTGATCGCCTCCAGGTTCTCGCGGCCGCCGAAGGGATTCGGGATCCACTCGCCGTCCTGGCGCGCATAGTCGAGGTAGAGCATCGACGCGACGGCGTCGACGCGCAGTGCGTCGATGTGGTACTCGTCGAGCCAGAACATCGCGCTCGACAGCAGGAACGCGCGCACCTCGTTGCGCCCATAGTTGAAGATCGACGAGTTCCACTCCGGATGGAAGCCCTGGCGCGGATCGGCATGTTCGTACAGGTGGGTGCCGTCGAACGAGGCCAGCCCATGGGCATCGGCCGGGAAGTGCGACGGCACCCAGTCGAGGATGACGCCGACGCCAGCCTGGTGCAGCGTGTCGACGAGGAACTTGAAGTCCTGCGGCGCTCCGTAGCGCGAGGTCGGCGCGAAGTAGCCGGTGGTCTGGTAGCCCCACGAGCCGAAGAACGGGTGCTCGGTGATCGGCATCAGCTCGACGTGCGTGAAGCCCATGTCGACGACGTACTGCGCCAGCAGGTGCGCTGCGCTGCGGTAGTCGAGCATCGCGCCGCCCTCGCCGCGGCGCCACGAGCCCAGGTGCACCTCGTAGACCGACATCGGTGCGTCCAGCGCCTGGGTGGCGGCGCGGCCGGCGATCCAGGGGACGTCGTTCCATCGGTAGTCGTCGATCGGCCAGACCACCGACGCCGTCGCCGGCGGCAGCTCGGCCCGCCTGGCGAACGGGTCGGCCTTTTCCAGGCATGCGCCGCTGGGCGTGACGATCGCGAACTTGTAGCGCTGACCCTGCGCAACGCCGCGGACATCGACCTCCCACAGGCCCGACCCATCGCCCCGCGCGACGGCGCGATGGGCCTCGGGGTCCCAGCCGTTGAAGTCGCCGATCACCGAAACGGATCGCGCGTTCGGCGCCCAGACGACGAAGCGGGCCCCCGTAGCGTTCATGTGGCAACCCAGCTTCCGATACAGACGGGCGTGCGTACCCTCGCCAAACAGGTGGATGTCCTGCTCGCCCAGGGCCGCATGGGAAGCGCCGACCGCGGGCAACAGACGGCCGGCGCGTCCCGCTTCGGCCGCCGGCAGGGGGTCTGCCGCATTCGGCGCTGTCTTCATTTCACATCTTCCTCTGCTGGCGCCGCATCGACCTCAGCTTCAGCGTATCCAGAATCGTGGCCAGGGCACGCTCGCTTTCCGAGGCGTACCGCATGGGCCCGTCGAGACTGCGCGTCAGCGAGGCCAGATCGTGCTGATCGGCGTAGATGTACAGCTGGCCCAGCTTCTGGGCCAGGGTGCGATGGCCGCCTTCGATGTCCTGCAGGCGATGGATCAGTTCGGTCAGCACCTCGTCGCCGACTGTCTCCAGACCGGCCATGGCAGTGGGCTTCGGATTCGTCGACATCACCTTCGCGATCGGATCCATGCGGCAACCGGGCCGATGGTCTTCAAAGACTTCGTCCGGCCACCATAACTTCTGATCGGTGCAAAGTAAAACGCACACACTCAATAGTAGATTCGCATCCATGCAAATCAAACCGCACGCCGAGGTCCCGACGGGTGGCCACATCGGATCGGATCCGCCCCGGCTGCATCTCGACTGGAGCGACTTCCGCATCATCCTGGCCATCGCGCGGCATGGCAGCGTCGCGAAGGCGTTCGCTCACCTGGGCATGACGCACTCGACCCTGCTGCGCAAACTCGACCTCGTCGAAACCCGCCTGAAGTCGAGGCTCTTCGACCGCGGGCGCCTGCACTACACGCTCACCGCGGCCGGGCACGAGATCGAGCGCGCGGCGCGCACATTCGAGCAGATCGCGGTCGCTGCCGAGACGCGCGCCAGCGGCCTGGACCTGCGACCCAGCGGCGAGGTGCGCGTGAGCGTGTCGCCGATCGTCATCGATCACCTGCTGCCTGCGGTGCTGGCACAGTTCGGCTCGGCCTTCCCCGACGTCCAGATCGAGCTCGTCGGCTCGCGCGAACACGTCAACCTGCGGCGGCGCGAAGCCGACATCGCGATCCGCATCGCCGACGCGGTCCCGGACTGGCTGGTCGGGCGCAAACTCGCCACCGTCCAGTTCAAGATCTACGGCCGCCGACTGGCGCGCACCCGGGTGACGCTGCGCAGCGTCGAGGAACTCGCCGGCGAGCGCCGATGGGTCGGCTTCGAACACGACTCCCAGCACCTCAAGTTCGATCGCTGGCTCAATGGCCGCGTGGCTGCCGACAGGTTTGTATTGCGGGTCGACAATTTCAGCCACGCCGCGACGATGGTGCAGGCGGGCATTGGCATCGCGCTGTTGCCCTCGTTCGTCGAAGCGAGCCTGCCCGGCCTGTGGCCCTTGACGCCGCCGATCGGGGATCTCGAGACGCCGCTGTGGCTGGTCACCCATCCCGAACTGAAGAACGCCGCCCGCATCCAGGTGCTGTTGAGAGCCTTCGGTCCGGCACTCGCCAATGCGGTTCTCGAGGCCCGGGCATGAACCGCGCTGGACGGGGCTGCCCCAGGACGCGCGAGATCACGGCCGCCGCTTCAGGTAGGTTCCGATCAGTTCGGCTTGTGCCAGCACATGGCCGCTCATGGCCTGCTCGACCGCCGCCTTGGTCGGCCACGCCAGCGCCGGAAGCATCCTGTCGAGGGCGTACAGCTTGAAGAAGTAGCGATGCCGGCCGACCGGCGGACATGGCCCGCCGTAGCCTTGGCGGCCCCAGTCGTTGAGCCCTTCGCGCGTGCCGGCCGGCAGCTGAAGTCCGCCCTCGGGCAGCCCGGTCGCGGCGGGTGGGATGTCGTAGAGCACCCAGTGCACCCACGTCGTCCGCGGGGCCGCCGGATCCGGCGCATCCGGGTCGTCGACGATCAGCACCAGGCTCGCGGCCCGGTCGGGCACGCCCTGCCATTGCAGAGGCGGTGCGACGTCGTCGCCATCGCAGGTGTGACGAACGGGGATCTCGCTCCAGAGGGCGAATGTCGGCGAGCTCAGCTCCATGTCTCGACTCCTGCAGTGCTTCGGCGCCCGAGGCGCGTCCCTGCAGCGAGGTGCCGATCGCTGCGGAGCTCTCGCCATCGAAGGCGAACGCACACCATTGTGCGCCGCGAGCACGGCGAGGGAGGGCCGGGTGCGGTCGTCACTGCGCCTGCGGCAGCGCGGCGAAGACGGCCCCGGCCGGCTTCGGCTGGCCGGCGCGGGCGAGGTGGGTCGAGCCGCTGTCCTCGGCATGGTAGATGCCCAACTCACCGCTGGCACGCGCGGCCACCAGCGCGGCCTGCACTTCGGCACGCGACATTGCCGACTTCGCGACCGCGAGCGGGTTGTACTGCGTCGACCAGACCTTGATCGAGCCGTCTGCGCGGGCCTGCATCAGTTCGGCCTGCACCTGGGCGCGCGACTTCGGCTGCGCAAAGACATGGTTGGCGGTGTTGTCGGGTGTCGGACTCTCGGCCAGCGCGGCGCCGGCATTGACAAGCGCGAGGGCGAGGAGGGTCAGCTTCTTCATCACGGTTCCTTCGGCATCCGGGGTGGGGGAGTTCGATGGACCGGCTGCCGTTGGATGCCTGAGTGGCGCCGTCCATGGGCAGCAGTGTGGGGAGCGCCGGCTACCGGCAGGTATCCCGCCCGTATCTGTGTGTCGCGGTTTGGTATCGGCGTGGCCCTGCCGCGATCGTCGGGCAGGGCTAGGTCGCGCCGACATCCTTCTCGCTCGGCAACCACGCCACCACCGCGACGGTGCAGGCGGCGATCACCGCCATGCCCCACAACAGCGCGCCGAAGCTCGACGCCTTGACCACCGGCCCGAGCAACCACACCGCCAGCGAGCTGATGCCGATGGACACCGTCAGCCGCGCCCCGGCGACACGCGAGCGGATGCTGTCGTCGACATAGCGCACGATCATCGCGTCGGTGAATGGGATCGAGCCGAAGATGAAGATCATCACCCCCAGCAGCAGGACCAGCAGCCACCAGCCCTGCGCCTGTGCGGCCAGCGCCAGCAGCGGGATCTGCATCAGTGCGATGCCCAGGTATAGGGGTTTCAGCGGCAGACGGTCGATGAGCCGGCCCACCACCACCTGCGCCAGCGAGGCCACGGCATATACCGCAGCCAGCATCGTGCCCAGCAGCGCCGGATCCTCGACGACGCCTCGAAAACGCTCGCTCAGCAGCTGCGCGTTGCCGTTGGTGGTGAAGTTGAAGAGCAGGCCGACGGTGACCGAAGCCCCGGTCATGACGACGAAGACGCGCGCCATCATGGCCGGAGTCAGCGTCACCCGTGCCTTGGTCGTGCGCCGGGCCGGTGCCTCGGTTTCGTGCGGGCAGATGCGCGCGAACAGCAGCCCGGCGCCGATGGCCAGCAACCCCGGGATGGCGAAGGCCGCGCGCCAGCCGAACCACTGCACCATAAACCCGGTGCTCAACGCCGCCACAGCGATGCCCAGGTTGCCCGCCAGGCCGTTGATGCCGATCACGGCGCCGGGGTTGGACGCGCGCTGCAGCAGCATCGGTATGCCCACCGGGTGGTAGATCGAAGCAAAGGTACCGAGCAGCGTCAGCGCCGCGGCCAGTTGCCAGGCGTTGCGCGTCAGCGCGGCCAGCAGCGCCGCGGCGCCGATGCCGAAGAAGAACAGCAGCATCATGCGCCGGCGCCCCCACAGGTCGCCCAGCCTGCCCGAGGGCAGCGAACCGAGGCCGAAGAGGACGAAGGCGCCGACGCCGTAGGGCATCAGGTCCTCCCAGCGCCTGAAACCGAACTCGGCCGCGATCGAGCCCACCGCCGTGGCGAAGATGAGCAGGAACATGTGATCGACGGCATGCCCCAGGTTGAGCAGCAGCGCCACCCCCCTTGCCGTGCGCTGCGGTGCGGCCGCTGCATCGCGCAGGCCACGCGCGCGCTCGGCGTCGGCAGCAGCGTCAGGGGGGACCATGGGAGGCAGTGTGCCGCAATTGCGCATGCGACCGCGCCGCGCCATCGGCCCGGGCCGCCCGGCCATCGCGAGCGACAGGCGGGCCCTCCCGTTGACCCGCCGCCGCCCGACAGTCCCTGGGCGCCGGCGTCTGCGGCTGGGATATCCTGTCGCATACAGCAGATCGTGCCGAACCTCCCTGTGCCCTTGCGCATGCCGCAAACATCAACGGCAGACCGCAGGGTCGCTCGTCGGCACGTGGCAGCTGCAGGAGGAATCTCGCATGAGACCGTACCCAAGCGTTCCGTCGCCGATGACCGCATGCCGTGACTTCGTCTGCCTGTGCGCTGCGCTGTGCACGGTAACGGCTTCCATGGCCCAAGCTCAAGAGCCGGCATCCCCGGACCAGAAGCAGACGTCCTCCCGCGCGGCCGGTGGCGAGATCCATGCCTGCGTGGATCCGGCGGATCCCGCGGCGCCCCGCCGGTTGCAGGACGGACCGTGCAAGCTGCCCATGGTCCAGCTGCCACTGCCGGAAGTCTCGGAGTCCGGCGAGCTGCCACGCTGGCAGACGCCTCGGACGGGGTTGCCGGCGAAGGACAGGGGCCACGCCATGTTCTGGAGATTCCCGGTGCAGGGCCGTGGTCCGCATGAGGTCCCCCGGCACAGCTGGCGCTGACGACGTCCATGGCCGCCTTGCCCTCTCCGGCCGCGATTCGATGGCGATGTCGGGGCGCGCGGTCCGGCATGGCCGCACCGCGGTGAGCGCAGGCTTACAGTCCGCGTCATGGCATATGAACTCCACTACTGGCCGACCATCCAGGGCCGCGGAGAATTCGTGCGGCTTGCGCTGGAAGCCGCTGGCGCCGCCTACGTCGACGTGGCCCGCGGACCGGAAAGCTCGGGTCAGGGCATGCCGGCCATGCGGCGCCATCTGCACGACGGCAAGGTGACGCACCCGCCGTTCGCGCCACCCTTTCTGAAGGACGGTGAAGTCCTGGTCGGGCAGACCGCGGCGATCCTGCACTACCTCGGGCCGCGGCTGAGGCTCGTGGCTCGCAGCGAGCAGGCACGTCTGTGGACGCTGCAGATCCAGCTGACCATCGCCGACATGGTGACCGAGGCGCACGACACCCACCATCCGGTCGGCACCGGTCTGTATTACGAGGACCAGAAGCCCGAAGCGCGGCGTCGCGCCCAGGAGTTCTGCAGTGCGCGCCTGCCGAAGTACCTGCAATGGTTCGAAAGCATCCTGGTGCGCAACACGGCCGGTTCGCGGCACTTGGTCGGCGGCAGGTTGAGCTATGCCGACCTGTCCTTGTTCCAACTCGTCGAAGGGCTGCGGTACGCTTTTCCGGAAGCCGCGAAACAGGCACTGGCCACGACGCCGGGCGTCGTGCAGTTGCATGGCCGCGTCGCCGCGCTGCCCAGGGTGGCCGCCTACCTGCGCAGCGAGCGGCGCATTCCGTTCAACGAGCAGGGCATCTTCCGCAGATACCCCGAACTCGACCTGCGGTAGCTGCTCGGCGGCCGGGTGCACCACGGCGGCTCAGGGCCGCGCCCAGGTCAGGCCGTCGTCGACGGTGGTGGCCAGCACGATCATGTCCCCTGTCACGCTGCCGCGGATCCAGCCGCGGCCGTCGCCAGCGAAGTGGATGTCCAGCATCCTCGGCGTGCCCTCGCCGGGCCAGGGCGGGAGTTCGACGGCACGCCAGGTGGCACCGCCATCCTCGCTGCGGAAGACCCGGTCATAGGCCGCCATCCAGCCGCGAAATTCGTCGCGGAAGAGCACCCGCGCGGCGTTGGTCTGCAGGCGCGTCTCGGCGCCTCCCGCATCGGACAGACGCAGCCTGGACCAGGTGGTGCCCGCGTCGGTGGTGAACCAGTTCATCTCGCTGCCACCGATCAGCACGCCGCGCATCACGCTGGCCCAGCGCATCATCGGCTGGTACGGCGCGCCTGCGGGCAGCGGCGCCAGTTGCGCCCAACTGACACCGGCGTCGTGCGTGGCCTGCATGCCGAAACTGCAGTCGGTGAGCTGCACGCAGTGGGTGAACATCAGAACGCCGTCGTTCGGGTCGACGAACTGAAGGTCGATCACCTGCCCCGAGATCTCGGCAGGCAGAGGCTGGAGCGCCCACGACTGACCGAAGTCACTGCTGCGGAACAGACGGCCGGCATGCACCAGCCAGCCGCCGCCGTTCGGCAGGAATTGCAGGCTGCCGTTCGGGAGATCGCTGCGCACGGCATCGAGCGGCCGGCGCATGCGCCAGCGTTGTCCCATGTCGGAGGTTTCGTAGAGATTGCCCGCGCCGCTCAGCGCCCAGCCGCGGCCATCGGCAAACAGCCAGGGGCGGCCGATCTCGTAGACCGAAGGTGTGCCGCCCAGCACCGCGCTCCAGGTCAGTCCGTCATCGCGCGAGGCGTGTGCACGCCCGGGAATGATCGACATGCTCAGCCATAAGGTGCCATCGGATTCGCGGCTCATCCGCGCGGGCATGAACTCGCCATCGAGCTCGATCGCCTGCCAGGTGGCACCGGCATCGGTGCTGAGCCAGCGCTCGAGCGCCGACGCGGCGTACAGTGTGGCTGCATCGGCGGACTGGATGGTGCGCAGCCGGTCGGAGGCATCGGCCACCGGCGGCAACGTCGCCTGGACCCAGGTCTGGCCGTGATCGGGGCTGCGATACAGCGCCAGAACCGTCTCGTTGCGCACGTCGCGCCACGCCAGCCAGCGCGTGCCGTCGGCGGTGTCGCGCAACGGCGCGGCCAAGGCGTCGGCGAGCGGACGCGGCGGCAGCACGGGGACGATCAGCTGCCAGCTGTCGCCGTCGTCGCGGCTGATCGCGGTGGCGGTCAAGGGTGAAAAGTCGATCGCGGGCTGGCTCGCGACCACCGTGCCGTCGGCGGCGATCATCACCGTGTCGGTCGGCCCGGCAGGCAGGTTCACGGGCTCGAAGCTCAGCCCGCCATCCCGCGATCGCAGCATCGCCATGCCCGAGCGCGCCCACAGCATGCCATCCGCGGCCAGGGCGAGCGGCGTGACCTGCAGCGTGGACCATGTCTCGCCCCGATCGCGGCTGATCGTGTAGTGGCCCGGCATGCCGGGCTTGCCCGGCGTCGTCGAGTGGGCGATCACGAGGTCGGGCGCGGCGACCCACACGCGCTGCACGGTCGCGTCCTCGCCCTCGCCGCGGTGGATCACCTGCCAGATTTGCCCACCATCGGTGCTGCGCAGCAGCTGACCGTCGGCACCGAAGCCGACCAGCGCATCGACGAATTTCGCCTCGAAGCGCCGCGCCACGTAGGTGGAGGCGCCCACGTCGACGCGGCGCGCCGGAAGCTCGCCCTCGCGCATCAGCACATCGCCGGGGCACAAGGCCGCAGCCGTCCCGTCGAGCACCACGCGCAAGTGGTTCTGCGGCGGCGGGCCCGGGTCGTCGCACCAGCTGTCGGCACCCAGCGCCTGGCAGGCCAGCGTCGTGCCCTGCACCGCAGCGACCACCAAGCGCTCGCGCAGTTCATGGCGGGTGCCGCCGGGCTCGACCAGTGCCAGCGTCACCTCATAGGTGCCGGGCTGGAGATAGGCATGCGACGGACTGGCCAGCGTGCTGGTGCCGCCGTCACCGAAGCTCCACGCGAAGCCGGTGCCGGCAACGGCACGGCCGAGCGAGGTGACGAACGGCGTTGGCGACGCTGCGCGGGCGCTGCCGGGCAGGATCAATGCCAACGCCGAACCAGGTGTCGCGGCGGGCGTGGGAATCGGCGGACAGGCAACCATGGGTGGGGCCGATTCGCCGTCGGATCGATCCCCGCAGCCCGCAGCCAGGAGCGACACCAGGCACGCGCAGGCACCCAAGCTGCACCAGCGGCGAAGGCGTTCAATCAGCATCGACACCCCCGCGGCAGCCTACCCTTGTGAACATGAACAACAGGATGCACCTGCCGTTCTCGCGTGCAAGTGAGTCCGGTCAATGAACCGTGCCAAAGCAGCCGCGCGCCAGTGCGAGCGTTCCGAACCGAAAATCGACTCACCTGCCTGCCGGCCGATCCAGGCGCTGACGTGCCGGCCGCTGGGAGGGAAAGCCGCAGGGCCCGAGGCCCGGCTCCCGCTCAGGTCCTGCGCCCCGGCTCGGGCAGTGGCACCATCAGCGGCTGACCCGGCGCGCTGCATCCTGCGTCACAGCAGCGGCCCGGTTGCCTGTTGCGGGTGATCGCGCGCTCACCGCTGGGCGCCAGAACGCCGCGGTCGAGCAGACGTTCAACCAGCTCCACCTTGTTGCCGACCGGATAGTTGCGGTAGATCTCCTGCTTCATGGCCGCAGGCGAGCCGCCGCCGTGCAGGCTGATGACCGAGTACCAGCCACCCTGGTACGACGCGGTCAGGTCCTCGATGAAGCGGGCGACCTCGATGCGCTTGTCGTACGGCACCTCCGGATTCGCACGCAGGACCTCGGACAGGCGGGCCGCCGTGGCCGGATTGTGGTCCTCGTCGGGCCCCGGCAGCGCGACGATCAGCCCGCCCGAGACCTCGTGCGCGAGGCGGTGCATGTCGTAGATCTGCGTCGCCAGCAGCAACTTGCCGATATTGGCGAAGACCGGCTCGGGCATGAACGTGCCGCTGTGCGGGTCCTTCGTGCCGTAGACGCTGGCCGCCACCCCGCAGGCGTAGAAGCCCTCGGTGATCTTGATGAGCTCGACCATCGGTTCGCGCAGGTTCGATTTCGTCCCGGGATCGAAGCCGTTGGCCTCGCACATCAGCGCGCCGGCGCCGATCAGCAGGTCGCCGAAGCCGGCCCGCGCGGCGATGCAGGTGTGCCGATGGTGCGTGGCGTAGTTGTAGGTCATGCTCCCCGAGTGCTCCCACTCGCCGGCATAGAACACGCGCTCCCAGGGCACCAGCACCTTGTCGAAGATGACGACGCCGGTGGACTGGCCGTATTTGCGCGAGAACAGCGGTTTACCGTGCTCCACCTTGTCGCCCGGCCGGCCCGCCGGGCGGGCGACGATGGTGATGCCGGGCGCATCCACCGGCACGGCACAGCAGATCGCGAAGTCGGCATCCTCCGGTCCCATGTTCCGGCAAGGCATGACGAGGAACTCGTGCATGTACGGGGCGCCGGTCACGATCGCCTTGGTGCCGGAGATCACGACGCCGCCGGCCCTGCGCTCGACGATGTGCACATAGGTGTCCGGATTGGCCTGCTCGTGCGGCCTGCGCGAGCGGTCGCCCTTGGCGTCGGTCATCGCGATGCCCAGCGCGAGATCGTTGGTCTGCACGTGCTCGAGGTAGGCCGCGAAGCGGGCACGGTGCTCGCTGCCGCCCCGCGCATCGTCGATGCGGGCGCTGACCTGGGCGATCGCGTTCAGCGCGTCGTGCGCCAGGTAGCGCTGCGCGCAGCCCGTCTCCTGACACAGCACGCGCACGGCCTCCAGCTTGTTCAGCAGGTCGCCCGCGGACTCGTCGATGTGCAGCATGCGCGGCACGGTCCTGCCGCGGGCCCGGGCCAGCATCAGCGGCGCCAGGGCCGGGGCGTGGGCGAAGTCGTAGCTCACCCCCAGCGCCTGCACACCCGGCTGCAGCGCCGGCTCGTCCGCCACCGACCCGACCCGCCGCCCGTCCACGTAGACCACCGGGCACAGACGGCGCAGGGACTCGCGGTAGGCCTCGCCCGTCATCAGGCGGGCGGCCGGGACGGTGCTTGGCAAGACGGGATCGGGGGCGTTCATGGGCGTCTCCATAGGGGCGGAGCAAAGTTTAAACACCGTTCAATGGAGTCTGCAAGCATAGAATTCCGAGATGCCCAGGACCGAAGATCACGCATCCGAGCTCGACGCACCGACCCCCCGCGAGCGCCGCCAGCAGGCGCTGGCGCATGCCCGCCGCGAACACATCCTGGGCGCGGCGCGCGAGGCCTTCGTCGAACTGGGGCTGGAAGGTGCAAGCCTGCGCGAGATCGCCAAACGGGCCGGGTATACCGCCGGCGCGATCTACAGCTATTTCCCAAGCAAGGAGGAGGTCTACGCCACGCTGCTGGCGGAGTCGCTCGAGCGCCTGCATGCCCGCGTGGCCGGAGCCGGACTGCCGGCATCGGCAGCCACTGAGGCGACGGCCGCCGACGAACTTCGCCTGCGGGCGCAGGCCTTCTTCGGCTTCTATCGAGAACAACCGCGAGACCTCGACCTCGGTTTCTACCTCTTCCACGGCATGCAGCCGCGCGGCCTGACGCCATCCTGGAACGAGCGCCTCAACGGCCGGCTGCGCGATGCGATGCGGCCGCAGGAAGCCGCGCTGCAGGGGCTCGGCTTCGGCGCCGAGGAGGCGACGACCGAGGTGACGGCGCTCTTCGCGCACACGGTGGGCCTGCTGCTGCTCAGCCACACGGGCCGCATCCGCATGTTCGGACGCGCCTCGGAGGACCTCTTCGTGCGCTACGTGGAGGGCATCATCCGCCGCGCCCCTGCCCATCCACCCACCCGGAGACGCCGATGAAGCTCGACCGTGAATGCAGCGCGCTGGTCCTGGTCGATTACCAGGGGCGCTTGATGCCGGCGATCGCCGGCGGCGAGGCCGCGGTCCGGGAAGCCGTCTTCCTGGCCCAGCTGGCGCGGGCCGTCGGCGTACCGGTGCTGGGCACCGAGCAGAACCCGCAGGGCCTGGGGCCGAACGTCGAGGCCGTGCGCGCGTGGTGCGATCAGACGATACCCAAGATGCACTTCGACGCCACAGCCGACGGACTCGTCGAGCTTCTCGGCGCCACAGGCCGCCCCCCGAAGCAGGTCGTGGTCGCAGGCTGCGAGGCGCATGTCTGCCTGCTGCAGACGGCCCTGGGCCTGCTGGCCGCGGGGCTGCAGGTGGCGGTGGTGCCGGACGCCTGCGGCAGCCGCAGGCCTGAGGACAAGGCGCTGGCGATGCGGCGCCTGGAGCACAGCGGCGCCACGCTCGTCTGCAGCGAGATGGTCGCGTTCGAGTGGCTGCGGTCGTGCCGGAACGAGCACTTCAAGGCGGTGCTGCAACTCATCAAGGCACGGCCGGTCGTCGCCGGCGGCAAGTAGATCATGGGTGCTTCGCGCCTGCGTCGCCGGGAGCCGGCGGGCTCTCGACCTGGGCTCATCGCCCGCTGTTTCGCTTGCCGACGCGATGCAGAGAGCGGAGGAACTGCACTCCGCACTCGAGGCCTGTGCGACTCCTGCCACGGGTCGTGACGGAGCGATGCGTGGCTGTGCCGGGCAGCTGTCCCAAAACCGTAGAGATGAGCTGTCGCTCCCGTGGCCGGGCCGTCCGACAACAACAGGCCGGGACGCGGCGTTCACGGCCGGCGGCCTCAGGGCGATGCGCTTTGACTGTCAAGTTCGGGGCGACGTGATACCTTTGCCGAGGATCCGCCGTCGGGAACGATGAGACCAGCGATGATCAAGAGAATCGTTTGGACCCTGTTGACCGTGGTGCTCGCGCTTGCGGCCTACTTGACGCTCTGGCCGGTGCCGATCGGCGCGGTAGCGTGGAAGGCGCCGCCCGTGCCGGGCTACAACGGCGCGCATGCGCCGAACGACAAGCTGGCCGGGCTCTCGCTCATCCCGCTAGGTGCCGAGGCCGGGCCCGAGCACGTGGTGCTGGCACCCGACGGCAAGCTCTACGCGGCCATGGCCAGCGGCAACATCGTGCGCATGAACCCCGACGGCACCGGTCAGGAGGTGTTCGTCAACACAGGCGGCCGCGTTCTCGGCTTCGACTTCGATGCCGCCGGCCGGCTGATCGCCGCCGACGCAGTGAAGGGCCTGCTCGCGGTCGCCACGATGGGCCCCGACCGCAATGTGACGCTGCTCACCGACAACGTAAGCGGCGACCCGATCCGTTACGCCGACGCGGTGGTGGTGGCCAAGAGCGGCAAGATCTACTTCAGCGACGCGTCTGGCCGCTTCGCGCCGGCGCAGTGGGGAGGCACGTTCGAGGCCGCGGTGCTCGACATCCTCGAGCAGGCCAGCACAGGCCGCATCCTCGAATACGACCCGCTATCCAACCGCACGCGCATCGTGGCCAAGGGCTTCAGCTTCGCGAACGGCGTCGCGCTCAGCAGCGACGAGCAGACCCTCTTCGTCGCCGAGACCGGCAAATACCGTGTGTGGAAGCTCAGCGTCGCGGCCAACGACCTCGACGTGAGCAAGGAGGGGGTTGCTCCAGCGCAGGCCAGTGTGCTGTTCGAGAACCTGCCCGGCTACCCCGACAACCTCATGCGCGGGCAGGAAGGCCGCATCTGGCTCGCCTTCTCCGGCCCGCGGAGCCCGGATGTGGATGCGATGGCCGGCAAGCCGTTCCTCCGCGAGCTGACGCTCCGCCTGCCGCGCGTCCTGTGGCCATTGCCCAAGCGCTATGGTCACGTGATGGCTTTCAGCGAGGACGGCAAGATCGTTGCCGATTTGCAGGACCCGTCGGGCGCGTACCCCGAGACCACCGGCGTCACCGAAACCGCCGATCGGCTTTACATCCAGAACCTGCATCTCAACGTGCTGGGGTGGAAGAAGGCGCCGGCGCGATAGGGACCAAGGCCGTGCTTGGCGGACGGCGGCCGAGGCTCTTCAAGACCCATCGAAGCGGCACAACTGCAGGGTCTGACCGCCCAGGGGTACGGAAACGGCTGCCTGATCGCCTTGTCGTCCGCACGATGTCGACGCCGCCCTCGCTTGCGCGGGTGACGACTTCGGGGCCCTTGGCCGCTTCGGCCGCGGCTTCGATGGCCGGACCTTCGCCGTCGGCGTCGGGCGCGTAGGCCAGCACCTGCTTGATGCCCTGGCGAACGAGCCCCTGACGCCTACTTCGCGGGCTTGGCGACGGGGTGACCGCCCGCGACCCACTTGTCAAACACCATGTCGACCGAGGTCACATTGGTGAAACCCAGATCCTGCAGCGACTTGGTCGCCAGTGCGCAACGGCCGCCCGTCGCGCAGTACAACGTCATCTGCTTGTTCATGTCGACGGCACCCGGGAAGCCGACCAGTTTCCAGATGCGGAATTCGATCAGGCCGCGCGGCACGTTGACGGCGCCGGGCACGAAGCCGTCCTCGAATTCGTTCTCCTGCCGCACGTCGATGATCAGACCGGCCCCCTTCTTGTCGTACAGGGCGCGAAATTGCTCCATGTTGATCGTCTTGATCTGTTTCTTCACTGAACCGACATAGGTCCTGACGCTGTCGGGGTAGTTCGGCGCTGCCGGCGACGGCGGAGCCGTCTGAACCGGGGCGGCGCAGCCGACGAGCAGCGATGCCGAAGCCAGCAGGGCGATCGACAGGGATTGCTTGAGGAAGGTCATCAGGGTGCTCCTGGTTTGCGAAAGACGCCGAGGCCTCACATTCAGATCGACCCAGGTTGCACCCCACCGGGACGCCGACTCCAAGTCGACGAATGCTTGCCTCTTTGCAGGGGATTTTCTGGACTGCCGCGACTGCCGACCTTGACGTGCGTCACGGAAGTCACACGTCTGGAGCACTGCCCGAACTGCGGCGGTGAGCTGAAGATCATTGCGCGCTCCTGACCTACATCTGGCCTACAGTGAGATTCTCGCGCGAGCGACTGCATCGCGTCGACGAATTCGGGGCGATGCGAGTCGCTGATGGGTCGAGTGCGGCCGACCGACCCCGATCGCTGAACGGCTGGTGTCGACCAAATCGCCGACGTCTGTCGGGCTCACCTCGACCGTTCCTTCATGAAACGGCGCCACGCTGGGCCGTCTACAGCAGCCTGATTGCCCTGAGGTCTGGAAGCCTCCGGAAATCGGCCAATGACAACAGTTGCGGCAGGGCCAGTTGGCGCCAGCTTTGCCACAGCCGGCCGGCCGCGGCCGGCAACGAATTCAGCATGCTGCCAGGCGCCATCTGCGCCATGAACACCTGATAGACGCCTTCCTTCGCGCCCGCCAACGCCTTGCTGGCAACCACGGTGCGGCCCGCGACCAGATAGGTCTGCAGGTCGCCGAACGCGATCAGCACGGGCTTGGACGCCGGCTTGAACGGCTTGAGTGCGCGCCCGGCGAGGAAGCGCGCGACATTGGCCGCGGCGATCGAACCCATGTCGATGGCGTTGTAGGCCTGCTTGCCGACGGGTCGCGGCAGTTGTGCTGCGTCACCGACGACGAACGTGTTGTCGTAGTAGCGACTCTGCAGCGTCTGGTGCACGTCCGCCCAGACCTGCGGTGGCCGCGTCAGGCCCGCTTCGCGCAGCAGCGTTGGCGGTGCCAGCCCGGCCGTCCACAGCGTGAGTTCGGAGCGCAGCCTCGTGCCGTCGGCCAGGCGAACGCCCTTGGCCGACACGCTGGCGATCGTCGTGGCGGTGCGGAACTTCACCGCATACGGTTCGCAGAGGCGACGAAGATCTGCATCCAGCGCCGGCGCCATCCCGGGCAGCAGCCGGGCAGCAGCCTCGACCACCTCGACGGACAGGTTGGCATCGTCGCGGTGACGACGAAGTATCTCGCCCAGCGCCTCGATGCCCGAGATGCCGCCGCCGGCGATCACGATGCGCACCGGCTTGCCCTGCTGCACGAGCGTTTGCAGCCGATGCTCGATTGCCAGGCCGTCGGCGACGCTGCGGAACGGCATGGCGTGACGGGCAACTCCCGGGACATGATGGGTGTTCCACAGCGCGCCCACCGCCACGATGCAGGCATCGAAGTCCAGTTCGCGGCCGCCTGCCGTGGCCAGCTGACGCTGTGCCGGTTTCAGCACGGTGACGCGATCCCGCAAGAAGCGGTGCCCCGCCTGCTGGACGATGGCGGCGCGGTCCAGCCGCAGCCCCTGGGGCGTCTTCACGCTCGACAGGACCTCGTGGATGTTGGGCATCCACTCGAAGTGCCTGGACGGATCGATGACCGTCACCGCATGTCGTCGCGACAGCTTGATGGCGGCCGTCAGGCCCGCGAAATTGCCGCCGACGATGGCGATGCGCTTGCGCTTCTCGGTCATTGGGTTCCGTGTCTACGTATCTGAGCCATGCGCAGTATGGTCGAACACAGCCCGGTGAGGCTCGACCGGCCGGCAGGGAGTGCCCGCCTCCTTGAGTGCCAGCGGTCGCCGAGGCTGCCCCGCGCGTCAGCGCTTTGGTGCCGCCTCCTTCAGGCCCGGCACGAATTCGGCGCCTTCGAGCACCCTGAGCGACGAGCCCGCGAAGTCGGTTCCGATCGGCTCCTGGCGGCCGCCGAGGCACTTCGCCAGAAAGCCCTCGCTGATCGCGTAGAACGAGGTGCGGTTTTCCGGCCGCGCGAAGCCGTGGCCCTCATCCGGATACAGCACATAGGTCACCGGAATGCCCTTCGCCTTCATCGAGGCGACGATCTGATCCGACTCCTTCTGGGTGACGCGTGGATCGTTCGCGCCCTGGGCGATCAGCAACGGCTTCCTGATCTGGTCGACCTTGGTGATCGGCGAGCGCGACAACAGCAGCTTGCGCCCTTCCTCGTAGCGCGGATCGCCGACGCGCGTGTACCAGGTGCCCTCGAGGAACGGCTGCCAGTACGCCGGAAAGCTCTCGATGAGCGTGATCAGGTTCGACGGCCCGACGATGTCGACACCGCAGGCGAACACGTCGGGAGTGAAGGTGAGGCCGGTCAGCGTGGCGTAGCCCCCGTACGAGCCGCCGTAGATGGCGACCCGCTCGCGCGTCGTGACAGCCTCCTTCACGGCCCAGTTCACGGCATCGATGAGATCGTCGTGCATCTTGCCGGCGAACTCCCGGTTCGCGGCGTTCATGAAGTTCTTGCCGAATCCGCTGGAGCCACGGTAGTTGACCGCCAGCACTGCGTAGCCGCGGTTCGCGAGCCACTGGTATTCGCTGTGGTAGCCGAATTCGTCACGAGCCCAGGGTCCGCCATGCACGTTCAGCACCATGGGCAAGGGGTGGTCGGGTCGGCCGTTGCCGTCCTTGTCCGTGCCCGGCGGCAGTGAGAGGTAGGCGACGAGCGTCAACCCGTCGCGAGCCTTGATCTCGATCGGATGCATCGACGCGAGCCGCTTGCCCTCGAGCTCGGGTCGCGTCGCGAAGAGCTTGGTGAGCTTCCTTGCCGCGCGGTCGTACAGATAAAACGTGACCGGCTCGCTGACCCGGTCGACCATCACCGTCCATAGGCGCCTGTCGCGCGAGCGACTGGTCACGCTCCATTGGCCCCGCGCCTCGCGGTTGAGGAACTCTATGTCGTCCTTCACGGCACCGCCGATCGGCGTCCACTCGGTCTTCAGGTAGTTGACGCTATATGCCTCGGCCACGCCGGTGGCCGGGTCGCGCAACACGCCGTCCACATCGGCCTTGTCGCTGCTGGCGAGCACGCTCGCCTTCTCGCTTGCAAGATCGAGTGCCACCAGTGCGCTCGTGTTCCGGTCGCGGCTGTCGAGCAGGTACAGGGTCGTGCCATCCGCAGTCATGGCGACGGACTGCGTCGTCAAGTTGTCTTCGACCGGGATCGTGCCGAAGGGACTTGCCTTGCCGTCCTTGTCGAGGCGGTCGATCTGGATCGCACCACCGGCGACCTGCTTCACCCCGAACACCAGGTTGTGATCCCAGTCGGCCTCGAACCCGCCGTACTCGTCGTTCTGACGCACCAGGTTCAACTGCCCGGTCGCGAGATCGAGCTTGTGAATGTCGTGGAACTGCGGGTTGCGATTGTTGAGCCCGATCAGGATCTGACCCGGGGCTTTCGGGCTGACGCTGACAACCTGCACTTGTGTCTTGTCGAAGTCGGTGTACGTCGTCTGCCTGCCGTTCGCGAGCTCGACGCCGAACAGCATCCAGTTCTCGTTCCCGCCCTTGTCCTGCACGTACAGGATCCGCGTTGAATCGGGAGACCAGAAGAAAGAGCGGATCGGGCGCACGGTATCCGAGGTGACCGCTTTCGCCTGCCCGATCGCATTCACCGGGGAGGCCCAGACATTCAGCACACCGTCGCGTGGCGCCAGGAACGCGAGTTGGCGCCCGTCCGGGCTGATCGTCGCGCTGGTCCGTGTGGGGTTGCCGAAGATGTGCTTGCGCGGGATCAGTTCGTTCTGGGCTGTCGCGGGTGGATGCATGGCGATCAGCGTGAAGGTGGTCGCTGCAATCAGAGCGAGACGGGACATCGTGAATCTCCGTAGAGCCGACGCGCTTGGTCGAGGGCGCGAATCTATCGCGATCCGAAATCGGCGGCCAGTGGATCCTGTTGTGCCGCTTCGTTGGTGACCGGCGCCCGGCGGGTGATGAGCTGGAAGATCGCGCTTGAGCATCGCAGCGGGCCGGCGGCGCTGGTTCGCGCCCCTGCCGGTGACCGTGCCGCCAGTCTGAGCGCCGGCGGGACCACGTCGAGGGGGAGGGTGCCAGGTCGGAGAAGTGGCCAGCACGTAGGCGCCGCGCCGCGACAGGTTGAAGCAGGTGTGCAGGCGCCGCACGTGGGGCAGCGCCTTGCGCGCGAAGATCATGGTAGCCACGCAGGGTGCTACCGCTGCTTCAGATTGCCCTGCCCGTCGCGGGTTCAGCGCACCTCACCCCCCAGTTCATGGGATGACGGCGCACTTGCGCGGCGCGACACTGGCATGAACTGCCCTCCACTGCAGTCGCTCGGCGAGGCCTCTGCGGCCGCCGGGTCATACCACCGTCACAATGGCGCTGTAGCTTTCACCCATGCAACACATCATCGAACTCAGGCACTGGCGCGTCACGGACAAGGTAAGCCGGCGCAGCTTCATCACGCGCCACCCGATGACGGAGGCCCAAGCACTCGACTTCGACCCGGCCGCTGAACGTATGGAGGGATCGCGGGTACGGCGCGTGGTGCAAGACGACTTGCCGGCGATCAAGCACGAGCGAATAGCCGCACAGCGCGCCGTAAGCCGGTAGGCACAAGGGTGCCCGCATGCAGCGGGCGCAGTGACGGCGCCTACAGTCGCTGGCGCCGGGCGCCGAAGGTCTGCGCCCAGTGCTTGAGCATGTCGGTCGCCTCGCGGCGGGTCGCGTCCAGTTCCGCCTCGGATCAGCGGCTCCCGGAGGCTCCATGTCCGGCGGAAACTGGAGAGAACTGCTCAACGCCGCCTGCGACGGCGACCTTGACTTGGTCAAGTACCACGTCAAGGCTGGCGCGGACATCAACTGCGCGCATCCGGAGTTCCTTGCCACGCCTCTGGTTGCAGGCAGCCTGACGCGGCAAGAACACGTCGCCTTGTTCCTGCTCGCGAGCGGAGCCAACCCCCACCTGCTCTCCGAATTCGACGGCTGCACCCCGATCCAGGCAGCTCGCGAGGTCGGTCTTGCGCAGGTCGAGGCGAAGCTGATAGAACTCGGAGCCAGGATGCCCATGGCCAAGCCTGAGCCGAAGGGCTGGCACCCGCGCTTGTGGGGCAGGAAGTGACGCCAACCCCACTCCCAACCTGGAGACGCTCATGAAGACCGAACTCCTGTACCTGGCGCTCGTCGCCGCCCTGACGGGCCTGCTGTGGGTGCCGTACATCCTGGATCGCCTTGCCGTACGCGGATTGGTGGACGCCGTCGGGTATCCAGCGAACCCGAAGCCGCAGTCGCCCTGGGCACAACGGCTGATGAAGGCCCATACGAACGCCGTCGAGAACCTCGTCGTCTTCGCGCCGCTCGTTCTGCTGGCTCACGTTTCCGGCATCACCAGCCCCGTGGTCGGCACGGCCGCAATGGTCTACTTCTGGGCGCGCGTCGTTCACGCAGCGGCATACACCTTCGCAGTGCCGTGGGTGCGAACGCTCGCGTTTGCCGTGGGCTTCTTTGCCCAGGCAGCGATCGCCTGGGTGCTGCTGGCTTCCTAGCCGGCGGACCGACGCTGAACCCACGCGACCGGACTGGCATGAAGCGACTCATCGTCCTCGGCACTCACCTGGCGGCACTGGCGATCGGTTTCGCCCTGGGGGTGTATACGCTCCCGATCTTGATCGCGCCGCCCGGGCCGACGGAGGCCGAGATCGCTGCCCAGGCCGGCTCGATGCAGCACAAAGGAACATTCCGCCGCGACCTGAAGGACAGCGATGCCCTCCACTGGGGCGAAGGCACCGTCTCGGTGGGCAGCAGGAGCATCGCTCTCGTCGGGGCGCTCGCGCCCGGCCCCGACTACAAGCTGTACCTGTCGCCCGAGTTCGTCGAAACCGAGGCCGATTTCGAACGCCTGAAGCCCAGCATGGCCAGGGTGGGTGACGTCAAGACGTTCAAGAACTTTCTGGTTCCGGTCCCGGAGTCCATCGACGTCGGGCTCTACAACACGGTCGTGATCTGGTGCGAGAGCTTCAGCCAGTTCATCACGGCGGGCAAGTACAAGTAGTGGCAAGCTTCACGGGCCGGAGTCGTGTGGATGAACGACTCGCCGACGCGCACAACAACCTCGCGTTCGCGCTGCGGATGCAGGGGCGCCAGAACTTCGCGTCGTCGCGCGAACACTACAACCGCGCCATCGAACTGTAGCCGGACCTGGCGCAAGCCTACATGTACCGCGGGGTGCTGTTCATGCAGCAGGGCGACACGGTGCGTGCGCGCCAGGACCTCGAGCGCTTGCGCCGCCTCGACGCAAGGCTGGCAGCTGAGCCCGGACATCGCAGTGCAGTCACTACCCGGGTGCACGCAGACTAGACTGGGCCGATGCGGATACACGCCATGCCACCATGACCGACGCCAGCCGCGGCTTGGCCCTGGGAACACTCGGCGTGGCGATCTTCGCCATGACGCTGCCGATGACTCGCTTGGCCGTCGGCGACGCCAGCGATCCGCAGCTGACGCCGGCCTTCGTCACCGCCGGCCGTGCCGGCGTGGCCGGGGTGCTGAGCGTGCTCTACCTGCTTGCACTGCGCGCACCGCGGCCGCCGCAGCGGCAATGGCCGGCGTTGGCGATCAGCGCTCTGGGCACCGTGGTGGGCTTTCCGCTGTTCCTGTCGCTGGCACTGCGCCAGGTCGACGCCATGCATGCCGCGGTCATCACCGGCGTGCTGCCACTGGCCACCGCGGCGGTGGCGGCGCTCTCGTTGCGGCAGCGGCCCTCGGCGGGTTTCTGGGGCTGCGCCGTCGGCGGCTGCGCGCTGGTGCTGGCATTCGCAGCCTGGAACGGCAGCGGGACTCTGGTGCCGGCCGATGGCTGGCTGCTGCTGGCCGTGCTGTCGGCGGCCGTGGGCTACGTGGCCGGCGCCCGGGTGTCAACCGTGATGCCGGCGCCGCAGGTGATCTGCTGGGTGCTGGTGGGCTCGCTGCCGCTCACGCTGCCGGCGATGCTCTGGCTATGGCCTCAGGCGCCCGTGCGCGCCACGTCCTGGCTGGGTTTCGGCTACGCGGCGGTGTTCTCGATGTGGCTGGGATTCTTCGCCTGGTATCGCGGGCTGGTGCTGGGTGGCGTGGTGCGCGTGAGCCAGGTGCAGTTGCTGCAACCCTTCCTGGCGCTGCTGTTCGCCGTGCCGGTGCTCGGCGAGCGGCTCGACATGACGACGGTGCTGTTCTCGCTGGCCGTCATCGGCGTGGTGTTCATCGGCCGGCGCATGCCGGTGGCGCGGGCGGCCTGATGCGGACCCTGGGCGTGCTGGGCGGCATGAGCTGGGAGAGCAGCTCCGGCGACTACCG
>Ga0105090_10000177_pt1 | contig 28262 bp, 21 predicted proteins | sample PPLLak3March2015_FD_79110 | JGI IMG/M metagenome (GOLD analysis project Ga0105090, IMG submission 79110) | Freshwater sediment microbial communities from Prairie Pothole Lake near Jamestown, North Dakota, USA - PPLs Lake P7 Core (1) Depth... | ecosystem: Environmental > Aquatic > Freshwater >...
CGTGACCTGCGAGGAACCGAGGCCGGCGGCGGTGGCGCCGATCAGCACAATCTTGTCCTGGAATTTGGCTGCCGGCACTTTGCCGCTCAACACATCAAAAAACGAATCGACCTGGAATGCCGGTCGGCCGTCGCGATCGGCATAAAAGAAAGTATGCATGCGCAGTTCAGGATCTGTACGCACCCTCAGTTTTCCGATTTGCAGGGCTTCACCCCAGGCCGGCTTGATGTCGGCAACACCGAGGTTCAGGCTTCGCGCTGCCACCACGACCGACAAGGCCGGAAACACCTGATCGTAATAACGCACCAGCAACGGTTCCGACCGTACGGCACCATCGACATCGATATCCGCATTCAGATGGCCGATGCCGGCAACAGCCGGTCCGAGTTCAGCAACCGGGTATAGCGGAAACACGCCCGGGGGTGGCAAAGTATCGACACCGCGCGCACCAGCCATGCCGCTGGCCAGCACGTAATCAGGCAGCGGTTTGTCGGGATTGCCCTGGGGTTCGGCCAGTTGCTGGAACACCAGCGGCAACACCACACTGCCGGCGCCCTTCATGCTGCTGGCGAGTTTGCGATCGGTGTTGAGCGCCTGCTCGGCTTCAGTTAGTACCGCACCGATGCGTGCCAGACCTGTGTTGCCGGCCATTTTGGGATCAGCCGAGAGTTCATTGTGCAGGTTGAGCAGTTTCTCGACGTAAACCAGCCCGGCATCACGCTGAGGTTCGAAAAAAAACGTCGTATTGACAATCACCTTGGCTTTGGCACCTGCCAGCAAATCAATCATGCGGGCATGGACATCACGCGACCAGGGCCAGCGCCCGATATTGGCAATGCTGGCATCGTCGATGGCAATCACTGCAATACGATCAGACGGCGTACGCGAGACCGCCTGCACACCCAGATCATAGGCCTTGCGTTCCAAGCTCTGGATCAGGTCACCCCGCGCCGCAATCAGCATGATCACGACCACTATGAGTCCGACAAACCAGTCGGCCTTCCAAAAACTCAGCTTTTTCATCCCTTTTGCGCCCGTTTCGCTTGTTTTTTTGTTTCTGCTGAATGACTTAACGACGGAGTTTCACCGATTTTACGATATTCGCCTCCAAGGATTATGTTTTTTTGAGCACTTAATGCCAAACGTCACACGCCATTGTCATTTGCCCGACCGCCGGTCGTGGCGCACCGACAAACGTGCATTTCCAGACCTGAGTGCCCGTATTGACGTTAGGATTATATAAAAATATCAATAAAAACAATTACCTATATAAATTCCAAAGAAAAAGCCACGCAGGAGCGTGGCCTTTTCTTGCAAGCAGCGCTGCTTAGGTGCCGAACAATGCGCCTTTCGCCAGTCCGTTGGCACGCGCGAAGTCACCGCCCGACAGCTTTTTACCGTCTTCACCGCGGGCGCGCAGCACTTCAATCACGCCCCCCTGCGCCGTCACCTTGAAACTGCCTTCGGTGACTTCGGAAACCTCGCCGATTTTGCCGGCGACATCGGCAAAACGGCGGAACAGGTGTTTTCGGGCATCAAAGATCTGCACTTTTTTGCCGTTCAGCGTGGTCCATGCGCCCGGCGCCGGATTGGTGCCGCGAATGACGTTATAGACAAAATCGACATGGCTGGCCCAATGGATCTGCGCTTCTCCGGCACGGCACCAGCCTTCGTAACTCGCCTTCGATTCGTCCTGCACCGTTTCCTTGTGTTTACCGGCAAACACCAGGTCGGCGGCCTCGATGATGGCTTTGACGCCCATCGGGAACAGCTTGTTGAAATAAACTTCGCCGATGGTTTCGTCGGGACCGATGTCGCAGGTTTTCTGCAGGATCACCGGACCTTCATCGAGTCCCTCGTTCGGGCGGAAAATGGTCAGCCCGGTCTTGGTATCGCCTCGAATGATCGGCCAGTTGATTGACGACGGACCGCGGTACAGCGGCAGCAGCGACGGGTGGTACTGGATCATGCCGAGGCGCGGCAGCTGCACGAAGGTATCCGGCGCAAACTGCAGCACATAGGCCATCACGCCGATGTCAACGTTCAGCGACTTCAGCGCATCGTGCGCTTCCGGCACCCGCAGCGACGGAAACTGGAACACCTTCAGTCCGTGCGCTTCTGCCGCGGTGCGCAGCGGATCGGCTTTCGCTCCCGGTTTTTCCGGTGCGCAGAACACGCCGGCCACCTCATCCTTGCGTGCGAGAAAAGCCTCAAGCACTTCCTTGCCAAAGTCCTGTTGTCCAATGATGGCGATTTTCATGACTGCATTCCTTTTCAGTGTCTCTGCGGCGGTGATCAGGCTTTTTTCTTCGGCGGGGCGCTGAATGCGCCCGCGGTTTTCAGTTTGCCGATCTGTTCTTCGTCATAACCCAGAACATCCTTCAGCACTTCGTCGGTGTGTTCACCGAGCAGCGGTGAGCGTTTGATCACCGCGGGTGACTCCGAAAGCTTGATCGGCATGCCGACGTTGTACCATTTGCCGCGCTGCGGATGATCAAGCTCGACATACATGTCGCGGCCGCGGATATGTTCGTCGGTGGCGAGGTCGCTGGTGGACATGATAGGGCCGCAGGGTACGTCCAGCGGATTGAGGATGGCCATGAAATCGCGCTTGGTATGGTTCGATGCAAATTTCGTGATCAGCGCCCACATCTCGCCCTGGTTCTTGCGGCGTTCGCCGATGGTCGCAAATTTCGGGTCCGCCGCAAGGTCCGGCCGGCCGAGATCCGGCCCGATGCGTTTCGCCAGCGCATCCCACACCGCTTCCTGCACGACTACGTAAATGAAATCGTTCGGGCCGCCCGGTTTGCACTGGATGGCGTTGCCCAACTGGCCGCCGCCGGAATCATTGCCGGCGCGCGGCACATCACCCATGCCCTGGCTGGTGGGCACCGAATACTCTGACAGTGACTGGCGGGTCAGCCGCTGATGATCGCGCCATTTGACACGGCACAGGTTCATCACGCCGTCCATCATCGCCACCTCGACATACTGCCCCTTGCCGGTGCGGTTCGCCTGATGCAGCGCGGCCAGCAGGCCGATCGCGAGATGCAAGCCCGTGCCGGAATCACCGATCTGCGCGCCGGTAACAAAAGGCGGGCCGTCAGGCACGCCCGTCGTGCTCATCGCGCCGCCCATCGCCTGTGCCACGTTTTCGTAGGCCTTGAACTCGGCATACGGTCCGGTCGAACCGAAACCCTTGATCGAACCCATGACGATCTTCGGATTGATTTCACGGATTTTTTCCCAGGTGAATCCAAAACGATCGAGAACACCAGGACCGAAGTTTTCCATCACGATGTCGCACTGTTTCAGCAAGTCAACAAATACCGTCTTGCCTTCAGCCGATTTCATGTTGACCGTGATCGACCGCTTGTTGCAGTTGAGCATCGTGAAATACAGGCTGTCCGCGTTTGGCACGTCGCGCAACTGGCCGCGCGTCGCATCACCCTGTGGCGGCTCGAACTTGATCACGTCGGCGCCCATCCATGCCAGCAACTGCGAACACGTCGGCCCGGCCTGCACGTGGGTCATGTCGAGAATACGAACACCCTTCAAAGCTTCCATTGCTGATCTCCAAAAATTCCGTAACGGATGACGGGCTTATTGCCCGTTTTTCTAATTGTTGATTGTAAAAAACGTGCAAGCAGCGTGTACATAGCAAAAATGAGAGGCGGACACTATAGGTAATGACCACCCTGCCGGCCTTGACCGGAGTCAAGATTCCATTCCAATAATTTACTTAAAATAAACAAATAGTTATAAAATTCAAACACCTGCTTGTCGTCGCACTTTTTTCGGCCCTAAGCTTTACGATCCTATTTTACGTTCCCCGTTTTACGTTCTCCTTTACGTCTCCATTTCGTCCTCATTATCGTTCGCGTCTTATTTTCCACCCATGACCCAGCTCGCACTGCATCCCCAGTCCAAAATCATCCGCCTGCAATTGCGGCAAAACATGGTTTTGCAAAACCTCGGTGTGGCGCAGTGGAACGAATTCGAGCCTTTGCTGGAAATTACCGACTACGCCAAGGGCGAAACCCTGGAACTCCAGGGCACACATGCCATGGAGCAGTATTTCATCATCGACGGCATCCTGAAGCGGACCGTTTCCAACGCCCAGGGCAAGGAAATGATTTTGCGGTTTGCCGCTGAAAGCGACATCGACACCAGTTACGCCGCATGGCGCCTGAAGACGCCGATGCCGTATTCGATACGCGCCGTTACCCGCGTGCGTGCAGCCAAGCTGTCGATGCTGCAGTGGGCTGCGTTCCTCGAGCGGCACACCAAAATCAAGGTCGAATTCGAACTGGAAGTCATGCGCTTGATGAGCGAAGTCATGGCGCACACCATCACCTTGCATCTGCTCAATGCGCCGGGGCGGGTGCAGCGTTTCATGCGCAAACACACCGAACTCGCCGATCGTCTGCCGAAAAAGGAACTGGCCTCCTACCTGAACCTGTCGCCGGAAACACTGAGCCGCCTGAAGCGGCGCGGCAAGATCTGACTCTCTGCTCCGCACGTACAGAAGCGTTTGATGCATTGCAATACCCGTTGAAATGGAAGGGTAAACCGGGGCACCCTGCGGCGAAAATTGACCGGGGTCAAGAGTGGACAAGCACTACCTCCTCTATGATGCCGGAAGTAAATCAGAGCCCCCTCAGGTGGCCAAATTCAGGCGGCCGGAATCTGTCGTGAATCGGGGAAATACGGCCTTTTATATACATCCCACGGCATACACCAGTAAAACCACTTGTTTAATCGACGGCATGAACGCCAGAGCATCCCAACATGACAACTGACACGCAATCACAGGAGCAGACCGACGGCTTTAATCTGGTCATCGATGCGCTGAAACTCAACGGCATCGACACCATCTTCGGTCTTCCTGGCATTCCCATTACCGACCTTACCCGCAAGATGCAGGCTGCCGGCCTGCGCGTCATTTCGTTCCGCCATGAACAAAATGCCGGCAATGCCGCCGCGATCTCCGGATTCCTGACGCAAAAGCCCGGCATTTGCCTGACGGTGTCCGCACCCGGATTTCTAAATGGTCTGAACGCACTGACCAATGCCACCACCAACTGCTTCCCGATGATCCTGATCAGCGGCTCCAGCGAGCGCGAGATCGTCGACCTGCAGTAGGGTGACTACGAAGAGATGGATCAACTGGCCATTGCCAAACCGCTGTGCAAGGCGGCATTCCGCGTACTGAACGTCGAGGATATTGGCATCGGCGTAGCCCGCGCCATCCGCGCCGCCGTCTCCGGCCGTCCGGGCGGTGTCTACCTCGACCTGCCGGCGAAACTGTTCGCGCAAAACATCGACGCGGCTGCCGGCAAGGCCTCGCTGATCAAGGTGGTTGATCCGGCACCGCGCCAGATCCCGGCCCCGGACGCAGTGCAGCGCGCGCTTGATTTGCTGAAGACCGCCAAACGACCGCTGATCGTACTGGGCAAGGGTGCAGCCTATGCCCAGGCCGATGCCGACATTCGCGCCTTGGTTGAAAAAACCGGCATCCCCTATCTGCCGATGTCCATGGCCAAGGGCCTGCTGCCCGACAACCACAAGCAGTCCGCAGCAGCCGCCCGCTCCTATGTGCTGCCAGAGGCCGATGTGGTGATGCTGATCGGCGCTCGGCTCAACTGGCTCTTGTCGCACGGCAAGGGCAAGACCTGGGGCGGCAAGAACCACAAGGCCTGGGGTGTACAAAAGTTCATCCAGATCGACATCTCGCCGCAGGAAGCGGACAGCAATGTGCGCATCGACGCACCGGTGGTCGGTGACATCGGCTCCTGCGTATCGGCAATGCTGGGCGGTATCAGCGCTGCAGGAGCAGGCTGGCCCGCGCCCTCCGCAGACTGGTTGGGCGCCATCGACGAACGCAAAACCAAAAACATCGCAAAAATGGCCGAAACGCTCGCCAAGGATCCTTCGCCGATGAATTTCCACAGCGCGCTGAACGTGATGCGCGATGTAATCAAGGCCAACCCGGACGCCATGCTGGTCAACGAAGGCGCCAACGCGCTGGACTTCACGCGCAGCATCGTCGACATGTACAAGCCACGCAAGCGCCTCGACGTCGGCACCTGGGGCGTGATGGGCATCGGCATGGGTTTTGCCGTCGCAGCCGCCGTGGTCAGCGGCCAGCCGGTGATCGCGGTAGAAGGCGACAGCGCCTTCGGCTTCTCAGGCATGGAAGTCGAAACCATCTGCCGCTACAACCTGCCGGTATGCGTGGTGGTGATGAACAATAACGGCGTTTACAAGGGCACCGACGTCAATCCCACCGGCGGCCCCGATGTGGCTCCCACGGTTTTCGTCAAGGGCGCGCGTTACGACAAGATGATGGAAGCTTTCGGCGGCGTTGGCGTACATGTCACGACCCCTGCGGAGCTGCGCAAGGCAGTGGAAGAAGCTGTGCGTTCGCGCAAACCCACGCTGGTCAATGCGGTCATCGATGAAACCGCCGGCACTGAAAGCGGGCGCATCACCAGCCTGAATCCGACGGCGGCGAAGAAGAAATAAGCCGGGCAAACAGCAAGTCAGACCAGGCAACAAAAAATCCGGCCCGGGCAATTTGCCCGGGCCGGATTTTTTACAACTGTTGCAAGTCCTGAACAGACGTGGAAAGCCTCACCCCTCGCGTCGACATCATGCCGCGGAATGCCTCAATCCGCACGTCGAACTTATTCCACGGAAAGCCTCGATCCGCATGTCGGCTTTATTCCGCAAGTCCCCATCAAGCGTTTTTTAACATCACCTTCAGCTTGCCAATTAGCGGCCAGAACAGCATCAGCAATCCCAGCGCCATGATGCTGCCGACCAGGCCGTTGGAGAAAAAGATGCGCACGTCACCCTGCGAAATCAGCATCGATTGCCGGAAAGCATCCTCGGCCTGGTCTCCCAGTACCAGCGCCAGCACCAGCGGCGCTAGCGGGTAAGACAGTTTCTTGAAGGCGTAGCCCATAACACCGAACAGCAACATGAACCAGATGTCCAGCATCGCATTGTTCACTGTGAAAGCGCCGATGGCGCAGATCACGATGATCACCGGCGCCACGATCGAGAACGGAATGCGCAGGATTGCAGCGAACAGCGGCACGCAGGTCAGCACGATGATCAGGCCGACGATGTTGCCCAGATACATGCTGGCAATCAGGCCCCAGACAAAATCCTTCTGTTCGACAAACAGCAGCGGCCCTGGCTGCAGGCCCCAGATCAGCAGGCCACCCAGCAGCACTGCTGCTGTGGGTGAACCCGGTATACCCAGCGATAACATCGGCAGCAATGCGGCCGTGCCCGCTGCATGTGCCGCAGTTTCCGGAGCAACGATACCTTCCGGCATGCCCGTGCCGAACTTGGCACCATCCGGGGACATGCGTTTGGCGATGCCGTAACTCATGAATGAGGCCGGCGTGGCACCACCCGGTGTGATCCCCATCCAGCAGCCGATGATGCAGCTGCGCAAGGAGGTCAGCCAGAATTTGGGCAGCTTTTTCCAGGTTTCGATGACGATCCGCATATTGATCTTCGCAGTGCGGCCCTGAAACGACAGACCCTCCTCCATCGACAGCAGGATCTCACCGATGCCGAAGAGGCCGATCACCGCGATCAGAAAATCGAAACCACGCATCAGTTCATGCCAGCCGAAAATCAACCGCAACTGGCCGGTCACTGTGTCGATACCCACCGCGGCCAGCGCAAAACCCAACATCATCGCCGCGACAATCTTGAACGGCGGCTCCTTGCCCATGCCGATGAAACTGCAGAAAGTGAGGAAAAATACCGAAAAGAATTCCGGTGGCCCAAACTGCAACGCAAATTTCGCGACCAGCGGCGCGAGGAAGGTGATCATCACCACCGCAAAAAATGCACCGATGAACGATGACGTGAATGCCGTGGTCAGCGCCTCACCCGCCTTTCCCTGCTGCGCCATCGGATAACCATCGAAGGTGGTCGCCACCGACCAAGGCTCACCCGGAATATTGAACAGGATGGAGGTAATAGCCCCGCCGAAGAGTGCCCCCCAGTAGATACATGACAGCATGATCACTGCCGAGGTCGGCGGCATGGTGAACGTCAGCGGCAGCAGGATGGCGATGCCGTTGGCACCGCCAAGACCGGGCAACACGCCGATCAGCACGCCCAAGACGACCCCGATCACCATCAACATCAGGTTGAATGGCGTCAGCGCAACCGAGAACCCGTGAAATAGGGCGTTGATTTCTTCCAAGTCGCCTGCTCCTCTAAATCAATGCAATCCGCATTTAAGCGATCAGTACCCGATGATGCTGAGGGGGTTGAATAAGCCCTTGAACAGCGGCACCTTGAACCAGACTTCAAACATCATGAAAGTGGCGACGCTGACTGCGATGCCAAGCAGCACACTCTTGATCCAGGTGTATTTGCCGAGCCAGACCATGAAAAACGCGATATAAGCCACTGACGCAACATAAATACCGATCATCTGGATAACGAATACAAAAAAAACGGCCGGAATCAGCACCGACAGCACGAGCTTGAGCTGCTCCCACTCAACGAACACCTTATGCTCGCCCCGGGATTTACCGAACAGCGCCTGGCCAAGGATCCCCAGGCTGGAGATGCAGATGAACACGGCGATGTAAAACGGGAAATAACCCGCCTCGGGGCCGTCTGCCACCCAGCGAAACCCCAGACGGACGCTGTCGTAGGCGACCAAGCCGCCCAGCACCAGCAGGAACAATGCCACAACAATCTCGGCAGTCCGCACCGAAATACCGGCACGCACAACATCACCAGCACTCTGCTTGTTATTCATCAGAATTTGCGCTTAAAGGGAAAAGCTTGAAAATAGGCCTATGCCTGCCAGCCGGGTGCAGCTGCCCTGCGGGCCGACATGGCCCGCAGGATCAGTGCAAACAATCAGGGTTTCGCGAGGAAGCCCGAGTCCTTCATCAGACCATAGTGCAGCTTTTCCGCCTTGGCCACCCATTCGGCATACTCCTTGCCGGTCATGAAGGTTTGGTTGAACGCGCCGTCTTCCATGAATTTTTTCCATTCCGGCGTCGCACGCACCTTAGTGAACAGGTCAACATAGAAAGCGACCACGTCCGGAGATACGCCCGCGGGCATGAAAATGCCGCGCAACATTACGTAGTCCGTCGGAATGCCGGCTTCCTTGCAGGTCGGGATGTCACCCCAGGCCTGAGTGTCGGTAACCTTGTTTTTGTACGGCAGGCGCACTTCGTCAAACACGCACAATGCGCGCAGTTTGCCGGCACGCCATTGCGCCACCGCCTCGATCGGGTTATTGACGCTCGAGTTGATGTGTTTTCCGACCAGTTGGGTCGCCACCGCACCGCCGCCCTTGAACGGGATGTATGTGAACTTGACGCCGGCCGCCTTTTCGATCGCCGCGGTGACAATCTGGTCTTCCTGTTTGGAGCCCGTGCCGCCCATCTTGAAGCTGTTGGGACCGCCCTTTTTCACCGCTTCCAGATATTCCTTGGCGGTCTTGTAGGGATCATCGGCATTCACCCACAGCACGAACTGGTCCAGCGACAGCATCGCCACCGGAGTCAGGTCTTTCCAGTTGAAAGGCACACCGGTCGCCATCGGCGTGGTAAACAGGTTCGACAGCGTGATGATGATCTTGTGCGGATCACCCTTGGCGGCTTTCACCTCGAGGAAACCTTCCGCGCCGGCACCACCCGATTTGTTCACCGGGATCAGCGCCTGCTTCATCAGATTGTGTTTTGCGACGATACCCTGAATCAGGCGCGCCATCTGGTCAGCACCGCCACCGGTTCCGGCGGGAATGACGAACTCGACGGACTTGGTCGGTTCCCAGGCTGCGACAGGACCGGATGCAACAGCCAGCCCGAAAGCGGCGACCAGCGGCAATACACCGCGCGACAATACACGTTGGATACCCATTTGACTCCTCCTTATCAATTGAACGACGGGTGCTGAGTTATATCCGCGGCAATTGTCGCGGCCCAACCTTATTAAAACGTCGTAACGGCCCATTCTTCCGCATTTGCTGCCGCGAAAGAATTGACCGAAATCAAGATTCGAGTATATCCGTCGCCGTGAGGAGTGTCGCGATGAGCGCGCTTCCGCTACCGGCCCGCATCAACACATCCGCTGATGCACCGCACCGCCAGGCTTGCCATGTGGGTCAGGCTGCGGTGCCGGCAATTCTGTTGACGACACTCGTGGCATTAAAATTGCTTTAAAAACATATACTTAGAAATATGATGCGGGTGGCGCAGCTCATCGCCCCGCCGGTATGTCAGCGATGCACCAGCACCGGGATTTTCGCGTTGGCAATGACTTTCTGAGTTTCGCTGCCAAGCAGCATGCGCGCCAGCCCGCGACGGCTGTGGGATGAAATAAAAATCAGATCGCACTTTTCCTTATGGGCTGCCTTCAGTATGGCGTCCGCCGGAAAATCACTGGTCACATGCACCAATTTGCATTTGACGCCCGCAGCTTTTGCGGCTTTCGCGGCGACGCCAAGGTGGCCCTCTACGGCCCTTTTGATCGCGGCAGCATGTTCACCCGAGGTGACATAACCCACCGGCAGCAGGTTTTTATAGACCAGCGGTGTCGCCGGCGGCGCCGCGTAAAAAGCGGTCACACTGGCGCCGGTGGATTTGGCGAGTTTGACGGCGGCGGCAATTGCGGCGCGCGACAGCGCGGAACCATCGGTGGGAACCAGTATGTTTTTAAACATTTGCATTACCTCATTTCTCGTAGGGCCTTATTTCGCGTAAGGAAGTACCCAAATCAGCATGCCAAGGATATAACAGACTACGGAGCAGACTAAGGTGAAAGGCACACTCCAGGCGAGGAATTCACGCAGCGATACCTTGCGACCTTCTTCTTTCTCGCCAAGACTCAGCGCCACGTACAACGCCGGCGCGCCAGCCACTGTCAGATTGCTGCCCAGAGTGCCCGACCACAGCAGCATCCAGTACAGCGGCCACGGCTCGATGCCCGCCGCACCCATGTCTTTGATGGTGCGCAGGAAGGTCAGGATGTAGGCGTCGTGTTCGACGATGCCGACGATGGGCACGGTGATCCAATAAAGCAGTGTAGCGCCCAGCGCATAGTTTTCCAGGAATATCGGTTTGATCTGGTTGGCCAGCAAATCGAGGATATGGCTTCTCTCGAGGCCGCCGACCAGCGCGAACAGCGCGACATAGAAAAAGATCGCACGCCAGTCGAGTTCCTGCAGGCTTTCCTCGAAGCTGTCTGCCTGTTTGACCCTGTCCCCCAGCAGCGCCAGCACCAGCACCAGCGAAATCGCGCCGGTCATCGAGATGAAACCGAGTTGCACACCAATGTGTTCGCGCATCGACATCGCGATCACGGTGCCGATGAACCAGACCACGACGATGGTTGCAAACAGCGGGTTTTCGATCTTGGCCGAAAGGCCGAGACTGTTAAGGTCGGCTACGCGTTTATGGCCGCGGAAACCGTAGGCCCACATCGCGCCGAGGGTGATGATGAAAGTCACCATCAAAATCGGAAACGATGAGGGTCTTCCGTGCTGCCAGAAAAAGTCCCAGAACTCGGCGCCGGCGACGCTGTGCAGCATCTGCGGCGGCAGGTCACCGATCAGCAGTGCGGTGCCCATGAAATTGGCGCCGAAACCGATCATCAGGATCACCGGCACCGGCGACAGTTTCATCGCCCGCGCCAAGGGCAGCGCGACCGGCGCCATCATCAGGATGGTCACCACGTTGTCGACAAACATCGAAATAAATCCGGCGAGGAAGGTCAGGATCATCACCAGGAAACCCGGGCGGCCGCCGGAAAGCTTCAGCGCCTGTATCGACAGCCAGCTGGGCACTCCCGACTTGCCGAAATGCCCGGCGATGATCCAGATGCCGACCAGGATCGCCATCACATTCCAGTCGACATACTTGAAGGCCTCGGCCTCGGTCATGACGCCCATCCAGCACATCGCGGCGACACCGATCAGCGCCGCCAGTGTGGCGTCAATCACATTGGTGATCACCACCACAATCGTCAAGGCGAAGATGATCAGTGTCAGCCATTGCATTGCGTCCATGGGATTTTCTCTTCAGGTGAATTATCGAAAGTGGTTTACGGTTTTCGTACGGTAATCGTCAGGGCTGGCTGCGCCGGCGCCGACATCGTGCTGCCCGCTGGCGCTGGTTTATGCCGTTCGTGCGGTTCCCAGCCCATCAGGCCCAGCATCGCGAAAAAACCCGCCTCATAGGCAATCGGCACAAACCAGCCATGACGCAGCCAAAATCCCACCGAGCGCGCTTCCGGGTACATATATTGGACAGTGCAACGCCAGCACTGGAGCCAAACCAGATCATCGAACCGCCGAAACCTACGGCATAAGCCAGCACACCCCAGTCGTAACCGCCCTGCTTCAGCGCCAGCGCGGTCAGCGGGATGTTGTCGAATACCGAAGAAATGAAACCGAGGCCGAAGGCCGACTGCCAGGACGCCGACGGCAGCAGGCAGAACAGGTTGACGATGATCACCCACTCATGGAGAAGGTGCTCGATCAGGCCGCCAAAACCGTCACCGGATTTGAACCCGGTGAAACCGACCCTGTACAACGCGATGATGATCAGCCCGGTGAGGGCAACCTGCAGCGCGTATTTGTGAAACAGTGCGACACCGAGCAATGTCATCCCGAACAGGATGAAATCCACCGGGATGCCGAATACGGCCGGAGATTCGGCGGCGGCGGCAAGGCCGGAAAACGCTAAAAGCAGCAGGCCGGCGCACAACATGGCCGGTAGCCGGACGCTCCGTTCTGTTTGAATCTGCTGCATGCCACTCCCTTTTTGCAACCTCAAGGACCACTTGCAGGGAGCATTCAGCAACGCATCTCAACCAAGCCTTTAACCCAGAACGGCATTGCCGACATCAGCGCTTGCCGTTGTTCCAGGGCAAAAGGTCTCGCTTGCAATGACACATTGCCGGTATGGCCGGGGAACCGGCTCGATCCGGATTCCCGTGATGACGACCATGCCGCAGCGGCTTGTTATGGTTATTGCCGCCGTAGCTACTCCCCTTCAGCGCATGCCTCCAAAAAATCATGAAAGCACCCAAGGCTTTTTAACACGGCGCTTTTCGTCGAGTCAAGAAAACACGCCGTGTCCTGGCCTTATTTTCCAGTCACTTCACGAGCAGTACAGGAACGCTGCTGCGCTGTGCCACACCGAGCGCCACGGAACCTAGCAAGGCGCCGGTGTGCGACCCAAGTCCGCGGCTCCCCATCACGATCAGATCACAATGATGTGCACTGGCAAATTCGCTGATGACGTCCCACGGCTTGCCGACCAGCTTGTGCTCGCTGAATTTCACGCCGGCATCCTCCAACAACTTGCGCGCCCGGGCCAGCGCCTTGACGCTGTTCTCAAGGTGGTAGTCCTGCAAGTTTTGCTTGGCGATGAACTGGCTGATGTCCCCGGTCACTTCACGCTGCACGTTGATCAGCTGGATTTCCAGTGATTCGGGTGCCGGATGCCGTGCGCGGATTTTCAGGACGTGTTCTACCGCGCGAGCGGCGTTGTCGGATGCATCCACCGGCAGCAGGATGCGGTTGAGGTATCCCGACGCCAGCGTATCCGCGGATACTGCAGCCGGTGCAGCAACCGGCTGCCCGAGTTCCACCAGCGAGGGCCGCTTGCTGACCGCGCGGGCGGCTAGCCATTTGCCCGCCCCGACAACCAGCAGCGTGCCGAGCACGGGGCCGACCCAGTTGGCCCCCGGCACATTGGCCGCCATCCAGTCCTTGAGTGCGACATCCGTCACCGTCATGTCGCCGGCTATCCACCCGAGCAGACCACCGCCGAGGACGATCACCACCGGGTAACGGTCCATCAGCTTCATCACGAACTTGCTGCCCCAGACGATGATGGGGACGCTTGCTACAAGCCCGAAGATGACAAGACCGAGGCTACCCTTCGCGGCGCCCGCAATAGCGATCACGTTGTCCAGGCTCATCACCGCATCAGCAATGATGACGGTTTTGATGGCGCCGAACAGCGTGCCGCTGGCCTCGACGTCATGGCCACCTTCGCCGCCTCCTTCCGGCTGCATCATCTTGACGCCGATCCACACCAGCAAGACTGCACCAACCACCTTCAGGAAAGGAACGGCCAACAGCTGCAGTGCGAAAAAGATCAGTATGACGCGAAGGCCGATGGCGCCGGCAACCCCCCAGATAATGCCCAGTCTGCGCTGGCGCTCGGGCAGGCGGCGGCAGGCCAGCGCGATCACGACCGCATTGTCGCCGCCGAGCACGATGTCGATGGCGATAATCTGCATGACGGCGATCCAGAACTGCGGGTTGGCGATATCCACGTCCATTGTCTTCTCCGGTATCTCGACGGCGCAGCGACCACCCGCCACAACCGTGTTGTTACAAAAAAAAAGACCTTTGCCCGTTACCGGGCAAAGGTCTCGCTTGCAAAAATTGCTTTTGCCGGCGGACCGGGGAGCGGACTGTATCCGCATCCCGAATTGACGATCCGACCGAGGCAGCCGTAGCAGCGCCGCCCTAGCTACTCCCCTTTGCAACGCGAAGCCCTAGGCTAAACGCGTCTTGCTGCACGACCTTGCTGGACCTCGCCCTGAACGGCGCGAGGTCGATATTATACGATCAGAACAACCCTATCACCTTGCCGTCATCCGTCAGGTCGATCTTCTCAGACGACGGCACTTTGGGCAGGCCCGGCATGGTCATGATGTCGCCGCAGATCATCACGATGAATTCCGCACCGGCGGCCAAGCGCACTTCTCGCACGTTCACCATGTGCCCGCTGGGCGCGCCGCGCACGCTGGCGTCCGTCGAGAACGACGACTGGGTCTTGGCCACGCATACCGGGTAGTGGCCGTAGCCCGCTTCCTGCAGCTCCTTGATGCGGTTGCGCACCTTGGTTTCGGCGGTGATGTCGGCCGCGCCGTAAACCTTGGTGGCGATTTTTTTCATCTTGTCCCACAGCGTGTCGCTGTCTTCGTAGACGTAGGTCGGGCTCGACTTCTGCTCGCACAGCTCAACCACGATGTTCGCCAATTCGGCCGCGCCCTTGCCGCCCTCGCCCCAGTGATTCGCCACCACCACCCGCGCGCCGAGCTTGGCGATGCGGTCGGTCAGCAGGTCCATCTCGGCCTTGGTGTCGGCGGTGAAGCGGTTGACCGACACCACGCAGGGAATGTTGTAGACGTTCTTGACGTTGTGGACATGGCGCTCGAGGTTGACCAGGCCCTTTTCCAGGGCGATCAGGTTTTCCTTGTTGAGGTCTTCCTTTCCGACGCCGCCGTGATGCTTGAGTGCGCGTACGGTGGCGACGATCACCGCCGCAGCCGGCTTCAGACCAGCCTTGCGGCACTTGATGTCGAGGAATTTCTCGGCGCCGAGGTCGGCACCGAAGCCGGCTTCGGTAACGACGTAATCAACCAGTTTCAGCGCGGTCTTGGTGGCGATCACCGAGTTGCAGCCGTGAGCGATGTTGGCGAAGGGGCCGCCGTGGATGAACGCGGCGTTGTTTTCCAGGGTCTGCACCAGGTTCGGCGCCAGCTGGTCTTTCAGCAGCACCGTCATCGCGCCATGGGCCTTCAAGTCACGCGCGCGCAGCGGCTTGTTGTCACGGGTGTAACCGAACACGATGTTGCCGAGGCGCTCCTTCAAGTCCTTCAGTGAAGTCGCCAGGCAGAAAATCGCCATCACTTCGGAGGCGACGACGATGTCGAAACCGTCTTCACGCGGGTAACCGTTGGCGGTGCCGCCCAGCGACACCACGATGTCGCGCAGCGCGCGGTCGTTCATGTCCATCACCCGCTTCCAGGTGATGCGGCGTGGATCGATGCCGAGCTCGTTGCCGTGCGAGATATGGTTGTCGATCATCGCGGCGAGCAGGTTGTTCGCCAGCGCGATCGCGCCAAAGTCACCGGTAAAATGCAGGTTGATGTCTTCCATCGGCACCACCTGGGCATAACCGCCGCCGGCAGCACCGCCCTTGACGCCGAACACCGGGCCTAGCGAAGGCTCGCGCAGACAGATCATCGCCTTTTTGCCGATATGGTTCAGCGCATCGCCGAGGCCCACGGTTGTCGTGGTCTTGCCTTCGCCCGCCGGCGTAGGATTGATCGCGGTGACGAGGATCAGCTTGCCGTCCTTCTTGCCTTTCAGGCTGTCGACATACTCCAGCGCCACTTTGGTCTTGTAATGGCCGTAGGGCACCAGATGTTCTTCGGGTATGCCCAGCTTCTGCGCAATCTTGTTGATGCGCTCCATTTTTGCCGCCTGGGCGATTTCGATGTCCGACAGTGCCATGTTGAATCCTCTCCTGAACAATTAATTATTGAGCCCGCACAGGCGGGCGTTGTCTTACTGCAGTGTTAAACCTTGGCCAGCTTCGCCAGCACCTGCCCGCCACCATAGCTGGAACGCGGCGTCAGTTCGCCGCCTTTCATCACCTTGACCGCGCAGTACTTGAACTCCGGAATCTTGCCGAAGGGATCCAGCGCCGCGTTAGTCAGCAGATTGGCCGCGGCCTCGTAGAAACAGAAGGGCACGAATACCGCGCCGCGAGGCGTGCCGTCATCAGGCCGTGCATACAGGGAAATGATGCCGCGCCGCGATTCCACGGTGATCACGTCGCCGCCCTTGGCGCCCAGCGCATCGAGGTCCAGCGGGTGCATCGATACCGTCGGCTCCGGCTCGATCGCATCGAGCACGCCGGCACGGCGCGTCATCGCGCCGGTATGCCAGTGTTCAAGCTGGCGACCGGTGATCAGTACAAACGGGAACTCACCGTCCGGGCGTTCATTGGCCGGGATCACATCAGCCGGCATAAACTTGGCCTTGCCGCTGGCCGTCGGAAACTTATCAATAAATACAATGGGTTGCCCCGGATCGCCTTCCGCTTCGCAGGGGTAGGTCACACAACTCTCGGCTTCAAGCCGCTCCCAAGTGATGCCGGCGATGGAGTTCATCGCGCGGCGCATCTCGTTGAACACGTCCTTCGGGCCGTTGTAATTCCAGTCGAGTCCGAGGCGGCGCGCCAGTTCCTGGATGATCCACAGGTCGGGTTTGGCTTCGCCCGGCGCGTCCAGCGCCTTGCGGCCCAACTGCACCATGCGATCGGTATTGGTCACTGTGCCGTCTTTTTCCGGCCATGCAGTTGCCGGGAAAATGACATCGGCGTAGTAGCAGGTTTCAGTGAGAAAAATTTCCTGCACCACCAGGCAATCGAGTTTCGCCAGCGCCTCACGCGCATGGTGTGCGTCCGGGTCCGACATCGCCGGGTTTTCGCCCATTACGTACATGCCGCGGATCTCGCCCTGCAGGGTGGCGTGAATAATTTCCACCACCGTCAGGCCAGGTTTGGGATCGAGCTTCATGCCCCAGAGTTTTTCGAAGCGCGCCAGCGCCTGCGGATTATCGACGCGCTGGTAATCGGGAAACACCATCGGAATCAGGCCGGAGTCGGAAGCGCCTTGTACATTGTTCTGGCCGCGCAGCGGATGCAGCCCGGTGCCGGGACGGCCGATCTGCCCGGTCATCAGGCACAGGGCAATCAGGCAGCGCGCGTTGTCGGTGCCGTGGATGTGCTGCGAAATGCCCATGCCCCAAAGAATCATCGATCCTTTGGAAGTTGCGTATACCCGCGCCACTTCCCGGATGGTTTCGGCGGGAATGCCGCACACCGGTGCCATCGCTTCCGGGCTGTAACCCTCGACGTTTTTCTTCAGGTCTTCATAACCGATGGTGCGCGACTTGATGAAGTCCTCGTCAACCAGGCCTTCATGAACGATGACATGCATCATCGCGTTCAGCAGTGCGACGTCGGTGTCGGCCTTGAACTGCAGCGAATACGCCGCATGGCGCGACAGTTCCGAACGCCGCGGATCGGCATAAATCAGCTTGGCGCCGTTTTTGATTGCGTTCTTGATCCAGGTCGCCGCCACCGGGTGGTTGGAAATCGGGTTGGCGCCGATCAGGAAAATCACCGAGGAACGCGCCACATCATTGATCTGGTTCGACACCGCGCCGGAATTTACCGCTTCCATCAGCGCTGCTACGCTGGAGGCATGGCAAAGGCGTGTGCAGTGATCGACATTGTTGGAGCCGAAACCGGTACGCACCAGTTTCTGGAACAGATAGGCTTCTTCGTTGGTACCTTTCGCTGAACCAAAACCGGCGAGTCCCTTTTTCCCGCTCTGATCACGAATCGCCTTCAGCTTGCTCGCAGCCAGGTCCAGAGCCTCTTCCCAGCTTGCCTCACGGAAATACTCCAGCGGATTAGCCGGATCCATCGTGAAGTCGGCGTGTTTGGGCGCGCCCGGCTTGCGGATCAACGGTTTGGTCAGCCGCTGCTTGTGGTGCACATAATCAAAACCGTAACGGCCCTTGACGCACAACCGTTCGTGATTGGACGGGCCATCACGGCCGTCAACGGAAATAATCCTGTTGTCCTTGATGTTGTAGGTCAGCTGGCAACCGACGCCGCAATACGGGCATACCGAATGCACCTGTTTGTCGGGTTTGATCAGCCCGGCTTCGCGCGCCGGCATCAGCGCGCCGGTCGGACAGGCCTGCACACATTCACCGCAGGCAACGCAGGTTGATTCGCCCATCGGATCACCGAGATCAAAGACAATGGACGAATGTTCACCGCGGAAGGCGTAACCGATGACGTCGTTGACCTGCTCTTCGCGGCAGGCGCGCACGCAGCGCGTGCACTGGATGCAGGAATCAAGGTTCACCGCAATGCCGTAATGCGATACATCGGCCTGTGGCTGGTGCCGCGCGTTGAAGCGGGGCTTGCCGACCTGGAGTTTGGCCACCCAATGGTCAAGCTCGGAATTAAGAGTGTGGCGTTTCTCCGGCATGTCGGAGAGCAGCAGCTCCATGACCATTTTCTGCGACGCCAGTGCGCGCGCATTGTCAGTGGTGACTTCCATGCCCGGCGCCGGCTTGCGGCAGCAGGACGCCGCGAGCACGCGCTCACCCTTCACTTCGACCACGCAGGCGCGGCAGTTGCCATCGGGCCGCATGCCCTCCTTGTAACAGAGGTGCGGAATCTCGACACCGTGGCGCTTTGCGGTCTGGATGATGGTCTCGGACGCGTAACCCACCACGACCTTGCCGTTCAGCTTGAACTCGACCGGCATTGCCGCCAGTTCGTCCTTGTTCATCGCAGTCATGACATTACCTCCGTGCGGCGCGCGTCAAACCTCGCGCCTCACTTGACCTCTTGGGGAAAATATTTCATTACGGTACGGATCGGATTGGGCGCCGCCTGCCCCAGCCCGCAGATCGAGGCATCGGCCATCGCTGCCGACAACTCTTCTAGCAGCCCTTGATCCCAGCTTGGTGATTCCATCAGCTGCAATGCTTTCGCCGTGCCGACACGGCAGGGCGTGCACTGACCACAGGATTCCTCGGCAAAAAACCTCATTACATTGCTGGCCGCAGTACGGGCCCGATCCTGATCTGAAAAAATGATCACGGCTGCGGAACCGATGAAACAGCCATAGGGATGCAGGGTGTCGAAATCCAGCGGCACGTCGCCCAGCGACGCGGGCAGGATGCCGCCGGACGCACCGCCCGGCAGATAGCCGTAGAACGCATGCCCCGGCAACATGCCGCCGCAATATTCGGCGATCAATTCCTTGACTGTGATGCCCGCCGGCGCGAGATGCACACCGGGCTTCTGCACTCGGCCCGATACCGAAAACGAACGCAGGCCCTTGCGGCCATGGCGGCCGTGCCCGGCAAACCAGTCGGCACCCTTTTCCAGGATGTCGCGCACCCAGTAAAGGGTTTCCATGTTGTGTTCGAGTGTCGGGCAACCGAACAACCCCACCTGCGCCACATACGGCGGGCGCAGCCGCGGCATGCCGCGTTTGCCCTCGATGGATTCGATCATCGCGGATTCTTCACCGCAGATATAGGCGCCTGCGCCGCGGCGCAGGATGATCGGCGGCAGCGGGCACGGCGGATCGGCCTGCAAGGCCTTGATTTCTTTTTCGAGAATGGCGCGCACCCCGGCATATTCATCGCGCAGGTAGATATAGATCTCGGACACCTGCACGGTCCAGGCCGCGATCAGCATGCCTTCGAGGAAACGGTGCGGATCGTTTTCCAGGTAATGACGATCCTTGAAGGTGCCGGGTTCGCCCTCGTCGATGTTGACCGCCATAACCCGCGGGCCTTTTTCACCCCGCACGATGCGCCATTTGCGGCCGGCCGGAAAACCTGCTCCGCCCAGACCGCGCAAGCCGGAGTTTTCCATGGTCTTGATCAGGGATTCGGCGTCGTGCTTGCCCGCCAGGCATTCCGCAGGGATGGCGTAACCACCCTGCTTACGGTACTCGGCAAAAGTTATATATTTTGCGACGGCGCATCGTGTCTTTTTCCCCGCCACCAGGGTTTTGACTTTATCAACCGTCGCCTGCGCCACCGGGTTCTGCCCGACTACCGCCACCGGTGCCTGCTCGCAACGGCCGACGCAGGGCGCCGGTATCACGCGCACACCATCACCCAGTGCTTTTTTCAGGCCGGTCATCAACGCACCCGCGCCGGACAGCTCACAGGACAGGGAATCACAAACGCGCACCGTCAATGCCGGAGGCGCCTTGCCGCCCTCCTTCACCACATCAAAGTGGTGGTAGAAGGTCGCGACTTCATAAACTTCCGTCATCGCCAGCTTCATTTCACGCGCCAGCGCCACGATGTGCGCAGCGGCAATGTGGCCGTACTGATCCTGGATGCGGTGCAGATTTTCGATCAGCAGATCGCGGCGGCGCGGATTTACACCGGTCTCGCGCTGCGCATCATTCAGCAGCTTCTGCACGTCAGCCAACGCGCGCGTATCTACCGTGCGGCCCTTGAGAGCCCCGCGTGTCCGTTTGCCGCGCTTCACGATGCCACCTTCCAAAATCCGTTCTCCTCACTCATTGCTTACTCTGATGCGCGCCAGCCATTCAGTTGTTGCGGGCAAAACACCAGTGCGCAGAAGGCGCCCTGGTGCGCTTTTTTTGTCCCCGCATCTTGCCGCCCCGCATTTACTCCAAGTTGTCGCCGGATTTATTTCAATACCGACTTCAGCAACTTGCCCATTTCGGCGGGGTTTTTGGTGGTCTTGATGCCACACTCTTCCATCACCGCGAGTTTTTCTTCCGCAGTGCCCTTGCCACCGGAGATGATCGCGCCGGCATGCCCCATGCGTTTGCCCGGAGGGGCAGTTACGCCGGCGATGAAACCGACCACGGGTTTTTTCATGTTGGCCTTGATCCATCGCGCGCATTCTTCCTCGTTCGAGCCGCCGATCTCGCCGACCATGATCACCGCTTCGGTCTGCGGGTCATCGTTAAACATTTTCATCACGTCTATATGCTTTAGCCCATTCACCGGATCACCACCGATGCCGACGCAGGATGACTGACCCAGACCGATTTCCATCAACTGGCCGACCGCTTCATAGGTTAGCGTGCCGGAGCGCGACACCACGCCGATCGGACCCTTTTTATGGATATGGCCGGGCATGATGCCGATCTTGATTTCGTCCGGCGTGATCACGCCGGGGCAGTTAGGTCCGATCAGCAGGGTTTTGCTCTTGTTCTGCTCCATTTTGTATTTCAGGCGAACCATGTCGCGCACCGGTATGCCTTCTGTGATGCAGATCACCAGTTCCAGCTGCGCATCCACCGCTTCCTCGATAGCGGCGGCAGCATAGGGCGGCGGCACGTAGATCACGGACACATTGGCTCCGGTCGCGTCCTTCGCTTCGCGCACCGAATTGAATATGGGGATGCCCTCGTAACTCTGGCCGCCCTTTTTCGGTGTCACACCGGCGACATAGCAGTTCTTGCCGTTGGCGTATTCCTTGCCGGTCTTGGTGTGAAACTGGCCGGTCTTGCCGGTGATGCCCTGGGTCATCACCCGCGAATTTTTGTCGATCAGGATAGACATCAGTTCTTCCCCTTCGCCGCAGCAACCACCTTCTGCGCGGCATCAGCCATGTTATTGCCGGAAATGATCGGCAGTCCGGATTCGGCGAGGATTTTCTTGCCGAGGTCGACGTTTGTGCCTTCGAGGCGCACCACCAGCGGTACGCTGAGGCTGACCTCGCGCGCTGCAGCCACCACGCCCTGCGCGATCACATCGCATTTCATGATGCCGCCGAAAATGTTGACCAGGATCGCTTTCAGCTGCGGATTGCGCAGCATGATCTTGAACGCCTCGGTGACCTTCTCCGCGGTGGCGCTGCCGCCGACATCGAGGAAGTTCGCTGGGCTGCCACCATAGAGCTTGATGATGTCCATCGACGCCATCGCAAGGCCCGCGCCATTGACCAGGCAGCCGATATTGCCGTCGAGCTGGATGTAGTTGAGGTCGTGTTTGGAAGCTTCGACTTCCGCGGGGTCTTCTTCATCAAGGTCGCGCAGCGCAACCAGGTCGGGGTGGCGGAACAGCGCGTTTCCGTCGAAATCAATCTTGGCATCCAGCGCAATCACCTTGCCGTCACCGGTCAGGATCAGCGGATTGATCTCTGCCAGCGAGGCATCGGTTTCGTCGAAGGCCTTGTACAGGGCCTGCAGCAGCGCACGCGCCTGCGGCACCGATGCCGGGGGTACACCAATTTTTACCGCCACATCATCGGCCTCGGCGTCGGTCAGCCCTTTCATCGGGTCAATCGCGACTTTGTGGATTTTTTCCGGGGTATGCGCAGCCACTTCCTCAATGTCCATGCCGCCCTCACTGGAGGCCATCAGCACCACACGCTGCGTGCCGCGGTCGATCACCATGCCGACATAGAGTTCTTTTTTGATGTCCGCGCCTTCCTCGATCAGCAGCCGCCGCACTTTCTGGCCCTCGGGCCCGGTCTGATGGGTTTTCAGCTGCATGCCGAGGATGCTGCTCGCGTAGGATTTCACCTCGGCCGGCGACTTGGCGACCTTGACGCCGCCCCCTTTGCCGCGACCGCCGGCATGGATCTGCGCCTTGACGACCCATACGCTGCCGCCGAGCTTGGCAGCGGCGCTGACGGCTTCTTCAACACTGAAACAGGGGATACCGCGCGGCGTAGGCACGCCGTATTTGCGCAGCAGTTCTTTGGCCTGGTACTCGTGGATTTTCATTGTTCTGGTCCGCTTGAATTGCGCTCGTTAAAAACAGCGCCCCGATTCCGCAGGGACGCCAAATCTATTACAGCGGCTGCAACGCCAGCCTTGACCGCAGTCAATAAACCCGCGATTGCGCAAAACGCGGGTTCGGCGAATGCCGCATACAGGGTAAGTGTGAGACTGCGATGAATCCGGCACATGACCCACGCGCCAGAGGCAAATTTACTCCGGGAATGTTGCTGCAAAAATATTGCCCTGATCGAGTATATCAAAGCCCTTTGGCCGCTCCGCCCCGTCCTGTTGCCCGTGTTGGGCATCTGCCGCAGCCGCAACTCATTGGCAACATCCCCGGGTATACCGCAATGAAACCTGCCGCAACCAGCCCGCGGCAAGCGTATCCGGCCAGGCAGGGGCTGACGAAGCTTCGGTTGATGGAAGGTACCGCATCATCAGTCAATTTCCGCTATCATGCTGCACCGCGGCATCGACAGCACAAAAAAAAGCGCAACCCCGGAGGGTTGCGCTGAAGTTCCACCAAAGGAGGAGGTTTTGGAGGATAAGTGTCGATGTCTGTAAAGACACCCAACACAGTTCCTATTCTGCCACGGCCAGCCGGGGGGTCAAGCGATTTATGCTGCTTCGCAATATAAATTTTATTATTGGAAGCATGAGAATAACTAAACCGAAGCGGGTCCTGGCATCCCGGATGTGATCTGTTTCACAAAACAAGCCCGCAACACACCCAGTCGCCACAAGGTGGGCGTCCGCTTGCGCGACGCACCCGCCTGGGCGATAAACAAAAAACCCACGCGCCGCAATCGCGGTGCGCTTTAAATCACTCTCAGGGGAGAAAACAGGCATGAGCCGCACGTTGATGATGTTCACTGGCGATATCAACCTGATGAACGTGCCCGATCCGGCGCTGCCGTTCGTGCGCGTGGTCGATACCCTGCGCAGCGCCGATGTGTTGTTCGGCAATCTGGAATGCTGCCTGTATCAGCCTTCGGCTGAAGTATCGGTGACTGACGAAGGTTTTTATGCAACGCCGGCTGCCGGCCAGGCGCTCAAGATCGCCGGTTATCACGCCATCGGCAATGCCAACAACGTCAACTACGGCACCGAGGCCATCAAGTCCTCACTGCGCGAACTGGAAAAACTCGGCATTCCCGTGACCGGCACCGGACTCAATCGCGCGCAGGCGCGCAAACCGGTGATCATCACCCGCAACGGCCTGCGTTACGGCTTCGTGCAACGCACCTCCGTTTACTGGCCGACCAACCACGAAGCGGGAGAACACTCCCCGGGCGTTGCCGCATTGCGCGGCAATACCGCGTACCAGCTGCCATTGCACAAGACACGCCAGGACATTCCGCCGGCAAACCGTCCGGGCGTGCCGCCGGTAATCGTGACTTGGGCCGACCCGAAATACCTCGCCGATTACGTTGCCGAAATTACCGCACTGCGCAAGGAAGTCGATGTGCTGGTCGCATCGCAGCACTGGGGACTCAAGGAGGAAGTGCTCGAGTACATGACCGAGATCGCACATGCGGTCATCGACGCCGGTGCCGACATTGTCATCGGCCACGGACCGCACTATTCGCTGCCAGTGGAAATCTACCAGGGAAAACCGGTGTTCTACGGCCTCGGCAGTTTTTGCTTCCACACCGGACACGGCGGCATCAAACACGGCGACTGGGTGGGCATGCTCGCGCGTGTCACGCTGAACGGGCGGATCTGCGAAAGCGCCTCATTCGAATTCGTCCGTCACAACGATCACAATGAAACGGTGATCTGCGATATGGCCGGAGAACAGGCAACGCTGGAGGCCTTGCGCAAACGCAGCGCGCCCTTCAATACCACGATTAAAACGGAGGGCAACAAGGCTGTTTTCAGCGCCAGCTAAACACCAGCGCTATATTTATAAGTATTTGATTTTATTGATATTTTTAACGGGGCTGTTCGAGCCCCGCTTTTTGAACCCCGCCTTTTGAACCCATTACGGCCCCTCATCGGCCGGGGTGCGCAGCTTGCGCTGCGGGTAGACCTTGGCCGGATGTTTTTTCAGCGCTTCCTCATCGACATCAATGCCCAGGCCAGGCGCAGTCGGCAAATCGATATAGCCGTTTTTCGGTTTCAGCTGGTTCGGGGAAATCGTGTCGCAGAAATCGACAAAGGGCAGGAAGTATTCGGTGATGATGAAGTTGGGCATGGTAGCCGACGCATGTACGGTTGACGCCAGCGCGACCAGTGTCGAGTTGTAATTGTGTGGTGACATGGCGACCAGGAAAGACTCTGCCATCGCGGCGATTTCTTTCAGCTCCAGTATGCCGCCGACACAGGCGACGTCGGGATTGAGGATGTCGGCTGAACGTTTTTCCAGCAGCGGGCGGAAACCGGTCTTGGTATAGGTCGCCTCACCGATCACCACCGGCACACCGATCTCGCGGCGGATCTGCGCCAGCTCCTCGGGGAATTCCGCCTGGCAGGATTCTTCCATCCAGTAGAGATCGAACTCGGCGAGTTGTTTGTCGAGCCGGATCGCGTGCATCGGTGCCAGGCGACGGTGCTGTTCGATCAGCAGGTCTATATCAGGACCAACCGCGTCGCGGATGGCTTTCACCACGCTGATTGCGCGTTTTTCATGTTCCTTGGGTATCCAGGTGCGCCACGGTGACGGCAGCGGATCGAATTTCATCGCGGTGAATCCCTGCTTCACCACTTTCTCCGCGGCGCGCGCGTAATCCGCAGGCTCCTTCATGCCGTAACTCCAGCCATTGGCATAGACGCGGATCTTTTCGCGGTATTTGCCGCCGAGCAGGTTGTACACCGGCTGCTGCGTCGCCTTGCCGACGATGTCCCACATGGCCTGTTCGATACCGCTGATCGCGCAAAAGAGTTCCACCGATCCGCGACGTGCCGCGTAATCGTCGAAGGCAAACTGGGTGAAATGTTTGATGTCGAAGGGGCTGCGCCCGACCAAATAAGGACCCAGCGCGTTGAGCTGCGACATCACTGCAGTATCGCGGTCGTATTGTGAGTAGGCTTCACCCCAGCCGTGGATGCCGGCGTCGGTTTCGACTTTGACAAAAATGAGATTTTTGCGCCAGCCCGGATGTACGGCATAACTTTTGACGGCGGTGATTTTCATGGCAAGTACCCTTCGTGAAAGAATCGAAAACCAAATGAAGGGGCTGAATCTATGCGCCCGACATTCACAGTGTCAAGAACGAATGCGCACAGGTCCAATATGCGACACATAACACGCCATTACAAAGTGCGCGGCTGCAGATTCAGCAACTGCCCGATGCGCTCCGAGCTTTTAAGTCCGCTGCCGGTCAGCACCACGATGGTTACTTCATCGCGGCGAATGGCACCGGATACAAGCAACTGCGTCAATCCGGCCGCGGCGGCCGCGCAGGTCGGTTCCACATACAAACCCATCGCTGCCAGCCCGCCCAGCGCGGCGATGATTTCTGCTTCGCTGACTGCAGCGATCGCACCCTCGCTACGACGCACCGCCTGAACAACCTCGCGCAATCGAGTCGGTTGCGAGGATGCAATGCCCTCGGCCACGGTCGGACGGATGTCCGTTGGCACGGGAGTTTCACTGCCGGCCTGCCAGGCGGCATGGCAGGGCGCACAATTCGCCGCCTGAACGCCGAATATGCGCGGACGTTTTTTGATTTCACCGTTGCGCAGCAGTTCGTCAAAACCACGATCCAATCCCAGCACATTGCTGCCATAACCCAGCGGCGTGATGACATTGTCCGGCGCCCGGAAACCGAGCTCTTCCCACAATTCGTAAGCCAGCGTCTTGGTGCCTTCGATAAAAAACGGTTGCCAGTTGTGGCTGGCATAAAAAATTTCACTGCTCATGCGCAGCGCGGCATCCGCCACGTCCTGGCGCGTACCCGGCACAGTCACCACATCAGCACCGCAGGCGGCGATCTGCGCGATTTTCGGATACGACGCCGTTTCCGGCACCAGGATGCGGCAACTCATGCCAGCTGCCGCCGCATACGCCGACAGCGACGCGCCGGCGTTGCCCGAAGAATCCTCAAGCACATGATCAATGCCGTGGCTTTTCAGGTAACTGACCATCACCGTCATGCCGCGATCCTTGAACGAACCGGTCGGCATCATGAACTCGAGTTTGAAGCGCACCGGCAGGCCATGCCATGCGCGACTGAGCAAAGGCGTGCCGCCTTCACCGAGCGATACAGCGCTTGCTGCATCAACAGCGATGGCTTGCGCATACCGCCACACCGAGCGGTCCCGCACATTGATCGCATCGCGTGTAATGCCCGGCCCGGGCGCGAGATTCAGGTAAGCCCCGCTGTCACCACACCATCTGGCGACCTTGGAGGGGTAGTGGGCGCCACTCTGAGAGTCTATGTAGTCCATTGATTTCAATAAAAACTTTATCGCTGCTGAAAACAATCCTGACAGCATGTACCCAAGTTAAGTACCCAAGTAAGTACCAACGCAGGCACTAAAATATATGTCCGAATTTCTGCAATTCACACACCGCCACAAGGCAAAAAAGAAGACAGGCGCAATGCGCCTGCCTTCCTGATTGTAGCGCGCCGCCGATACCGGCGGCGAAACTGCAAGACTTACTTCGCCGGTGCAGGCGCCGCTTCAGCTTTCGGCGCTTTTTGGGCTTTTTTCGGCTTGTCGGCCTTGGCTTTTTTCGGCTTGTCTGACTTGGCTTTCGCTTTTTTCGGTGCATCCGCCTTGGCCGCAGGCGTTGCCGGAGTTGCCGGAGTCGCTTTCGCTGCATCAGCTTTCGCCGGGGCAGCCGGAGTCGCCGGCGTTGCCGGTGCGGTCTGGGCAACAGCATTGAAGGTCATCGCGGCAAAAGCAGCGGCAAGCAAGGTGGTCAGCAGTTTGTTCATGTTTTCTCCAGTTTCAGAATTTATAGTTCGCGTTGTTGCGCGATTCGTCCCGAATGTTTCGGGTCGTATGCCAGTAACGCCCGCGCTTCGTCCCGGTTGACGCAGCAGCGTGATTGCGGTGTTAACATCGCGGCAACGTCGCCAAATCACGACGCTTTGGGGAGATCAAGTATGAAACTCGGACTTCAGGGCAAACGCGCATTGATCAACGCGGGCTCACGCGGCATCGGACTGGGGGCCGCA
>Ga0105090_10000178_pt1 | contig 28236 bp, 25 predicted proteins | sample PPLLak3March2015_FD_79110 | JGI IMG/M metagenome (GOLD analysis project Ga0105090, IMG submission 79110) | Freshwater sediment microbial communities from Prairie Pothole Lake near Jamestown, North Dakota, USA - PPLs Lake P7 Core (1) Depth... | ecosystem: Environmental > Aquatic > Freshwater >...
CCGTTGGTCTGGAAGGTGTGCTGCACCGTCTGGCCGGGATGGCGGTGCTTGTCGACCAGCTCCACCGCGCGCTGGAAGAACTCCAGCTTCATCAACGTCGGCTCGCCGCCCTGCCAGGCCACCGTGACCTGCGGCGTGCGGTGCGACTCGAGCAGCTGGCGGATATAGGCCTCCAGCGTGGCCTCGGACATGCGGTGCTGGTCGTTCGGGTACAGCGACTCCTTCGACAGGAAGAAGCAGTACGTGCAGTCGATGTTGCAGGTCGAGCCGCTGGGCTTGGCCAGCAGGTGGAAGCCGGGCGGCGCGGTGGCCGGCAGCGGCGACGGCATCACGGGGGTGCCGGTGGCGGCAGTCATGGTGGAGTTCGGTGGCATGTCAGCCCTTGATCGGCGCGGTGTCGGCGCCGGACGGCGCCAGCCATTGGTTCGCCGCCGCCACGGCTTGGTTCAACGCTTCGCCGATCTGCGGCGTGGCCACGAAGACGTTGTCGGCGCCGATCAGGCCGAGCACCCCGGTCTTGGCCAGCTGGTCGCGCAACTGCGGGTCGACGCCGACCAGCATCAGCTTGCCCTGCCGAGCGTGCAGGGCCTGTGCATAACGCTGCAGCACGGTGACGAAGGTGCTGCCGATCTCGCCCTTGCCGCGCAGGTTGACGGCCACCACCGCGCGCTCGGCATCGCCCACGGCCGGCAGCATCTCCTCGATGCTCTTGGCCGCGGCGAAGAACAGGCTGCCGTAGATGTGCAGCACGGTCAGCTGCCCGCTGGGCAGGCGTGGCGGCGGCGGTTGCTCGATCGGGAAGCCGTGCGCCTGCAGCACCCACTGGGTGACCACGACCTTGTTCGACTGGCGCACGGTGTTGAGCAGGATGCTCAGGCCCACGCCGAACAGCACCGCAAACTGCAGCGGCATGGCCAGCGTGGCGGCGAAGGTCACGCCCATCACCCAGCGCGAGATGCGACCGGTGTTCCAGGCCATCACCGCCTGCTGCACGCGCAGGCTCTGGAAGCCGGCCACGATCAGCAGCGCAGCCAGCGCGGGCATCGGCACGCGCTCGACCAGCGGCGCGATCAGCAGCACGATCAGCGCCACGAACAGGCCCACCAAAATGTTCGCCCAGCGCGAGCGAGCCCCCGCACTGACCATCAGCACCGTGCCCGACACCGAGCCGCCGGCCGGGATGCCGCCGACGAAGCTGGTCGCCATGTTGGCGGCACCCTGGCCGAGAAAGTCGCGCGACACCTCGGGGTAGCGGCCATCGGGATTGGGCGTGCCCTGGCTGACGCCGGCCCCCTGCACCAAGCCGATGATGGCGATGGCCATTGCCGGCAACCACAGCGACAGCACCAGCGACAGCTGCGGCAGCACCAGTTGCGGCAGTTCGCGCGGGATGGCCGAGATGCTGCCGACCGTGGGCACGGCCGCAAACTGGGCGGCGGTGGACAGGACAGGCAGCGTCAGCAACACCAGCAGCGCGGTGGCCACGGCAATGGCGATGATGAAGGCGAAGCGCTGCAAGATCTTGTGCCACAGCAAAGCGACGATCAGCGCCAGCGTGAACACGCCGATGGCCGTGACCTGCGGGTTGACCTGGCCGATGCGCAGCAGCAAGTCCAGCCCCTGGGCCACGCGGTTGGAGAAGCTGCTCTGATAGCCCGTCAGGTCGCTCAACTGGCCCAGGATGATGAGCACGGCCACGCCGTTGAGGAACCCGGTCATCACCGAGTGGGAGACAAAGCGGATCAGGAAGCCGAGTTTGAACAGGCCGGCCAGGAACTGGATCACGCCGACCAGCAGCACCAGCACCACCAGCGCCTCGGCACGCTGGCCGGGCGGATATTCCAGCATCACGGCGCCGGCGGCCACGGCCAGCGCGCCGGTGGTCGACACGTTCATGAAGACCGAGCTGCTGAAGATGGCGCCGATGGGCACCGCCACCATCAAGGTATAGATGCCGAGCAGCGGGTTGACCATGACCAGCAGCGCGTGGCCCATGGCCTGCGGCACGTTGACCACCGCGAAGGTCAGCGCCGCTACGGCATCGGACAGCAGATGGCTGCGCTCGGGCTTCAGGTGCCGGGCCTTCGAGCGAAACTGCTCCATGCGCGTCGGGGTCGTCATTGCTGCGAGCTTACGCGCCCCGATCACGGCATGTGGCCGGGTGAGCCTGGGCCCAGCCGCCGGCGCGCGATGCGCGTCACCAGGCCGCGCAGCACCAGGTAGGGCAGCACGCCGAGCAGCAACGCGATGATCAGCGCCTCGACCGGACGGAAGGTCTTGAACTCGATGAGCTGGTAGGCCGTGTCCATCGCCAGGCCGAGCAGCACGATGCGCGAGGTGGCGATCAGCGCCTCGTCCAGCCGCGCGCGGCGCTGCGACGGATCGGTGAGCACGCTGCGCAGGAAGGGCGCCCGCCCCGTGCGCGCGTCTTGCAGGCCATCGCGCAGCGCAGCCATCGACGCCATGGCAGGCTGAAGCACGAAGCGAAAAATGAAGGGTCCGCCCGGACGGTCGAGCAGGCTGTGCCAGATGCGCACGAGAACCTCGCTCGAGACGCCGTACATCACCAGGCCGACGACCACCGACGCAACGGACAGGGCAAGCACCAGTCGCGCCAGAGCGATCTGGTTCTTCGTGGGTGTTCGGGTCATCGCGTGGCGAGCGGGCAGGGCCGCCTCATCCAGCCAGGCCGGCGCGGCGCCGGCGGCGCAGCCACCAGCCCAGCAGCAGCGGTCCGCCCAGCAGGATCAGCCCCGCCGGCAGCAGCACGAACAACAGCTGGCGCACCAGCACCTGCCAGTTGTTGAGCAGCAGCTGGCGCAGCGGGTTGTAGCCGGCCTCGGGCAGCACCACGCCGGCACGCTCGCGGTAGGCCTCGACTTCGGCCAGCATCTTCTTCAGCCGCTCGGGCTCCAGCGCCGACAGGTCCTTTGACTCGGTCGGGTCGTTGCGCAGGTTGATCAGCCGCCAGCTGCCGTCGCCGTAGGGCGGGCCGTTGCGCGTGAGCTTGTAGTCGCCCATGAAGATGGCCTCGCCGCCGCTGCCCTCGAAGCCGATGGCGTCGTCGGGCCCGTGCACGCGCTCGGCCTGGCCGGTCATCAGCGGCAGCAGGCTCCTGCCGGTGGGCCGCAGCAGCGGCTTGCCGTGGTACTCGTCGCCGGGCAGCGGGATGCCGGCGATGTCCAGCACGGTGGGCAGGAAGTCGGTGACGTAGGCGAAGGCGTCGGTCGTGCCGCCGGCCGGCACGCGGCCGGGAAAGTTGACGATGAAGGGCACGCGCATGCCGCCTTCGGCCGAGGTGCCCTTGAACAGCGCAAAGGGCGTGTTCGAGACTTCCGCCCAGTCCTGCCCGTAGTGCACGTAGCTGCCCTTGCCCCCCATGCGGTCGATGCCCAGCGCGAAGTTGGTGCGGTACCACAGCCGCATCGGCAGGTTCAGCTGAGACAGGTCGTAGGCATCGGCGCCGTTGTCCGACATGACGATGAACACCGTGTTGTCCAGTTCGCCGGTGCTGCGCAGGTGCTCGCGCAGCCGGCCGATCTGCTGGTCGGCATCGTCCAGCATGGCTGCGAACACGGCCATCTTCTTGGCGGCCGCCAGGCGCTCCTCGGCGCTGAGCCGGGTCCATTCGCGCTCCGGCGCCACGCGCGGCAGTTCCAGCCCCGGCGGCACCAGGCCGGTCTCGACCTGGCGCGCATAGCGCTCGGCGCGGACCTTCTCCCAGCCCACGTTATAGAGCTTCAGGTACTTGTCGATCAGCGCCTGCGGCGCCTGCAGCGGCGAGTGCACCGCCTGGAAGCTGAGCATGGCCATGAAGGGCTTGCCGGCCGAGCGGCCCTCGTCGATGAACTGGATCAGCTTGTCGACATAGTGCTTGCTGGAGAAGAAGTCGGCCGGCAGGTCGGCGCGCTTGCCGTCCTCCCACCACACGGCTTCCAGGTTGAAGGGCGCATAGACCTTGGCCTCGAAGTTGTCGGCGCCGGTCTGCTCCAGCGACATGTAGCGGTCCCAGCCGCGCGCGCCGGGGCCGCGCTCGACGCCGTCGCCGATGTTCCACTTGCCGGAGTAGTAGGTGGCGTAGCCGCCGTCGCGCATCAGCTGGCCGAGGCTGTGCACGCGGTCGCTGAGATAGCCCTCGTAGCCCGGCTTGCCCTTCTGGTTGTCGGCGATGACCACGCTCAGCGTGCCGGCGCCGGCGCGGTGGTGGTCCACGCCCGACTGCAGCATCACGCGCGTCGCTTCGCAGGTGGAGGCGGTGTGGAAGTTGCTGAAGCGCAGGCCCTCCTTCGCCAGGCTGTCGATGTTGGGCGTGGCGATCTCGCTGCCGTAGGCGCCGAAGTCGCTGAAACCGGCGTCGTCAATCAGCACGAAGACGATGTTCGGCCGCTGGCCGGCCGCGGCCTGGGCCGGCGCCTCGGCGCTGAACAGGCCGACCAGGCCCACCAGGGCCAGCAGCGCAGCCATGGGCCTGCGCGACGAGACGAGCGACCGGAGGTTCATCATCGAGGTTCCTTTGCCAGTTCGGTGGCCTGGGATGGGGGCAGGAGACGGCTCAAGAGCTCGCGCGCGGCGCGAGCGTCCAGATAGCGCGGTACGCCGTAGGTGCCATGGGCTTCGGCGAAGGCGCTTTCGACGATGCGGCCGAAGTCCGCCTCGCGCAGCGGCGCCACGCTGGACGGAATCGACAGCGCCGCATTGAGCTGGCGCACCCGGCCCACGAAGGCCGCGGCCAGCGCGTCGTCGTCTTGCCCGGCGCCGGGCAGCTGCACCAGGCGCGCCAGCTGCGCCAGGCGCCGGCTGCACCTGGGCCGCGAGAAGTCGAGCACGTAGGGCAGCACGATCGCATTGGCCAGGCCGTGCGGCAGGTGGTACAGCGCGCCGAGCTGGTGCGCGATGGCATGCACATAGCCCACGCCGGCGCGGGTGAAGGCCATGCCCGCGAGGTAGGAGCCGAGCAGCATCGCCTCGCGGGCAGCCATGTCGACGCCTTCGCGGTAGGCCCGCTCCAGGTTGCCGAGGATGAGCCGCGTCGCCGCCACCGCCCACTGTTCGGTCTGCGCGTAGGCCATCGCGGACACGTAGGCCTCGACGGCATGCGTCAGCGCGTCCATGCCGGTGGCGGCCGTCACGCCGGGTGGCAGGCCCAGTGTGAGCCTCGGGTCGAGGGCCACCGCTTCGGGCAGCAGCTTGGGGTCGATAAGGGACAGCTTCACGCCGCGCTGCTCATCCGAGACCACCGCTGCCATCGTCACTTCCGATCCGGTGCCGGCCGTCGTCGGCACGGCATAGAAGGGCAGCCCGCGCCGACGCGGCAACGCATAGAGCCACAGGCCGGCCAACTGCCGCGGGTGACAGCGGTTGGCATGGCTGTGATTGATGGCCTTGGCGCAGTCGATGGGCGAGCCCCCGCCGACCGCGAGAACGGCCTCCGCCCGCGATTTCTCCAGGCGCTCGACGCCGGCCAACACGAGGTCGAAGCCCGGGTCGGGTTCGACCTCGCTGAAGATCTCGACCTCGACGCCGGCCGAGCGCAGCGCCTGCAACATGCGGTCCGCAAGCCCCAGCGACATCAGCCCCGGGTCGGTGACCAGCAGGATGCGTCGCATGCCCGAGCCCGCGATCATCTGGCACAACGAGAGCGACGAATCCGCGCCCACGAAGCTGAGCGGGGTGGGGATGTTCAGCCGCGGCAGCAGCGCCGCACTGGCGGCCACGCGCAGCCGGCTGATCGGGTAGTTCATGCCCATTCGTTCTGGTGCTTCGCCCTGCGGCTCATCGCGTCAGGAATGCCAGCAGGCGATCGGCCAGCTTGCCGTAGGGCGGTGACAGCAGCTTCATGCTCGACCAGCGCGCCTGGTGGAACACCGGCCGCAGCTTCGAGAAGGTCAGGAAACCTTCGTAGCCGTGGTAATGGCCCATGCCGGATTCGCCCACGCCGCCGAAGGGCAGGTCATCCTGACCGACGTGCAGCACGGCGTCGTTGACCGACACGCCCCCGGACATGACCCTCGAGATGAGCTGGCTCACGCGGTCCTTGCGGAGGCTGAAGGGGTACAGCGCCAGCGGCCTGGGGCCGGCATTGATGCGTTCGATGACCTCGCCCAGGTCCCTGTAACCGACCAAGGGCAGGATCGGCCCGAAGATCTCCTCGCGCATCAGGGCCGTGTCGGCAGGTGCGCCGAGCACGATGTGCGGCGCGATGCGGTGTCGTGCGTCGTCGAAGGCCGCACCGGGCAGCAGGCAGATGACCTGCGCGCCGCGGGCGCGGGCCTCGTCCAGGGCCTGCACTAGCCGGTCGTAGGCAGCGCGGTTGATGATGCTGGTGTAGTCGGGTGAGTCGAGCGTGCCGTAGCGACGCTGTACGACGCCGTGCGCCAGATCAACGAACGCCGCGATCCTGCCCTCGGGGATATAAGCGTGGTCGACGGTGGTGCAGATCTGGCCGGCACTCGAGAACTTGGCGAACAGGATGCGCTCCGTGGCCACCTCGAGTTCGAAGTCGTCGCAGACCACGGCCGGCGCCTTGCCGCCGAGTTCCAGCGTCACCGGGCACAGGTTCCGGGCTGCGGCGGCCATGACGGCCCGCCCGGTCTGGCCCGAGCCGGTGAAGATCAGGTGGTCGAACGGCAGCTTGGAGAATTGCAGCCCGACACTGCCCGTCTCGTCGAAGAACTGCAGCTTCTCGGGCGGAAAGTAGTTGGGCACACGTTCGATCAGCAGTGCGGCCAGGTGACGTGAGTTCTCGCTCATCTTCACCATCGCCCGGTTGCCGGCGGCGAAGATGTTGGCCAGCGGCACCATGCTCAGCAGCAGCGGAAAGTTCCAGGGCACGATCACGCCGACCACGCCGAGGGGTTGAGGGATGACCTCGTTGCGCGCGAAACCGAAGGTCAGGCGCTCGATGTGGCGCCGCTGCGGTCGCATCCAGCGTGGCAGATGCCGACGGCATTGCCGGATCGCCGCCAGGAACGGGGTCAGCTCCAGCAGCAGCGTCTCGTGCGTGGAGCGGTGGCCGAAATCGGCCGAGATGGCCGCGACGATGTCCTGGCGGTTGTCCTGCACGAAGCGCGCCAGCTGCTCCAGGTCGGCGCGGCGCTCGTCCACGCTGGGTTCGGGCTGCGCGAGATAGGCCTTTCGCTGGCGCTGCAGGCTGCTTCTCAGCGCAGCCGCAGCGGGATGCTCTTGGCTGGACGGGTCGGCTTGCACCTGCACCTCCTTGACAACCCGCGAATGTGCGGGCGACGACGGCTTGTGTCCATCGCAAAGAGTGCATCATCCACATGCAAACGGCGCAATCGACGCTGCGGGAGCCTGTGTGGACATCAAACGACTGACGCATTTCATCGCCCTGGCCGAAGAGGGCCGCTTCGCGGCTGCGGCCAAGCGCGTGCACCTGAGCCAGGCCGCCTTCAGCCGCAGCATCCAGGCGCTGGAGTCACGCCTGGGGTTGCAATTGTTCGACCGCACTCCCCGTGGCGTCGACCTGACGGCCGCCGGCCAGACCGTGCTGCAGCGCGCGCGCAGCCTGGTCTTCGACAGTGACTGCCTGATCCGGGACGTCGAGCTGCTGAAGCTGGGCGATGCCGGCGAGCTCGTCATCGGCGCCGCGCCGGTGCCGGCCGCGACGCTGCTGCCCGGCCTGCTGACGCGGCTGCGCCAGGAGCGGCCGAAGCTGGTGGTGCGGCTTCGGTTCGGTGGTTTTCTGCAGCTGATGGAGCAGCTGGAGGCGCAGGCGCTGGATTTCTGCATCGGCGATCCGAGGCTGCTCGCGCCAGGCGATCATCTCGCCATGGCACCGCTGCAGAAGATCTACGGCAGCCTGTGCGGTCGCCGCGGCCATCCGCTGGCAAACGCCCCGATGCTTGAGCCGCACGCATTGCGGCGCTATGGCATCGGCGCGATCTCGATGACGAGCCACCTGCTCAAGCCGATTGCCGTCAGCCTGGGCTTTGCCTCGGTCCGCAGCTTTCCGCTGGCCCTGGAATGCGACGACCTCGGGCTGCTGACCCAGGTGGTGGCAAACACCGATCTGATCGGGCTGCTGCCCGATAACGCGGCCCAACAGGACCCGAAGCGCCTGCAACAGTTGCCCTGGCCCGGCTCGCGCGTGCAGTTCGCGGACATGCACGCGGTGTGGCTGGCGGGCCGCACGCTGTCGCCGGCGGCGCGGCTGGCGATCGATCTGGCACAGGCCTCAGGCAGCCGCGCAGCCTGATGGGTAGCAACGCGGCGTGGTTCAGCGGCCCTCTTCGGCCAAGGCGATGTGGTGCGTGAGTCGCTTGATGTTCACGTCGACCCCCTATGGCGCCCATTGCACAAGACGCATAGTAGAGATGCATTCTTTGCGATAGACACAACCGTGGGCGGGTTGGACATTTGCAGGGTTTAGCTACAACGGCCTTGCCTGGCGTCGGCGGGCGAATCGGCAGTCCTGTTCCGCTGCTGGCCGGCTTCGCGCAGGTGGGCTCACTCAAGGAGTTCACTGCATGATCACATTGCGTAAGGCTCAGGAACGCGGCCACGCCGACCACGGCTGGCTGGACAGCTGGCACAGTTTTTCGTTCGCCGACTACCACGACCCTCGCCATATGGGCGTGGGCAACCTACGTGTCATCAACGAGGACCGCATTGCGCCGGGCACCGGCTTCGGCACGCACGGGCACCGCGACATGGAGATCATTAGCTACGTGCTCGACGGAGCGCTGGCTCACAAGGACAGCATGGGCAACGAGGCCATCATCGTTCCTGGCGAGGTCCAGCGCATGAGCGCCGGCACCGGGGTGCGCCACAGCGAGCACAACCACGCGGCCAACCAGACCACGCATTTCCTGCAAATCTGGATCCTGCCCGACCAGGTCGGCGGTGCGCCGGGCTACGAGCAGAAGACCTTCGAACCCGAGCTCAAGCGCGGCAAGCTGGCGCTGGTGGCTTCGTCCGACGGCGCCCAAGGGTCGTTGAGCATGCGCGCGGATGCCAGACTGTATGCGGGCCTGTTCGACGGTGCCGAGTCGCTGAACAAGGCCATCGATCCAGCCCGGCCGCACTACGTGCACCTCGTGCGCGGCGCCTTGAAGGTGAACGGCCAACTGCTGCACGCCGGCGATGCGGTGACGCTGAAAGGCGCGAGCGCTCTGCACCTCAGCGAGGGGCGTCAGGCCGAGGTGCTGGTCTTCGACCTGGCGCCATGAACCACTCACCCCAACATGCCTGGGTCGGCGCTGCCGCGCGGCCGGCGCCGTCGCCCGCGGTGCCAGCGCCCGACGACAAGGCCGCACTGGGCATGCAGCATGATCGGGTATCGACGTGAGTCGAGGCGTCGGGTGGACCTTCTCCGAGTGGCAGTTCCTGTCGCTGACGCTGCTGATCTGCGCGTATCTGCTGGCCGAGCCGGCGATAGTGGGAAAGTGGCAAGTCCAGATGTTGCTCGAGGTACTGCTGCTGGTCACGGTGATGGTGACGATGTCGGCCAACCCGGGGTGGGGCAGGTTGCGGCGCGCGCTGGTGGTGCTGTGGCTGATGTCCGTTGCAGGCACCCTCCTGTCGGTCTTCTCGGCACGGCTCGACTTGAGGCAGTGGTATCGGACGGTCGAGTTGCTGACGTCGGTGCCCGTGCTTGCCGTGTTGGTAACCGGCATGCTCGCTTTCGTGCAGCGCGGGCGCAGGCTGACCATCGACAGCATCTTCGCCACCGTGGCCGCATACCTGCTGCTGGCGCTGCTGTTTGCGCAAATCTATCTGTGCCTGATCACCTGGGACCCCGGCAGTTTTCTTCTCCCCTCCGATGCCGTCGAGTTCCAGGCCCATCTGCTGCAGTCCGACATGGCGTACTTCAGCCTGGTCACGCTTGCCTCGGTGGGTTATGGCGACATCCTTCCCGCCACGTACACAGCGCGAATGCTTGCCATGTTCCAGGCGGTCACTGGGCAGTTCTACGTCGCGGTGGTGGTCGCGCTGTTCGTCGGCATGTACTCGTCGCAGCCGCGGGAGCGACGCCAGGACGACGATTCCGGGAAATCCAGTGCGGCCTCGGTTCGAGTCGTTGCTCGTGGCTGAAATCAAGAGCCCGGAGAAAGCTGAGATGCACGCTGCTCAGCAAGCCAACTGCTGCACCAGTCGCCTTGCACGTCACGGCGGACCGGAACCCGCCCACTGCACCACCCTACGCCGCACGTGGGGACCCGTCGCGGCGGTCCCTGAAATACCGACCGGCACGGAGCCGGCGGCCTTGATTGCGCGTGCTTTACGCCGCTACCACCCCACCCCGAAAGGAGCAGATCATGTCCAACAAGTACCTCGAAGTGCTGACGCCGCACAACTGCCAGCTCATCTTTATCGACCAGCAGCCGCAGATGGCCTTTGGCGTGCAGTCGATCGACCGTCAGGTGCTGAAGAACAACGTCGTCGGCCTGGCCAAGGCGGCCAAGGTGTTCGACATCCCGACCATCATCACCACGGTGGAGACTGAAACCTTTTCCGGCCATACCTATCCGGAGCTGCTGGCTGTATTCCCGCAGCACAAACTGCACGAGCGCACCTCGATGAACTCTTGGGACGACCAGAACGTGCGCGACTCGCTGGCCGCCAACGGCCGCAAGAAGGTGGTGGTGTCGGGGTTGTGGACCGAGGTCTGCAACCTGAGCTTCGCGCTGTGCGCGGCCGGCGAAGGCGGCTACGAGATCTACATGGTGGCCGACGCCTCGGGCGGCACCTCGGTCGAGGCGCACGAGTACGCGATGGACCGCATGGTGCAGGCCGGCATCGTGCCGGTGACCTGGCAGCAGGTGCTGCTGGAATGGCAGCGCGACTGGGCACGCCGAGACACCTACGATGCGGTGATGGACATCGTGCGCGAGCATTCCGGCGCCTACGGCATGGGCGTGGACTATGCCTACACCATGGTGCACAAGGCAGCCGAGCGCGTGCAGCACGGCGATCGCATCGGGCCCAAGCCGGCGCAGTAATCAGCATCGATCCCGGAGCATGCCGGGGCCTTGCCGGCACGCACGACGCAGGAGCAATGCACCATGTCAGATCCCCAAGCCGACGCCGTCTTCCACAACGGCCGCATCACCACGCTCGAACGCAGCCGGCCGGTGGCCAGCGCGGTGGCCATCCGCAACGGTCGCTTCGTGGCGGTGGGCGACGACGCCGAGGTGCTGGCGCTGGCGGGCCCGGCCACGCGACGCGTTGACCTGCGGCGCCGCAGCGTGCTCCCGGGGTTGTTCGACAACCACACTCACGTAGTGCGCGGCGGCCTGAACTACAACCTGGAGCTGCGCTGGGACGGCGTGCGCTCGCTCGCCGATGCGATGGAGATGCTGCGCCGGCAGGTGGCCGTGACGCCGGCGCCGCAGTGGGTGCGCGTGGTCGGCGGCTTCACCGAACACCAGTTTGCCGAGAAGCGCCTGCCCACGCTGCAGGAGATCAACGCCATCGCGCCCGACACGCCGGTGTTCCTGCTGCACCTTTACGACCGCGCGCTGCTCAACGCCGCGGCGCTGCGCGCAGTGGGCTACACCCGGGACACGCCGGCGCCGCCGGGCGGCGAGATCGAGCGCGATGCGGCCGGCAACCCCACCGGGCTGCTGCTGGCCAAACCCAATGCCACCATCCTGTATGCGACGCTGGCCAAGGGGCCGAAGCTGCCGCTGGACTATCAGGTCAACTCCACGCGCCACTTCATGCGCGAGCTCAACCGTCTGGGCGTCACCGGCGTGATCGACGCCGGCGGCGGCTTCCAGAACTATCCCGAGGACTACGAGGTGATCCAGCAGCTGGCAGACGCCGGCCAGATCACCGTGCGGCTGGCCTACAACCTGTTCACGCAGAAGCCGAAGCAGGAGAAGGAGGATTTCCTGCGCTGGACCGCATCGGTCAAGTACAAGCAGGGCGACGACTACTTTCGCCACAACGGCGCCGGCGAGATGCTGGTGTATTCGGCAGCCGACTTCGAGGACTTCCGCGTCGCGCGTCCGGACATGCCGCCGCAGATGGAGGCCGAGCTCGAGGAGGTGGTGCGTGTGCTGGTACAGAACCGCTGGCCCTGGCGGCTGCATGCCACCTACGAGGAGACGATCACGCGCGCGCTGGACGTGTTCGAGAAGGTGCACCGCGACACGCCGCTCACCGGCATCCACTGGTTCTTCGACCATGCCGAGACCATCTCCGAGCGATCGATCGACCGCGTCGCCGCGCTCGGTGGCGGCATCGCGGTGCAGCACCGCATGATGTTCCAGGGCGAGGACTTCGTCGCGCGCTATGGCGCACGTGCGGCCGAAGCCACGCCGCCGGTCAAGCGCATGCTGGACAAAGGCGTCAAGGCCTCGGCCGGCACCGATGCCACGCGCGTGGCCTCGTACAACCCTTGGGTGTCGCTGGCCTGGCTGGTCACCGGCAAGACCCTGGGCGGCCTGAACCTCTACCCGCAGCGCCACCTGCTAGACCGCGAAACCGCGCTGCGCATGTGGACCGAGAACGTGGCCTGGTTCTCTAACGAGGAGGGCCTTCGCGGGCGCATCCAGGCCGGCCAGCTGGCCGACTTCATCGTGCCGAGCAGCGACTACTTCGCCGTGCCCGAAGATCACATCGCCTTCCTCACCTCGGACCTGACGGTGGTCGGCGGGCGTGTGGTGTATGGCGCGGGTGACTTCGCTGCGCTGGACGACAACCCGCTGCCGCCGGCGATGCCCGACTGGTCGCCGACGCGCACGTTCAAGGGTTATGCCGCCTGGGGCGACCCCGAGGGTACGGGTCGCAACTCGCAGCATCCGGCGCGCTATCGGAGCCTCGCCGGCTGCGGCTGCGGCAACGGCTGCGATCTGCATGGCCACCGGCACGCCTCGGCCTGGGCCTCCGCGGTGCCCGCATCCGACCTGCGCAGCTTCTTCGGCGCGCTGGGCTGCTCGTGCTGGATGGCTTGATGAACGCGATCAACCCTTCATTGGCGGGCGCTGATCCGGCCCCCGGCCTCTGGACGCGGTGCCGCGCGCCGGTGCTGCTCACCGTGGTCGGCGGCGCCATCGACACCATCGGCTTCATCGCGCTGCTGGGCTTCTTCACCGCGCATGTCACCGGCAACCTGGTGCTGGCCGGCAGCGCCTTCGTCAAGGGCGGCGCGGGCCTGTGGATCAAGCTCGGTGCGATCCCGCTGTTCATCGTCACGGTGATGTGCACCAAGATGTGGATCGACCGCTGCAGCCAGACGCACAAGACGCTGGGCTGGATGTTCGTGGTCGAAGCGCTGTTCCTGGCGGCGTTCATGGCCGCAGGGCTGTATTTCGACCCGTTCAAGGACCCCGGCGGCGCCGAGCTGGCACTCACCGGCGGCCTGGGCCTGATGGCGCTGGCGATCCGCAACACGGCGAGCAAGACGCTGATCAAGCATGTCAGCCCGAGCACGATGATGACCGGCAACACTACCCAGCTCGGCATCGACCTGTCGAACTGGCTGCGCGCGCCCGGCCGCGAGCACCGCCAGGCCTTGCTGAAGAGCGGCAGCGTGGTCGGCGGTTTCGTGTTCGGCGCTTTCGTCGGCGCGGTGGCCTACATGCACGTCGGCTTCTGGAGTGTGCTGCCCTTCGTGCTGGCCGTGCTGTACCTGGCCAGCGTGTCCTTCCGCAAGCAGTTCATCTAGTCCGCTGCCGCCGGACATGAACAAGAGCCGGCTCGAATCCTTCAGCGACGGCGTCATTGGCGTGAGCCTGACGCTGATGCTCTATCAGCTCGGCGTGCCGGCCGACTTCACCCTGAGCGGGCTGTGGCAGGAGGCCGATACCTTTTTCGGCTACGTGCTCAGCTTCGTCTACGTCGGCATCTACTGGAGCAACCACCATCACATGTTCCAGCTGGTGGGGGGCATCAACGGCAGAATCATGTGGGCCAACCTGCACTTGCTGTTCTGGCTGACGATGATTCCGCTGACCACCACCTGGGCCGGAAAGTCGGGCTTCCTGGCCTTGCCGACAGCGCTGTATGCCTTCGTGCTGTTCATGTGCGCCGTTGCGTACTGGGTGCTCGAGCGCATCGTCGTGGCGTCGGAGGGAGCCGACTCGCCACTCGCACGCACAATCGGCCGGGATCTGAAGCGCAAGGTCTCGCTGCCCGTCTACGCGCTGGCGATCGCCTGCAGCTTCTACAGCACGATGCTGGCGTTCGCGATCCTCACGGCGATGGCGGCGCTGTGGTTCGTGCCCGACGCGAAGATCGAACGGCGCGTCCTGGGACAGCATGCCGACTAGCCCTAGACCCCGCGGACGGGAGCCTTCGCGATGAGCGGTTGGATGCTGGCGGCCGGGTGGGGCGGCCTGGCCGGTTCGGCCTTGCTGCTGGGCGCCTCGATCGGCTGGTGGGTGCCGATCGGCCCGCGCGCGGTGGCGGCGGTCACGGCCTTCGGCAGCGGCGTGTTGATCTCGGCACTGAGCTTCGAGCTGATGGACGAGGCCCATGCGCAGGGCGGTTTGCTATCGACCTGGCTCGGCTTTCTCGCCGGCGCGGTGGCCTACACCGTCGCCAACGCCTGGCTGGCGCGGCGCGGCGCCCGTCATCGCAAGCGCTCGGGGCCGCAGATGCGCGACGACTCCGCGAGTGCCGGCGGCGGCATGGCGATCGCCATCGGCGCGCTGCACGATGGCGTGCCCGAGTCGACGGTGATCGGCCTCGGCCTGCTGCAGGGCGGTGCAGTTGGCACGGTGATGGTGGCCGCCGTGTTCCTGTCGAACGTGCCCGAAGGCTTGTCCAGCGCGATCGGCATGAAGCGCGCCGGCCGCGGCGCGGGCTACGTGTTCGGCATCTGGGCGGCGATCGCGCTGGCCAGCGCGGCGGCAGCGGCGCTCGGGTTCGTGATCTTCGACGCGGCCAGCCCGCACGCCGTTGCGCTGACCACCGCCTTCGCCGCCGGTGCGGTCCTGGCGATGCTGGTCGACACGATGATTCCCGAGGCCTACGCGGTGGCGCACGACGCCGCCGGACTGATCACCGTGGCCGGCTTTCTGGTCGGCTTTGCGTTGAGCAAGGGGGTCGGCGCCTAGCGGGAAGTCGGGTCGCGGCCTGGATCGGCCCGGCGGCGCCGGCGCTCGTGCAACTCAATCGCCGTCGAGGAAAGCCTCGAGCGCGCGCCAACGCCTCCGGCTGGTCGTGGTGCAGCATGTGGCCGGCCGGCTCCAGCTTCAGCCGCTGCACGCGCGGCACCGAGGCCAGCCGCTACTCGAACTGCACGCGCATGTAGCGCCCGCCGTACCAGCCTTCGAATTCCTTGCCTTCGCCTTCCACCCACAACAGCGGCGCGGCGATACGCCCCCTAACGGCGATCACGTCCTCGGCGCGCGTCAGCACCGGGTTGAAGATCTTGTACGCGGCATCGCCCAGGATGTGCCAGCGGCCGTTGTCGCCGCGCTTGGACCAGTGCGCCGCCAGCCACGCGGCCTTGTCCGCGCTCAGCCCCGGTTCGTCTTCATCAGTTGATGCGCCAAGCCGTCCGGGATGTCGTGGCTGCGCATGCGCCGCGGCTGCTTCAGCTCGTCCAGAAACTGCGCCAGGCGCTTCGGTGCCTGCTCGGCGCACGCGTCGGGCACTCCGTAGCGTTCCATGTTGATCAGCCGGCGCACGCGCACCGGGCGCTCGCCGGCGTAGCTAATCACAAGCCCGTCTTCTGAGCTTCGCCGAACCAGTCCTACGCTCTTGGATCGACCTCGTTCCGGCTTCGCCTCCGCGAAGCAGCCATTCATGGCTACCTGGGGTCCGTCATAGCCGTAACCGGTCAACGGCAGTTTCCATGCATCTCACTATTCGCGCCGACGATGAGCACCACGCTCAACACCAGATCGATGGCACTGTCAAACGCGCTCCTCAATGAACAAGCACGGTGCCACGACGTACCGAGCAAGGTGTCAGGTCATGAACTATGCCGTCTAAGGGACGGTGCCAAGCTGCCAGATCAGCAACCGGCCAAGGCTGTAGATCGCAGCGCTCGGCGGTCACGCCTTGAAGATCGCCGCGAGGTCGACTTCCTCCCGGTCGCCCACCATCTTCATGCTGCTCTCGATGTGCTCCAGGTGTTCGAGCATGAGCTTCTCGGCGCGCGCCGCGTCGCGCTTGGCGATGGCGTCGATGATCTGCGAATGCTCGTCTGCGCGGCAGCTGGTGGTCGTCGGCGCGTCGTAGAGGAAGATCATCAGGCAGGTCAGCACCGACAGTTCGCGCATGCTGCGCGCTAGCGCGGAGTTGCCGGCGAGTTCGGCCGCGAGCGAGTGGAACTCGCCGGACAGGCGGATCACCGCGCGCTTGTCGTCGCGGCGCCGCGCATCGACTTCGAGTTCCTGGTGCAGGCGCAGACGCGTCAGCTTCTCCGGCGTCAGCGTCTCGACGAGGCGCCTCAACACGGCGGGCTCGATCACGCGCCGAGCCTCGAACACGTCGCGTGCCTGTTCGATGGTCGGCTTGGCGACGTAGGCGCCACGCTGCGGTATCAGTTCGACGACCTGCTCGTGCGCCAAGCGCGCCAGCACTTCGCGGATGCGGGCACGGCTGACGCCGAAGATCTCCGCCAGCCGTTCCTCGACCAGCTTGGTGCCCGGATGCAGGCGATGCTCGAGGATCGCGGTGTAGATCTTCTCGTAGATCTCGTCATGCGCGTTCTCGCGCTGCAGTCTGGCCTGCGACGTGCCCTTGCGGGCGGGACGGGTGGGCATGGCGGGCGGGTCGGGCTGGGAATCGGCGACACCGATTCTAGGAAGCCGCCCGCTGCCGAGCGCAAGACGGAGCGGATCGCTCATCGCCAGCCGAACAGCTGGCCCCAACCCCGCACCTGCGCCGGATCGGCGCCCGCGGCGCGCAGCTGCCCCCAGACGGTGGTGCTCACGGTGTCGAGCAGCGGAATGCCCAGTTCGGCCTCGACCGACCCCGCCAGCGACGCCGCGCGCAGATTGGTGCAGAAGGTCGTGATCGCCTGGGGCCTGGCTTCGGCGACCTCGCGCATCAATGCGCGCAGCCGCCCGGGCTCGACCAGCGCGAAGTCGTGGTTGACGCGGATGCCAAGGTGCCGTTCGGCCACGACCTCGATGCCGATGGCGCGGTAGTTGTCGACGATGCGCTGCTGCACGTCGGCGGTGTAGGGGGTGACGAGCGCCAACCGCGTCACGCCGCGGATCGCGAGCAGCTCGTTCAGCGCCAGTACCGCGGTCGTGGCCGGGATGCCGGTGCGCTCGCGGATGCGCTGCACGAGCACGCGGTCGGTGTCGAAACCGCGCCAGCCGGCCGCGGTGCCGCTCCAGCCGATGACGTCGACCTTGGCGTCGGCCAGCAATTCGGCCGCCGCGAGGATCTTGCTGTCGTCGAACTGGCCGAGCGCGGCGTCCGACAGCGAGATCTCGGTGACGCGGAAGCGCGAGAAGTGGGCGCTGCAGTCCGGCACGGCTGCGGCGAGCGCGCTGGTGAGCGGCTCCAGCGCGGTGTTCGACGAGGGGGTCAGCACCCCGAGGCGGATCGAGTGGGTCATGGTGGTGCCTGCAAATGGCCGACGCGTACCGCGCCAGGCCACATCATGCGCGATTCGCGCAGAAATGTCGACATTAGTGTAAACACTAAATACAACATTTCTAATGTCGACGATGATGTCGACAACATGGGGTGGCGCGTGGCTGGCGCACTCCTTGCAAGGATTCGATCAACCCACACATCGGTGCCCCTATGGCACCAAGGCAGAGCGAGCAGACACCATGTCGAGAGCATTGTCGACAGAGAAGTTGAACATTCTGCGCGAGATTGGTGCGCAAGCAGGCCGGCGATGAGCGCCTTCGACCTCGTCGTGCGCAACGGGCGCGCTGCCACGGCCGCCGATACCTTCAATGCCGACATCGGCATCGTCGGTGGCCGCATCGTCCAGATCGGCCAGGGTCTGGCCGCCGGCGTACGTGAGATCGATGCTGCCGGCCGTGTCGTCACCCCGGGTGGCGTCGACGCGCACTGCCACCTCGACCAGCCGATGGCGCCGCCGGTACGCATGGCCGACGACTTCGACACCGGCACGCGCGCCGCGGCCTGCGGCGGCACGACGACGGTGATCCCGTTCGCCGCGCAGGAAAAGGGCCAGTCGCTGCGCGCCGCGGTGGCTGACTACCACCACCGGGCCGAGGGCAAGGCGCACGTGGACTACGCCTTCCACCTGATCGTCAGCGACCCGACGCCGCAGGTGCTGCAGGAAGAGCTGCCCGGCCTGATCCGCCAGGGCTACACGTCGTTCAAGATCTACATGACCTACGACGACCTCAAGCTCGACGACGGGCAGATCCTCGACGTGCTCGCGGTCGCACGCCAGCACGGCGCGATGGCGATGATCCACGCCGAGAACGCCGACTGCATCGAGTGGCTGACGAAAAAGCTAGAGGCCGCAGGCCGCACGGCGCCACGCTTCCACGCGCACGCGCGGCCGATGCTGGTCGAGCGCGGGGCGACGCACCGCGCGATCGCGCTGGCCGAGCTGGTCGATGTGCCGATCCTGATCGTGCACGTCTCGGGCCGAGAGGCGGTCGAGCAGATCCGCTGGGCGCGCGCGCACGGGCTGAAGGTCTTCGCCGAGACCTGCCCGCAGTACCTGTTCCTCACCGCGGCCGATCTCGGCATCGACGACAGCTACCTCGGCGCGAAGTGCGTGTGCAGCCCGCCGCCGCGAGACAAGGCCAACCAGGAGGTGATCTGGGACGGCTTGAACGACGGCCTGTTCACCGTCTTCAGCTCCGACCACGCACCCTTCAAGTACGACGCGCCGGAAGGCAAGAAGCCCGGCGGGCAGGAGGTGGCGTTCCGCCATATCCCGAACGGCATACCGGGCATCGAGACGCGGCTGCCGCTGCTGTACAGCGAAGGCGTGCTCGGAGGCCGGATGACGCTGAACCGCTTCGTCGAGCTGACGTCGACCAATCCGGCCAAGGCCTATGGCCTGCACCCGCGCAAGGGCACGATCGCGGTCGGCAGCGACGCCGACCTGGTGGTCTGGGACGAGCGCGAGTTCGTGCTCGACAACACGATGCTGCACCACGCGGTCGACTACACGCCCTACGCCGGCCAGACGCTGCGCGCCTGGCCGGGCCTGACGATCGCCGGCGGCGAGGTGGTGTGGGATGGCAAGGCCTTCCACGCGCGTTCCGGCCGCGGCCGTTTCCTTGCCTGCGGCGCCCCCACGTTGCTGCCGCGCCGCGGCTGAAGGCGAACGATGACCCGCCTGCTGCTGATCAACCCGAACATCTCGGACAGCGTGTCCGAGTTGATCCGCGCCGAGGCGCAGCGCAGCGCCTCGCCGGGCACCGAGGTGGAGGTCGTGACCGCACCCTTCGGCGTGGCCTACATCGAGACGCGCTGCGAGGCGCTGATCGGGGGTTATGCGGCGCTGCAGCTCGCCGCCGAACATCATCCGCGCTTCGACGCGGTGATCGTCGCCGCCTTCGGCGACCCGGGGCTGCCCGCATTGCGCGAGGCCCTACCGGTGCCTGTGACCGGCCTGACCGAAGCCGCGCTCGCCAGCGCCTGCCTGCTCGGCCAGCGCTTTTCGATCGTCGCCATCTCGCAGCGCATTCGCGCGTGGTACCGCGAGACCGTCGAGTCCTGCGGGCTCGCGTCGCGACTGGCGAGCATCCGCGGCCTCGACGAGCCCCTGGCCGACATCGGCAACGTGCAGGGCGACCGCGGCGAACGCCTCGTCGCGTTGGCTGAAGCCTGTGTGGCCGAAGACGGAGCCGACGTGATCGTGCTCGCCGGCGCGCCGCTCGCCGGGCTTGCGCGCTCGCTGCGCGGCCGGCTGCCGGTGCCATCGGTCGACGGCGTGTCCAGCGCGGTGCGCCATGCCGAGACGCTGGTGGCGCTGCAGCCCGGCGCCGCGCGCGCCGGCAGCTTCGCGCCGCCACCCGCCAAACCCCGCCGCGGTCTGCCGCCGGCGATCGCCCGGCTGCTCGACCGCTCGAGCCCCTGAGCCCCTTTCTTCCACCCCCGCAGGAGAACCGCAGATGTCCCGATTTACCACCCTCGTTGCCGCTGCCGCCATTGCCCTGGGCGCGATCGGCGCCGTCCAGGCGCAGGACAAGATCAAGTTCAAGGCCGTCGGCCAGCCGCTGGCCACCGGCCTGATCCAGAAGAACAAGGAGCAGCCGTTCTTCGAGAACTTCGCCGCCAAGTCCGGGCTGCCGATCGAGATCGAATACAAGCCGATCGACACGCTCGGCATCAAGGACACCGAGCAGCTGCGCGTGATGAAGGCCGGGCTGTTCGACATCGTGTCGCTGCGCATCTCGCAGAACTCGCGCGACGAACCCACGCTGCTCGGCTTCGACCTCGTCGGCGCCAGCCCGGACTACCCCACCGGCCGCAAGGTCACGAAGGCCTGGTTCGACACCGTCGACGCGCGGCTGCAGCAGCAGTTCGGCGTCAAGCTGCTCAGCGTCTGGCCCTTCGGCCCGCAGATCCTGTTCTGCAAGAAGCCGATCACCAAGCTGGCCGACATCAAGGGCATGAAGGTGCGCACCTACGACCAGAACCTCGCCAAGTTCATCGAGCTGGTCGGCGGCACGCCAGTGCCGATCTCGTTCGCGGACACGCACCAGTCGCTGTCGCTCGGCGTCGTTGACTGCGCGGTCACCGGGCCTTCGAGTGCCAACTCGGCCGGCTGGCCCGAGGTGACCACGCACCAGCTGCCGCTGGGCTTCCAGCTCGCGCTGAACGGCTACGCGATCACGCTGAAGGCGTGGAACCAGCTCAAGCCCGACCAGCAGGCCAAGCTGAAGGCGGCCTTCGATGGACTTACCGATGAGATCTGGACCTACTCCGAGGAGCTGTTCCAGGATGCGCTGAACTGCAATGCCGGCAAGGACCCGTGCACCACCGGCAAGAAGTTCAAACTGGTCAACGTGCCGGTGACGCCGGCCGACACCGAGCTGATCCGCAGCGCGGTGACCAAGGTATCGTTCCCCGCCTGGGCCGAGGTGTGCGACAAGTCCAACCCCGGCTGCTCGCAGAAGTGGACGGCCAGCGTCGCGCCCGTGCTGGGGATCAAATGAACACGGCGGCCGTGTCGAAACAGGCGGCGGGTGCCGCGGCGCCTGCCCACCCGGCTGCCCGGGCGACGGCCGACCTGCGGAGGACGAGCATGAAAGACCGCATCGAGACGCTGCTGGCCACGCTGTTCGGCGGCATCTTCCTCACGCTGTCGGTGGTGGTCGCAGTCGAGACCGTCAGCCGCAAGCTGTTCAACGTCTCGCTGCAGGGCGCCGACGAGCTCGGCGGCTACGCGCTGGCCGTCGGCTCGACCATTGCCTTCAGCCTGGCGCTGATGGGGCGCAACCACATCCGCGTCGACGTCTTCCACGACAAGTTCCCGCGCGGACTGCAGGCCGCACTGAACTGGCTGTCGATCGTCGCGCTGGCGGCCTTCGGCGCCTTCATCGCCTGGATCGCGTTCAAGGTCATCGGCGACACGCTGCAGTACCAGAGTACCGCGCAGACGCCGTGGGCGACGCCGCTGATCTGGCCGCAGGGCGTGTGGTACGCGGGCCTGGTGGTGTTCGCGCTGGTGGCCTTCGGCTACGCAGTGCGTGCCACGGTGTTGCTGGTCACGAACCGCATCGACACGCTCAACCACGACTTCCACCCGAAGAGCGCGAAGGAAGAGCTGAAGGAAGAGCTGGAGGACCTCGCGCAGCGACAAGCCGAAACACAGGGAGGCAAGTCATGAGCGTCGGTCTTTTCGGCATCGCGTTCTTGGCGATGATCGCCATGATGCTGATCGGCCTGCCGATCGCTGCGTCGATGGCGGTGGTGGGCATCGTCGGCGGCATCGCTGCCTACGGCGTGCCCTTCATGGACTCGATCGCGCCGGTGGTCTGGGGCGTGCAGAACGAGAACCTGCTGACCTCGATCCCGCTGTTCGTGCTGCTCGGCGAGCTGCTGCTGCGCTCAGGGATCGCCGACCGCATGTACATCGCGCTGTCGGCGTGGCTCGGGCGCATGCCCGGCGGGCTGCTGCACACCAACATCGGCTCTTGCGCGCTGTTCGCCGCGACCTCGGGCTCGTCGGTGGCGACCGCGGCCACCGTCGGCACGGTGGCGCTGCCGTCGCTGCAGAAACGCGGCTATTCGATGCGTGCCTCGCTCGGCTCGCTGGCGGCCGGCGGCACGCTCGGCATCCTGATCCCGCCGAGCGTGAACATGATCGTCTACGGCTCGCTGACCAACACCTCGATCGGCAAGCTGTTCATCGCCGGCATCATCCCCGGGCTACTGCTGACCGGCTGCTTCATGCTGTGGATCTGGATCCACAGCGTGATCAGCGGCACGGTCAAGCGTGAGGAGCCGGTGCCGCTGGCCGAACGCCTGCGCACGCTGCAGTTCCTGGTGCCGCCGCTGGTGGTGTTCGCCATCGTCATGGGCAGCCTTTACTTCGGCATCGCCACCACCACCGAGAGCGCGGCGCTCGGCGTGATCGCGGCGCTGTTCTTCGTCTGGCAGTCGGGCCGCCTGAGCTGGGAGGTGCTGCGCACGTGCTTCATCAGCACCGCGCGCGTCAGCGGGATGATCCTGCTGATCATCGTCGCCGCGTTCATCCTGAACCTGACGATCAGCCTGACCGGCGTCGCCGACGCGATGACCAAGTGGGTCGCGGGACTCGGCCTGTCCGGCACCGGCTTCATCCTGGCGCTGATCGTCTTCTACCTCGTGCTCGGCATGTTCATGGACGTGCTGTCGATGCAGGTGGCGACTATTCCCGTCACCTTCCCGATCGCGGTCGCGCTCGGCGTCGACCCGATCTGGTTCGGCATCTTCATCGTGCTGATGTGCGAGCTGGGCATGATCACGCCGCCGGTGGGCATGAACCTGTTCGTCGTGCACGGCATCCGCCCCGACAAGGGCGGCATCGAGGACGCGATGTGGGGAGCGTTGCCCTATGCAGCGATCATGATCTTGTTCACGCTGCTGCTGCTGGCGGTACCGCAACTGGCCACCTGGCTACCGGCACACATGTGAGGCCCGTGGCGATGGACGATACCCTCTGGCGGCTGCCGGCCACCGAGTTGCAGCGCCGCTACCGCGAGCGCAGCCTCACGCCGCTGCAGGTGACGCAGGCGGTGCTGGCGCGACTGGATGCGGTCAACCCGCGGCTGCAAGCGGTGGTGGCGCGCCGAGACGACGCGGTGCTGGCCGACGCGGAGGCGGCGACGCGGCGCTTCGCGCAGGGCGCGCCGCTGTCGGCGATCGACGGCATTCCGCTGACGGTCAAGGACAGCCTGTACCTGGCCGAGCTGCCGACCACCTGCGGCACCGCGGCATTGCGCGATCACCGCCCTGGGCACGACGAGCTTGCGGCGGCGCGCGCTCGCGAAGGCGGTGCGCTGATCCTCGGCAAGACCAACGTCCCCGAGTTCGCCAACGACGGCTACACCGCCAACCCGCTGTTCGGCGTCACCGGCAACCCGTGGAACCCGGCGCTGACGCCCGGCGGCTCCAGCGGCGGTGCGGTCGCCGCGGTGGCCGCCGGCATCGGCCCGCTGGCGATTGCACAGGACGGCGGCGGCTCGATCCGCCGGCCGGCCTCACACACCGGCCTCGTGGGCCTGAAGCCGTCGCTCAGCGCCTGGCCGCGCGAGCGCACGCTGCCCGGGCTGCTGCTGGACTTCGACGTCATCGGCCCGGTGGCGCGCACCGTTGCCGATGCGCGGCTGCTGTTCGACGCGCTGCGTGGGCCGTCGGCGGCCGATCGTTCGTCGCTGGCCTGTGCGTGGGCGGCGGCGCAGCCGCGGCCGAGCGGCCCGCTGCGAATCCTTTACGTCGAGCGGCTGATGGGCAACCCGCTCGACCCGCAGATCGCCGCCAGCTGCGGCGAGGCCGTGCGCCGGCTGGCCGAACTCGGCCACCGCGTCGAGCGCGGCGAACTGCCGCTGGACATCGGCCTGCTGCTCGAGGCATGGCCGCAGATCGGCCAGGTTGGCCTGGCCGCGATGTTCGCCGAGCACCCGGACTGGGAAGCCCAGGCGAGCGCGAAGTACCGCGAGGCGACCGAGCTCGGCCGCCTGGTACCGGGGCCGCGGATCTGGCAGATCATGGATCGCGTGCGCCGGCTGCGCGCCGAAAGCGCGGCGCTGTTCGAACACGTGGACGTGATCGTCATGCCGGCGGCCGCGGCGCTGCCCTGGCCGGCGCACGAGGCCTATCCGCCGGTGATCGACGGCCAGGCCGTCGGCCCGCGCGGCCACGCCGTCTACACCGGCTGGGTCAATGCCGCCGGCCTGCCCGGGCTTGCGCTGCCGGCGGCACCGTCGGCCGAGGGCCTGCCGATCGGCATCCAGCTTATCGGCGCCTATGGCAGCGACTCGATGCTGCTCGATCTGGGCGCGGCCTACGAGGCGCTCGCGCCCTGGGCCGGGCGCTGGCCCGAACTCTGAACCTCTCACCGACGGAAACGATGGATCCGATCGACGCCGGCGTGGCGGCCCTGGTGCAGGCACGCCGCAGCGGACTGCCCGCGGCCGATGTGCCGCTGCCCGACGCGGCCGCGGCCTATGCCGTGCAGGACGGCGTCGCACAGGCGCTCGGCTGGTTCGGCGATGCCGTGCCGCAGTACTGGAAGTCCGGCGGGCCGTCGCCGACCGAGGTGCAGACGCACGCGCCGCTGCCGCCGCAGGGCGTGTGGGGCAGCCCGGCCGATGCGCGCAGCTGGCCGTTCCACTTCCGCGGCATCGAGGCCGAGATCGCGCTGCGCCTGGGCCGCGACGTCGACGCGGCGCTGGCCGCTGCGCTCGACGCCGAAGCCGCCGGCGCGCTGGTCGACGCGATGTGCGTGGCCATCGAGATCGTCGACTCGCGCTGGGCGGCTGCGGCCGCAGCGGCGCCGCTGGCCAAGCTCGCCGACCTGCAGTCACACGGCGCGCTGGTGCTGGGCGCGTGGCTGCCGCACACGCCGCGCGACTGGGCCGCGCAGCACTGCCGCGTCACCATCGGCCGCGCGCCGGTGGCCGAACACCGCGGCACGCATTCCTTCGGCAACCCGGTGCACGTGCTGCCGCACTGGCTGCGCCATGCCACGCGTGGCGGCCGCAGGCTGCCCGCCGGAACGGTGGTCACCACCGGCACCTGGTGCGGCCTGCTGCTGGCGGCGGCCGGCGACCGCCTGCACGTCGAGTTCCCGGGCATCGGCAGCGCCGAAATCCAGCTCTGAACCCGAAACGACCAAGGACTCCGATGATCAAGCTCGACAACCACCCCAGCGGCCGCCACTTCCTGCAGATCCCGGGGCCGAGCCCGGTGCCGGACCGCATCCTGCGCGCGATCAGCCTGCCGACGATCGACCACCGCGGCCCCGAGTTCGGCGTGCTCGGGCGCAAGGTCGTCGCCGGCATGCAGCAGGTCTTTCAGACGAAGCATCCGGTGGCGATCTACCCGTCGTCGGGCACCGGTGCGTGGGAGGCGGCGCTGGCCAACACGATGAGCCCGGGCGACTCAGTGCTGATGTTCGAGACCGGCTATTTCGCCACACTTTGGCAGAAGATGGCGCAGCGGCTCGGCCTGGAGACCGAGTTCCTCGCGCTGCCCGGCACCGACGACGCGACCGGCCTGCCCAACAGCTGGCGCCACGGCGTGCAGCCTGAGCTGATCGAGCAGCGCCTGCGCAAGGACAGCGCGCAGCGCATCCGCGCCGTCTGCGTGGTGCACAACGAGACCTCGACCGGCGTCACCAGCGACATCGCCGCGGTGCGGCGCGCGATCGATGCCGCTGGCCATCCGGCGCTGCTGATGGTGGACACGATCTCGGGGCTGGCCAGCGCCGACTATCGGCACGACGAATGGGGCGTCGACGTTACCGTCAGCGGCTCGCAGAAAGGGCTGATGCTGCCGCCCGGCATCGGCTTCAACGCGCTGTCGCCGAAGGCGCTCGAGGCGAGCCGCGCAGCCCGCTTGCCGCGCTGCTACTGGGCCTGGGACGAGATCGTCGAGATGAGCGCGAGCGGTTACTGGCCGTACACGCCGAACACGAACCTGCTCTACGGCCTGTCGGAGGCGCTCGACATGCTGCTCGAGGAGGGGCTGCCAAAGGTATTCGCCCGCCATCGGCGCTGGTCAGCCGGGGTACGCGCCGCGGTCGCGGCCTGGGGGCTGCCGACGCAATGTGCCGACGACAAGCTGCATTCGCCGGTGCTGACGGGCGTGATCACGCCGCGCGGCGTCGATGCCGACGCGGTGCGCCGCCTGATCCACGAGCGCTTCGACCTGTCGCTCGGCACCGGCCTGGGCAAGGTCAAAGGCCGCATGTTCCGCATCGGCCATCTCGGCGACTGCAACGACCTGACGCTGATGGCGACGCTGGCCGGCGTCGAAATGGGGCTGAAGCTGATGGGTGTGCAACTGGCCGGCAGTGGGGTGGCGGCGGCCATGGAGCACTTCTCGACGTAGCCGCCGAGCCAGCAGTTGGAGAGCCCTCGACCCTTCGGGGCTCTGTGCAGATTCGTCCGGCCGCTTCGAGGCGTCGAGTTCAACAGATCGGATGTCGCCGATGGGTCGGGACTACCCGGTGACGAGGGACTGCTTCCAGGCGGCCCGCTTCGAACTGCCGGTCTGCGCCGGCAAGTCCGCCAGCGCGGCGGTCATGTGCCGACCCGTTGCTGCCGGTGGGGCCCTACACCACCCGTGCGCCTGAATTCAACCCTTCGGTCGCGAGCAACCTGGCGGATTCACCAACTCGGCAGCGCCTGAGCAAGCCTCGCCTTGACGTCCGCATTGGCGAAGCTCGCATGGATCGAATTGCGCGCCAGCCCTCGAAGGACATCGTCCGACCAACCGAAGGCATTGCTGCACAACGCGTACTCACCCACCAAGCTGGCCCCGAGCAGGACCGGATCATCGGTGTTGACGGACACGAGGACCCCGGCCCGGCGCAGGCGGTCGATGGGGTGAGCGTCGATCGAGGAGTAGACACCCAGCTTGAGATTGGAGGTGGGGCACACACCCAGAGGGATCTGTCTATCGACCAGCAATCCCACCAGTCCTGGGTCCTCGATCGCCCGTACGCCGTGATCGATGCGATCGGCACCCAGCAGTTCGATGGCATCACGCACACCTTCGGGGCCGCTGGACTCGCCCGCATGCACCGTGCGGCGCAGGCCTGCAGCACCTGCGCGCCGAAACGCCTCGGCGAAGCGAGGGCCGGTGCGGCCGGCAGCCGCCTCGTTGCCGTCGATCGAAAGCGCCACCACGCGTGGATGTCGCAACGTCACCAGCAAGTCGACGAGTTCGGCTGCAGCGTCGGACGACTGGGTGCGAAGCAGACTGACGCACAGGCCCACCGGCGGCAGGCCATCCTGTTCTGCTGCTTTCAGTCCGGCATCGATGGCGTCGATCATGTCGGACATGCGGCCGTGCCAGACCGACCAGTGGGTCGGGTTGACGATCACGTCGGCGTAGCCTGCTCCTTCGTCGGCCAATCTGCGGCTGTACCTGTAGCTCAGTTCGGCCAACCGGTCCCGAGTCGACGCCAGGCCACATGCCCAGTCGAGGAAGTGCAGAAAGTCTGCCAAGCCTTCGAACTCGAGTAAGCGCTCGCGGGGTCTGGGCATGGGCACGTGCGCCTGAGTCGCCCACTGCTCCAAAACTCCAGGTTCGAAGCAGCCTTCGAGATGGGCATGGACCTCAGCCTTGGGCAAGGTGCGCAGTCGGTCGATCTGAAGGAGTTGCGCATTGGACATAAGAGAACTCGCTTCTGAGCGCGGGGCGAGGCGCCGCACCGCCAGTCTCGTGCATCGACTATCCTACGTCATGCGTGGAAACAGATATCCAGTATCCACGCGTCCAGCATCCGTGCGGAATGCTGCCTCTCACGGCCGGCTCCCTCTGGCCGACCCCTGTGGCCACGAACGGCTGCTTCGCGGAGGCGAAGCCCTGGAGAGGTCGATCCGCGCGTCCGGCAGCTTTGGAGAAGCCTGACCGGCGGGTTTGGGTCGTCCAGGGCTATCGTGGTGCCCGATCTCACAGCGGCAAAGCTGACGTCCACGTTGGCTTGCCAAACAGCCGCCCTTCGTGGCCGCCGGCGCGCCCGGCCATCAGAAGTCGTCTGCGACTGGCGGCTTACAGGCAGTTCAGAGTAACCATAGTCGCTCGCGGACGGCAGGGCTGACCTGGACCCGGCATCTTCACAGCCTTTCCCACGCCGAGCGACTAGTGCTCGGCGCTTCGGGCACGGGACAAGATGAGATATGCGGCGTTGACCCGCGC
>Ga0105090_10000179_pt1 | contig 28222 bp, 26 predicted proteins | sample PPLLak3March2015_FD_79110 | JGI IMG/M metagenome (GOLD analysis project Ga0105090, IMG submission 79110) | Freshwater sediment microbial communities from Prairie Pothole Lake near Jamestown, North Dakota, USA - PPLs Lake P7 Core (1) Depth... | ecosystem: Environmental > Aquatic > Freshwater >...
ATATGGCGACTGAACATGGCGGATGATCACGGCGACTGAGCGCGCGGATGGCGCGCCAGAAGGCCGGACGGCCCCCCTCGCGCGGGCCGCCCTCACCCCAACCCTCTCCCGCAAGCGGGAGAGGGAGATCCGCCCAGTCCGAGCAGCGCCGGCATCGCGGGACCGCGGTCCGACACTGCGGCACCACCTCCCCCTCTCCCCCGGTTACGGGGGAAAGGGTTGGGGTGAGGGGGCCTCCGCATCGAGCGCGATGACGCGGTCGAACGCCAGCGCCGCTGGCAGCTGGTGGGTCACCGCCACGATCGTCAGCGCGCCCTTGAGCCGGCCTATCGCCGCGGCGACGCGCGCGGTGGACTCGGCGTCGAGCTGCGAGAACGGCTCGTCGAGCAGCAGGATCTGAGGCCGGCGCAGCAGCGCGCGGGCGAGCGCCAGCCGCTGCCGCTGGCCACCGGAGAGTCCGACGCCGCGCTCGCCGATCTGGGTGCGATAGCCGTCGGGCAGCGCCTCGATCGCCTCGTGGATGCCCGCGATGCGGCACGCCTGCACGACATCGGCGAAGCTCGCCAGCGGGTCGCCGAGCTGGACGTTCGCCAGCACGGTGCCCGCGAACAGCATGGTCTCCTGCGGGACCACGCCGAAGCGCGCGCGCAATTCGTTGGCGGCGTAGGCGCGGGTGTCGCGGCCATCGACGCGCACCGCGCCCTCGACCGGCAGAACGAAGGCGAGCAGGAGCTTCAGCAGCGTACTCTTGCCGCAACCCGATGCTCCGGTGACGGCCACGCACTCGCCGGGCTCGATCGTCGCGGACAGGCCGCGGTAGAGCCAGGGCCGCTCCGGCGCGTGGCGGAAGCCCACGCCGGCGAACTCGAGGCGCCCGGGACCGCGCGCGGGCCGGGCCGGCAGCAGCGCGCGCGGCTCGGGGGGCACGTCCATCACGTCGCCCAGGCGCCGTACGGCTATGGCCGCTTGCTGGAACTGCTGCCACAACCCGGCCAGGCGCAGCAGCGGCTGCGCGACACGGCCGGCGAACATCTGGAACGCGACCAGCATGCCGATGGTGAATTCGGCGCTGGTCATCGCCAGCCACGCGCCCGCGCAGAGGATCGCCGCCGACAGCAGCTGCTCGATGCCGGCGACGAGCGACTGGTAGGTGTTCGCGGTCTGCCGCGTGCGGAAGCTCGCGCCGAGGTAGTCGCCCAGCAGCGCGCGGTAGCGCGACGCGAGTTGCGGCTCGAGCTCGAGCGACTTCACGGTCTCCACGCCCGCGACGTGCTCGGTGACGAACGCCTGCGTGCGCGCCCCGGCAAGGAACTGGGCGTCGAAGCGCCTCTGCAGCAGCGGCGCCGCGATCGCCGACACGAGCGCAAGCAGCGCCACCGCGGACAGCGTGAGCAGCGTCAGCGGCACGCTGTAGAAGAACATCACGGCCACGAACAGCAGCAGGAACGGCACGTCGAGCGCCAGCGTGATGGCCGCGCCGCAGATGAACTCGCGAATCGTCTCGATGCCCGCGAGCCGTGCCGTCAATACGCCGGTGGGGCGTGACTCGAAGTAGCGCAGCGGCAACGCAAGGAGGTGCCGGAACACGGCGTCGCCCAGCACGGCGTCGACGCGGTTGCCGGTGTGGATGACGAGGTACTGGCGTATCCAGGACAGCAGAGCGGTGAACACGACGATCAGCGCCAGCGCGCTGGCGATCACGGCCAGCGTCGAAGTCGCGCGGTGCACGATCACCTTGTCGATGATCACCTGCGACAGCAGCGGCAGCACGAGCGCCAGCAGCTGGATCGCCAGCGACGCGGCCAGCACCTCGCGCCAGACCCGCTTGTGGCGCGCGAGCTCGGGCAGGAACCAGCGGAAACCGAAGCGCGCTCGCCCGACGAGGTGGTCCTCGCCTCCCGCGCCCGCGGGAAGCGCGACGCGCAGGGCAACGCCAAGGTAAAGCGGCACGAATGCGGACCGCTCGCAGGCTGTCGGCGTGGAGGCTCCTGCTGCGAAGTACAGCACGCGATCGCCATCCACGCGGACGAGCAGCGCCGGTCGCGCACCGAGCGAGGTGGGGCTGCCGCCGATCGGCGCCGCGCTCTCCTGGGCCAGCAGCACCAGCGCCGGCAACGCCAGGCGCTCGATGCCGGCGACCTCCGCGAACACGATCTCGGCCTCGCAGCCGATGCCCTGCAGAGCCTCGAGCAGGGTGCCGAGCGTATGCGGCGGAGGATGGGCGCGCGAGAGCAAGGCCGCATCGAACGGCAGCCGGTGCAGGTTGCACAGGCTCCCCAGCGCCCAGAACGTGTCGGCGGGCGCCAGCGCGAGGCCGAGGGCTGCGCCGGCGTCGCCGCGCATGGCTTGCGGCTAACGCTCGCGCGCGGCTTCGTGCCACGCCTTCTGCACGGGGCCGAGCAGGTAGTCGAGCAGCGGGCGGCGGCCGAGGTGGATCTCGGCGTGGACCGCCATGCCGGGCGCGAGCGCGAGCCGTTCGCCCTCGAAAGGCAGCGACCCGGATGCGAGCGCAAGACGCGCGCGGTAAGTGGCGGGCAGCGCGGCCTCTCCCGCGCCGCGCGGAACCTGCGATGGCGACTCGACGGCGTCGGGCCCGACGCGCAGCACCTCGCCGGCGACCATGCCGTACTTCTGGAACGGGAATGCCGCGACCTTGACCTCCGCGCGCTGGCCCGTGCGCACAAAGCCCGCGTCGTCGTTGCGCACGAGCACTTCGGCCTCGATGGGATCGCCGGCCGGCACCAGCGTGACGAGCACGGTGCCCGCGGCGACGACGGTGCCAGCCGTGCGCGTGGCGAGGTCCTTCACTACGCCCGCCTCCGGCGCGGCGAGCTCGACGTGCTCGCGCCGCGTGAGCTGCTTGTCCAGCTCCTCGCGCACTCGTGCCTGCTGCGCCAGCGCCTCGGCGCGCTCGGCCGTGAGCGAGCGACGGTACGCCGAGCGTGTGCCTTCCAGCTGACGCTGCGCCTGCGCCAGCGCCGCATCCAGCGCACGCACGGTGTGCGCCTGCGCGGCGAGATCCTGTTCACGCTCGACGCGCTCGCGCTCGCGATCCAGGGCCGCGACCTCGCTGACGAAGCCCTCTTCGCGCAGCCTGTCGAAGCGCGCGGACACGCTTTGCGCCATCGGCACGGTACGCGCGAGCTTGCGTTCGACCTCGCGCGCGGCGGCGAGCTCCTGCGCCAGCCGTGCCACCGCCGCGCCTGCCTGCGCCACCTGGTCGTCGTGCGCCGCGCGGTTGGCGCGGTACTGCGCGAGCGCCTGCTCGTACGCCTCGTGCGGGTCGCCCGGATGCGCGGCGAGCGGTGCGTCGGCGAGCTCGGCGGCGATGCGCCGCAGCTGCAGCGAGCGCGCGACGACCTCGTGGCGCAGCAGGCGCACGTCGGCTTCCGCCAGGCGCGAATCCAGGCGCAGCAGCAGTTGGCCGGCGACGACCGCCGCGCCTTCCTCGACGAGGATCTCGCGCACCACGCCTGCCTCGGCCGGCTGCACGATCTTGAGCAGCGTCCGCGGCACGAGGCGGCCTTCCGCCACCGCGACCACGTCCACCCGCCCCAGGGCGACCGCGGCCAGCGCCGCCACGATCAGCGCCAGCAGGGCATGCAGCACGCGGCGCGGTAGCGGCGACGCCGGTGCGGCGTCGAGCCCGAGGGCCACCGCGTCGAAGGCCGAAGGCGGTGGACACGCGACCTGCTCGCGCGGCGCTGTCACGACGAAGGGCCGGGTTGCAGCGATTGGCGTCAGGTCGTGCTGCGCAGCGGCGGGTCGTAAGGCGCGGGAACCGCACCTTCACGCCACCAGGGCGGCGCCGTGCTCGTCCAGGCGCTCGGCGGAGCCGACGCGTCGGCATCGTCGTTCGCCCCGCCGCTTTCGGCCAGCGCGTCGGCAACGTCGGCGGGCGTGAGCACTGCGGGATTCGTCGTCGCGTTCCCGGCCGCCGGCGGCACGGGAACCTCCCATGCGGCGAGCGCGGCGTGCAGCGAACGTCGGTCCACGGTGGCAACTGCCGGACCCTGGCCGCTCATTGCCTCGAGAAACCCGGCGACGTCCGGGTGCTCGCCGCCGTCGCCGGGACTGCTCTCGCCCGGATCGCCACCCTCCGCCATCGGCCCGATGTCGTTGGCGTCGTCGGTCGACACCGCATCGTCGTCGAGGCCCTCCAGCGTGATGCCGTAGCGGCCCTGGCGCCAGCCGGTGAGCTCGATCGCATCGTCCTCCCCCTCGACGCGGAGGTGCAGCGTCATTCCGCCATCGCCCTGCGCGAGCTCGAACGTGAACTCGCCGTCGGACGAGCGCCACGCGTCGCCGTCGCGGCGCATCGTGCCGCGCACCTCGGCATCGTCAATGCGGATCGTACCGCCGTCGTCCTCGACGACATCCGGGCCGTCGCCGCGCTCGAACGCGTAGACGTCGTCGCCCGCCCCCCCGCGCAGCAGGTCCGCGCCTCGACCACCGTCGAGCACGTCGGCCCCGCTGCCGCCGTCGAGGCGATCGCTCCCCCCGCCGCCATCGAGCTCGTCGTCGCCGCGCCCACCCGCGAGGTCGTCGCGCCCGCTGCCACCGAGGAGCACATCGTGGCCGTCGCCGCCTTCGAGCAGGTCGTCGCCGCCACGTCCCCGCAGGCTGTCGTCGCCGTCGCCGCCGTGGATCCTGTCGGTGGTCGCGCCACCGGCGACGTTGTCGCCGCCGTCGCGCGCGAACACCACCTGATGGACGGGACCGCCACTCGTCGAAGCGATCTCGACCGTGGCCTCGGGTGCGGCGCGATCAACGAAGCGCCAGCCGTCGCCGGCGACGCTGCGCTCGTCGTCGCGCAGGCGCCACGACGCGTGGCGCGCGCGGTCGCCCAGCCAGGACTCCGACAGCAGGCGTTCGCCGGTGTCGCGGTCATAGCGGTCGTAGCGGCCCTGCGGATCGGCCAGAGCCTCGGCCACCCGATCGCCGCAGAGCGCCCAGGGCGAGTGCGCGGCGAGGGCACGCCGCACGCCGGCGTCGTCGCGCGCCAACGCCTCCAGCTCGGCGCCGCCGAGCCCGTCGAGGCGCAGGATGCGCGCTTCGCCGTCGCAGCGCCCGAGGGCAGCCTCGACGCCGCGGGCGTCGACTTCGCTCGACGCGACCCCCAGCGAGCCGGCGACGAAGCGCGCGAGCGTGCGCGCGCGCGCTGCGTCGTCGCTTCCCGCCTCCTGCCAGATCGCGTCGAAACCCGCGTCGTCGAGCGACCCGTCGAGCTGCCCGAGCCAGCGCCGCAAAGTGGTCCGGCCGATCGCGGTGGAAGCAGGCGCCTCGGCCGAGCCTCCGATCGTCGCGCCGTCGCCCGTCATCTCGCCTGTGCCGGGCGGATGGCGAATCCAGCCTTCACGCAGGCCCCGCATGAGTTCCTCCTCGGGCGTGCCAACCCGCACGGCGACGGCGAAGTCGATCGGCGGGTTCGCGCTACCCACGTGGCCCTGCGCCATGGTCTGCCCCCTCTTCGGCGCGCAATCGCGCCGGTGCAACGATCGTGGGAGCGCGCCGGCAGCACGTCAATTCGGCCGAACGGCCGAAGGACAGCTTTGCGGCTATTCGTCAACTCGTCCGTTCGGACGATGCGGCCGGCAGTCTGCCCGCTGCTCCGCGGCCCGCGGCGCCGGGCGCCGCGACTTAAGGCAGCAGCAGGATGTGGACGCGGTAGGGACCGTGCGCGCCGAGCACGATCGTCTGCTCGATGTCGCCGGTACGCGAGGGGCCGGAGATCAGGTTGACCGCGCGCGGCATGCCGTCGGGCAGCGCGCGCACGCGGGCGAACGCCTCCTCCATGCCGGCGACGATGTCGCGCGCGGAGAGCACCGCGACGTGAGTGTCGGGCAACAGGGTGGTCGCAGTCGGCGTGCACGGGCTGCTGACGACCACGAGCGTCCCGGTCTCGGCGATCGCGCACAGCGCACCGGTGATGCCGAGGCGGTCGGCGCCCTGCGTCGGGCGAGCCTCGACGACGAGTCCCGCGCCCTGCCAGTCGAGACCGGCGAACTCCGGCCAGCACACGCCGGCATGCGACTTCTGCTCGGCGATGCGCGCGGGCAGTTCGAGCGCGTCCAGGTAGCGCGCGACCGCCGCGGGCACTTCGGCCAGCGAAGCGATGCGCTCGACTGTCGATTCCATGTGCCGCGCCTGCGCGACGAACCCCTGCACGAGGTCGGCGGGCAGCGTCGGGCGCGGACCGTGCGCGTGCGCGGCGACGTACGCCTGCGCGCGCGCCTGCGCATCGCCCTCGCGGCGGCCGAGCGCCGCCTTCACGCGGCCGAGGATGCCTTCGCGCGCGGCGCCATTGCCGTCGATCGAGGTGGTCATCGCGAGTTGCGCGTCACGAAGTCGGCCACGCGCGCAACACCGCGCTCGATCGCGTCGTTCGATGCCGCGTAGGAAAAGCGGATGTGCTGGCCGTCGCCCGGCACGCGGCGCCCGAAGTGGACGTCGGCGAGCACCGCCACGCCCGCCTCGTGCAGCAGGCGCTTGCGGAACTCCTCGGAGTCGGCGCAGCCGGTCCTGCTGCACGCCTCGGTCACGTTCGGCCAGGCGTAGAACGCGCCGCCGGGCATGCGGCAGGAGATGCCGGGCACGGCATTGAGCAGGCGCACGATCAGCTCGCGGCGCTCGAGGAACTTCGCGCGCATCGCCTCGGCGGCGTCCTGCGGCCCCTCGATCGCCTCGACCGCCGCCCACTGCGAGATCTGCGAGGCGCAGGATTCGGTGTTGGTGATCCAGCGCGTGAACACCGGCGCGAGCACGCGGTTGGCCGCGTAGCCGATGCGCCAGCCGGTCATCGCCCAGGTCTTCGAAGCGCCGTCGCAGAGGATCGTGCGCTCGAGCATGCCGGGGCGCGTGGCGATCGACTCGAACGCGCCGTCGTAGGCGAGCCGCGAGTAGATCTCGTCGGCGAACACCCAGACCTGCGGGTGCTTCGCGAGAATCGCCGCGATCGCATCGAGGTCGGCGGCGGAGAGCACACCCCCGGTCGGGTTCTGCGGCGTGTTGAGGATCAGCAGGCGCGTCTTCGGCCCGATCTTGGCGGCGAGCTCCGCAGGGTCGAACGCGAAGTTGCGCGACTCGCGCAGGAACAGCGGCACCGGCACGGCGCCGTTGGCGACGATTTGCGACTCGTAGATCGGGAATCCCGGCACCGGGTAGATCACCTCGTCGCCGGCGCCGAAGTCGGTGACGGAGGCGATCGTGTACGCGATGAAGGGCTTCGCGCCGCTCGCTGCCACGACGTCCTCCGGCGCGATGCGAAGTCCCCGCCGCGCGCCGAGATCGCGCGCCGCCGCGGCGCGCAGCTCGTCGATGCCGGCGGAGGGCGTGTAGCCGTGGCGGCCGCCACGGATCGCGGCGATGCCTGCCTCCTGCACGTTGGCGGGCGTGGGGAAGTCGGGCTGGCCGATGCAGAACGACACGATGTCACGACCCTGCCGGACGAGCGCGTTGACCTCGGCCAGCACGACGAACGCGTTCTCGGTGCCGAGCGCCTCGGCGCGCCGCGACAGCTGCGGCGCCAGCGGCGCGCTCGCGCTCATCGACGCCCTCCCTGCGGCCGCGAAGCGTAGAGATCGCGGAACGTGCGGCCCGCGGGCGCGGGGAAGTCGCGCCCGTCGGTCCACCCGCCGACCAGCGGCAGCTTGCGGATCATCCCCGCGCGGCCCCCCATCGCCCTCAGCACGCGCGCACCGACCCGCGCCGCGAACGCATAGAGCGCCGGGCGCTTGGCGAACCACGCCCATGCCTTGACGCCGACGCGCTCGGGCCAGGGCCGCAGCGCGCGCTCGAACGCATGCTCGCGCAGCTTGCGCTGCAAGTCGGGCAGCGGGATGCGCACCGGACACACGACGCCGCACTGGTTGCACATCGTCGACGCGGACGGCAATTCGTGCGCGTGCTCGAGGCCCGCGTACATCGGCGTCAGGATCGACCCGATCGGCCCGGGGTACACCCAGCCGTAGGCGTGGCCGCCGACGTTCTGGTACACCGGACAATGGTTCATGCACGCGCCGCAGCGGATGCAGCGCAGCGCCTCGCGCACGTCGCTGCCCAGCACCCCGGTGCGCCCGCTGTCGACGAGGATGAAGTACATCGCCTCGGCGCCATGGAACTCGCCCTCGCGCTTGACGCCGGTCAGCACGTCCACGTAGTTGCTGATCGACTGACCCGTGGCCGAACGCGGCAGCAGCCGCATCAGCGTGGCCGCGTCTTCGAGCGTAGGCACGAGCTTCTCGATGCCCGAGATGGCCACGTGCACGCGCGGCAGCGTCGTGCAGAGCGTGGCGTTGCCCTCGTTGGTGACCAGCAGCACCGAGCCGGTCTCGGCGATGAAGAAGTTGCCGCCCGAGATCCCCATGTCGCCGGCCAGGTAGTGCTGCCGCAGCACGCCCCGCGCCTCGAGGCAGAGGTCCTCGACCACGTCCTTCCTGGGCGTGCCGTGCTTGCGGTGGAAGAGCTCGGCGACCTCCTCCTTCGACTTGTGCAGCGCCGGGCCGACGATGTGCGAAGGCGGCTCGTAGCCGTTGATCTGCAGGATGTACTCGCCCAGGTCCGTCTCGACGACCGTCATGCCGGCCGCCTCGATCGCGTGATCGAGGCCGGACTCCTCGGAGACCATCGACTTCGACTTGATGATCCTGCTCACGTCGTGGCGCCGCGCGATCTCGAGCACCAGCGCGTTGACGTCGGCGGGCGTCTCGGCCCACAGCACCTTCGCGCCGCGAGCGGTCGCGTTCGCCTCGAACATCGCCAGCCAGACGTCGAGGTCGTCGAGCGCTCGCTGGCGGATCGCCCGGCCCGCGTCGCGCGTGCCCTCGAAGTCGTCGAGCTCGGTGATCGCCGCGCGTCGCTTGCCGACGAACTTGCCCTGCATCTTGGCGAGGTTCGCCTGCAGCTGCGCGTCGTTCATCTTCTCGTGCGCGCGCGCCTTGAAGTGCATCGACGCGATCTGCATCAGCGTTCCCCGCGATCCGGCCGCACGCCGGCCAGCAGCTCGGCGACGTGCAGCACCTGAGTGGCCGTGTCGCCCCGTCGCCGCAGCCGCCCTTCGACGTTCAGCATGCAGCCGAGATCACCCATGACCACGGCATCCGCGCCGCTGGCCGCGATGTGACCGCACTTGTTGTCGGCGAGCCGCGAAGAGATCTCGCCGAACTTGATCGAGAACGTGCCACCGAAGCCGCAGCAGGTCTCCGGTTCGGCCATCTCGGCCACCTCGAGGCCGGCGACCTTCGCCATCAGCTCGCGTGGCTGCGCCTTGACGCCCATCTCGCGCAGGCCGGCGCAGCAGTCGTGGTAGGCGATGGTGCCGTCGAACGTCCCGGGGACGCTGTCGACTTTCAGCACCTCGGTCAGGAAGGCGGTGATCTCCCAGGTCTTCGCCGCCAGCGCCCTGGCGCGCGCGGCCAGCGCCGGGTCGCCCGCGCACAGCTCCTCGTAGTGCGTGCGGACCATGCCGCTGCACGATCCGGAGGGCGCCACGACGTAGTCGCAGCCCTCGAACTCGGCGATGAACTTGCGGGCCAGGTCGATCGCGTCGTGCCTGTCGCCGGAGTTGTACGCCGGCTGTCCGCAGCAGGTCTGACCCGGTGGCACGTAGACCTCGGCGCCGCCCGCCTCGAGCAGCTTCAGCGCCGCAAACCCGATCGAGGGCCGCATCAGGTCGACAAGACAGGTGACGAAGAATCCGACGCGCATCGTGCCTTTCCCCCGTCTCGCGATGTTATCACGGGCCCCGCGCGTCCCGCGCCGGCTCACCGCCGGTCAGAGGAACTTCGACTGCGTCAGCGCAACGACGCAAAGCCCCATCAGCGGCTGCGGCAGGATGCCGAGAACGAGCAACGCCAGGCCGTTCAGCGACAGGATCGCGCGCGCGTCGCCGCGCGCCTCGATCGGCGAGCGATCGGCCGCATCGTCGAAGTACATCAGCTTGACGATGCGCAGGTAGTAGAACGCACCGACCAGCGAGGCCAGCACCGCGGCCACCGCGAGCCAGATGAACTGCGCGTTGACCGCCGCCTCGATCACCGCGAACTTGGCGTAGAACCCGACCGTCGGCGGCACGCCGGCGAGCGAGAACATCGTCAGCAGCATGATGAACGCCCACCACGGCGAGCGCTGGTTCAACCCCTTGAGATCGTCGAGCCGGTCGCACTCGAAGCCCTCGCGCGAAAGCAGCAGGATCACGCCGAACGAAGCGAGGCTGGTGAGCACGTAGGTGAGCGTGTAGAACAGCGCCGCCGACAGGCCGTTCAGGTCGGCGGCGAGGAAGCCCATCAGCATGAAACCCATGTTCGCGATCGTCGAATAGGCGAGCATGCGCTTGACGTTGGTCTGCGCGATCGCGGTCACGTTGCCGACGACCATCGACAAGAGCGCGAGCACGATCAGCATGCCCTGCCAGTCGTATTCGACGCCGGCGAGCGCGCCCGCCAGCACGCGCAGCGTCAGCGCGAACGCGGCGAGCTTGGGCGCCGTCCCGATCAGCAAGGTGACCGGCGTGGGCGCACCTTGGTACACATCCGGCACCCACATGTGGTAGGGCACCGCGCCGAGCTTGAAGGCGATGCCGGACAGCACGAACACCAGGCCGAACACGAGCAGCAGGCGGTTCGCCGAGCCGGTAAGCGTCGACTGCATGATGAGGTCGAGGTCGAACGATCCGGTGGCGCCGTAGATCATCGACGTCCCGTACAGGAACAGGCCGGAGGCCATCGCCCCGAGCACGAAGTACTTCATCGCCGCCTCGGAGGCCGCCGGCGCCGTGCGGTGCAGCGCGACCAGCGCGTACAGCGACAGCGACATCAGCTCGAGCCCGAGGTAGAGCAGCAGGAAGTGGTTCGCCGAGATCATCACCATCATGCCCAGCGCGGCGAACAGCATCAGCACGAACGTCTCGCCACGGAACAGGTCGCGCGCGGCGAGGTACTGCCTCCCGTAGAACAGCCCCGCGGAGATCGCCAGCAGCGCGGCGAGCTTGAGCAGGTCGGAGAGCATGTCGTCGACGACCATGTTCCCGAACGCCTTCGTCGCCACCGCGCTTGCGGTGGCGAGCACGTACCACGCGGTGCCGAGCAGCGCCGCCTGCGTCAGCCAGTAGCTGAGGCCGCGCTGGTCGTCGCGGAGAAAAAGGTCGAGGACGAGGATCGCGCATGCCGCGGTCAGCAGCAGGATCTCGGGCATCACGGCGGCGAGGTTCATGATCATGGCGCAGGCCTTGCCGTCAAAGCTTGCTGCGCGCCACGTGCGCGAGGAGATCGGTGACCGAGACGTTCATCACGTCGACGAAGGGCTGCGGCCACACGCCCAGCAGCAGCACCATGAGCGCCAGCACCACGAGCAGCCAGAACTCGCGCGCGGACAGGTCCTTGAGCGCCGCCACGTTCGCGTTGGCGACCTCGCCGAAGACAACGCGCTTGACCATCCACAGCGTGTACGCGGCGCCGAGGACCAGCGTCGTCCCGGCCAGGAACGCGAGCCAGAAGTTCACCTGCACGGCGCCGAGGATGACCATGAACTCGCCGACGAAGCCCGACGTGGCGGGCAGGCCCGCGTTGGCCATCGCGAAGAACACCAGCAGCGCGGCGAACTTCGGCATCGTGTTGACCACGCCGCCGTAGTCGGCGATCTGCCTGCTGTGCATGCGGTCGTAGAGCACGCCCACGCACAGGAACATCGCCGCCGACACGAAGCCGTGGGAGAGCATCTGCACCAGAGCGCCGACCGTGCCCATCGAATTGAACAGGAAGAAGCCGAGCGTCACGAAGCCCATGTGCGAGATCGACGAGTACGCGATCAGCTTCTTCATGTCGGCCTGCATCAGCGCGACGAAGCCGACGTAGACGACGGCGACCAGCGACAGCGCGATCACGGGCCCGGCGAGGTAGCGCGAGGCGTCGGGCAGGATCGGCAGGATGAAGCGCACGAAGCCGTACGCGCCAAGCTTCAGCGTGATTGCCGCGAGCACCACCGAACCCCCGGTCGGCGCCTCGACGTGCGCGTCGGGCAGCCAGGTGTGGACCGGCCACATGGGCACCTTGACGGCGAAGGCGAGGAAGAACGCGACGAAGAGCAGCAGCTGCGTGTCCAGCGCGAGCGGAAGGCCGTACCACTCCTGGAATGCGAACGTCTCGGAGGCGCCGCCGAGGTAGATCAGCGCCACCAGCATCAGCAGCGAGCCGAGCAACGTGTAGAGGAAGAACTTGACTGCCGCGTAGACGCGATTCGGCCCGCCCCAGACCCCGATGATCAGGTACATCGGGATCAGCATCGCCTCGAAGAACACGTAGAACAGGATCGCATCGAGCGCGGCGAAGGCGCCGTTGATCAGCCCTGACATGACCAGGAAGGCGGCCATGTACTGCGCCACACGCGTCTGGATCACCTCCCACGCCGACCAGACCACCAGCAGCGTGATGAACGCGTTCAGCACCACGAAGAGGGCCGAGATGCCGTCCACGCCGAGGTGGTACCAGATGTCGAAGCGCGGCACCCAGGGCTGGCGCTCGACGAACTGCATCGCCGAGGTGGCGGTATCGAAGTGGAAGAACAACGGCAAGGTGACGACGAAGCCGGCCAGCGCGCCCGCCAGCGCGATCCAGCGCGCTGCGGCAGCGTCGCGCTCGCGGCCCGCCGCGAGCACCACGATCCCCGCGGCGATCGGGATCCAGACGGCGAGCGACAGGTACGGGGTCATCGGCCGTACCACGCGAGCAGCGCGATCACGCCGACCAGCATGGCGAACGCGTAGTGGTAGACGTAGCCGGACTGCGCGTGCCGCAGCAGCGCCGCGGCCCAGCCGACGACCCTGGCCGATCCGTTGACGAAGAAGCCGTCGATGATCGCGCGATCGCCCACGGCCGACAGGAACGCGCCGAGCCGGCGCGCGCCGCCGGCGACGACGACCTCGTTGAAGCGGTCGAAGTAGTACTTGTTGTCGAGCAGCGTGTACACCGGCCCGGCGGCGCGCCGGATGCGCTCCGGGAGCCCCGGATTGACCAGGTACAGGTACCAGGCCAGCGCGATGCCGGCGAGCGCGAGCCAGAACGGCAGGCTCAGCACGCCGTGCTCGACGAAAGCGGCGACCCCGCGCCACTCGTTCTTGAGTTCCCAGAGCACCGCGTGCTCCGGACGCACAACGATGGCGCTGCCGAAGTAATCTCCGAAGAGCATCGGCTCGATGTAGGCCCACCCGGCGTAGACCGACGGGATCGCGAGCAGCACCAGCGGCAAGGTCACCACCCACGGGCTCTCCTTCGGCGGACCGCCATGGTGGTCGTGGGCGTCGGGCTCGTCGCCAGCGTCGTGGCCGTGGTCGTGCTCAGCCGCCGCGTGGTCGTCGTGCGCGCTCCAGCGCGGCTTGCCGTGGAAGGCGAGGAACAACATGCGGAACGAGTAGAAGGCGGTCACGAACACACCCGCCATCACCGCGAAGTAAGCGTACCCGTGCCCGGGGATCGTCGACAGGTGCACAGCCTCGATGATCGCGTCCTTGGAGAAGAAGCCGGCGAACGGCGGGATGCCCGCGAGCGCCAGCGAGCCGACCAGCGCTGTCGCCCAGGTGATCGGCATCACCCGCGCGAGCCCGCCCATCCTGCGCAGGTCCTGCTCGTGGTGCAGGGCGATGATCACCGAGCCGGCGCCGAGGAACAGCAGTGCCTTGAAGAACGCGTGCGTCATCAGGTGGAAGATCGCCGCCGAGTACGCGGAGACTCCCAGCGCCACCGTCATGTAGCCGAGCTGCGACAGCGTCGAATAGGCCACCACGCGCTTGATGTCGTTCTGCACGACGCCGAGGAAAGCCATGAACAGCGCGGTCGTCGCGCCGACGACGGTGACGACGGACAGGGCGGTCTCCGACAGCTCGAACAGCGGGCTCATGCGCGCCACCATGAAGATGCCGGCGGTCACCATGGTCGCGGCATGGATCAGCGCGGAAATCGGCGTCGGGCCCTCCATGGAGTCGGGCAGCCAGACGTGCAGCGGCACCTGCGCGCTCTTGCCCATCGCCCCGATGAACAGGCAGATGCAGATCACGCTCATCAGCGACCACGGCGTCGCGCCCCACAGGTCCACCGTCGTGGCGGCAAAGTCGTCGGCGCGCGCGAACACCTCGCTGTAGTCGAGCGAGCCGAAGTGCGCGGCGACGAGCCCGAGGCCGAGCACGAAGCCGAAGTCGCCGACGCGGTTGACCAGGAACGCCTTGAGGTTCGCGCGGATCGCCGTGGGCCGCGTGTACCAGAAGCCGATCAGCAGGTAGCTGACCAGCCCCACCGCCTCCCAGCCGAAGAACAGCTGCAGGAAGTTGTTGCTCATGACCAGCATGAGCATCGCGAAGGTGAACAGCGAGATGTAGCTGAAGAAGCGCGTGTAGCCGGGGTCCTCGGCCATGTAGCCCACGGTGTAGACGTGCACCATGAGCGAGACGAACGTGACGATCAGCATCAGCGTCGCCGTCAGCGGGTCGATCAGGAAGCCCACGGCGAGCTTGAAGTTGCCGACCATCGCCCAGGTGTAGAGGTCGCCGTTGAACAGGTTGCCGGCCGCGACGTCGCGCCATACGACCCAGGAGCCCAGCGTGGCCGCGGCCACGCCGAGGATGCACAGCCAGTGCGAAACCGAGCGGCCGATCCGCGGGCCGAACAGCCCGACGACCAGCGCCGCGGCGAGCGGCGCCAGCGGCACGAGCAGGTAGAGGGTCTTCATGTCCATCGCGTGGCTACCCGCGCAGCTTCCCGAGATCCTCGACGTCGATCGAGCCGACGTTGCGGAACAGCAGCACCAGGATGGCCAGCCCGATCGCCGACTCGGCGGCGGCAACGGTCAGGATGAAGAACACGAACACCTGGCCGGCCATGTCGCCGAACTCGCGCGAGAACGCGATGAAGTTGAGGTTGACGGCGAGCAGCATCAGCTCGATGGCCATCAGCAGGATGATGACGTTGCGCCGATTGAGGAAGATCCCCACCACGGCGATCGCGAAGAGGACTGCGCCGAGCACGAGGTAGTGCGTGAGCGTCGGCGCTGACATGAACGGCACGGCGGTTCTCCCTGTTTCCCTGCGTCGAGCGCGCCGCCGGGCGGCGCCGCCCTCATCCTGTTACGGCTTCTCCGACTTCAGGTCGACCATGCGCACGCGGTCCTCGCGCCGCACCTTGGCCTGCCGCCCGGGATCCTGGTGCTTCGTGTCGCGGCGGCGCCGGAGCGTCAGCGCGATCGCCGCGACGATCGCCACCAGCAGGATCACGGCCGCGATCTCGAACGGGTAGACGTAGTCGACGTACAGCAGCCGCCCCAGCGCCCGCGTGTTCTGTCCGGCGGCCGGCGGCGGCGTTCCCGCGCCGCGCGTCGCGCGCACCAGCAGCAGCGCCATCTCGGCGAGGATCACCGCGCCGACGGTCGCGGCGACCGGCAGGTGGCTGCGGATCTTGCTGCGCAGCGCGTCGAAGTTCACGTCGAGCATCATCACGACGAACAGGAACAGCACCATCACCGCGCCGACGTAGACCAGCACCAGCGCGATGGCGAGGAACTCGGCGCCGAGCAGCAGCCAAAGCCCGGCCGCCGTGACGAAAGCGAGCACGAGCCAGAGCGCGGCGTGCACCGGGTTGCGCGTGGTCACCACGCGCAGCGCCGCGAACACGAGGATCGCCGCGAACGCGTAGAACAGGAAGCTCTCGAAGTTCATGGGACGTGGCACGCGGTTCCTAGCGGAACCGGGCATCCTCCGCGCGGTCGCGGGCGATCTGCGCCTCGTGGCGGTCGCCCATCGCGAGCAGCATCTCCTTCGTGTAGACGAGGTCGCCGCGCTTCTCGCCGTGGTACTCGAGGACGCGCGTCTCGACGATCGAGTCGACCGGACAGCTCTCCTCGCAGAAGCCGCAGAAGATGCACTTGGTGAGGTCGATGTCGTAGCGCGTCGTGCGCCGCGAGCCGTCGGCGCGCTGCTCGGACTCGATGGTGATGGCGAGCGCCGGGCACACCGCCTCGCACAGCTTGCACGCGATGCAGCGCTCCTCGCCGTTCGGATAGCGGCGCAGCGCGTGCAGGCCGCGGAAGCGCGGCGAGTACGGCGTCTTCTCCTCCGGGAACATGATCGTGACCTTGCGCGCGAACAGGTGCCGCCCGGTCAGTGCGAGCCCGCGCCCGAGCTCGAGGAGCAGGAACGTGGAGAAGAGCTGGCGGACGCGCGCGAGCACGGTTGTCGTCGTCAGTGGAAGAGAGGCGCGTAGCGCGTCTGCATCATCGCGCCAAGGAACACGATCCACACCAGCGTGATCGGAATGAACACCTTCCAGCCCAGCCGCATGATCTGGTCGTAGCGATAGCGGGGGAACGTCGCGCGGATCCAAAGGAACACGAACAGCACCGCGGCGACCTTGCCCGCGAGCCAGAAGAAGCCGTCGCCGAACGGCGCCGTCCCGCCCAGCAGCGGCACCCCGTCCCACACGCGCGCGTCGTTCAGCGCCGGCCACGGCGCGAGCCAGCCGCCGAGGAACATGATCGCCGTCAGTACCGCGATCAGGATCATGTTCATGTACTCGGCGAGGAAGAACAGCGCGAACGTGATGCCCGAGTACTCGACGTGGAAGCCGGCGACGATCTCCGACTCGCCCTCGGCGACGTCGAACGGGTGGCGGTTGGTCTCCGCGATGCCCGAGATCAGGTAGACGGCGGCGAGCGGGAACAGCGGCCAGACGTACCAGTAGGCCGCCCCACCCTCCTGCCCCGCGACGATGCCGGAGAGGTTCAGGGTGTTCGCCGCCATCAGCACGCCGACCAGCGCGAAACCCATCGCGATCTCGTAGGAGACGATCTGCGCCGCCGAGCGCAGGCAGCCGAGGAATGCGTACTTGGAGTTCGACGCCCAGCCGGCGAGGATGATGCCGTAGACACCCACCGAGGTCATCGCGAGGATGTAGAGCAGCCCCGCGTCGATGTCGGCAAGCACCAGCGTGCCGGTGAACGGAATCACCGCCCACGCCGCCAGCGCCGGGGCGAGCGCCAGCATCGGCGCGATGAAGAACAGCCACCGGTTCGCGCCCGACGGGACCACGATCTCCTTGAAGAGCATCTTGATCACGTCGGCGAACGGCTGCAGCAGGCCCCACGGCCCCACGCGGTTGGGACCGATGCGCACCTGCATGTAGCCGATGATCTTGCGCTCGGCGTAGGTGAGGTAGGCCACGCACAGGATCACCGGGACGGCGATCGCCACGATCTTGGCTAGCGTCCACAGCGGCAGCCACGCGGGACCGAGGAACGCCTGCACCGGTGCGAGCAGGGCTTCCATCACGCCCTCTCCACGCTGACCGGGCCACTCAGGCCGTCGAGCCCGCAGGTCGACGGATGCGCGGCGCCCAGCCGCACCACGCCCGGCGGCACCGACGGATCGACGGCCGCCTTGACGACCGCTTCGCCGCGGCCCTGGCGCACGCGCACCTGCGCGCCTTCGGCGATGCCCAGCCGCTCGAGCTCGGTCGCGTTCATGCGCGCCTTCGGCGGCCGCGCATCGCGCGTCTGCTGCAGCGCGGGCGCACGACGCACGAGCGGGTCGCTGAAGTACAGCGGCACGTCGGCGGCGCGCTCGACGCCGCCTGCCTGCGCAGCGGGCGCGACGATCGCAGCATCGCTGCGGTTGTCGAGTTTCGTGGCGACGTCGGCGGGCAGCGCCGCGTCGCGCACGGCCTCGGAGCTGTCGGCGTCGAAACCGGGCAGCCCCAGCAGGTTGCCCAGCACGCGCAGTACCTTCCATGCGGGACGCGCCTCGCCGAGCGGCGAGACGACGGCGCGGAAGCTCTGCACGCGGCCTTCGCCGTTGACAAACGTGCCCGACGTCTCCGTGAACGGCGCGACGGGCAGCAGCACGTCGGCGTAGGCAGCGCCGGTCTTCCACGCGCTCAGCACCGCGACGAAGTCGGCACGCTCGAACGCGCTGCGCGCCGCGACCGGGCTCGCGAAATCGAACTCCGCCTCGGCGTGCACGACGAGGTAGGCGCGGCGCGGTTCGACGAGCATGGCGTGCGCGGCGAGGCCCCCTGCCCCCGGCCGCGCGCCGACCAGGTCGGCGCCGACCGCGTTGGCGCCTTCGCGCAGGAAGCCGAGCGCAGCGCCGGTGAGGTCAGCGAGCGCCTGGGCGAGCGCGTGGAGCTGCGACGCCTGCGGGTGCTGCTCGGCGAACGCGCCAAGCAGGATCAGCTGCCGGCTGCCCGTCACGAACTCGGCGGCGATCGCTTGCGCGGCCGCGCCCGGCACGATGCCGGCGAGCGCGGGCGCAATCGCCTTGCCCATGGCTGCGGCGGCCGCCACGACGATCTCGGCCAGCGCCCAGGGCAGCAGCGACGGCGGCACGATGGCCTTGGCTGCGACCGGCATCAGCCAGTCGTCGTCGACCGCGGCGACCTTGAGGACGCGCGCGCGCTTCTTCGCGGCCTGGCGGATGCGGTGCGCGAGCAGCGGCTGGTCGTTGCGCAGGAAACTGCCGACGACGAGGATGCGGTCGTGCTCGCCGATCGACGCCACGCTCGTGCCGAGCCAGCGCGCCCCGTCGCGCTGCCCGGCCCTGTCGACCTGGCGCAGCCGGTAGTCGACATTCTGGGAGCCGAGCGAGCGCGTCAGCCGCGCGGCCAGGGCCAGCTCCTCGACGGTCGCCATCGGCGCGACCAGCGTCCCGAGCGCCGCGCCGCCGTGTTGCGCGACGACTCCCTTGAGGCCCGCGGCCACGCGCTCCAGCGCGGTGGGCCAGTCGACCTCGCGCCACGTGCCGCCGTCGTTGACCATCGGCACGGTCAGGCGATCGTCGCTGTTCAGGCCCTCGTAGCTGAAGCGGTCACGGTCGGACAGCCAGCACTCGTTGACCGCCTCGTTCTCCAGCGGGAGCACGCGCATCACCTGCCGGTCCTTGACCTGCACGACGAGGTTGCTGCCCAGCGAGTCGTGCGGCGCCACCGACTTGCGGCGCGCGAGCTCCCAGCTGCGCGCGCGGTAGCGGAACGGCTTGCTGGTGAGCGCCCCGACCGGACAGAGGTCGATCATGTTGCCCGACAGCTCCGAGTCGACCGAGCGGCCGACGAACGACATGATCTCCGAGTGCTCGCCGCGCCCGCCCATGCCGAGCTCCATGACGCCGGCGATCTCCTGGCCGAAGCGCACGCAGCGCGTGCAGTGAATGCAGCGCGCCATCTCCTCGGCCGAGACTAGCGGCCCCAGGCTCTTGTGCAGCACCACTCGCTTGGGCTCGTCGTAGCGCGACTGCGAAGCGCCGTAGCCGACCGCGAGGTCCTGCAGCTGGCACTCGCCGCCCTGGTCGCAGATCGGGCAGTCGAGCGGATGGTTGATCAGCAGGAACTCCATCACGCCCTTCTGCGCGGCAATCGCCTGCTCGGAGTGCGTCCAGACCTTCATGCCCTCGCTGACCGGCGTCGCGCAGGCGGGCAGCGGCTTGGGCGCCTTCTCGATCTGAACCAGGCACATGCGGCAGTTCGCGGCGATCGAGAGCTTGCGGTGGTAGCAGAAGTGCGGCACGTAGACACCGAGCTTCGTCGCGGCGTCCATGACCGTGCTGCCGAACGGCACCTGCACGGGCTTGCCGTCCACCTCGATGCTGAGAAGAGCGTCGGGCATGCTATTCGTAGGGCGCGACGACGCAGCGCTGGTGGTCGATGTGGTGCTGGAATTCGTCGCGGAAGTGCTTGATGAACGCGCGCACCGGCATCGCGGCGGCGTCGCCCAGCGCGCAAATCGTGCGGCCCTGGATGTTGTCGGCCACCGAGTTGAGGAGGTCGAGGTCGCCCTGGCGGCCACGCCCGTGCTCGATGCGGTCGACCACGCGCCACAGCCAGCCCGTGCCTTCGCGGCAGGGCGTGCACTGGCCGCACGACTCCTCGTAGTAGAAGTACGAGAGGCGCAGCAGCGAGCGCACCATGCAGCGCGTCTCGTCCATGACGATCACCGCGCCCGAGCCCAGCATCGAGCCCGCCTTGGCGATCGAGTCGTAGTCCATGTCGGTGGCGAGCATCACCTCGCCGGGCAGCACGGGCATCGACGAGCCGCCGGGAATCACCGCCTTGAGCTTGCGCCCGCCACGCACGCCGCCGGCCAGCTCGAGCAGCGTGGCGAACGGCGTGCCGAGGCGGATCTCGTAGTTGCCGGGGCGCTCGACGTCGCCGGACACCGAGAAGATCTTCGTCCCGCCGTTGTTCGGCCGGCCGAGGTTCGCGAACCAGTCGCCGCCATGGCGCATGATCCACGGCACGGAGGCAAACGTCTCCGTGTTGTTGATCGTCGTCGGCCTGCCGTAGAGCCCGAAGCTCGCCGGGAACGGCGGCTTGAAGCGCGGCTGGCCCTTCTTCCCTTCCAGGCTCTCCAGCAGCGCCGTCTCCTCGCCGCAGATGTAGGCGCCGTAGCCGTGGTGGTTGCAGAGCTCGAACGAGAACCCGCTGCCGAGGATGTTGCTACCGAGCAGGCCGGCGGCGCGAGCTTCGGCCACGGCCTCTTCGCAACGCTCGTAGACGTCCCAGATTTCGCCATGAACGTAGTTGTAGCCGCGCGCGCAGCCCATCGCGTAGCCGCCGATGATCATGCCTTCGATCAGGGCGTGCGGGTTGTAGCGCAGGATGTCGCGGTCCTTGAACGTCCCCGGCTCGCCCTCGTCGGAATTGCAGACGACGTACTTCTCGCCCGCGTAGTTGCGCGGCATGAAGCTCCACTTGAGCCCGGTGGGAAAGCCGGCGCCGCCGCGGCCCCGCAGCGAGCTCCGCTTCACCTCGGCGATCACCTGGTCCGGCGGGATCTTCTCGGCGAGGATCTTGCGCAGCGCCTCGTAGCCGCCGCGCTGCACGTAGTCGGCGAGCCGCCAGTTGCGGCCGTTCAGGCCCGCCATCAGCACCGCGTCCGGGCCATAATCAAGGAGCGGCATGGGTGCATTCATGGCGCGGTTTCGCCCTGCCTCGCCGCGAATCCAGGTGCGCCCTCGCCGCGCGCCGCGGCCGCCTGCAGCTCGCCGACCAGGCCGTCGAGCGCCGCCGGCGCCATCTTCACGCACATGCGCTTGTTGTTGACGAGCACCACCGGGGCGTCGCCGCAGGCGCCCATGCACTCGCCTTCCTTCAGCGTGAACGCGCCGTCCGCCGTCGTCTCGCCGAACCCCACGCCGAGCTTCGCCTTGAGGTGCGCCGCGGCGTGCGTCGCGCCCTGCAGCGCGCAGGGGAGGTTCGTGCAGACCGTCAGCTTGAAGCGGCCGGTCGGCTTCAGGTTGTACATCGCGTAGAACGACGCGACCTCGAAGACGGCGATCGGCGTCATGCCGAGGTGGCGCGCCACCGCGTCCATCAGCGGCTCGGACAGCCAGCCGTGCTCGTCCTGCGCGATGGCGAGCGCCGCCATCACCGCCGACTGCTTCTGGTCGGCCGGGTACTTGGCGACCTCGCGGTCGATCCTGGCGCGGGATTCTGCGGAGAGCATCAGCGGTCGATGCTGCCGAAGACGACGTCCTGCGTCCCGATGATCGCCACGACGTCGGCGATCATGTGCCCGCGCGACATCTCGTCGAGCGCGGCCAGGTGGACGTAGTCGGGCGAGCGCAGCTTCACGCGGTACGGCTTGTTCGCGCCGTCGGAGAGGATGTAGACGCCGAACTCGCCCTTCGGGTGCTCGATGCCGGCGTAGACCTCGCCGGGCGGCACGTACATGCCCTCGGTGAAGAGCTTGAAGTGGTGGATCAGCTCCTCCATGCTCGACTTCATCGTCTCGCGCTGCGGCGGCGCAACCTTGTGGTTGTCGGCGATCACCGGGCCCGGGTTCGCGCGCAGCCAGTCGACGCACTGGCGCACGATCCGGTTGCTTTGCCGCATCTCCTCCATGCGCACGAGGTAGCGGTCGTAGCAGTCGCCGTTGACGCCGACCGGGATGTCGAAGGCCATGCGGTCGTAGACCTCGTAGGGCTGCTTGCGCCGCAGGTCCCAGGGCACGCCCGAGCCGCGCAGCATCGCGCCGGTGAACCCGAGCGCGATGGCGCGCTCCGGCGCGACGACGCCGATGCCCACCGTGCGCTGCTTCCAGATGCGGTTGTCGGTGAGCAGCGTCTCGTAGTCGTCGACGTAGCCCGGGAAGCGGCGCGCGAAGTCGTCGATGAAGTCGAGCAGCGACCCCTGCCGGTTCTCGTTGAGCTTCGCGAGCTCCCGGTTGCTGCGCAGGCTCGAGGCGGCGTACTGAGGCATGCGCTCCGGCAGGTCGCGGTAGACGCCGCCCGGGCGGTAGTAGGCGGCGTGCATGCGCGCGCCCGACACCGCCTCGTACATGTCGAACAGGTCCTCGCGCTCGCGAAACGCGTAGAGGAACGTTGTCATCCCGCCGACGTCGAGCGAGTGGCACCCGAGCCACAGCAGGTGGTTGAGCAGCCGGGTCAGCTCGTCGAACATCACGCGGATGTACTGCGCGCGGATCGGCACCTCGACCCCCAGCAGCTTTTCGATGGCCAGGCAGTACGCGTGCTCGTTGCACATCATCGAGACGTAGTCCAGCCGGTCCATGTACGGCAGCGACTGGAGGTAGGTCTTGCTCTCGGCGAGCTTCTCGGTGGCGCGGTGCAGCAGCCCGATGTGCGGGTCGGCGCGCTCGATCACCTCGCCGTCGAGCTCGAGCACGAGGCGCAGCACACCGTGGGCCGCGGGGTGCTGCGGCCCGAAGTTCATCGTGTAGTTTCGAATCTCCGCCATGGCGCTACGCGACAAGCGGGGCGAGGAGCGAGGGGCGGGCGTTGACGGTGCCCGTGGCCTCGAGCAGACGATACCTGGCCATGACGAACCCAACAGGCGCGCTGCCGCGCCTGGGCATGCCCGCCCCTCGCCCCTCGCCCCTCGCCCCGCTTCTCATTGCGTCCCCGCGTACCCGTCCTCGCGCACGATGCGCGGCACGATCTCGCGCGGCTCGATGGTCACGGGCTGGTAGATCACGCGCCCCTGCTCGGGGTCGTAGCGCATCTCGACGTGCCCGGAGAGCGGGAAGTCCTTGCGGAACGGGTGCCCGACGAATCCGTAGTCGGTCAGCAGGCGCCGCAGGTCCGGGTGGCCGTCGAACACGATGCCGTAGAGGTCGAAGGCCTCGCGCTCGAACCAGTTGATCGCCGGCCACAGCTCGACGAGGCTGGGCACGACCGGGAAGTCGTCGTCCGCGGCGAACGTGCGCACGCGCACGCGGTGGTTGTTCGCCACCGACAGCAGGTGGTAGACGACGGCGAAGCGCTGTCCCTCCCACGCGCGGTTCTCCCACGTCGAGTAGTCGACGCCGCACGCGTCGACCAGCATGTCGAAGCGCAGCGCGGGAGCGTCGCGCAGCACGCGCATCGCCGCGACGAGGTCCGCAGGCTCGATGACTATCGTGCACTCGCCGAGCGCCACGTCGACGCTCCGCGCACGCTCGCCCAGCGCCGCACGCACCGCGGCCTCCAGAGTTTCGACGCGGCTCATCGTTCAGCGAGCAATCGTGTTCGTGCGCCAGATCTTGTTCTGGAGCTGCAGGATGCCGTAGAGCAGCGCTTCGGCCGCCGGCGGGCAGCCCGGCACGTAGACGTCGACGGGAACGATGCGGTCGCACCCGCGCACGACGGAGTACGAGTAGTGGTAGTAGCCGCCGCCATTGGCGCAGGTGCCCATCGAGATGACCCAGCGCGGCTCAGCCATCTGGTCGTAGACCTTGCGCAGCGCGGGCGCCATCTTGTTGCACAGCGTGCCGGCCACGATCATCACGTCGGATTGGCGCGGGCTCGGGCGGAACACGATGCCGAAGCGGTCGAGGTCGTAGCGGGCCGCGCCGGCGTGCATCATCTCGACGGCGCAGCAGGCCAGCCCGAACGTCATCGGCCACATCGAGCCGCTGCGCGCCCAGTTGATGACGCTGTCCAGCGTCGTCGTGACGAAGCCCTTTTCGAGGACGCCTTCGATGGCCATGGTCAGTTCATTCCCACTCGAGGGCGCCCTTCTTCCACTCGTAGACGAAGCCGACCACGAGGATCGCGAGGAACACCATCATCGCGGCGAAGCCGGCAAAGCCGATCTCCGGCAGGACGACCGCCCAGGGGAAGAGGAAGGCAATCTCGAGGTCGAACAGGATGAACAGGATCGCGACGAGGTAGTAGCGGACGTCGAACTTCATGCGCGCGTCCTCGAACGCCTCGAAGCCGCACTCGTAGGGAGAGAGCTTGTCGGGATCGGGGCGGTTCGGCGCGACCAGCGTGCCGAGGCCGAGGAGCACTCCGCCGATCGCCACACCGACGAGAATGAACAGCAGGATCGGGAAGTACGCTTCGAGCATCGCTGCCGCGGCGCGCCGGGGCGCCGGGTCCGGTGGATCCGCCTTGACCTGTCCGCGGCCGTGGGGCCGCGGAACGCTTCGCCTGCTGCTGCACTCGACCTTGGTGCCGACGGGGAGACTCGAACTCCCACGGCTTTCGCCACTGCCCCCTCAAGACAGCGTGTCTACCAATTTCACCACGTCGGCTTGTCAGGAATCAGGTAACAGGTAACAGGTAACAGAGGCGCGAATCCGCCACCACTGCGTGCCGGCCACTGCTGTCAACTAGCTGTTACCTGTTACCTGTTACCTGACAGCTACTTCGGTATGTCTCCCGCCTTGCCGCCCGGGGCTGCCGGCTGTGCCGGCGCTCCGCTCGGCACGCCCGGCGCGGGCGGCACGTCGCCGGACTTGGGCGCCTGCTGGTCCATGATGCTCCGCTCCACACCGACCGGCACGCTGCGCTGCGCGCCGAGGTAGGTGAGGCCGAGGCTCGTAAGGAAGAAGACGGTCGCCAGCGCCGCGGTCGAGCGCGACAGGAAGTTCGCCGAGCCGACCGCTCCGAACAGGCTGCCCGACGAGCCGCTGCCGAACGCCGCTCCCATGTCCGCGCCCTTGCCGTGCTGCAGCAGCACCAGCACGCAGATGCCCACGGCGACCGCCACGTGCACAGCCAGCAGTATCGGTTCCAGGAATTCCATCGCTCTTCCAGCTCCGCCTCGTCGCCCGCCCTGATCGCTGTCAGGCAGCGCCGATGGCCATGAGTTCATCCGTGTCCAGCGACGCCCCGCCGACCAGCCCTCCGTCGACGTCCGCCATGCCGAACAACGCCGCGGCATTCGCCGCCTTCACGCTGCCCCCGTAGAGCAGCGCCACCTCGCCCGCACCCGCCTTGCCCAGCCGAGCGCGCAGCAGCGCGTGAACTTCCTGCGCCTGCTCCGGCGAGGCCGTCCTGCCGGTGCCAATCGCCCACACCGGCTCATAGGCGACCACGCAGCGCGCCATCGCCGCCCCCAGTCCCGCGATCACGGCGCCGATCTGCCGTTCCACGACCGCGCCTGTCGTACCCGCTTCGCGCTCGGCAAGCGTCTCGCCGACACACACGATCGGCACGAGCCCCGCGCCCAGCGCCGCGCGGGCCTTCGCCGCGACCAGCGCGTCGGACTCGGCGTGCGACTGCCTGCGCTCCGAGTGCCCGACGATCGCGTAGCGGCTGCCGAACTCCGCCACCATAGACGCCGACACCTCGCCGGTGTGCGCCCCGGAAGCGTGCTCGCTCACGTCCTGCGCGCCCCACGTCACGGCGCTGCCCTCGAGCCGCTCACTCGCCTGGGCGAGGTACGGAAACGGAACGCAGACGGCGATCGCCCTTCCCGGCCTCGCCCGCCAACCGGCCGCGAGCGCGTCGAACCGCCGGGCGTTCGATGCGCGATCGCCGTTCATCTTCCAGTTGCCGACGACCAGCCTGTCGCGCATCGCCTTGGTGGAACGTTGTGAAACCTTTGAATTATACCGTCCCGGTGCGCGCCCCGGCAAACCGAGGCAACGGGCGCCGGCGGGGTGTCAGGCGACGGCGGCGCGCCGCACCCGGCGGATCAGCGGCGGGAGGAACCAGGCCGCAATCGCCAGCACCCCGAGTGTCGCCGCGACGGGCCGATGGAAGAAGGCGAGCAGGTTGCCGTCGGCCTTGATCATCGACGTGACGAAGGTCTGCTCGAGCATCGTGCCGAGCACGACACCGAGGATTGCCGGCGCCACGGGAAACCCGTTCTCCTCGAGCACGTAGGCGGCGACACCGGCGACGAGCATGACGCCCACGTCGAAGCCGGAGTTGTTGATCGCGAACGAGCCGACGATGCAGAACAGCAGGATGATCGGCATCAGCACGTTGCGCGGCACGCGCAGCAGGTTCTTGGCGATCTTGATGCACCACCACCCCAGCGGGATCATGATGATGTTCGCCAGGATGAACAGCAGGTAGACCGCATAGATGTTCTCGGGATTCTGCGTGAACATCGTCGGCCCCGGGTTCATGTTCTTCATGTAGAGGACGCCGATCACGATCGCCGTGATCGAATCCCCCGGGATGCCGAACACCAGCGCGGGGATCCAGGCGCCCGCCAGCGCGCTGTTGTTCGCCGCGCCGCTCTCGATGATGCCCTCGACGTGGCCGGTGCCGAACTTCTCCGGCTCCTTCGACATCTTCTTGCTGATCGCGTAGCTCATCCATGCGGCGATGTCCGCCCCCGCGCCCGGCAACGCGCCGACCAGCGTCCCCAGCACGCTGCCGCGCAGGATCTGCATCGGATACTTCCTGGTCAGCCGCCACATGCCCTTGAAGACGTTGTGGATCGGCTGCTCGACGATCACGGCGCGCGGATTGGTGTCCACCGCGAAGCGGATGATCTCGGAGACGGCAAACATACCGATCATCATCGGGATCATGTTGATGCCGGCCATGAGGTCGATGACGCCCCAGGTGAAGCGCGGATGACCCGCCGGATTGTCGAGGCCGACGGCGGAGACCATCAGGCCGATCAGCAGCGCCACGAGACCCTTGAGCGGGCGCTCGGCCGTGATGACGATCGCACAGGTGAGGCCGAGCAGCACGAGCCAGAAGTACTCGAAGGAACTGAAGCCGAGGGCGAAGTCGGCGAGCGCCGGCGCCGCAACGATCAGGACCGCCGTGCCGAACAATCCCCCGATGGCCGAGAAGACGAGCCCCGCCCCGAGCGCCAGTTCGGCCTGGCCCTTGTGGGTCATCGCGTACGCCTCGTCGGTGTACGCGGCGGAGGCCGGCGTGCCCGGCATACGCAGCAGGCAGCCGGGAATGTCACCCGAGAAGATCGCCATCGCCGTCGCGCTCACGATCGCCGCGACGGCGGGGATCGGCGGCATGAAGAATGTCACTGGCACGAGCAGCGCCGTGGCCATCGTCGCGGTGAGGCCGGGGACCGCCCCCACGAACAGGCCGTACAACGAGGCCCCGGCGATGGCGAGCATCGTCTGCACGTTGAATACGAGGCCGAAGGCAAGCGCGATGGCGTCCATGGCCTGGCCCTAGAACGCGAAAGGCGTCAGCACGCCCCACGGCAGCGGGACGCGCAGCAGCTTGTAGAACGCGTACCACATGAGGAGGGTCGTCACCGCCGCACCGACGAGCGCCACAGGCCAGCGGACGCCGAGCACCCGGAACCACGCCAGCAGCAGTGCGGGCGCCACGATCAGGAACCCCACGCGCTCGGCAAGAACCAGGTAGACCGCGACACCGAGGACGATCACCGTCACGGCGACGACCTGGCGGGGCAGGCGCAGCCAAGGGCCGGCGGCGAACCAGGGCTGCTCGGAGCGCGCGCGTACGCCGCTCACCACCAGCAGCACGCCGCAAACGACGAAACCGGCCGCCACGAGACCCGGAAAGATCGCAGCACCGTACTGCTGCCCCGGGATATTCGGGAAGTTCTGGACGTGGGCGAGCACGGCCACGCCCAGCAGCACGAAGATCGCACCGAAGATCGCGTCGTTGATTCTCATATCGGTGCGCAGAACGCGACGACCCGACAGCAAGTCGGGTCGTCTTTCAGAGTCGGCGCCCCGCGGGTACGGGGCGGATCGCGAGCAGGCGCAGCGCGCCTATTTGGCGAGACCGGCCGCCTTCATGACGACTCCCATGTCGGCGTCGCCCTTGGCCATGAACGTGGCGAAGTCGGCCTGCGCCGCCCACGCGGTGCCGTAGCCCTTGCTCTCGGCGAAGTCCTTGAACTCCTTGCTGTCCCAGATCTTCTTGATCGCGGTCACGAGCCTGGTCTCGACGTCCTTCGGCAATCCCTTCGGTGCGGCGATACCGCGCCAGGCGGACACCGTCCAGCCACTGCCCGACGCTTCCTTCATCGTCGGCACCTTCGGAAACAGCGGTGTCGCCTTGGTG